>Ga0182021_10007474_pt1 | contig 12949 bp, 6 predicted proteins | sample 612E3MmetaG_FD_120493 | JGI IMG/M metagenome (GOLD analysis project Ga0182021, IMG submission 120493) | Permafrost microbial communities from Stordalen Mire, Sweden - 612E3M metaG (Illumina Assembly) | ecosystem: Environmental > Terrestrial > Soil > Wetlands > Permafrost | place: Sweden... | reverse complement strand
AGGGCCGGGTACTTCTTGCCCTCGGCCGGCTTGCCAAAGCCGATCTGATTCGCCTCGGTCACGCCGTCGATCGCCACGTAGGTCTTTCCCGAATCGGTCGAGTGATTGAGCTCCTTGAAATTGGTCAGCCACACGTCGCCCTCGATACCGGGTACCGCCTGCGCCGAAGCCGAATGAAGCTGGTAGTCGGGCAGACTTGGTAGCCCGCCCGGCGACGGCGTGAAGTGGGCTCCGCCGTCCGTGCTCGTGTACGCCTGCCCGCCTTTGGCGTCGAGGACGTAGAACTTGTTGGGGTTCATACGGTCCGCGGCCGGCCGCAAATGAACCGGGGCCCAATCAGGATCCGGCTCTGCCGCCTCGGGAATCCCATCGGCGCGGGCCCAGGTCGCGCCCCGGTCCTTTGAATAGGAGACTGGTCCTTCCTTGGGCGCCCACAACAAAGCCGAGCCATCCGCGGAGGCAACGATCGAGCCCGCGCCCTTGCCCTTGGGCATGGATGCAAACGGCGCCCAGCTCTGGCCGGCGTCGAGGGAGAAGGCTCCCCATAGCCCCTTGTCGTGCCAGCCGGCTCGCACGACGATCTCGGGCTTGCCCCAGGCGATGTCGATTGAGGTGGCCGAGCCGCACAGCGGATTGTCGAACATCCCGGCGGCAGTGGGTTGGTTCAGGTCGTCGTGGCGGAATCCGCACAGATCGCCCACAGCGCTGAGCAGCGGCGGTCCAGCGGGTGGGCTAACCAGGCCTGAGACGACGGTTTCCTCAAGCCCGCGGTCGATAAACGTCCAGTGGGTGGGCTGGTCCGAATCCGAGGCGGTCGCATCCTCGGTCCCCCAGATCCCTTGTCCGGTGACGTACATGACTCGGCCCGGGTTGAAGGGGTCGATGTCGATGTCACCCATCCAGCCCCTGCCAATCGGGTCATTGGGCTTGTGCCAATAGAGGTACTTCGCTCCGGCGTCGTCGCGCACGACCTTGGTAAAGAGCGGCTTCCAGGTCTTGCCACCGTCGGTTGTCCGGTAGACCTCGTCGCCGTGGGTCCACCGGTCGATGGTGCTGACCATGACGGTCCCGGGGTGCGCGGCGTCGACCGACAGCCCGCCGTAGCCGAAGCCATCATCCTTTTTCGGGGCGGCGGGCGTGATGTTGGTGAACCTCTCCGGCTTGGGCTCGTACTTCCAGACCGCGCCCTCGGTCACGTTGTTGGGGCCAGTGACATTTCCGTAGCTGATGTACATGACGCCGGTCGAGTCGAACTCGGCATGACTGGCCATCACGCCCATGGGCTGCTTGGGCACGAGCTTCCACGTCTCGCCGGCGTCGGTGCTGCGAAAGAGGCTGCCGTCCTTGTTGGCGACGCCGGCGTAGATGATGGGCGTGGGTTTGCCCTTGGCTCCGCTCGACTTGTCGAAGAAGACGATTGGGATGCCGACCCCGTTACCGCTGTCAGAGGCCGAAAAGCTGCCGAGCTTGTCCCAGCTTGCGCCCGAGTCCGTACTCTTCCACAGCCCGTTCTTGCGCGACCCGAAGAAAAGAACGCTGGTCAGATTGGGGTCGATGGCGAGGCGTTCGCCGTTCGACCGGCCATCCTCGTTGCCGCCCATCTTGATGGGCATGTCGGTCTTCTGCCAGGTGTTGCCGCGATCGTTCGAACGCAGGATGTAGCCGTTGCCCGCCCACGATCCGGTGTACGTTCCAGCGGCCAAGTACACCTTGTTGCCGTCGACCGGATCGGCGGCAAGACTTTCGATGCCGGAGTTCGCGTCGCGCCCGAATTCGTCGGTAATTGCAATCCAGGTCTTGTCCGCCTGGTTCCACCGGTACGCGCCACCCACGTCGGTGCGGGCATAAATTAGATCCTTCTCGACGGGACTGAAGATGATGCCGCTGACGAAGCCGCCGCCGAGGATGACGACGTTCTTCCAATTGTAAGCCGCACTCCCGCCACTCTGCGCCGCCTGGGCTGGGGCAGTCGTCGCAAGGGCCGCGCCTGGCACCTGTGCCCCCGGTCCCTGGGCGCATGAACATATCTTGCAGCCATGCTGCGCCAAAGCCGACAAAATCACTGCCAACGACATCGCCCAGGAAGTTCTGGCCATTTTCCTTGCTCCTTCTCCTATGTAAGTGTCCCTATCGCTGGTCGCCGTAGAGGATGCCCCTTCCGCCCGTGCCGAGATAGACGCGGCCGTACCGGCGCGGGTCGCCGGTCAAGCAGTTGACCCACCCAAACTGGTGCTGCGGATCATCGATGCGCTGCCAAGTAGCCCCGACATCGTCGGATCTGTACGCGCCCCAGACACCACCCACGGAGCCGGCGATGTACACGGCCGGATAGCTCTGATCCGGCGCGGGCATCCCGAAGCCCACCGAAATCGCGCTGTTCACCTGCTTCACTTGCGTTAACGTCGCTGCCGAGTCCTGCGAATGGAACAGGCCGGAGCCCGCAGCGACCCAAACATCCCCCTCGATTCCAAACACGGGGCGCGGTCGTCCGGACGTGGACGCGGGGGTGTGCGCGAAGTTCGCGCCGCCGTCGGTGCTCACGTACATCCCATTGCGGTCGCTCGCGTAGAACTTGGAGGGATTGACACGGTCAGCGGCCACCCGCACGCCTGCGGAGATCCCCGCGCATGCGGTCCACGTGGTGCCGCTGTCTTGCGAGTAGGAGGGCGTGGCCCCCTGCGCAGCCCACAGGAACGTCTTGCCGTCGGCCGAGACCGCGATCGATCCCGAGCCCTTGAATGTCGTTCCCGTCGCCGCGGCGGGCGCCTTGGCAAATGGGGCCCACGTCGTTCCCCCATCCGTGGAGTAGGCGCCGGCCTGCCCACCGGAGCCCACCCGTACGACGATGTTCGGGGCGCCTTGGGCGAAATCGAGGCTCGACCCAGTGCCGAAAACGGGATTGCTGAAGAAGCCGCCCGGAGGAGAGACGTCGAGGTCGTCGTGTCGGAAACCGCCGATGTCACCCACCGCGCTCAGCAAGGGTGCGCCCGCCGGAGGGCTGATGAGGTCCTGCACCACGGTCTCTTCCAGACCATCGTCCTCGAAGGTCCAATGAGTCGGAGTTCCGGTGTCGGCAGCCGTGACGTCGTTGCTCGACCAGATGCCTCCCCCCGTGATGTAGAGAGCTCGCGCTGGATTGAAGGGATCGATCTCGACATCGCCCATCCATCCCGGTGGCCCCACGCTGGTTTTGTGCCACAAGACCCAAGGCGCACCCGCCGTATCGGACTGTGCCATCGAGCCGATCGCCACCCAGCTCGTCCCGCCGTTGCTGGTACGGTAGATCTCGTCGCGCCCCCAGCGATCGATCGTCGTAGCGATGAGCGTTCCCGGATGGGCGGCATCGGCTGCAATTCCGCCGAAGCCACCACCACTTTGCGGGGGACTCACGTTGGTCCAGACGCCGCTGGCCATGGTGTATCGCCAAATAGCGCCGCTCGATATGCCGTTCGGGCCTGAACCGTTGTTGTACGCGAGGTAGAGGTTGCCGCATCCGTCCAGCACGGCATGATGGGGCATCATCCCGGCGGGCTGCCCGGCAACCGCTTCCCAGGTCGCCCCTGCGTCAGTCGAGCGATAGAGCGCAGTCCCGGCCGTCACGCCAACACCGACGTAGATCACGGGTGTGGGGCTGTCTGAAGACCCGCCGTCGGCCGAGGGATTCCCCGGCGTTCCGCTGCGTGGATCGAAGGCCACGAAGGTCAAACCGTAGCCACCCGCGCCCGCGTCGCCGTTGGTAGCGCCGGTCGTCGGGAAATTCTTGACCTGAGCCCATGTCTTCGCGAAGTCCGTGCTCTTCCACAGGCCCGTGTTACGCGAGCCAAAGTACAAAGTACTGGTCAGGTTGGGATCGACGGCGAGCCGCTCGCCCATTGAACGGCCGTCCGCGTTTCCGCCCATGGGCGCCGAGATGCTGTTGCGAGCCCACGTCTGTCCCATGTCGGTCGAACTCAGAATCCAGCCGAAGCCGGCCGTGACGTACATCCCGGCGGCCACGTAGACCCGGTTGGGATCGACCGGATCCGGGGCGATGCTCTCGATACCGCCGAGGTTAGAATCGATGTGCCCGACCCAATCGGTGATGGCCATCCAGCGCCGCGAAGTCGGTTGGTAACGGTAGGCGCCTCCGACATCAGTGCGTGCGAAGGCGAGCCCCGGAAGCACGGGGCTCATGATGATGCCACTGACGAAGCCCCCGCCCTTGATGACCACGTTCTTCCACGCGTACGGCCCCGGAGTGGTCGTGTCTTCGAACGGGATACCCGCATCGCCCGAATACGCTGCCGGCGCTGGCAATTCGCAGGTCCCGCGCGCCACGGCCCCCGCTCCGCCCGACCCACCGGATGTCTGCGGCGCATCGAGGGATGTCGTCGATGCATCGGCGGAGTTTCCAGTATCGACACATGCCACGCCACTGCCGAGCCACAGGGCAACAGCTGCACTGATCGCCCACCCCCGCGCACGAGCACCGGCTGTTACGCCGGTCCTATCCGCGACGTTGACGGCTAGCATGGGCGAGCAAGTTGGACTCACGTGGCTGTGGTGAAGGAGCTGCCGCTACTGCTTTTCGGCCGCGATATCGTCGATGTAGATGTCGAAATTCTTCGGCGTCCCGGTCCAAGTGTGGAGGCGGAACTCCCAGAACGACTGCAGGTCGAACTTCGCACCGGCCCCCTTGATCAACGCGGAGATCGGGATTTCAACCTTGTGCCACTTCCCGTCCGCGAACGCCTTCACGAACTTGTCGATCGGCGCGTCGGCGGTGTCTTTCGCGTTCTTGTTGCTGCACGCGAGCGCCAGACCGAGGTACTCCGGCGCGGCCTCGGCGGACTTCGCATCCACGCGGATCTGGAAGGTCAGATGGCTGTACGGGCTGATGTCGAGCCCCGCGGTTTCCGGGTACCACCCGAACAAGTTCCAGCCCATCCCGATCCACCCCGGCCCCTCGCCGTGAAACTTGAGAGCAGTGCTCCCATTCACGCCGCTGCCTGAATCCGGTCCGAGCTTGGTCTTGCACTCAGCCGTCTTGTCGCAAGAAGCCCACCCTTGTGCACCGCCTCCCGTATCGTCGCCGTTCCAGATGACGAGTCGACTGCCCACTGCCGCAGGCGCAGACGCGGACGCGGCCGGGGCGGACGCGGCCGGGGCGGACGCGGCCGGGGCGGACGCGCCCGCCGCAGCCGCTGTCGCTGGCGGCGGCGCTACACCGGCCCCAGGGCAGGGTGGGCAGAGACAACCGGCTGTACTCACAGAAGCGAGGACGGCGAGCCATGGATATGCGACTCGAAGACTGCTTTTCATGGGTATGGGTCCTTCTCCTGTCAATTCGTCCCGACGGTCAATCTCGACTTCCGATAAGCTGATCGACTTTCGTCTCACCTCTGCCCTGCATCGGGTGCCTGCGCCTTCTTGGCGTAGAATCTCACCTTGTCGATCCAGAGCTCAAACGGCGCCTCCTTCGGGGGCCGAAGCGAGAGATAGAAGAGTTGGTCGGTCAAAAGCCCGGTTCCGGGCACGTTCCCCGTCTCGGTCAGAACCGGATTGGGAACCCGATTCGGGTATGCGGCCTGAGTGAACTGGTCCCACGGGATGGTGTAGAAGGCCCACTCGCTGGTCACGGCCATAGCAAGGGTGTAGCTGTTGCCCTTGTTGTTTCCGCACTCGTCAGGCAGCCGCGAAGCGATGGCAGCACCCGAGATGACCTGACCTGTGGCCGGATCCGTCGCCGCCGTGATCGTCGAACCCTGGAGTCCTCCGTCGGCGGCGTTGTAGTACTTGCAGTGGCCGCCTGGCGTCTTGTCTTTGTCGTACACCGTCGTGTTTGCGTCGTCGAGTGCGAGCGTGAAGCCCTTGCTCGTGTTGTCGGGAGCGCGCGCCCAGAACGACAGTCCCTCCCAGGCTGACTCGTCACGCGGGATGTACTTCCAGGATCCGTCGGGATTGACGGTGTGATCCGTGAAGCTGTCGAAATTGCAGTTGATCCCCCAGTCGTTGTGGTGTGATGAACGAATTACCATGGACCTAGTGCTGTCGCACCGACCATTGCCCTCGATCGGCTCCACGAGCTGCGGATAGTGCCCGGTCGGGAAGGCATCAGGGGTGGAGTCACCGTCGCAAACCACGTCGCCCGACACAGTAGTCGACACAGTATTGGGGTCAAACTCGTACTGCTTGTCGACAGAGCAGTTGATGGGCACGTCCCTGAACGTCGGGTATGCGCTGCACCCGACCGCTCCGCCAAGACCGAGAAGCAGCACGCAGGCCGGCCCGGCCGGGCAAAGCAACGGGGCTCTCGATATGCGCTTGCGGCTCATGACTCTGAGGCTACCACCAGAAGGTGCCGGACAAGGAGAAGACATGACGGTCCGGGTTTGCGGGCCTGTCGCTGCCAGGAGGATACCCCGTCGGGACCTGCACATCGCTGCCGGACTGGAAGTAGGAGTACTGGAGTGCGAACTCATCACGGCTCTTCCAGCCCGTGTGGAACAGGAGGCGTGTCGAAAAAATCGAGAAGGCTTGCTTCGAGTCACCGCCATGGAGGCGAACGTGATCGAACCGCTCGGATGCGCCCAGCCATGACTTCATCAGGTACGTGACCTCGCCACCCGCCTTCACCTTGAATACGCCGTCGTATGCCGAATCGCGGCTGCTCACGGCCGTCCCGATACTGAACAAGCTGATCAGGACGTCCGGACTCACGCCCGTGTACAGCTTGTCGAAAACCAGCCTCGAGACGCTGAGATCGTACTGAACGCCGAACGTGGTTAGTGAGCCGTTGCCAGCGCTCTTCGGGCCGAGGTACTGCGCAATGAGCTCGGGCCCTCCGCGCGCGTTCAGGATTTCAATCGCACCGGAAACCGTCGACGCGTCCGTGGCCTTGGTCCACGCCGTGCCGAGGTAGAGGTGACCAAAGCGACCGGCGGTGAGGTTGAGGTCAGCGCCCAGCACCGTGATCCGTCCATTCGGCACTTGACCTAGCTTGACTTGGTCGTCCTGCGTCCAGGCGACAAGGTAATGGAAACCGAGGCGGGCGAGTCCGGCATAGGCGAGGCCAAGATGTGCATGGCCGACGAAGGTCGCGCCCACGTTGGCGTCCGCGAAGTCGTTCCAGGCCTGCGGAATCATGCCGACGGGCGGCCGTCCGAGTTGGCCACCGAGTCCCTCCTCCAGCACGAAAAAGAACTCGCCGAGCTTGTAGCCCGTCGTGACGGTCTCCCCTATGGTGTTCGTGCGCGCGATGAGCGGCGTGGCGTAGCGCCCAGCATCGTACGCCCCCATCGCACCGTATCGGCCGGTATAGGCGCCGACGTTCAGCTGGAAGGGGAAGCCGAAATACTTGGTCGCATTCACCGTGACGAACGCATCGTTTACGCCCAACTGTTTGGGGATGTCGTAGTAGCCCGCCGCATCCATGAGGGTCTGGGCCGCCAGGACTGTCGTGCCTGACACAGTCGAGTTGCCATAGATGAAGTTGAGCTGCACCCAGGGGGTCGGCACCGCGGCCGTGTACTCGAAACTGCGGAGGTTCTGGGCCATGAGCGGCGGCGAGTGGAGGACCGTGCCTCCCCCCGTCTTCGGAACGGGAACCCATTCGCCGTCGGGTTTCTGTTGAGCCATGGTGCCATCGTGCATCTCAGGAGTCGGCAGACTGGGGTCCGGGCGATCCGTGATCGGGCGATCGTGCACGCCGAGGGTGGCAGGCAAGAGCAGGTAGCCGTGGAAATCGAGCACGAACTCCTTCGACCCGACCGGATTGACGCCGAACGGGATCGAAGGGCTCGCGCTGCGCACTTGCGGATCGCCCGGCGAAAGCCCAAGTCTCGGAAGACCCTCATCCGCCGCCATCGCCACCGAGGGCATGGCGAGCAAAGCCATGATGATTCCTGAAATCGTTCGGGCACCCTCAAAGGGTTCCCGAACTCTTCGGCCCCCCATGCCCGCCCCCGCCCCGCTCGCTTCGCTCGGCCTCGCGCGATGGTACGCGGCCGGCAACGAGGGCGCGCGCGAAGTGTGCGGGGTGGGCAGGGTGGCGGGCAGGCCCGAAGTCCCTGAAGGGAGAGCCGGCCTCTCCCCACGCGATTTCCGGTCGTGTCGAGGTGCAGAGAGGAAGGTTTGCATCGTCGAGTGCTTTCGGTTCAGAAGGAGATGTAGCCCCCGAGCGCGATCATGTGATGGTCGAGCGGCTGGGCGGAGTTGGGGTCGGCGGCGGTGCTGTAGTAGCGCCGGCTGTAGATGAGTTGTATGCGATCCGTGCTCCACCAATCGGAGTGGAACGCGATGCCCGGATTCAGGCTGAAGACGGCGTAGCGTCCGACGTTGCTGTCGCGGCTTTCGCCGTAGCTCTGGAAGGTTACGCTGAACAACGACGTCATCCGGTATTCGGTTTCGAGCCCCAAGTAGTACCCGCTCGCCTTCTTGTAGAGGGGGTCCTCGGTCGCGACCGTGACGTGGAACAATCCTGCAATGGCGACGCGTAGGTCCGGGGCCTGGCCGGTGAAGCTGCGCGGGGACCAGAGGATGCGTGCTAGGCTGAAATCGTACTCTGCGCTGATTACCGCGACTTTACCGTTTCCGTGGCTGCCCGACCCGATGAACTTGCCCATCATTTCCCGGGCGCCTTGCGTCCAGTCGATGCCCCACCATACGCCGTCGCCGACTGCGGCGGCATGCCGGAAATCGTAGAGTCCACCACTCAACCCAACCTGTCCCCAGATGTCGCCCAGCCAGCGCGTCTCGAGGAGATAGGTGTCAAACTGACCGTCCTGCGGAAGCCCGTTCAGGTTCGTGTTGAGGTACGTGCGCTCGTCCGTCCCATAGTCGGCTGCGTAGTGCAACTTGACGACGTACTGATTCTTGTAAGTAAGTCCGACGTGAGCGTGGTGCACGTAGCTCGATACGCCCGTCTCGATCCAGGCGAAGTAATCACCGCGCGGGAAGCTCTCGGGCACACCGGGAACAATGAGCAGGCCGTGGGTAAAGGAAAGGTGCAGGTCGCTCGTCAGATCCCATTCCCCGTACGTCGATTCGCCGTAGCCGCGCACTGCGAGCAGGGGTCCGTAGATGCCCCACCCCCACTGGCCAGGTCCGGCGGAGATCTCGCTGAACCCGCCCACGCGGAACGACAGACGCAGTGTTCCGATGGGCTGGGGACTCACCAGCAGGTAGGCCGTGCCGAAGCCGGGCCCTCGAAATGCGTTCTCGTAGCCCTGGTACTCCTTGTTCTTGAGGTTGATGTAGTAGCTTGCGAAGGCGGTCACAATGGAGTTGCCGTATTGCAGATTCAGGGTGGCGCCTCCGCCAGGCCAGAATGGGTTCCTGCCCGCCGAAAGCGCCGGCATGTGCAGCGCCGTTCCGGAATAGCCCACCGGCGCAGTGCCTGGTCTCCTTCCAATACCGACGGCCTCCCACCCGAACAATTTTCCCCCGAGACGAAACGACGAGGCGGAGGCCGGGGCGGGCGCGCCGAACGAAGGAGCCCTCCCGCCTGGCGCAGGGGGCACGGGCGGCGCCTCCGGCGCCAATCCCAGACCGGGCGGGAGCGAGGACCCCGGCAAGGAATCAGCCGGCAAGGCGGGCATGGCTTCTTCGGCTCGCGTCGCACCAGCTTCTTCGGCTCGCGCCGCACCAGCTTCTTCGGCTCGCGCCGCACCAGCCGCGAGAAGTAGCGCGATCTGCACCAGGGACGCGGAACGGTATTGCCGACGCACCATCAAGCCTCGATCAGAAGGTGGTCTTCTCGGGCCAGCCGCGTGGATCGACCACGACAGAAGCGATCATGTCTCAAGGGCAGCAATGTTAATGCGCTCTGCGTCACGGCTTGGCATCGAGCACAGTAGCACGAGACTTTGGAGACGGAACATGAATTCCATCAACGCCTGGGAATCGGCGTCGAGCTTGCATTCGCAGGGCCGATGCCGCCCGCTGGCAGTCTCGCCCCCTGTGCCGCGAGGAGAAAATTCACCACGGCCCAGTATTCGCCCGGCTTGAGCTCACCCGCATGTGCCTTGGGCATGTGCGTGCTCGCGAAACTGTACAGATCCTGCGCGTTCCGGAAGGGGTCGCGCCACGCCGAGCCCGCCGGTCGCGCCTGCATCTCGATCTGCAGCTGCTGGGCGTCGATGAACCCCGTGTCGCCTGAGCCTCCGGAGTTGCGCGGGTACTCAGGCAGGGCGCCGGGCCCCAGGAGCGCCGAAGCGCCTGCGAGTCCTTCGCCACGCTGGCCGTGGCACTTGGCACACTTGTCCGCGAACACGGTCGCGCCTGGTGCGGCCTGGTCGTTTGCCCGCGCAAGGTCCGCAGCGGTGGCGCCCATCTGGGTAACCGCGCATCCGAGCAAGACCAACCCGCAGATCGTGGACGCCCAGCCGACCACCGACGTTCCTTGATGAGCAATATGAGACGGCATCGGATTCTCCTTTTCTCCGGGCAAGTCTATCCGCTCCGCGCGGCTTGGAGTAGTGAATTCGCTGGCGCTACAACTTCAAGCGCGTGGACGGAGCCGGGCTGTGCCCGGCGGAGTCCGTCGGGGGAGGGGATGGCGAGGCCGAGCGAAGCGAGCGGGGAGGGGAGGCGGGCGGGGGGCCGAAGGGCGAAGCGAACCCTTCGAGGGTTCCCATTTTCAATTGTATGGCGGCACCGTCGTAGCGAATGGTCTTGTCCGCTTTGGGGGCAAACGAAAAGCCGACCGGTTTCGCTTTCGACACCAGGACGACCTCGAAGGTGCGGGCTTTCTGCATGCCCGTGAACGAGCCCTCTCGCTTCGCGATGGTGAGCGTCCGAGCGGCCTCGTTCCAGCGGATCGGGATGCGCGCGAAGGCTCCTTTCTCGTAGCCGTACGTGACACCGTCGTCCTCGTACAGCGTGAACTCACCATCCGCTCCCGCGTAGACCCATAGCACGATGGGGTCAGCAGGCTTTTCGTCCGTGTACGCGATCTCGGGACCGGTCGGAACGATGGAGCCGGCCTTGACGTGGATGGGCATGGAGTCGTACGGCGCGGACACATCGATGCTCTGTCCGCCCGTGACGTTTGTGCCGGTCCAGAAATCGTACCAACTGGTTGCGCTTGGCAGGTAGACGGCCCGACTTCGAGCCTTGTACGTGGTTACCGGGCTCACCAGAAACGCTGGCCCGAAGAGGTACTCATCCGTCGCATCCCGCGCCTTTCCGTCTGCGCGAAAGTCCATGACGAGCGGCCGCATGATGGTTCCGCCCTGGTGCGTGACGGCGCCCGCGAGAGAGTAGACATAAGGAAGGAGGCGATAGCGTATCCTGTCGAACTTCAGCTCGGCCTGGTAGGCGGGGTGCGATTCGCCGCCGAGCTCCCACATTTCTCGCTTCGGCGTCTCGCCGTGCACGCGCAGCAACGGGACGAACGTGCCGAACTCGAACCAGCGGGCGTTCAACTCGCGCCATTCTTCCGCGTCTTCCGCAGTGGGGTGCTCGGTCGCGAAGCGCGCCGGCACGGAGAATCCGCCGATGTCCATGGTCCAGTACGGGATTCCCGAGACCGACATCCCAAGCCCGGCTGGAATCTGTAGCCGCAGCGCCGTCCAGGTCGAAGTGATGTCGCCCGACCACACTGCCGCGCCATAGTGCTGGTTTCCCGCAAACGCCGAGCGAGTCAAGATGAAGACGCGCTGGTCGGGCGCCACGGATCGCTGCCCTTCGTACACGGTCTTGCTGTTCATGAGCGAGTACGCATTGAGCATGCGCGAACCAGAGCCGAGCGCCGTCGGGTGCATGTGGGTGCGCTGTCCATCGAGCGTGGGTGTGGGCAGAAGGTCCGGCTCCGGCGCGTCCAGCCACCAGGCGTCCACCTGCTTGCGAAACAGAGACCGTTCCATCTGAGACCAGAAGAGCTTGCCAGCCTCGGGATTGAAGGCATCGTAGAACGTATAGGGATAGCCTCCGTCGCCGACCCAATCGCGGAGCCCTTCGGTCAAGTTGAGTCCGTAGAGGAAACCCTGCGAGCGCATAGCCTCGAAGTTCTCCGTGCCCGGATAGAACTTGCCCCAGACCGAGATCATGAGACGGGCGTGCTTTTCGTGGATTTTACGAATCCACCCATCCGGATCGGGAAAGCGGAGCTTGTCGAACTCGTGCGAGCCCCAGGTGTCTTCTTTCCAGTAGAACCAGTCCTGGACGATGTTGTCGAAGGGGATGCCGCGCGAGCGGAAACCATCCACGACATCGAGGCTCGCCTTCGCCGTTTCGTAGCGCTGCCGGCTTTGCCAGAGCCCCAGCGCCCATCGCGGTATCATCGGCGCCGGCCCGGTGATGCGCCGGTAGCCCGCCACGACCTTGTCCAGCTCGGGACCGTAGACGAAATAGTAGTCGATGCCGTCGCCGACCTCGGACCAGAGCGAGGTCGTTTCAGAACGTGGCGCCGGGGTTTTCCAGAGTAGTTGTACCGTCTCCATCCCCTGATCCTTGCTCCACTCGAGCCGGATCTTGTGGCGGCGCTTGGCCTCGAGCCGAACCTTCGCCACGTCCTTCCAGGGCAGCCAGCCTTGCCGCCAGTGGTTGATGACGAGCCGATCGTCTATCCAGAGCTTGATGCCGTTGTTCGAAAAAGTCTGGAAGGTGAAGTCGCCGGTCACGTCCGGCTCGACCTCGCCCGCCCAGCGCACGCTGGCAGGGCCTTCGGGCAAACTGGGATGAATGAGCTGGTTGGGTTTCTTCTCTTTGCTCGAGAGCGCGATGTCGATGCTGCGGTCAACACGCTCGGCAAGCAGGTGCTTGAAATCCGCGCCGCGGTAATAGGACCCGGTCAGGCCCCCGCGCTTGCCACTGGTGTCGATGAGGCGCTCGGGCGGGATCGGCCCGAACTCGCGCAGATCTCCGAATCGCGTGAAGGAAGTGTTGTCCCACAGGATGCCCCAGCCGCGGCTCGAAACCAGGAAGGGAATCACGATGGTGCCGTTGTGCTGCCAGAGATCGAGGTCGT
>Ga0182021_10007473_pt1 | contig 12950 bp, 7 predicted proteins | sample 612E3MmetaG_FD_120493 | JGI IMG/M metagenome (GOLD analysis project Ga0182021, IMG submission 120493) | Permafrost microbial communities from Stordalen Mire, Sweden - 612E3M metaG (Illumina Assembly) | ecosystem: Environmental > Terrestrial > Soil > Wetlands > Permafrost | place: Sweden... | reverse complement strand
CGTAGCCCGCGGGCGCGGCGGCGGATGCCCACCAGGCCGGGTTCTTGACCCAGACCATGCGGTCCTGGGCGGCCGTCTTGTACGTGTACGGGCCGGAGCCAACACCGTTCATGTTGACGACGTTCAGGAACGAGCCGTCGTCGGCCTTGTCGTAGGCCTGCCAGATCGCCGCGGGGACGATCGGGAAGTTGTACAGATCCGAGGCGAACTCCTGATAAGAAGGAGTTCCCTTGAACGTGACGACGACGTTGTTGCCGGAGGCCGTCACGGTATTGACCATGTCGAACAGGTTGGAACCAAGGGTCGTCTTCTGATCCTTGTAGATGTTCAGAGAGAAGGCCACGTCGGCGGCCGTGAGGGCCGACCCGTCGGACCAATTCACGCCCTGGCGAACGGCGATCGTGTACGTCGTCTTGGCGCTATCCCAGCCGGCATCCATCGTGTTGGTGGCGAGCCACGGGGTGTAGGTGTCCTTGATCGGGTCGTACAGGAAGAGGGTCTCGTACTGGAGGCCCACGACGCCCATCGCGGCGTTGCCGTTGAACGGGTTCCACGTGGACGGAGCGCCCCACTGCTTACCGCTGGTGTACAGGGTCTGGTTGCGCGGGTAGACGGTGGCGTCAGTCGGCGGAAGAGTCGCGCCCGCCGCGGGGGCACCGGCTGTCGTGGACGGCGCCGGGGTAGCGGCGATCGGGGTCGCGCCGGTCCCGCTGCTCGGAGCAGCCGGGCTCGATGTGGCAGTGGTGCCGCACGCCGCGGCGGCGATGCTCAGAACCGCGAGCAAGCTCAGGACTCTGGTCGTTCCTCGTTGCATCCCATTCCTCACTTCCCCATGGGAAACGTCACTGGCGCGAGGGTTACGGTGAACCCTCAGACATACGCTGACGCCCTCATGGCAATGGACCGAGAACCAAACTCCAGATGCCCCCGACTGTGGAGGGCGGGGCACCTGCGGGAGGACGGTAGACCCCCTCCGGGGTAGACCTGGCTACAACCAATCGGTCCTCCGGCCGAAAGGGCCATGCCAGGCGACCGTCTCCCCATCTGGGGCCGTGTCTCTCTCCTCACCTCCTATGCTGGAGCGCCTGGGGTTTTCCCGGACTCATTCAGTTCGGGACCTTGGGCGGGCCCCAGGTGCAACTCAACGCGACTGCGCCCAACCCCGCGGGTAACGGAGCGTTCCGCTGTCGAATTCATTGCAGCATCCAACAAACTATATGCGTTGTCAACCCTGTGCAAGCATGCCATGCGCCGCAGACGCGAGGGCCTCGGCCGTGTCAATCGCGTCGTTCGGAGCAGGTTCCTGCTGCAAAGGCATGATAGCCGGATCGTTCAACAGCGGAGCGAGTGCTAGCTCTGCCGCGCCGAGCAGCAGCGCGTTTGCTCCGAGGCGGACGGTCACCAGGTCGACCATCGCGCGCGGCGCCGGCATCGCCCGCTTCTCGAGCTCGCGCAGGATGGGCGCCCGGACGTACGGGTACACGCGAGCGTACAACCCGCCCAGAGAGACCCGATTCGGGTTGAAGATATTCACCAGACCGGCGATGCCGATACCAAGCCCGCGACCGGACTCTGCAAGGGCCGAAAGCGCCGCCTGGTCGCCTCGGTCCGCCGCCCCGATCAAGTCCTCGAGCGCCGCCGTGCCTCCCAGCGGGTCCCGGCCCGATCGACGAAGAAGGGCCTCCTCGCCCACCACCGACTCGAGGCAGCCGCGCGCACCACAGTGGCACAGGTCGCCGTCGGGATCGACGGTGACATGCCCCACCTCGCCCGCATAACCCGCCGAGCCGGCGAGCAACCGACCATCCACGACGATGCCGGCTCCCAGTCCACCTTCGCCCCAGATGCAGATGAAGTCGGTCGTCCCCCTGCCAGAGCCACGAAGATGCTCCGCGGAGGTGGCCAGATCCGCGTCGTTGCCCACGAAGACGGGGACATTCAGGTCCTGGAATTCATCCCTGATGAGCTCCCTTATCGGGACATCCCGCCAGCCCAGGGCCGGCGCCTCGTGGACGTGCCCATCGCCGGATCGAACGAGGCCGGGGACCGAGACGCCTATGGCGACTATGCGAGGGCCGTTTTCCAAGCTGGCCAGCAGCGGCCGGACAAGGGCGCCGAGATCCTCCACGACCTTTTCGGGCTGGGAGTTGCACAGGGACACGTCGCGACGGGTCGAGGCCATGACCTTGCCGCCCAGCCCGACGACGGCGGCCCCCATCCAGTCTGTGGCGAGATCGACGGCAAGGGCGCCCGGCCCGTCCGCGCGCAACTCGACCACCGGCGACGGCCGTCCGGGCGACTGCGGGATCGACTTCGACCGACGACGCTCCTGGACAATGCGACGGGCCGCGAGTTCCGAGACGAGCGAGGCGACGGTGCTTCGATCCAGATGAAGCCGCGCCGCCAGCTCGGACCTGGACAGGGGCCGGCTGACGTGCAGCTCCTGCAGCAACCTGCTGAGGTTACGGCGCCTGATCTCAGCCTGAGCGCCTTCAACCTCGCCTCGAATTCCCATCGGGTGGCGTTTCCTTCATAAGCCGTGCCCGACAACGGAGTCGACCGAGCCGGTGGGCAGGAACCTACCGTTTCGCGTAGCGTACAACAAAACACTTCGCGCGTTCCCATTACCACACGAGGCCGCTGCAGGAAGGAGCCCCGCCCTGGACAGGCCGGCGACCCGAACGCGCGGCGACCCGAACGCGCGGCCTGAACGCGACAACCGCGGCTGGTAGCATGTGCGCGGCCTTGAGCCGCGGGCGGAGGCTCCAGGCGCCGGCCTTGCCGGCCGCGTGGAACTCCGCGTAGATACCCGCAGCCCGAATCAAACGAAAGGGTTCTGATGGATTCCGCCAACGACCAAGCACGACCGGCCTTCGGCGATGCGCCGACAGGCGACGCGCCCGCAGACGCACTCCCGAACATCCCCTGGGAGGACCGTCCTGCCGGCTCCAAGGCCGTGCTGTGGAGGTCGAGCCGCAACCCCATCATCAAGCGCGACCAGATCGAGCGATCGAACAGCATCTTCAACTCGGCCGTGGTGCCGTTCGGCGACGGGTTCGCCGGCGTTTTTCGCGTCGACGACACGACCCGCATCATGAACGTCCACGCCGGGTTCAGCGGCGACGGCATCGACTGGAAGATCGAGCAGCCCACGATCGAGTGGATCGCCGCCGACCCGCGCGTCCGTGAGATCCAGCAGACCTTCGAGCACGCGTACGACCCTCGCGTCACCTGGCTCGAGGATCGCTACTACGTGACGTGGTGCAACGGCTACCACGGCCCGACGATCGGTGTGGGCTACACCCACGACTTCAAGTCGTTCCACCAGCTCGACAACGCCTTCCTGCCCTTCAACCGCAACGGCGTGCTCTTCCCCCGGCGGGTCAAAGGCGCTTACCTGATGCTTTCGCGACCCAGCGACAACGGCCACACGCCCTTCGGCGACATCTACCTCTCGGAGAGCCCGGACCTGATCCATTGGGGCCGTCACCGCCAGGTCATGACTACGCGGCCCTGGACCTGGGAGTCGACCAAGGTCGGCGCCGGTCCCACTCCGATCGAAACGCCCGAAGGCTGGCTGCTCATCTACCACGGCGTGCTGACGTCCTGCAACGGCTTCGTCTACTCGATGGGGGCGGCGCTGCTGGACCTGGACGAGCCGTGGAAGGTGATCGCCCGCAGCCGCGACTATCTCCTCTCGCCGCAGGTCCCCTACGAGCAGATCGGCGACGTGCCGAACGTCGTTTTCCCCTGCGCCGCCCTGTACGACCGGCCGACCGGCCGCCTGACCGTCTACTACGGCGGCGCCGACACGGTCGTCTGCCTCGCCCATGCCTACCTGCCCGAGCTGATCGAGTTCGTTCGGGCACGCAGCTAGCTCACGCGGGCGGCCAGCTCGGGCGCGCGGCCAGCTCGGGCGCGCGGCGGGGCAGCCGGCCCCCGCGCCGACAGCTAGCGGCGCCTGTTCCAGGCCGAACCCGAAGGCGGCCGCCCCGCAGCCGGAGCGCGCTGCCTCAGGAGCGCGTCGATCTCGGCGCGCAGCTTCCGACCGAAGGTCGCCCGCTGCAGCCACTCCAGATAGACCGCGTCGTGCCGGGCGATCTCTCCGAGGGACCACCCGGCGTACCGGCCGAAGTCCAGGACGGTCCCCGATGGATGGCCGGGCGGCGGGCCCGCATGAGCCGCCTCGGTCTGTCGCGGGGCGCCGGTCTCGGGCTGGCCGCCGCTCCCGGCCGGTGTCGCCGCAGCGGGCGGCCGCGAGGTAGATGCCGTGCGGCCGCCGCTCCCGGCCGGTGTCGCCGCAGCGGGCGGCCGCGAGGTAGATGCCGTGCGGCTGCCTGCGCCAGTGCGGGTGGCGTCATAGGCCGCCCGCCGATCCGGGTCGCCGAGCACATCCCAGGCATCGTTCAGGGCGATCATCCGAAGGGCATCGCCACCGTGGTCGGGGTGGTACTTCCGCGCCAGAGTGCGGTAGGCCGCCCGAATGACCTCCGCCTCGGCGCGCGGATGGACCTGCAGAACCTCATAGAAATCGCGCATGGCCGAGAGCCTACAACCTTGCCGCCGTCCGGCGCGAGGGCTCCGGCCGAAAGGGTGCCGCGGCGCATCGTCGGCGCCTTCGGGCCGGCATGTCCGGACGGGTGGCGAAAGTCAACTGCCAAGTGACTTCTGCCAGGTACGTGGCAGACGAGGATGCCTGCGCTGCTTACTTTTCTGCAATCAAACTTCTCTAGCAGGGCTCCCATGCCCGACCAATCGGACGCGCCCAGCCCGGATACGCCACCTCCGCGGCGGACGCCGGCTGATCGAGGATCAGTGGATCTGGCGGGTCAGTGTGAGCTCGCGGCGATCGGTCTCGTCGAGGATGGCGCCCCAGAAGACGCTGGTCCGCGGCCAGAGCTGACGGGGCCCTTCCTCGACCGCGGGCGCCAGGTCTCCGACGCCGATCGCGGGCTGCCACGGTGCGCGCCGGCGGGTCTTCAGCCAGGCACGAGCCGATGCCTGCACGCCGTCGATGAGCTGGGCCGTGTCGTCGCGGCACTAAGGGTCCAGAGCCCGGATGAGGCCGGCGAAGCGAGCCCTCTGCGGCTGAAGGTCCAGGTCTCGGCCGGTGGCTCGCTGGCCTCCCGCGACGACACGCCTGAAAGCCTCTTCGAGCGCGCCGACGGCGCCCTCTACTCGGCCAAGCGCGACGGCCGCGACCGCATCGCCATCGCGGAATAAAGGCGACCCCTCCCGAAAATCCGGAAGGGGTCACTTGACGCTCAGGATCTGGTGAGCCCGCTGGGATTCGAACCCAGAACCCTCTGATTAAGAGTCAGATGCTCTACCGTTGAGCTACGGGCCCACGGCCGCGAAGGATACAGCAACCGGCGCCTCGGGTACCGCTCGTGCCTCAGGACAGCGTGCCGTCGGGCCGGGAGCGGGTAAGGCTGGCGCGCCTGCACCGGCATCATCAGAACTGACTACTTCCTATCGGGACCCTCGATGCCTACAGACAGGACGTCGGCGGGGCTACGATAGGAGGACGATGCAGGCCCCGACGTAAGTTCGGAGGGACAGTCGCGCCCGGGACGACAGAACGTGGCACAGGCTTTGGCCGGACATGACCTCAGGCTCCTGGAGCACCTCGGCGCAGGGTTGGCGATCGTCGATCCGGGCGGCCTGGTCGTGCTCTGGAACGACGACGCCGTGCGGATCCTCGGCGTCCCCGCCGCCGACGCCCTGGGAACACCCTGGGTCGACTGTCTGACCCTCATTCGCGGCGATGACTCTGGCGGGGCCACGCTCCCCGTGGAGATTCTCCAGCTGGGCGGCTGGCAGGGTCAGATCAACGTGCGAACCCGCGATGGCCACTCGAAATGGCTCCGTGCCCACATCCAGCCCATCGGTCTGCCGGAGTTCGAAGGCAAGCCGGGCGTGGCCGCCTTGTTCTGGGACGGCCAGGGTCCCGATCGGGCGGTATCGGGTCCGGAGGCGGCGCAGCTGCCGTACCGCGACCTCTTCCTCAACTCCCCCGAGGCGCTCTTCCTGGTGAACCTCGACAGCGTCATCGTCGACGCCAACGAACTGGGCGCGGCCATTCTTCGCACTTCGCCGAAGGACCTGATTGGCAAGACGATCGTGGCCTTCCTGGTCGGGCGAACGGATGCCGACACCGAGGCCGCTCACAGCGAGTTGCTGGCATCTGGTTCGATAGTCCGCCATGTTCCGGTGCAGCCCGCGTCGGGCGATCCCTTCCCGGCCGAGATCGTCGTTTCGCTCGCAACGTCGGTCGCCGGTGGATACGGGTATGCCCTGGCCAGACTGCGCGACAGGACTGACGAAGAGAAGCTGGAGGGCATGCTTCGCAACCTGGCCGCTCTCGCGCGGCCGGGCGACGAGCTGATCGGGGCCGAGGATGTCGCGCAACAGGCGCTCGAGATCATCGCCGCAAGCTGGGGCGCGGACGCGTCAATTGCGATCCTCGACAGCGCAGACGGATTCTCCATAGTCGCCGGGACGAGCACGCCCGAGGCGATCCGGGCCACTCTTGGCGGCGTTGATCCGGCTCGATCGCCGCTGGCTCTGCTCGTCAAGGACATGAAGGCTCCGCTCGAGATGGATCTGGGTGACCCTCATTCGCCCCCATGGACCGCGCGCGCCAGGGCCCTCGGACTGTGCGCCCTGCGCGCGACTCCACTCTGGTACGACAATCGCCGCATCGGGGCGATGGTCCTGCTCTGGGACGGCGATCCGCCGCCCGCTCTCGACACCTCTCGCCTCGAACACACGGGCCGTCACGTGGGCATGGCGATCGGCAGCGCCTCGGCCCGCACGAAGATGCGACGCGACGCCGAGCTGCGGGAGAGCCTGGCCGGATCGGCCCGCATCGGCGGCGTGGTCGTCGAGCAGATGACCGACGCGATCGTGACGACGGATGCGAACGATCGGATCACGGCCGTCAACCCGGCGGGCGAGCGTCTCTACGGCCTGGCGGAGGAAGACGCCGTCGGGCGCCACAGGGACGAGGTCGTCGAGCAGCTTCGCCTGGACGGCTCGCCGATGGGCCCCGAGGCAACGGCGGAGACGGCTTCGATGGGCTACTGGCACGGTCGCGTCGTCCATCGACCACGGATCGGCAGCTTCGCCGGCAGGCCCATCGTCGTTGACCTGTCACTGACCTCGTTCCGAGACGACCAGCACAGACCGGCCGGCCTTATCGCCATGAGCCGCGAGGTCGCGACCTCCGCCCACCTGGAGGCGGAGGCGGCCGCTCTCGGCTCTCTGGCCATGGCGACGGGGCGCGCGCGGAGCCGGCACGAGGTGGCCGAAGCGGCGCTGGAGCGCCTCTGCGAGGCCACGATGGCCGACGTCGGGATCATCGCGACCTGGAGCGATAGCCACGCCCCCATGGTGGTCGAAGCAAGTCGTGGACTCAGCGAGGAGCTGCTGGAAGTCGTTCGCCACACGGACATCCCGGCGCTCGGCTCCGCACTCCAGGCACCGGGTGCGGTCATCGCCCTGGAGAGCGTTGGGCCGTTCCTAAAGGGGACGGAGGTGGCCGCGGTCCTCGCCAAAGAGGGGCTTACGACCGGCTTCATGGTCGATCTCCGCAGCCGCGACGAATCGGTCGGCTTCCTGGCTCTTGGGGCCCGCCACCCTGCCTGGGGCCGACCAGGCGACGAGGTCATCCTGCAGGCCGCCGCCCAGGTTATCAGCGCGCTCGAGAATGCCCGGCTGATGGAGCGGCTGGAAGAAGGGCTGGACCAGGAGCGGCGCCTGACGGCCCAGCTCGAGACGCTGATGGGCCTGACGCTGCTGCCGCAGGGAGAGATCGACGAGAACACCCTGGCCTTGTTCCTGCTGGAGCGCGTGGTCGGGGCGCTCGGGGCGGACGGCGGTGTGGCCGTCAGGACCAGCGGCGAAGGCTTCCGAGTCGTCGCCTCGCACAAGATATCGCCCGCCATCGCAGCGGATCTGGAAGCCCGACCCGCGGACCAGTTCCACTTCTGGCGGCGCCTGATGAGTCAACCCGGCGGCGGCGCCTTCTATCAGATTCTGTCCGATGTTGCCAGGGAAGATGGGCTGGTCCCGGGGATGGTCGCCGCGGGCGTGACCTCGTACGCGGTCTTCTCGGCCCGAGAAGGCGACCGCGTCATCGCGGCATTCCTCTGCTATTTCGGCCGATCGGGCGAGACGGTAACCGCGGCCGATGAGCGGACCATCGACGCCGTCGGTCGGATCATCTCCATCGCCTATGCGAACGTCCGAATGAGCGAAGGCCTCAACGAGGCGGCCGAGCACGAGCGCCGCCTGACGGCCGAGCTACGGGCCCTCCAGGAGCTGACATTGCTCGGGGCCTCTACGGACGACCTCGCCCGCCTGGCCCAGGAAACGATCGAGGCGGTCGTCGTCTCCACCGGAGCCGCCGGCGGCGGGTACATCCTGGTCGACCCTTCGACATCCAAGGTGGACCCGATCATCTGGGTCGGGCAATCGAGTCGCAGCTGGGCGGCCCTGAGCGAATCGCCGACGATTCCCGCCGACTGGCCCCCGCTCGATCGCCTCGGGTCCGAGGAAGGCGTCTGGCTTTCGAGAGGCGGGCAGACCGCCCTCGGCGCCGAGGGCGGCGGAGGGGTCGCCGGTGCCCAGGCCGTGCTGCCCCTGCGGGTCGACGAGCGGCTCGCCGGCGTGCTGCATCTGGAGTGGTCGGCTTCGCCGCGGGTGGAGCAGTTTGACGACCACTTCCTCGAGCCGATCGCCCGCATCTGCAGCATCGGGCTGGCCAACTTCCGGCTGCGCTCCGAGCTGCTCCACCGCGCCGCGGCGCAGCGAGCCCTGGGTCATCGCCTCGACACCCTCGACGAGCTGACCCGGATCGGCGAGGAGGCCAGCTCCTTCGAGGAGCTGGCCCACCGAACCGTGAGCCTGGTCCGCGAGGCACTCGGCGCGGTCGGCGTCTGCTACCTGCTCATCGAGCCCGGGCACCACTTCGATATACATGCCGTGGCCGGCGAAACCGGCGCCCTCCGGCAGTGGCTCAAGGGCGTGCCCGCGAAGGAGGCCCCGGGCGGAACCACCCTGCTTTCCGGCGGAGGCAGTGTCCTGGGGGACTTCGTCACCGCTCAGGTCAACGAGCGAGTCCTGCCGCTGGCGCGGGCGGCGGGCTTCAAGTCGTTCGGCGCGATCCCGATCCGCACCGGTGAGGAGCTGGCCGGGGCGCTGCTGTGCTTCTTCGAGCAGACTACCGATGCCCTGCCCGTCGACGAGGCGGCCCTGGATTCGGTGGCGCGGATCGGCGGCATCGCCCTGGCCAACTTCCGCCTGCGCGAACGCCTCGTTTCGTCCGAGGAGCGATATAGGACCCTCTTCGAGGAGTCGCCCGACGCGCTCTTCGTGACCGCGCTCGACGGCACGGTGCTCGACACCAACGAGGCCGCGGTTCGGCTGTACCGCGTCAACCGCGGCGCCGTCCTGGGCCGCTACTTCGGCCAATTTATCTCAGCCGACGAGCGAGAGATGGCTCGCCGCCGCCAGATCGTCTGGGCCCAGGGCAGGGGCACGTTCGGCGACCACGGACACCGGCCCGACGGCTCCGAGTTCCCCGTCGAAGTGGAGGTTCGGGTTGTCGAGCTGGGCGGCCAGCGGCGCTTCCTCTCGCTCGTGCGCGATCTTTCGGACCAGGAGCGCCTCACCAGCGAACTCCTGCAGGCCCAGAAGATGGAGGCGATTGGCCAGCTCGTATCCGGCGTGGCCCATGAGCTCAACAACCCCCTGGCGGCGATCATCGCGTTCAGCCAGCTGATGCGCGGCGACCCGCGGCTTCCCGACGACATGAAACACGATGCCGGCCTGCTGGTCCAGGAGGCGGACCGGACCCGGCGCATCGTCCAGGGGTTGCTGGACTTCGCCCGCCAGCGCCCGCCAGAACGCCGGCAAACGAGCATCGCCATTCTGGTTCGGAGCGTCCTCGAGCTGCAGTCCTACGCCCTGAGCACGAATCGGGTTCAGGTAGAGGTCGACATACCCGAGGATCTGCCCGAGGTGGATCTCGACCGCGCGCAGATGCAGCAAGTCCTCCTGAACCTCACGATCAACGCCATTCAGGCTTTCCGGACTCCCGAGCGGGCCGCCCAGGCACATCTGTGGGTGACCGCCGCCGCCGTCGAAACCAGCCGGAGCCCGGGCGGCCCCAAGGCCGAGAAGCTGGCCGACGACCAGCAGCGTGTCCGAATGACCATTCGCGACGACGGACCGGGCGTCCCCGAAGCTGCTCGCGGGAGGCTGTTCGATCCGTTCTTCACCACCAAACAGCCGGGCGAAGGGACCGGGCTGGGATTGTCCGTTTCGTTCGGCATCGTCGCCGCGCACGACGGTCGTCTCTGGTACGAGCCGGGCCCGGGCAATCTGGGCGCCTGCTTCATGATCGAGCTGCCCGTTCGGGCCAAGACGATCAATGAACGGCAGCCGGCGGCGCTTGACGCGGGCACCGGACGCGCCGCCCAAACCGGGGATGAGGCGCCGGCGAGCGGAGAATCGGCAGGGGTCGAGCCGGCGGGAGCCGACCCGGAGCGCCAGCCGAAAGCGGCCAGGCGCGGACATGGCGCGCCAGCGTCTGAAGGCTCGTCGCCCGGGGGCGCTCGCCTGTCCGCGGCAACGACCCGCGTCCATCGCGCCGCCGATCCGGCTGCGACACAGCCGGACCAGATCGCGCCAGCAACCGCGTCCGGAATGCCGACCGCCTCTCCTGACGCGCCGCCCGCGGCACCGGCCGCTCCCGCCCGAGCGCCCGCGGCCCCGGCTGCCTCGTCTGCGCCACTGGCGCCGGCCGGCGAGACCGCTGCTGTACCGGTCGCTCGGCTGCGAATTCTGGCGCTCGACGACGAGCCTTCGATCCGGGCCTTCCTCAAGAAGGTCCTCGCCGCGTCCGGCATGGACTGCGACCCGTACCAGGACGGCGCCCAGGCTCTCGAGGGTCTCCGCGACACGACCTACGACGTGATGCTGATCGATCACCGCATGGCCGGAATGAGCGGCACCGAGTTCTACGACGCCGCGATCGAGTTCCGGCCGGAGCTGGCCAAACGCGCCGTGTTCATGAGCGGCGACGTGCTGAACCCGGACCTGCGGGGCTTTGCCACCCAACGCGGCATCAGGCTGCTCGCCAAGCCGTTCGACATCGACGCGGTCATCCGGGTCGTGCGCGAAGCGATCTCAGCCGCGCAGGCGGACGAGCGGCAGGGCCGCTAGCGCCGGGCTCTCGGCCACCCGCCCGCCGGGCCACATCGCCCGCCCCGCCGCTCGTCCGCCTGCGCGGCTACCTCGCGCGCGCCTCGCCGGATCCGGAGGCGTCGCCGACGAGACGATCCAGGATGGCATCGGCGGCGGCATAGGGATCGAGCTCATGAGCGGCCACCGCGCGGAGCAGCGCCCCGGCCGCCGGCGTCGGCGGCTCGGGCTGGGCGCCCACGAGGGTGCGGGGCCCCGCGGCAACTTCCGCCGCGGCAACTTCCGACCCGGTATCTTCGAGCGCGCGCACGCGCGCGTGCAGCCGATCCACGAGCACGGCCCAGACCTGGGCCTCGGCCCGCTTTAGGCGCGCGGCCTCGCCGTCGGAGCCACGCGCCGCGGACCGGTGCCGGTCGATCGCGGCGAGGAGCTCGGCCACTCCCTCGCCGGTGGCGGCGGTGGTCACCAGCACCTCCGGATGCTTGGGCGCGGGTCGGCCGGGCCGTGCCTCGCGGGGAGCGTCGGCGAGCATGGCGTGGAGCTGGCCCGCCGTTCGGTGCGCGCCCGGTCGGTCGCCCTTGTTGACGACGATGATGTCGGCAACCTCTAGCAGGCCCGCCTTGATGGCCTGTATCTCGTCGCCCATCTCCGGCGCCTCGACGACGACCGTGGTATCCGCGGCGGCGGCGACTTCGACCTCGCTCTGCCCCGTGCCCACGGTCTCGATCAGCACCACGTCGAAGCCGACGGCGTCGAAGACCGCGGCGGCGGCGGTCGTGGCGGCGGAGAGCCCGCCCGAATGACCGCGCGACGCCATCGACCGAATGAAGACATCGGCGTCCGCGGCGTAGGCCTGCATCCGAACCCGATCGCCCAGAACGGCGCCGCCGGTGATCGGACTGGACGGATCCACTGCCACGACGGCGACGGGCCGGCCCGCGCGGCGAAGCTCCGCGATCAGCGCCGCCACGAGCGTGCTCTTGCCGGCGCCGGGGGGCCCGGTCACGCCGATCAGCTGGGCAAGCCCGGCCAGCGGATACAGCCGCCGCAGCGCCGCCTCGGCGAGGGGCGTTCTGTTCTCGACCGCGGTCAGCAGCCGGGCCAGGGCCCGGCGGTCTCCGGCGAGCGCCGCCTCACAGAGCAGATCCGCCCGCTCGGCGACCGACCCTCCGGCCGCCTTCGACCCCCGCGAGCCGGCCATCGCGGTGGCCCTAGTCCCGCGCCCGGGCGTTGGCGCGCAGGAAATCGGCCACCTGGGCGATCGTGGTACCGGGCCCGAAGACGGCGGCGACACCCGCCTCCTTGAGTGCGGGAACGTCGTCGTCGGGGATGATGCCGCCGGCGGCCACGAGGACGTCGTCCATGCCACGCTCGCGCAAGAGGGTGCAGATCCGCGGCAGCAACGTCATGTGCGCGCCCGATAGAATCGATAGGCCGACGACATCGACATCCTCCTGCAGAGCGGCCGTGACGATCATCTCCGGCGTCTGGCGGATGCCCGTGTAGACGACCTCGAAGCCCTCGTCGCGCAATCCGCGCGCGAGCACTTTGGCACCACGGTCGTGCCCGTCGAGGCCGGGCTTGGCGATGAGAACCTTGATCGGTCGATCAGTCATGACCGAATGATAACGGCGCCGGACCCGCCAACGCGCCCGCCAACAATGAGCTCAGACACAGCCCGGGGCAGTGTCCCAGCCCTTCCAGCGGCTGTTGGAGGCTAGAACCACCCCTGGGCCAGG
>Ga0182021_10007472_pt1 | contig 12951 bp, 12 predicted proteins | sample 612E3MmetaG_FD_120493 | JGI IMG/M metagenome (GOLD analysis project Ga0182021, IMG submission 120493) | Permafrost microbial communities from Stordalen Mire, Sweden - 612E3M metaG (Illumina Assembly) | ecosystem: Environmental > Terrestrial > Soil > Wetlands > Permafrost | place: Sweden... | reverse complement strand
TGGGACAATGGGCAACCAAACTAAAACCGGGATGCGCTTATGTCCGGATCATTTCACACTATGAAATGAACGGAGCGAATCCGGGAGGTCCGCCGGATGTTTTTACCTGGGCAGAGCCGGGCAGTCTCAAATTAATGACAGAGGATATTCGCAAGCTCAGACCGCTTTGTGATGTGCTGGTAGTATCCTTGCATAAAGGCGTGCTCGGTTTCCCGGACAAACTGGCTGCCTACGACCAGCAGGTATCTTATGCGGCGATCGACGCCGGCGCAGACCTGATCCTGGGGCATCACGCTCATATACTCAAAGGCATCGAGGAATATAAAGGAAAAATGATCTTTCACGGTTTGGGGCATTTCATTTTCGATGTAGCCAAACTGCCTCAGGAATTCAGGAACCCGCTGGGCGTATCTCCAGGCGCGCCTTTATACGGGCCATCCTTCAACCCCGGGATCGACCCGATGAGCAGATGGACGATCATCGCCAAGTGCATCATCGATAACGGTAAAATCTCACAGGTTGGCTATTTGCCCTGTTTGATCAATGAGGAAAAGCAAACAGAGGTACTAAAACATGACACCAGAGGGCAGCAGATGTTTGATTTTATGGACAGGATCACTAAAGGCGCCGGTTTGAATGTCCGATTTGAATGGAAAGGCGACGAAGTGGTAGTCAAGACGGCCTAAAGATCAAGGCGATATCTTGATAATTGAAGAATAGAGGAGATACGATAAATGAAGCTGGTAGCGGTAATATCGAGTCCGCGCAAGGACGGGGTTTCCACACAACTGGTGCATGAAGTGACAAGGGGCGCGAAGGATAAAGGATATGAAGTCGTTGAATACAGACTAAATGATATTGACCTGCGGCCATGTCAGGCCTGCAGCACCTGTAAAAAGAACGGCGTGGACTGCATACAGGACGACGGACTGAAAAACTACTGGAAAGACCTGCATGAGGCAAACGCGCTGATCGTTTCCTCTCCGGTATATTGCGGGCTGGTCAACGGCCCGTTTCTCTCCTACATGGACAGGCACTTTTGCCTGCTGTGGGAAAAAGGATGCAGACTGCACACGGGGGTGAAGCTGGTGGGCTGCTTTTCACAGGGGAACGATAACCTGGAACATTATATGCCGCACTTCAAACACATACTGGCGGATTTCGAAAACCGCAAGATGGTCACGCAAGGGATACTGGTACAGAGTCCCAGAATGAGCGAAGAGGCGAGAGTTGAACTATATAAAAAGGCATATAAACTCGGAAAGAGCCTGTAAAAAGAACGATTTTCGATAAACCGGATAAGTGATTCAGGAGAATATCTGTCCGGGATAGATTACAATCTATAATTACTTTTAGACTGATGTTTTCGGTTTGATATGTATCACCTTTCTGCGGAAGGGAGTACAAAAAAACCCTTCTATCCATACGTTTGCCTCGATGTAAGTCTACCGAAGCAAAGTACCTTCGGCTTTCTCTCCCGTTCGTACCGCCGGGATACATTCACTGCGCAAAGAATACGTTTCTTGTATAAAATACCTACGCTTTACTACGGCCTTCGACTGCGGTCTCCGGCATGTACTTCATCAGTATACAGCCTGATTTTAATCGTTGCTGAATACAAATCTTTGGTATAATAAACGAGATTGTCATTACTACAAATATCTATCGAATAAGCGGGTAATTTACGATCAAAAACATAACAAATCTACATGATAAACACCGTGAAGCTCCCTCAGGCCTGACCAAGGAGCAAACGCGAAAAAGCCTCTGGTTTTCAATGATGGACGCCATCGCAGGTACAGCCGCTTTCGGGTTGACCGGCGCTTTTATTACGCCTTATGCGTTGACGATGAAGGCAACTACGCAGCAGATCGGCTATCTGGCCAGTATGCCTAACTTCATGAATATGCTGGTCTCATTGTTAGCGCCGATGATTTCAGAGCGTGCCGGCAGCCGTAAAGCACTGATCGTACCGACTGTCTTTTTTCAAGCGATCATGTTTCTGCCGATGCTGTTAATTCCATATATATTCCACACGAATCAGGTATGGTGGTTAATTACCTTTTGTTCGCTATCCACTATTGCCGGCGGATTAAGTTCGTCTCCCTGGAGCTCGATGATGGCCGACCTGCTGCCATCGGAGTTACGCGGCAGATATTTCGGGATGCGCAACCGTATTACCAGCATCATAGGGTTATTATCCTCATTCGCGGCTGCCGGATTGTTACAGCTGTTTACCGGTAATACGATGATGGCTTTTACGATTGTTTTCGCGGGAGCAACGTTCGGCAGATTGATATCGACCTACGGACTATCACAAATGACCGAGCCGCATCCGGTTTTACCCCGGGATACCCCACGGGAGAGTATCCCCAAAATCGCCGGAGAGTTATTTTCAACCAATATCGGGCGGTTTATCCTTTTTGCGGTATTCCTGAACTTCGCCCAGAATATCGATGCTCCCTTTTTCTCCGTTTACATGCTGCGTGAACTGAAAATCAGTTACATCAACTATCAGATAATCAATGCCATGATGGCGGTGATATCCATTTTCGTAGTCGCATGGTGGGGCAGGCGCGCAGACAAGGCCGGGAATCTCAAGGTATTGCATATCACCGCATTAATGATCCCGTTTATATCAATGCTCTGGCTGGTCAATTCCAGCGTGGTCTGGTTATGCGCGATACAAGTATATGCAGGTTTTGCCTGGGCGGGTTTTAATCTATGTGTAGGATTGTTTCTTTGGGATGCCGCGCCGCAGGAAAACCGCACCCGGTTTGTCGCTTTCTTTGGCGCGATGAACGCACTGGCGATTACCATGGGGGCGTTGATCGGCGGCAATTTGAGTCCCCACCTGTTTAAAATTTCAGGCAGTTATTTCCTTTCGCTCTTCCTCATTGCCGGAATCGTGAAGTTACTGGTGGTATTGGGATTATTCCGCCGCATCTCCGAAGTCCGCGAGGTACCAGCGGAAAAAACCACCGAGCTGCTATTTGGAGGATTACGACCGGCTGCGTTAGCCAACTGGCGGCGGAATCTACGGCACCACAAGCCGCATCGTTGACACCATTCCCAGAACTAAGATAATACGTTCAGAATACGCATCAGCTGAGTAATTACGACTGTATTTCAATAGTATTATTGGAGAAAAAATAACTTTTTCTCTGAATATCACACTACTTTGCTATTTAGATTCGAAAAACGAAGAGAAAATCAGTTACGATAATCGCTAAGGGTCCTGATATACCACATTAATCATATTTTTGATATATATACCTACAACTTCATTTAAATCAGTCTCAATTTTGGTGTTATTGCCGACCTGAGAGGTCGTGGCGACAGGTTTCGATAATTCTTCCGGTTGCGGGAATCTGATCATGTAAATTCGTTCCAGGTACCGGTTTACAAATTCCTCTTTTGTCAGGCTGACAGTCATGCACTTCTCCTTGCGATAAATTTCATAAATTGTAAAATGGAAATCATATCTTTATTTCTTATCAAATAGCACCAGACAAAACAAACATCAGAGCATTCAATAGTATTATCCGTGAAGAGGCAGCTCAACAATAAAAGCAGCGCCCTGTCTCTTTTCACTTCTGGCATATATTTTTCCATTGTGTTCAGTAATAATCGCATGACAGATACTTAAACCCAGCCCCGTCCCCATGCCTACTTTTTTAGTAGTGAAGAACGGGTCGAAGATGTGTTTCAGATTTTCTCCGGTAATTCCAGGGCCGTCATCAGCGATAACAATCCGGATATCAGCATCAACTTCCGAAGTAGTGATGACCAGCTTCCCTTTTTGGTGAGCCTCCAACATGGCAAATTCAGCATTAACAATAATATTGAGAAAGACCTGCTGCATCTGAAACGGATTCATCATTATTTCCGGAAGATTCCCTAAGTGCGTTTCAACCTCTATATTGTTTACCTTTTGTTCGTAAGCACGCAATCTCAGTACGTCCGCTATTACCGTGTTTATCTGGCTTAGCTCTTTAGCCGGCGCCGGCTTGCGGGCAAATGTCAGGAGGTTTTTAGTTATTGCTACGGCCCGCTGGGCTTCACTGGAAATCAAAGCTAAATCGTTTTTAATATCGTCAGGGACATCACCCTCCATCAACAACTTAGAATAACTGATAACACCGGTTAACGGGTTATTCAATTCGTGAGCAATCCCTGAATACAATTCACCAATCGATGCCAGCCGGTCTGTCACAATGAGCTGTTCTTCCAAACGTTTTTCCCTGGTCATGTCCCGGGCAACTAAAACCGAAGATATCACCTCTCCCTGCCCGTTAAACATCGGGGAGGTCGATTCATGGAAGTATATTTCAAAATCAGGATTTAAAATTTCGATTACTGCGGGTTTTCCGGTTTTTAAGGTTTTCAGATGCGGACAGTTGGCAGGAGGTTCTTTACCACAGTGCATCACCTGATAACAGAATTTACCGATAAGTTCCTTCGGTGTAGTTTTCAATAAATCCGCCATAGCTTTGTTCACGCGTAACAACCTGCTATCCTTATCCTGAATAGCAATTATGTCAGGAATGGAATCAAAGGTTGTTCTCCACTCATGAGCGGCACGCTCCAGTCTCTTTTCTGCCTGCTTCCGCGCAGTGATATCTTCCCCATAACTGAGAGTACCGATAATCCTGCCTGTTTCATCCCGTAACTCGACATTATTCCATATGATGATTTTCTGTTTGCCGCTTTTGGTTAAAACCGCATTCTCATATTGTGCGACTGATTCACCTTCTCCATTGAGAATAAGGCATGAAACATGTAATGCTTCCTCAGCTATTCTCTCCGGTAGAAAATTACTGTACCAGTTCTTACCAATGATTTCGCCAGCTTCATATCCCAGAATTTCACAACCCCGCGGGTTAATGAATGTGACCTTGCCTTCAGTATCAAGAACAACAATCATAATACCTGCGATGTCCAGGTATGTCTTTGAATGATCTTTTTCCTTATACAATTCGTCCTCCGTCAACTTTTGTAAAGTGATATCACGGACAAAATTTATAATGACCTTTTTATCCTGTCGTTAAACAGGAGTCGAATCTATCTTAGCCCGGCCCGACTCTTATCATTTTTATTAATATATTGCTGATGTGCCGTGAATTTGATAATCGGGATTTTTGTCAACAATTTAGCAGTTTCAAAAAATAATCTGCTTGAAGAGGATTCAATGGCAGAAAAATACTGCCGGTTATTTCCTCTCCAATCTTGTCTGAAGATTAGTTAATACCAATTCTGTTTCGCGTTCATTAATTTTAACGATAATCAGTTCAGCCAACCGGCCTAATATCGATAAAGGTACTCGATAATCAACTGTAATTGTCACCTTTGTGTTGATATGATCCCTAGTCCGGAATGTCCAGGTCATCGTGCTATTGATAGCGCCATGGATCTCCACAGAAAACCATTGGTATAGCTCTACGATGGTACATCTGGCTTTGCCCTTGAGACATACTCCGGCCATCTTATACGTCCATGTGGCGTCATATCCTTTATTCGGTAATAATTGTTCATCCGTGACGTCGATCAAACTAGGCCAAATTTGCAAAAGATTACTTGGTTTTATGACAAAATCGAAAATATCCTCTAAAGGTGCACTGATCATAATCTCTTTGTCGATTCTTGACATCGTCAATTCTTCCGATTTGTCACTTGTGTCAGAATGATAATCTTTTTTCATTACCGGATTATAGTGTGTCATATTTTATTGCTCCCGATACCAGGTGGATGTATCTTTCGTTGGATCTATTCCAAGACTGTTGAATACCCTATCGGTGTCATGAAATAGAATCTTTTCAAGCCAATATTTTTTGCTTTTTATTTTCAATAATTCCTGCCTCATTGGCGCTAAATATTGTTCCACCGCCAATGATAATATAGTCTAAAAGCGTAGTTTCCAGGACATCTAAACCCGATAATAAATGTTTAATTAGTTGCTTGTCCTGTAATCTGGGCATAACTTGACCTGATTTGCGGTTCCTCAAAACCGTAATATACCGGCATCCTACTGCCAGTCCGTTGCCAATGATAATCTCGGCAAGACCCTGCAGGCTGCCTCGACTTACAAAAGATCCAGTTTTAAGCGGTTCTTCGTCATGACCTAGAAATTCAACCAGGCAGACGTCGTCATTCATATGTCCGGCGATACCCAACGTCTGATTGGTAACAAGTTGCGATTTCACACCGATACCATGAAAGGCACCGTCATTATCAGGTCCCGGATACTCATAGAATTTCTTTGAGTCCATTATATTCCTGATAGACCCATTGTTTTGTATTGGAGATGATGTTATAGTCACAATTTCCCTCTCTCTATTGAAGCTTTTACGACCACTGAATCGAATTTTCTGGAGTTAATCCGGGGATAAGCCTTATAAATAATCTGAATTCCCAAAACAATAATACCGGCCAGCATTATTAAGTCACCGATACTATAAACTAATCTCAATTGCCTGACGGGGAAAATATCGGTAAGCCACCACAGTTTAGTCTGCGGGATAGTTAAAAGAATACCGGTTCCTTTAGGTAATACCCCTCCGAGCACAGCGCCGATCGATGATAAATTGGCGTTGGATAACGCTTCCGGGGAAACAGGCATTAATCCGGCATTAAAAGCGATTGCAACGAAATTCAGCAAAACTCCCGCCAGTATCAGATAAATTCCAAAGATCTTTAAATTCTTGAAAAGCACAAAAATTAGAATGCCATAGCAAGAAATCATAGCAATCTTTTTGATAATAACTGCGTCCGGAGGAGCAAAAATAAGAAAAGGCAACCGGTGAATTAACATAGCAACAATCACCAGCCACCAATATCTAAATTTGAAACCGGCGACATTGTGAAAAAACAGTTTTAAGTTGTAGAACATTCATGCTCCTGAGATGGGATACCCGATAATGGAGAGAGGCTTTACGTTATACGGTACGCAAAGCCTCTCAAGGGGAGGTTACGGAGCATAGCAAACTGGTGCCCCGCCAGCCACCATGATGGCAACAATAACCACAACCATAATAACAATTGTAATTAAAACGGAATGTTGCGAAACTAAAGCTTTAATCGAATTCATTTGTCATCCTCCTTCTGTATTGTTTACTATTATAAAGGATGACCTCTTACCAAACTCTTACCAAAATAATTGAAGCTAAAAATTGGGCAATAGCGGCATTTTTTCGGTTTTGAACAAAACTATCAATCGTATTATTATGAAATATTGGTCAATTTTTGGTAAATTAGATTAATTTGGGAAGAGATAGAACCGGTTTCAGGAACAACGTTTTGACAATACTGCTGATAAGTTCTTTGCGCGGCCATACGGTCTTTAGCATCTATTTGTAATTGCAACATACGGCAATAAGCTTCGTCATTATAGGGATCACAATTTATGAGACGTTCCAGAGTTGAAACAGCCTGCTGGTCGTTATGCTGCTGAGAGTATGTATCTGCCAGTAACAATAATGCCTTAATATATTCATTTTCCGTCGATTGTCGTATCTTCTCCGCCCAATCACCATATATTTCCACGGCAAATGGTCCCTTATACAGCGCCGCCGCACTTTCAAGGCAATTGACTTTTTTATTACCTGAAAGAACTTTGCTATTTCTAATCAGTTCCTGGAACAGGAACATGTCGAAAGAAACAGTTACTTCCGGATTTATGCGATATTTACCGCCAATCTGCGAAAAAATCACCGGGATAATTGCCTGGCGGGCGCGGTGAAGGTTGATATGGAAATTACTGGCGCCACGGGCGGGGCTAAGTTCAGGCCATAAAGCTTCGGTGACTTGCTCCCGTGTTTGTCCGGCAGCAATACTCAACAGATAGATAAATATTTCTTTCGCCCGGATGCTGCGCCATTCTTCTTCCTCCACCTCCCGGTCATTCACGATGACTTTGATTTCACCGAATGAAGTGATAACGACACTAGAAGGACTATTATTAACCGGTGTTTCACTGACAGGTGAAGTTAGAGGGGCTTTTTCGGAAGAATTCCGTTTGATTTTCTCCAGTATCCGGGGGAAAATGTCATTACCCAGTTTTTTATTGACACAATATTGTAATAACAAAATCGCATGTTCACATTCCGGAACAAGGAATTCAACAGATCCTATTTTCTTAACAATCTCCTCAAGCCTGATGATATTGGGACCGATTTTTTCATATTTCTTACTCAGAAACGCATTATGAACCAGATAAAAAAGGACTTTAGCCAAGGCAGTCTTATCTCCAGCTTGAGACAAATAGTTGCGGCATTCATTTAATGTCCGGGCAGCGGTATCAAAATTACCGTTGCCATTTTCAATCAGAGCGATCTGAATTTTTATTAGAGCACATTCGTACGGTTGTCCATGATTTTGAGCCTGGATCAAAGCTTCGTTGACCAGAGTGGTTGCTTTTTCGATGTTACCCAGCAACCGTTCTACTTCTCCCAAGCCGAGCAGCGCGTAAGTAATAAAATAAGGCTCCATCACTTCACGAGACACATTTAAACCGTTCTGAAAACTGATCAAGGCATCTTGATATTGTCCGGCATCGCGCAATACTTCTCCGGTTGTCAGAAGCAGACAAGCTTCAGTCCGACGGTAGCCATGTTTGTTCGATGCTTCCAGCCCAGTTTTCAGGGTATCCAAAGCCAGCTCATATTGGCCCTGGCTTTGATAGATCGTGCCAATATTATTGAGCGTCATAGACAGGTCGCTATAATTTTTTATTTTTTGCCAGCCTTCCCGGGCATTCTCAAGATGATAAAGAGCTTGTCCGAAGTCGCCGCAGTTCTTGTAGATGACTCCCAGGGAGTTGTGCACTTGAGATGTTAAGGACAGATCATGGGACGCATCATAATATTTCAATGCCGTTTTTTGATAGCGCAACGCTCCTTTGAATTGACCTTGCTCCGAACAGATATCACCCAAACGGCGGAAAACATCGCCTTTAAGTTCAGACGGTCCATCGATCAAATTCAGGATAGCAATCGCCTTTTTAATATCCTGCTTGGCCTCTCCGAATTTGCCCATCATCCTGAGAGCCGCGCACCGCCAGTTTAATATTTTAGCCTGTAAAAGAGTATTATTGCCGTAGGATTTCTTATCAAGAAGTTCCGTTAATATGCGGGCTGTCTCATTTGAATCACCTAAATAGACCAGCGCCGAAGCCTTTAGCAGCAACAACTCCGCCGAGGTTTCGACTTGCGCTTTCGGTAATATTTCAATCCATTTTGATACTGTCCCCCACTTGCCGTTGCGGACATACTCTTCACCGATTGAAAGAATGATGCGGCTTGCTTCGGACGGCTTACGCGCTTTAATAAAATGGCTGATAGATTCATCCCACTGCTGTTCCTTTTCAAAAACCAAACCTGCTTTATAATGCAGCATCATGAGTTGTTCCGGATTTTTTGTTTCCAGCTGATGTAACAAGAATTCTCTCAAGAAAGTATTATAACGGTAAATATAATGATCGCCTTCCAGACGCGTAATGAATAGATTTTTCGTAGAAAGCTCTTCCAGAATAGAGGCAGAATTATGAATATCCAGGAATGTATCACACAATTCCGGTGAAAGGTTATCCAGAATGGCAGTATTGGATAGAAATTCACGGACTTTTTCCGGCTGAGATTGAAAGACCTCTTCCGTTAAATAAGCATATAAATCCTGACGGCTAAGATGCCCCGTTGTTTTCTCAAATGAAATATTACCGGCAGTACCGTGTAATAACAGGGCCGGTATCCAACCCTTGGTTTCTTCCAGAATATTTTCCGCTTGTTGCTGAGAGAGCACGGCAGAAAATTGCGTCGAGAACAATTCTTTTACTTCATCAACCGAAAGCCCCAATTGGAGAGCGGTAATGCGGTTGACCTGATGTTTAATCCCCAGTTTCGATAGTACCGGTAAAGTGACCGGATTCCGGCTCGTTAGAATAAAGTGACAATTGTCCGGAGACATCTCAATTAATTGGCTGATTATTTCTCCGCCAGACGTACTTTCTTCAATAACATGCAAATCTTCGATGACAATCAAGATATATTCGGGAATCTTGATACTGATTTCATGAACCAATGTATCGATGATATTTTTCGATTGTTTTTCAGGTTGTAAAGATGATTCCAGAATGGGTGTGACCAACTGCCCTATTTGAGGGAATTTCTGACTGAAGGCTGCAATAATTCCTTGAAGTAACGATCCGACATCCAGGTCACGCGCATTGAGCGTATACCAGCAGACCGGAATGTCAACTTCAGCCGCAAAATCTGCGACCAGTGTCGTTTTGCCGCTGCCGGCAGGGGCGGTAACAATCGATACCTTTTGCTGCAAACCCTGGTAAAGCAACTCCAGTAAATGACTGCGCCGGATAGTATTCGGTTGCTTTTTAGGTACCAATATTTTTTGCGATAAATTATACTGCAGCGGCATTATCTTCTCCTGTCCTGCGAGTTATTCCGGACAGTTGGACTAAATTATAGACTGATAATATGACTATTTACAACTTCAAATAATGCCGGGCCATTTGAGCAGACGAGTAATTATCAAGAGACGATATCCGGTAAGGTGTTCAATTACCCGCTACTTTCCAGGTATTTCCGCTTAAATCCCCGCTCGGCATTTTAGAATAAACGACCTTCCCTCCCCGCTCACCGATACCTGATCCATCGATACTGATCACTTTGGCGACCCGTTTGCCGACATTGGTGATGGAATGTTTGACGCTGGACGGACAATAAATCAGCGTATCGGCTCCGACAACTTTTTCAAGATCTCCTACCGTCGCCCGAATCCGACCCGAAATCACATAATATATATGGTCAATAACCGGCGGTTCATGATAGTGCTCTTCAACCCCGCCGCCGGGGAAAACTTTATCCAAGCTGAACTTGATGTGCATCGAAGGTTCTGTTCCGGGTATGGGAGTTTCAGAGGATCTTTTCAAGAAATCATAAAATTCCATCCCGGAATTCCCTTCCGGAGCCTTTCCCTTGATAACTTTTCCAATCGGCAGGATAAATCCTTTTCCTTCCATCGTCCCCCCTTTTTTCTCTTATTCCGGTTAAAAGGCGATCTCCTTGAGATAAGTGAAAATCAACATATTAATATTGACAAATAATTAGCGTCCACTTAGTATATTGATACTCTAGATTATTTGTTTTGTCAACAAAGGAGATTGTAAATGAACCGGATAAAAATTGACCCAGAGCGAATTATCAGCGACATCGACCGTAATATTTTTGGCGGGTACCTGGAAATCACGCGTACCGAACCCCGGTTAGCGCGACTGAATCTGGGCGATTCCCCGAAAGCAGATAAAAACAAAATGCAGGGCGATATCCGGTCGGCGCTGGAGCGGATGAATCTATCGTTGATGCGTTTCGGCGGTAATTTCTTCTCAGGATACCGCTGGCTGGATGGAGTAGGACCGGTGGAGGAACGCCCGGCACGGCATGACCTGGCCTGGAACCGGGTTACACAAAACAAATTCGGCACGAATGAGTTCATTCAGTTGTGCCGCGCTTTTAATATCGAACCATATATGAATACCAATTGCGGCGACGGTGACATGAGAGAGGCGGCCGATTGGGTGGAGTACTGTAACGGCACCGGTGACACGGCGTTAGTAAAGCTGCGCCGCAAACACGGTTTTGAAGCGCCGCACAAGGTCAAGTACTGGAGTGTCGGGAATGAAGTAGATAGTCCCGGACAAATCGGCACCAAAACCCCTCAGGAATACGCACGGGCATATACTGAGTTCAGCAAGGTCATGAAACGGGTGGACCCGGATATTAAGCTGGTGGCTTCGGCGGTATGCGCCTGGGAAAACTTCACACTCGGGGCAGGGAAATCCGAGTGGGTGGAACGGGCGCAATTATTGCTGGAACAGGCGGGGGACCGCATCGATTACATGTCCTTGCACCGCTATGCGCATACGAGCTACGATGACCCATTTGAGACCTACATGGCTTTTGCCGAAGATCTCAACGAAAGGCTGGGGGCTTATGAGGGTTTAATCCGTGCCGTCAGTCTGGAGAGAGGCATTAGACATAACATCGGCATCGCTTTTGACGAGCTGGGCGTCTGGCGCGGGCCCGGAAATCTCAACAGAAATTCCCCGGTTAACGTGACACGGGATGAACAGGGCGTAATGCGTATCGCTGCCGCAAAAGAACGACCTCATGATCTGGGCAGGATCTTCCTGAATCAGGAGGACGCCATGGTCGAAGCTTTATATTTCAACGCTTTTATCCGTCACGCCGCTGCCGTGCGGCTGGTCAACTTCGCGACGACGCCGATCATGCCGTTAGGACTCAGTTTGACCGATCCTGACAGCCCGGTGCTGCTGCAGCCGATTTTCTATCCTTTCGAACTTTACAGTCACACCTGCGGACAACTGGCGCTGGATGTATTCTGGAACAGCGATACTACCACCGGAACTTACGGTGGGCGAGAGTACTCCGGGATTCGAATACTCGATGTGGCCGCTACACTGGATACATCTCGTAAACAATTGGTAGTTTATGCGGTCAACCAGAGTAAGGACAAAGCCATGGAGACCAACATTACTCTGACCTCTGGGCAGTTTGCCGGAAACGTGAAGGCAGCTGTGGTCAACGGACCGGATATTAAAGCTGAAAACACGGCAGAAAAGCCGAATCAGGTTGGGACTAAGGAGTCGGCGCTGAAGGTTTCGGGGGCTGCATTTACTTATACCTTCGAGCCGCATTCGGTGACGGCGCTGATCTGCGCTGTCAAATAATAATGACGATATCCATAGTTGGGGGAGATTTAAGTTGAAACGCACTAATCGCGACCCGCTTTATACCGGTCAATTACAGAATACAGGCGAAATTGCTCCCAGTGATGACGCACCCGCCGGAAAAGTTGCGCCGCAATCATGGGCGATTGCCATCGCCGAGACGATCATGAAACGTAATCCCGGCACGCCGA
>Ga0182021_10007471_pt1 | contig 12954 bp, 7 predicted proteins | sample 612E3MmetaG_FD_120493 | JGI IMG/M metagenome (GOLD analysis project Ga0182021, IMG submission 120493) | Permafrost microbial communities from Stordalen Mire, Sweden - 612E3M metaG (Illumina Assembly) | ecosystem: Environmental > Terrestrial > Soil > Wetlands > Permafrost | place: Sweden... | reverse complement strand
GGACAGCGTTGTCGCGAAGGCCGCGGTCACCGATATCGACGGCCACTGGGCTAAAAATTTCATCATGGACATCGTCGGATACGGCATTCGAGGACTGGAACCCTATCCCGACCATACCTTCCACCCCGATCAATTAGTCAATCGCGGCGAATATGCCATGGTGGTCGAGGACGCCGTCATCGCCATCCTGCGGGACCCCTCCCTCGCCACGAAGCACATCGGCTCCCAAAGCCGGTTTCCCGATGTCAACTCCTCGCATCCCGCGTATAACGCGATATGCACCGCTGTTGACAAAGGTGTTATGAACGCCGAAATGAACGGCGAATTCGGAGCGGAAAAAAGCGTATCCGGCCCCGAGGCGCTGCTCATCATACGGAAGCTTAAAGAACTGCAAAAGTAATGAAACACGCGGTTGTTCCCGCGCATTGAGGATGGGAGGAGGAATATCCATGTAAAACGCATGAATATTCCTCTTTTAGTTTCTACGCTATAAACAATCCCTTTCCACTATTTATTGTAGTTAATCCTACTCCTATCTACAACGGATAGTATTTTATTCGTACTTTACTATTGTTTTTCTTTATGCATTTCATATATTATTATAGGAACGAAAATGATCATCAAATCTCCATGAAGGATATGGAGACGTTCGGCTAAAATTTTACCATTTTCTCTGGAGGTGGTTTCAGTGCAAATCCTTCAAAAAACAGGAAAGGTCATGGTTAAAGACATATCGAAAGATCCGTTAAAGGAAAAAAATATCCCGGGAAAAAAGATCAATGGATTACGCTGTTTAGGTCCCGTGCCCAACCTTGAGGAACACGTTCATCCTGACTGGTGGAGGAAAATATTCAATTCACTCTATCTTAAAACTGACGCGGATGTGGTTGATGACGATAATTTGACCCGCCAGGAAATCGACATGTTCGTCAGGATTTTAAACCTTTCTCCCGATGATAAAATATTGGATTTATGCTGCGGTCAAGGACGCCATTCGTTGGAATTGGCCCAACGCGGCCTTCTCTACGTTGAGGGCATCGACCGGTCGCATTACTTGATTCAGAAGGCTCGCCAGTCGGCCAAAAAGGACGCCATCGAGGTCAAATTCAGGGAAGGCGACGCGCGGAAACTTCCCTTCGCGGCCGACACGTTCGACGTTGTTTTGATATTGGGAAATAGTTTCGGGTATTTTGAAACCATTAATGACGATTTACGCGTATTGAAGGAAGTCTTCCGTATCCTAAAACCGAGGGACCGCGTTCTCATCGATGTGGCGGACGGCCACTATCTCCGAAAAAATTTTCAGAGCCGCTCGTGGGAATGGATCGACCAGAATCTGTTCGTCTGCAGGGAACGGTCGCTTTCCCTCGATGGCCAGAGCCTCATTTCCCGCGAAGTCATTACCCATGTTGAAAAAGGCGTTTTGGCGGACCAGTTTTACGACGAACGCCTTTACACAAAAGAAAGCATCACGGATTTGCTGAAAACCGCGGGATTCAGCGACGTTACCCTGCATGGCGAAATAGCCACCGACTCCGCCCGCAACCAGGACCTGGGGATGATGGAGAGGCGCTTGATCGTAACGGGCGTGGCGAAAAAGGAATGGACGCCCATCCGCCGCAAACAGGTCGGATCGGTGAAAAACGTCGCCGTTCTCCTTGGCGATCCCGATAAACCCGATCCGCTTAAACCGAGTTCGATTTTCGACGAAGATGACTTTTACACCATCGACCAGTTGAAATCAGCCCTGCGCGAACTTAAGGACTACCGGTTTATTTACGTCAACGATCATAACGCGCTCATTAATGAATTAGTCAAGCTCAAGGGGAAAATAGACTTCGTTCTCAATCTCTGCGATGAAGGGTATAATAATGACGCGCGCAAGGAACTCAATATTCCGGCCTTGCTGGAAATAGTCGGCATCCACTATACGGGGTCGGGCCCCCAATGTCTTGCCCATTGCTACGATAAATCGCTGGTGCGGGGAATCGCCAAGGAAATGGAAATACCCGTTCCGAAGGGTTTCCTGGTCAAGCCTCAGGATAAAGCCTTCGAACTATCGGTGGATTTCCCCGTCATTGTAAAACCCAATTTCGGCGACTCAAGCTTTGGCATTACGCAAAGCAGCGTCGCCCACACGGGAGAAGAACTCATTAACGCGATTTCAAAAATACGCGATTCATTCGGATACGATAAACCCATCCTCGTCGAGGAATTTCTCAAGGGTAAAGAAGTCACGGTCGGTATTATCGGCAATCCGCCGGAATCATACACGGTTCTCCCCATTATCGAGGAAGATTTTTCGGCGCTTCCCGAAAGCTTGCCGAAAATATGCGGCTATGAAGCGAAATGGGTGCCGGAATCGCCGTATTGGGGGCTTAAATCCATTCCCGTTGAGCTACCCGAAGAAACAAAACGCCTCATGGAGGAATGGTGCATTAAACTTTTTGAACGGCTCGACTGCAAAGATTATTGCCGATTTGATTGGAGATTCGATTTGGATGGAAACCCAAAACTTCTCGAGGTTAATCCGAATCCGGGATGGTGTTGGGACGGGCATTTGGCTAAAATGGCTAAATTCGCGGGAATAAATTATCAAGGCATGTTGGAAGCAATTATTAAAGCAGCTGAAGTTAGGCTCGGTATTTTACCGACGGATGAAAAGCGTGAAAAAGAAAGTAGTGTGAGGGCTGAAACACTTGCCAATGTTAATAACTAGAGCGTACAAAGCAAAATGCCTTAAACTATCCTGAAAAGCCCGAATAGCGTCAGCTTATAAACCTGATTTAAGCCTTATTAAATTAGAAAAACCTCGATAAACGTAAACATTTTATCGAGGTTTTTTTTAACGAAAAATGGTTACTGTACAAAACTTTTCAGTCGTTTCGCCCTAAAGGAATTCTTGAGCCGATAGAGTCCCTTTTGTTTTATTTGCCGAACACGCTCCCGGGTTAAATGAACCCTTTTCCCAATCTCGTCAAGAGTGTAGTTCGTTTCATGTCCGATCCCGAAATAAAGCTTAATGACGTCCTTTTCCGAGGAGGAAAGGGTATCCAGAATCTTTTCAATTTCCTCTTTCAGGGAAACGTTCACCGCTAATGAATCGGGCAACTCCTGGTCATGGTTTCGCAGCGAATCAATAAGACGCACGTCATCGGATTCCTGTTGAATGGGTTTGTCCAGGGAAACATGCCTATTGCCGATTTTCAATACGGCATGCACATCGTCTTCCTCAATTTTAAGTTCCTGGGCTATTTCCTCCGTTGTCGGAATCCGGCCGAACTCCTGCTCAAGCTTTCCCTGGGCCTTGCTTATATTTGAAATGGTTCCTACTTGATGCAAGGGAATATTGACAATACGAGATTGCTCGGCGAGCGCTTTAAGAATAGCCTGCCTGATCCACCATACCGCGTAGGAAATAAACTTGAAATTCTTTCGTTCATCGAATTTCTTGGCGGCCCGGATCAGCCCGGCGTTGCCTTCATTGATAAGGTCGTTAAGAGGAAGTCCTTGGTTTTGATAATTGCGCGCCACGCTTACGACAAAACGCAAATTCGCCTTTACCAATTTTTCAAGCGCTCTTTTATCTCCCTTTCTGATCTTCGCGGCAAGCGTCGCCTCCTCTTCGCTTTTCAACGGAACGTAATCCTTAATTTCATTCAGATAAAGATCCAAGGAATCTTTTTCAAAATTATTGGCGGAATTCATTATCATATTTTACTACCGTTTTTTCCCTTTCTTACCGTCATTACGATTCTAATAAAATAAATATTGTCAGTATTTATAAAAAGCAAAAATAGTGCCAAACACAAATTATTTTTAAAAACCCCTTTTAAAAGTGCTCATGAACGAATTTCTCCTTCAAAAACCCATCTTGCCGGACCGGTCATATACACGGATTGCTGAAGTGACCCGTCCCATTCTATAAAAAGATCCCCTCCAAGAAGATGCACGGTAATCTTTTTTCCATGTTTTTTATTGATGATTCCCGAAACAACGCTTGCGCACGCTCCGGTTCCGCATGCCATTGTTTCTCCACAACCCCGCTCAAATACCCGCATTTGGATTTCACTATCCGACAATACTTTTATAAATTCAACGTTTACCCTTTTAGGAAAAAAAGGGTGCGATTCAATCTTTTTTCCGATTCTATTTACCAAATCATCGGTCAACTCGTCGGCGTAGACGACCGCATGCGGATTTCCCATCGAAATCGCGGTTATGAAAAAATACTCATCGTCAACAACAATCTGTTCCATGATCGCCTGTCCGCTCTCTTTTGCAACCGGAATACGCGGGGCTTCCAGGATCGGCGGACCCATGTTGACTTTAATATTTTCGCCGAAAAATTCCGTGCCGACGATGCCGGAAATGGTTTCTACGGATAACCTCGGTTTGTCCCAAAGCCCCATTTTTTTTAAATAAAGAGCAAAACACCGTATACCGTTTCCGCACATTTCAGGTTCACTGCCGTCCGCATTGAAAATACGCATCCGATAGTCGGCGATTTTTGAGGGCAAAATAAGAATTACCCCATCGGCCCCAATTCCACGGCGCCGGTCACACCACTGCAACGCTTTTTGTTGGATACTATCGCATATATCCTCAGGCACGGTGTGCGTAAGGATAAAATCATTCGCTAACCCTTCCATTTTTGCGAATTTCATTACAGGTAATCCTTATATTTTATTTAATTGCCGATCGTCGAATAAATGTATTAAAAATAAAATATGCGGAATCGTTAAACAATTAAAGTCTATAGGGTATTTTATTAAAATGGTATAAATAAATTATTTAAAAAAAATGATTAAAGTTTTTCGATATTTTACCGATACAATAATGGGGAAGATATGAGTGAACAGTACAAACAAAACAGGGAGGCGGGGTATGCAAATCCAAAATACCGGCGGATTGGGCCTCATTCAAGGGCAGGACAGGGCCGCAAAAAGCCTTAATAAAACCAACAAGGACCTTAATAAAATCCTTGAACGTCTTTCGACCGCGATGCGCATTAATCGCGCTAGTGATGATGCAGCGGGATTAAGCATATCCGAGCAATTACAAACACAGGTTCGCGGCTTTAAAATGGCGGACCAAAATACAACGGACGCATCTTCCGCTCTCAACATTGCCGAGGGAACGGGCCGGGAAGTTTCCGAAATGATCCGGCGACAGCGCGATTTGGCATTGCAGGCAAGTAGCGGCACGCTGTCGGATCAACAACGCCAGGGCATTGACGTGGAATACCAAGGGCTGACATCGGAAATTGATCGAATCACCGGCGCGGCGCAATTCAACTCCCAATCGGTTGCAAACGGACAAGGCCTTGCCTCCGGCAACGCTCAAGTTCAAGTGGGGCCCAACGCCGGAGACCAACTACAAATTCCGATAACCAACATGAACGCCAACGCATTAGGAGTAACCGGAACATCGGTTTCCAACCAGACCTCAGCCCAAGCGGCCATTTCAAAGTTGGATGCCGCTCTTGACAATCTAAACCAACAACGAAGCACGCTCGGATCAATGACAAACAGATTGCAGTCCGCTCAAAACAGCCTTTCAATCGCCGAAATCAACACTCAGGCCGCCCAGTCGGTTCTCAGGGACCAGGACATGGCGGCGGGACTAGCCGATCTTACGCGTCAAAAGCTGCTTTTGGAAAGCGGCTCTCAGGCCTACGGCCGATTTAATGAAATTAGCGCTAATCATTTGTTCGGGTTGCTTCAGTAGCGGCGCGTTGCCGGAAAAATGAATAGTATGATTGCCCTTACTGTTTCGGACGTGGCGCGATATTATTCCAAAACACAGATTGAAACCGCTTCGAAAAGCAAAGCGGTTTACATGCTGCATGAACGTTGCATGTATTATTTATTAAGAGCCCGGTCCTTTTCATCGGAAAGATCACGGTGCCGCGATAAAGCGCAAAACATCCTCTCTCAATTTCAGCGCTCGCTGAGGATTACCGACGCCGTGTCCCGAAGCCTTTTTTATTTATATGACTACTGCTATATTTGTTTGGAACGCGGCGGCGATCCCGACATCGCGCATGCATTGGAAATCATGGGCGTTCTGCGGGACGCCTTCCGGAAATTGCTGCGAAGACCTTAGGTACCGAGTCGGGAATTATCCACGCGATTCGCGTGGATAATTCCCGATTACGGTATCGTATCCACCTTGCAGGTTTGTCACCCCCTTTATTATCTTGCCGATTTCGTCCTCTAGTGCTATTTTTACTGGGCGCGGAAACAATGGCGGTTACTTAATCGTGGTATCATTTTATGGCAAAATTACTCGACCTGCTATCGGAAAATTCCGATAATGAAAAAATTCTATCCTCTCTCAAAAAAATATCCGGGGGGGAAAATGCCGTGACCGGCGCCGCGAACCGAGCCGCGATCATCGAAGAAAGCTCCGCGCAACTTTTTAATCCCCGGGACTTGTTGTTTGATTTCGTGGCGATTGACGTGGAAACCACCGGTTTGGACCCTAAGACCGACCGCATTATTGAGGTAGGCGCCGTCAGATTTACCGATGGCAAAGCATTCGCCGAATATTCGTCTTTTGTCAATCCTGACGCGCAGCTTCCGCGCCATATTACGCACCTTACCGGAATACAAAACCAGGATGTAGTCGATGCGCCGCGCTTTGAAGAAATTGCGGGGACGCTGTTGGATTTCATAGCGGGAATGCCGCTGTGCGGACACCAAATCGATTTTGATTTGAATTTCTTGAACGGAGAGCTTAAGAGAACGGGACGGGTTAAACTTTCGGCGCCCGAAATCGACACCGCCCTTTTATCGCGGATTTTCGTGCCCTCGATCGGGCGCTTCTCGTTGAAACACTTGACGGGAGCCCTCGGCGTGGAACTTAAAAACGCCCATCGAGCGCTTGACGATGCAAAGGCATCGGGATATGCGGCGTGCTCCTTGATTTTAAACTGCGCCGCCGTTCCAGCTTATATTCGCGCGGCAATGGCGCGTTTCGCTCCCCCGTCGCTTTTAAAAACGCTTTTATTCAAATCCTTGGAACGCCATCATAGCCGTTACCAAAGCGCTCCTTTGAGCGATCCGGAAAAAGTTCCTAAAAAACTCCAGCCGTCGCAATCCCCCGAAAGCATTTCCGCCGCAACGATACGGAAGTTCTTTTCAAATGGAGGGGGAATCGCCGAAAGCATGCAAGGGTTTATCGAACGATCATCACAAACCCGCATGGCCATGTGCGTCGCGGAAGCGTTTAATACCTCCACGAACCTTGTAGCGGAAGCCGGAACGGGCATTGGAAAATCGCTTGCCTATTTGGTGCCGTCGGCGCTCCATGCGGTAAAAAACGGGCGCCGGATCATTGTTTCCACGCATACGCGTAATCTTCAAGACCAGCTTATTTCCAAGGATTTACCTATAGTCAAAAAGGCGATTGGAGATGATCTGCGCTATAGCGTATTGAAAGGCAGGTCGAATTATCTCTGCATACGGCGTTATCAGCGGCTCATTTCGGGCGACCTGACGGATCTTTCGTATCGGGAGCGAATGGGTATTCTGCCTCTTATCCGCTGGGCCTTGGAAACTAAAACCGGCGATATTGAAGAACAAAGTCAATTCAATATAAAATGGTTTTCCCGGATTTGGCGCATGATTTGCTCCGATGCGCATTTGTGTGAGGGTAAACGCTGCGCTGAATTTAATTCCTGCTTCCTGCAAAATGCGCGTCAACGGGCGCTTAATTCACACATCGTTGTTATCAATCATGCGCTCTTTTATTCCGAGCTTTGTTCGGATTCTTCGTTTTTAGGGCCCTTAGGTTCAATTGTTTTTGATGAAGCGCATCATCTCGAATCATGCGGACACCGTCATTTACGTGTTGAAGTCGATACGAACCGCTGTACGCAGTTTCTGGATACCTTAGCTCAAATTGAAAAGGAAACAAAACGACATTCCTTGCTATCCACGCCCGAAATCTCGGAAGGAGATGTTAAATCACTTCTAAAACGCCTGCGATCCGGAATACGCGGTTTTCTGGATGAATGCAATGCATGGGTTGAAAACCAACATCCCTCCGCGGACGAATACCACCTAGCATATACCGCTGGCGTATTCTCACAAATGGCAAGTTGCGCGAACCTGCTTCATGTGTTATCCGAAATGCAAGATTTTCTTCATCAACTGCAGCAGGTCAATGAACTCGCCGGAGAATCCCCTCGCAATGAGCCGTCGCTTCGTCCCCAATTGCGGTTGGTCGCGGATAAGACGTCTCAGATAAAAGCGGACCTCGATTACGTTTGCGGCGCCTTGGTTGACGACCATGTTTTTTGGATTGAGGGAAACCGGAAAAAGGGATGGGTAAAACTATGCGGCGTGCCTCTGGACGTCGGTTCAATCCTTTCACGAATATGGGAGAATAATCCCGGCGCTTGCATTTTTACTTCCGCTACATTGGCGGTATCCCGTTCTTTGGACTATTTCAAACAAAAAGTCGGTCTGATCGGCATTAATGATGCAAAAACGCGCTGTGAAATGTTTGAAAGCCCCTTCAAACCGACCCAAACTTTTCGCGCGGCAATGCGTAGTTGCCACGACCCTGACTCGCCTGAGTATCCGGGATACATCGCATCGGTTATCACGTCGCTTATGTTGAAATTTAAAAAAAACATTCTTGCGCTTTTTACCTCGAACGCGATGCTGGAAGCCGTATATACACAGTGCAAACAATCGCCCGTCATGAGCGAATCTACGCTGCTTGCCCAGGGTATTACCGGCACGCGGCAGACGATACTTGATGAATTCAAACAATCCGAGCGCTGTGTTTTACTCGGCGCCGATAGTTTTTGGGAAGGAATCGATGTGCCGGGTAAAGCGTGCGAGATCGTCATCATTCCCCGTCTTCCTTTCCAAGTGCCCACCCACCCCCTCACGAAAGCCATCGCCGAAAAGGTCGAACGACAATCGGGCGAATCGTTTTTTTCGTATGCCGTGCCTGAGGCGATCATAAAATTCCGGCAGGGCATCGGCCGGCTCATCCGAAGCCCACAGGACCGGGGCGCGCTGATAATACTTGACAAAAGAATTCTAACGAAGAATTACGGCAAGCGTTTTCGCGGTTCGCTGGACGGGGAGGTCGCGGGTTTTGAAACGGTTGAAAATCTGCTCCAAGCGCTGGATGGTTTTTTCAACGAAGCCCCCGTCTCGGAATCCTCGTCCTTCACCTATGAGCCGATAGAGGAAGTATGACGAAGCGTTTTTTTTGCATGGCGTTTTTGTGCGTAGCGTCCTCCTGCGGGATTTATACCTTCAGCGGATCAACGCTGCCTCCGCACCTAAAAACCGTTGACATCCCGCTTTTTTCCAATGCTTCCCTTCAGGCCAACGTTGCCGAGGAACTGACCGATTCCTTGTCGAAAAGAGTGCTCGCCGCCAACCTCATGCGAATCGTACCTACCAACGGAGACGCGACCGTGAGCGGCAAGGTTACCGCCTACCTCAACACGCCGCGCTCCTACGGAAACGCCGGAGTACGGCAGGTGACCATCAGCGAATATGAGGTGGACATCTCAGTGGAAGTGGAATTCGCCGACAATAAAAAAAACATCCCGCTGTATAAAGGTTCCCTCACCGGCAAAGGCGTCTATGATTTTACAAAGGAAACCGAGGATATCGGCAGGAGAAAAGCGGAATCGGACGTTGTTGATCAGATTCTACAGAATTCCCTGCAAAGCTGGTAACCGCAGCCGCCATCCCGGAGGCGCGGGAAGAGAGCGCTTAACGCGGAGGATGAACGACCAGCTTTTGGATGGCGCTTTTGACGGTTTTCTGTTGATCCAGATCCTCCACCGTCAGCTGATACAGATACACTTTCGGACCCAGCAGGTTGCCCATCTGGTCCCTGCCGTCGAATACTTCTCCGCTATACGCGCCGAAAAAAACGCGTAAAAGCCGTCCCGACATCGAATACAGTTTTATTGAGGATCGTACGTTGGACGTTTTTGTCATATCAAAATAAAACGCCGTGGTTTTGCCCATTTTCATCGGGTTGGGAAAATTGAATACTCTCGTGATGGCCAAGTCTTTACTTTGCAAGATTTCCATGGAAAAATTCCGCCGGGTAATATTGCCCGCTAAATCCTGCGCGGAAATCGACAGCGTATACGTACCGGAGCGAAGCTGCCCTTCGCCGAATTCCACGGTAGCGGTCCCTTTTCGGTAATCCCCTCCGGTAAAACTGAATTTTTGATTGATGTTCTGTTTGCTCAGGCTGCCCGGGATTTCCATGGTGAGGCCTTCGTCGGGACCGGTTCCTGTCACGTCGATGCCCATGGAGTCCGTAACATTAATTTCGCACTTGAACGGCAGGACGGCCTGCAGTTTGTCGGCCGTCAATGCGATGGAATTATTTGTTTTGGGCGTCGCTAAAACCGCGTCATCGTAGAGCGCCCGGATGGCGATAATCGGCCCCACGGTATCGTTATGGCCGTTAGCGCCCGACGTATCGGTCCCGTGAAATGTAATCGCTTTGCAGCCAAGCCCATTGTCCAGGGCCTGCCAGGAATAGGCGATAAGTTCGGCGCCGGGCTTATCAAAGGTGACGCTTCGGGGTAAATGGATCGTTTGTTCGAAAACGCCGTTTTTTACCTCGGCCAACCCGGTAAAAATCGGCGTTCCGGGAAGCGTATAGGAGGGATCGCTCCGCGTACCTTTATCTTTTCTCTTCGATCCTATCGGCGGATTAAACATGCTCAGTTGGACGAATGCCGGTTTGTCCCCGGCGCCGTAGCGAGTATCCGGCGTCACGGCGCCGATCAATGGTATTGAGCCGCGAATGGTGATTGACTGAAGCGCCATCAGCGTATCGACCGGCGCGCCTTTGCTATTGACAATGTCCAAGCTCACGCGATGTGATGGATTCACCGCGCAGAGCGAAGGGTCGCCAAGATAGGAGTAAATCTGGCTGTTTTGATCGCGAACGATGATTTTTGCCTGGGCATACGCTTCTCCATAGCTAACCCCGATGCGGGAACTGTCTAAAACGCTCGTGTAAAAGGCTAAAGCAAGCTGCTTATTATTGTCGGAATAAGCCTGCCGCAAACTGGCTATTGTGGCGATGGCGCCGCTCTGCGAAGCGACGACCAATGCTTCCGAAAGACAGCGCTCCCCCGGTTTGTCAAATTGCCCCACGGAGCATGAAAACGAGGAAATAAGCGGGTATTGCTTGATATTATGCAGATTGGAGACGAGCGCCACGTTCAGGATTCTTTCGTCCGCCCATTGGCCGGGATTGCCGTGACCGAAATAATTGGCGAAAGAAACCCCCCCATTGATGACGCTCAACAGCGCGTCGCGCGCCTCGGGTTTTTCCAACACATTGTTCCACGGGTATTCGAACAGATTGACTTTGCGGATATCGATCGAAGGCCGCTGTGATTGGATGGCCGTGGCTACCGCGTCCGAAGCGTAGAAATGCTCCGCGCCCAACGGGTCGGTGTTCGCTCCCTGCATGTCGTCGTCGTTCACCAGCAACGCTCGATTTCTCCAGGCGCCTAAATCGGCGGTCGCGGGATCTTCCATTGCGATTATTTTGTCCACCATTTGCCGCGCCTGGTCATCCGTAATACAGGGAAGTCGGCCGATAAATATTTTGGGAATCGGAGGAGTCATGGAATCGGCTTTCGCGCCCGGTTCAAGATACGCGTAGAAATCATCGATACACCGATCGTTCCACTCGTATACGGGAATAAAAACCGGCTCGCTCGATAAAATACCCTTATAGTTGTAATGCCCCTTTCCCATAAGCACCGCGTACTGGGGCTTGACAGCCCAAAGACCGGTGGCGTAAACGAGAAAATTACGGATCGCGGCCGGATCGAAATCGCCCCCCGAAAACTCCCGGTACACGTCATTAACGTCGACTACTTTAGGGCTCTTGAACCGGCCGATATCGCTTTTATGTTGTGCAAGCCTTATGGCCTGGTCCATGAAATCGGAATGAGTGATGACTAAAAAATCCGCTTGATTATTGACTGAGCGCAAATCGCGGATAGCAAGGTTGTCGGTAGATTGAATGGTTTGAACCCGGCATGGCTGAGACTGCAAAAAACCCGATTTGCCGCATATAAAATATTTAACCCCTTTGCCCGCGGAGTCGGTCCATGTATAGGAGGAGCCTTGGGGGAGAGTAACGGTATCGACGAGCCTCATCGATTCATTGGCGTCTAAGCGAAATATATACACCGGCTCCCCGGGGAGATTGCGTAGTTGATATCGTACGATGGAACTGGTTTCCGGGGAAAATACCGTAAGGCTTTTACTATTGGACATATCAAGGTCCGTGGTGTAAGTGAACTCGAAGCCTACGATTTCAATGTAATCGCCCTGATTCATATTATCCGCGCTTATACGCAAAGCGCGGTTGCCGCTATACTTAAAAGAAGACCATTCCGATGATTGACAGGTACTGCACGCCGGCCTGTTGGAAAACGATGCATTGATGCCGGAAAATCCACTGCTCACACCTTGACTAATATGCAAGTTCACGGGAAACGCGGTATCAATATTCGGTAACGCCACCTGAAAGGAAAATAGCGGCTGTGCTTGAGTCAGCATTCGCCAGTACCAATCAAGGCCGCTGAATTCCCCTTTGGATACATCGCCGCCTTTATTAGAAAGGGCCTGCGGCTGTTTAAAAAGAATATGATTTGTAAATGAGTTTATCGTTGCCGGGTCGGATCCCGCTACCGCGGTCGTGCGTTGCAACGCCATACCTCCCGCCGGCTTCACGGTGATCCAGTAGTGCCGGTAATCTTCGTAACGGTCAAGATTGTAGTAGTAACGTCCGGCGGATGTATCCCACGCCCAGTCCGATGAGCCCGTCACGTACCCAACCACGTAATCCTCCGGGTCCACGATGCCGTTGCCGTTGAGGTCGAAGCGCAACAGAGGAATTTCCGTGACTCCGTCGGGAAGAACG
>Ga0182021_10007470_pt1 | contig 12954 bp, 9 predicted proteins | sample 612E3MmetaG_FD_120493 | JGI IMG/M metagenome (GOLD analysis project Ga0182021, IMG submission 120493) | Permafrost microbial communities from Stordalen Mire, Sweden - 612E3M metaG (Illumina Assembly) | ecosystem: Environmental > Terrestrial > Soil > Wetlands > Permafrost | place: Sweden... | reverse complement strand
GTCTGGGGCCGCGTCGCCGAGCAGGTCCAGATCGACCACATCCACATCTGGGAAGACATGTCCGGCCGGCAGGGCTCGCTGATCTCGCCGGCCATGGTCGAGGCGTTTATGATGCCCTGCTATGATCGCATCGTGGCCTTTGGCCGTGCGCACGGTGTGCGCGTGATCTCGGTGGACACGGATGGCGACTGCCAAGAGCTTGTGCCCATCATGATGCGTCACGGCGCGAACATGTTTTTTCCCTTCGAGGTGCAGGCCGGCAACGACATTCTGGCCTACCGGAAGCAATATCCGACGCTCGGAATCATGTGCGGTCTCGACAAGCGTTGCCTTTCGCAAACGCCGGAGGCTGTGGATCGCGAAATCGACCGGTGCGCGCAAATGGTTCGGCTGGGGCGATATGTTCCCGGGTTTGACCATTTGATTGCGCCCGATGCGAAGTGGGATCTGTTTTGCCGGGCGGCAAAAGAGATCAAGCGTATCTGTGAGACCTGCGGCAAAGATTGATTGTTGCTGCTGTTGTTGTGTTGTTAAACCGGAAGGAGTTGGAGTATGCCATTGAAATGGAAGCGAGTCTGGGTTTCGGATGAGGGGTTTGAGTCGGCCGGCGTGTTCGACGTCAACGGCGACGGCAAACTGGACATTGTCTGCGGCGGGTACTGGTACGAGGGATCCGAGTTCCGCAAGAAGCACGAAATCGGCGCTATTCCCCGCTGCGGGGAGTATTACGACGACTTCTCGACCATCGCGCTGGACATTGCCGGACATGGCCGCCTGGATTACGTCACCGGCGGCTGGTGGGGAAACAACCTGCGCTGGCGCGAGCATCCCGAAGATCCCACAAAGCCCTGGCCCGAGCACATCCTCGCCGAGAACACCGGCAACGTAGAGACCACGCGCGGCTGGGACATTGACGGCGATGGTGTCATCGAGATTCTGCCAAATACGCCGCCGAACCCCGAGGTGGCTTACTACAAGCTCATCATGGACAAGAACGGCAAAGGCACCGGCCAGTTCAGGAAGGTCGTCGTCTACAAGTTCCCCGAGGGCGGGCAGGGACATGGGCTCGGATGCGGCGATATTGCCGGCAACGGCCGCATGGACATCGTCCTGTGCAAAGGTTGGCTTGAGGCCCCCAAGAATCCTGAAAAGGAAAAATGGATATGGCGCCCTGACTTCCCCACCCCGCCCTGGGGCTGGGCGGCGAGCGTCCCCATGCTGGTCGTGGATGTGGATGGCGATGGGAAGAATGAGATCGTCACCGGCAATGCGCATGGCTATGGGCTCTGGTGGAGCAAGCGGCTGCCCGACGGCACGTGGGCCCACCATCCGATTGACCCCTTCAACGCCCAGTACCACGACCTGATCTGGGCTGACATTGACGGCGACGGCAAGCCTGAACTCGTGACCGGGAAACGCCACCGCGCCCACTGCGGGAACGAGGCGGGGGAGTGGGACGACCTCGGCATCTACTACTTCAAGTGGACCGGCGAGGGTTTCGCCAAGCAGGTCATTGACTACGGGCCCATCGGCGTCGGCAAGGGGTGCGGCATTCACTTTGCGCTCGCGGACCTGCGCGGCACCGGCCGCCTGGATCTGGTCGCGCCCGGCAAGGACGGCCTGTACGTCTACTACAACGAAGGCCCTTAGCCGACGGGGCGGATCCGAGATCGAACCATTCCTTGACTCGGGTCCCCCGCCCCTGTTTGACTACGCGCCATGACGGCCAAGCGATTCCGCCCTGCCTGTGGCGTGTTCCCTCTGGCGCTGGCAGCACTCCTGCTGCTCGCGGCACTCCTCGTTCTGCCCTTTGACAACTCCATCTCAGCCTTCTTAAGGGGCCTAAGCCAGCGTGGCGGCAATCGAACCCTTCTCGAAGAGGCGCTGGCGCTCTTCCGCCCGTTCGGAAAAGCCGACGTGATCGTTCTGATCGCCTTGGCCATCGGCTTCTGCGGCTGGCGGCGGAAAGCCGTTCAAATCCTGGCCGCCTTGATCCTCGCCGGTATCCTGGTGTGGCCCCTTAAGCTGGGTGTGGGCCGCGACCGTCCCAACCTGTCCAATTCCCTCTCCTTCCCGAGCGGCGATACGGCCACGGCCGTGGCGTTCTGCGCGCCATTCCTCGGCGCCTCGCCCTGGGCACTGCCCGCGGCCATCGGACTCGGCGGCGGCGTGGCCGCCGGACGCGTCTTCGACGGCCGTCACTATCCCTCGGACGTGCTCGCCGGCGCCGCCCTCGGACTCCTGGCCGGTATCATCGCCGTCCGGCTGCTCGGGCGAACCTCATGGCGCCCGCGCCGGTACGGGTTCCTGGCGGGACTCGTTATCCTGGCGGGACTCGAAATCCTCCAGCGCCAGACGTCCCGCGGCATACCGAATATCTCCTTGTTCCTGCGAATCTGGGCGCCCTTGGGCTGCTTTCTGGTTGCCGCCCGCCTGCTTCCGCTCCTGATTCGCCGTCTGAGGTCCTCGGACTTCTTTCGTTTGGAATCCCCGCACGCGAGACGCGCGGCGCTCTTGGCCGTCTGCCTGATTGCGACCGCCGGCTATGTCTTCCTGACGAAAGCCTCCACCCTGTGGGATCGCGACGAACCGCGTTTCTCGCGGGCCACCGTGGAGATGGTCGAATCGGGGAATTACCTTTACCCCACCTTCAATGGCGCTCTGAGGCCGGACAAACCCATCCTGATCTACTGGCTCATGTCCGTTCCGGTCCGACTGTGGGGCGCCAGCGAATGGACCTGCCGGGCGATCGCGCCGCTGGCGACGCTCATAACGGCGCTGCTGGCCTACTGGCTCGGGTGCAGACTCGGCGGCGCAAGAACGGGATTGATGGGCGCGGTGTTCCTGGTCACGTCCCCGCTCCTGCTGGTCAGCGGAACGGCGGCCACGACCGACGCCCTCCTGTTGATGTGGATTGTCGCGGCGTTTTGTGCGTTTGCCCTTTCATGGCTCGACGGCTTCCGCCCGCTCCACGCGATGCTTCTCGGACTCGCGCTTGGCGGCGCGCTGCTCACCAAAGGTCCCGTCGGCCTCGCGATTCCGCTTCTGTCGATTCTGCTGGCGCTCGCGGCCGGCCGCCGGGCGACCCCTCTCCGGCGAGGTCCCTACCTGCTCTGGTTGCTTCTCGCGACGGCCCTTGGCGTGGCCCTGTTCTTGGCCTGGGCCCTTCCGGCTAACGCGGCCACCGGCGGCCAATTCCTCCAGAAGGGGCTCGGCCACCACGTGGTCGGGCGTTCCCTGACGCCGCTCGAGAGCCACGGCGGACAGTCCCTCTTCTACGTCTTCTACTACGTTCCCATTCTGCTTTTCGCCTTCTTCCCCTGGATCCTCTACGTCCCCGCCGTTTTTCGCGGCCCGGTCCGAGGTTGGCGTGCCAACGGCGGTTTCCTGCTCCTTCTTTGCTGGGCGGCGCCGGTCTTGGTTGTAATGAGCATCGTGGCCACCAAACTGCCCCACTACGTGCTGCCGATGTGGCCCGCCCTGGCCCTGATGGCGGCGCTCGGCGCGGCGGCCGCCCTGCGGGATCCCCGTGACTTTGCCAGCGCCCCTGGCGCGCGAATCGGACTCTGGTGCTTCGGGTTCGCCGGGACGATTCTTGGATTCGCGCTGATCGCCGCGCCCTGGCTGGTCCCGGTCGAAGGCCTCCGGATCCCCGCCGTGAACATGGGGATCGTGTTTCTCACGATGACGGTCACGGGGGCAAGGCTCTACCTGCGCGGCCGGCACGACGCCGCGGTCGCCGTGCTGGCCGCCGGCATGGCCGTCGTCATCCTGACGGCGGGCGCCTGTCTTCTGCCGGCCCTCGAATCCGTCAAGATCGCGCCCCGGCTCGCGGCGGCCATCATGCGGGACACGGCCCCGTCCGTTCCGGCCTCCGCCTGCGGGTTCGGTGAGCCGACCCTGAATTTCTATCTCGGGCGCGGCCCGGTTGAACCGCTGCCGGAGGACGCGTTGCGCGCCTGGGGGCTCCGGCCCGGACCGGGTGTGCTCGTCGTTTCGGACGCCGTCCTCCACCGGCAGGCGGACGCCCTTGGGCAGGGGCGCATTCGCGTGATCGCCAGCGTGAAAGGATTCAATTACTCTCAAGGCAAATGGATCGAGGTTCTCGCGATGTTGCGCGAAAGCCGGCATTAACCATGGAACGAGACGAAGGCAGGAACAAGGACGAGTCCGGCGGCCTCACGGAGGAACGGGAACTCGTCGAGTTGGAGACCGAGGCGGCCGATTCGGCAGGCTCGTCGGGGAAACGTTTTCTCCTCGTGGCGCTCGTGGTGGCCATCGGCGTGGCGCTTATTCATTTCACCCCGCTCAACCAATACGCCTCCAATGTGCAAAAATGGAAGGACTCTCTCCAGAATACGGGCTGGCGCGGCTGGCTGACGTTCTTTCTCGCGGCCAGTGCCCTGACCGGCATGGGTGTGCCGCGCCTCTTCTTTTGCACCGTCGGAGCCATGGTTTTCGGGTTCAGAGTGGGATCTGTGCTCGCCCTGGGCTCTGCGTTGCTCGGCTCGTACGCGACCTTCGCGTTTGCGCGCTGGGGCGGGCGCGAGTGGGCGGCCCGCAAAATCGGCCAGAATCGCCGACTGAGCGATCTGCTCAAGCATCCGTCCCTCTTCATCGTTTTTCTCTCGCGGCAACTCCCCATTGCGGGGATTGTGCCCAACCTGGCCTTTGCGCTGACACCGGTCCGTCACGGGGTTTTCCTGATGGGATCGTTTCTCGGTTATCTCCCCAGCACCCTCCTGGTTGCCATGATTGGAAGCGGCATCGGCAAGGTGGGCGGCCCCTCCCCCCTGCACTCCATGGCACAGATCACCGCGGCCATGCTGGGGCTGGGCGCCCTTTCGACGCTCCTGTGGCACGTGCGGCGGAAGTTGCACGGCGGGAAACGCCCCTGAGTCAGCGCAGCCGCCAGGTGAGGAAACTGCCGACGCCGAGAAAGACAAGATTCGGCAACCAGCCCGCCAGCCACGGCCAAAGGATCTCCCGCTTTCCGAGAATCATGCCGAGGTTGACGAAGAAGTAGAATCCGAACAGCGCCACGAGCCCGAACCCCACGCTGAGCAGCGCCTGGCGACGCACACCACCGCCCGTAGCCGGAAGGCTAAGCAAGATCATGACCATGCAAGACCACGGCATCGCCAGCCGCGCGAAGATATCCACTTCCCGCCGGGCGCGGCCCGCGCCGCTCAAGGTCGGGTGGGAGCGCAGATACTCGAACAACTGCCAGGAGGATAGATAATCCGTGTCCACCAGTTCGTTCAGGAAATCCGTGGGCGTCTCGGTGAGGTCCGTCATTTCCTCCGGCTTCTCCCCCGGGGGCGACAGGGGGCCGACCGGATCCCCGAGTTGATTGTACTCCCGGCGCTGAACGCCGTAGAACCACCAATGGCCGTCCAGAAACTCCGCCTTATGGGCCATGATCTCCATGGCCAGCGATTCGTCTTCCCGTTCCTGGCTGACCTTGACTCCCGAAAGCCTGCCCGGGTCCGTCTTGTTCAGTTTGGCGATCAACCATTGGCGGTGGCCGGTGGTCGAGTGATAGAGATAGTTTCTGACGAGGCCCGCCGACGCATCCGAATGTTCGAGCACCTGTTTCTTGAATTCGGAAATCCACCCCGTCGCCTTGGGCCCCAGCGTTTCCTGGACGACCGCGGCGCAGAGGCTGGCGCAAAAGCCGACCAGCATGAACGGCACCATCAGCCGCCGGATGCTGACGCCGCTCGCGCACATGGCCGTCAACTCGTTGTGCCGCGAAAACAGGGTCAGGGTGTAGAGCGCGCTGAGCAGGAGGGCGATGGGCAGGACAACGACGACGAAAGGCACGAACCCATTCACGGCGAACAGGTAGTAGAAATAGTAGAGGAGCACGTCTTGAATCGGGACCTTCGCCTCGAGAAAATCGGGGAAGCGGTCGAAGAGATCGAGGATCACGTACATCGTGCAAAAGGCGCCAAGGCAATACCCGAGAGGGATGAGGTATTCCCGAAGGATATATCGGTCTATGATCTTCATTGAACGTTCGCGAGCCGCGCAAAGAAGGTCAATCTAGGTCAGCCCCGTCGGCCCGTCAAGGTGTTCCGCGTGCTTCTCCCCGTCTTCCGGCTGAATTTTCCTTGCTCCTGGCACGCCCAGTCCCCATACTCATGCCCTCATTTTCGAGCCCGGCATCCGGGCTTTGAACACAGGAAGGAATCACAGACAATGGACTCGGCAATACCGCTTTCACGCATCCGGAACATCGGCATCATGGCCCATATCGATGCGGGAAAAACTACCGTCAGCGAACGGATCTTGTTCTATTCGGGTAAGACGCACAAGATCGGGGAAGTGCATGACGGCGCGGCGGTCATGGACTGGATGGATCAGGAGCAGGAACGCGGCATCACCATCACCTCCGCGGCGACGACCACGGCGTGGAAGGAGCACCGGATCACGCTCATCGACACCCCCGGACACGTGGATTTCACCGCCGAGGTCGAACGCAGCCTGCGCGTCCTGGATGGAGCCATCGCCCTCTACTGCGCCGTCGGCGGGGTGCAGCCCCAGTCGGAACAAGTCTGGCGGCAGAGCGAGAAATACAACGTCCCCAAGATCGCTTTCGTCAACAAGATGGACCGCACCGGCGCCGATTTCTTTGGCGTTGTCGAGGAACTCCAGAGCATCCTCGGAGCGAACGCCGTGCCGGTGGTGGTCCCGATCGGCAAGGAGGACGACTTTGCGGGCATCATCGATCTCGTGAACATGAAGGCCGTCTACTACAACGAGGCGGACCGCGGGCACTCCTGGACGGAGGAGGCGATTCCCGCCGACAAAATCGAGAAGGCCCGCAAATGGCGCGCCAATCTTGTGGAGAAATGCGCCGAGCAGGACGATGCCCTCCTGGCCAAGTTCCTGGAGGGTGTGGATCTGACGGAGGAAGAGATCCGGAGCATCATCCGCAAGGCCACGATCGCGCGCCGTGTGGTCCCGGTCTATTGCGGTTCAGCCTTCAAAAACAAGGGCGTCCAACGCTTGCTCGACGGCGTTGTTGATTTCCTGCCGTCTCCCGAAGACATCGCGCCCATCATCGGGCAGGAAGGTGAAGGACAGATTCACCGCCAGCACTCGGCTGACGAACCCTTCTCGGCGCTCGCCTTCAAGATCGCCGCCGACAAGCACATGGGAAAACTGACCTACATGCGCGTCTACTCGGGCGTGATCAAGTCGGGCACGGTCGTTTACAACAGCAAGCAGAACAAGGAGCAACGGATCGGCCGCCTCTTGCGCATGCACGCCAACCGGCAAGAGTCCATTGACGAAGCCCGTTGCGGCGACATCGTCGCCGTCATCGGCCTGCAACAAACCAAGACCGGCGACACCCTGTGCTCCGAGGACCATCCGATCGTGCTGGAATCCATCGAATTCCCCGCGCCCGTGATCTCCATCAGCGTCAAACCCGAGAGCCGCAACGACGACGAGAAACTGAGCCATGCCCTCCATGCCCTGGCGGACGAAGACCCCACGTTCGTGGTGAGCTTCGACGACGAGACCAAGGAAACCGTCATCTCAGGCATGGGCGAACTGCACCTCGAGGTGCTGGTCGAGCGGATGAAGCGCGAACACGGCGTGATCGCCCAGGTGGGACGTCCGGAGGTCGCCTATCGCGAGACCGGCACGACGGCCGTGGACGATTCGTACAAGCACGTGAAGCAGTCGGGCGGACGCGGGCAATACGCCCACGTTTGCCTGCGCCTGGAACCGCTCAGCCCCGGCGAAGGGTTCGAGTTTGTTAACGAAGTCAAGGGAGGACGCATCCCGCAGCAATTCATTCCATCCGTGGAAAAAGGCATCGTCAAGGCCATGCTCAAGGGGCCGGTCGGCGGCTATCCGGTGGTTGACATGCGCGTGGTGCTCTACGACGGAAGCTTTCACGAGGTGGACTCCAACGAGTTCGCCTTCATCGAGGCCGCCAGCGCGGGCTTCCACAAGATGTTCCTGGCCACGCGGCCGCAGTTGCTGGAGCCGATCATGTCGGTGGAAGTCGTGACGCCCGAGGAGTTCATGGGCCCGTGCTCCGGATCCGTTTGCCAGCGGCGGGGGCGCATCGAATCCATGGACGAGCAGGGCGAATACAAGGTGATTCGAGGCTTGGTGCCCCTCAGCGAGATGTTCGGTTATTCCAGCATCGTCCGGACGATCTCCCAGGGCCGGGCCTCCTTCACGATGCATTTCGAACACTATGAGGCGGTGCCTTTCGCGCTTGCGGAGGAAATTGCCGCGAAACGCAAGGAAGCGAAAAAAGTCTGAACTACGGACGGCGAGTGAGCGGGCGGGTATCCCGCCGCATTTCATGTCCCGGAAAATTCCGCCGCGTCCTGGGCATGGATTCGATTTGCGCGAGCCGCCGCTTCTGTTCGATATACTGCCGTACGAACGCCTCGTCGCATCGGCCGGTTTCCACCTCGATCGCCAAGCCCAGCTCGCAACCGTTGCGCCTCATGACCTCGCGGATACGGCGGGCCGCCGCGACATACTCCGCCAAAGCCTTATTCCGCAGGGGCAGGACGCTGCCGTCTTCGCCGGTCTGGCGCTCAGCCCCCAGCAAGCCCTCGGCTATTTCCATGGCGGACGGCAGGCCCGGCCCCTCGGCGCCAAGGCTTTCCACCAAGTCCGCGGCAAGGAGATAGGCCGCGTAGGGCCTTTGGGACCGAAGCTCGTCCAGCGTCTTACGCTGATCCAGAACCGCCGCCTGGAGTTCCTTGCACCGGGCCGCCATGTCGAGGATCGCGGCATCTTTGAGCGGGACAAGCCGCTCCGCGACGGCCAGGGCCACCCACGGCGCCAGGTTCATCTTGCGGCAAATATCCGCCGCCCGGTGCGCGATGTGTTCCGCGTCTCCCCGGCTCTCGGCCAGCGCCGTCAGTCCTTCTATCCATCGTTCCGATCGTTCGTTTCCCATAGATGGCTGTCTATCTTGACCGCGAGCGAACGCCGTGTCGAGCGAAAGTTCTTCCAGTGAAAGTTCTTCCATCACCTTCCTGTCTTCCCGTTTTTTCGCTTGTTCCTGGCCGTACGCCGGTTCATTATACGCCGCTCTTAGGTGGGGTTGCGGAGTGGTCAAACGCGGCAGACTGTAAATCTGTTGACTTCGTCTTCGAAGGTTCGAATCCTTCCCCCACCACCACCCTTCAGCACACCCTGTAATCGTTCAGGTTTCTGATTGGCTTATTTCCGCGGGCAACGCCAGGTGCTCGACTCGGGTCCAGGAGACGGACAATCAGATCGCCCATTTCCGGGCCCACGCCCAAGGCTGGCAATGCGACCTTGTTGCCGCCCATCAAACTCCAGGCCAAATACGCCGCCGAGAAAATGTCCCGCCCGTCGGCGCCATGATTGCGCTGGCGCACATCGGGGCGGAACGGTTCTACATCGCTCCGCCCGCCGGTCTCCGCCCTGGGGAGCGGCACCATTAATTGATTGTGTCCTTATAGTTAAGTTGATACTTGTTCATTTAACCGGCTATTACAGTCATGACCCAATCCGACTGTAATCACGTCTAACCCGGCGACAGCGGAGTTCCGTTATGACAGACGCCCCGACCGGCGGAGTGACAGCCGTCGTTCTGTATGCCGTGGCCGGCGCGTTGACCGGCTGCGTCGCGGGCTGCATCCCGTCGTTCCACGTCTATACGCTCATGGGCGCGGCCCTGCTCTTTGACGGGTCGGTCCTGATTGCCCATGGCGGCGCCGGACTGGTTCCCTTCTCCGTGGGGCTGGTCGCGTCCTGGGCGATCGTCAATACCATGCCGGCTGTGCTGCTCTCGGCCCCGGACGAAAGCGCGCTCTTCACCGTGCTGCCCGGCCAGCGGTACTTCATGCTGCGCCGGGGCCACGAGGCGGTAGCCCTGGCCGGCTTGGGCGCGGCGGGCGCCCTGCTCCTGCTTCTCGCGGCGCTGCCGTTCGCCCCGGCCGTGTTGCCGAAGGTCCACGCCGTCCTCTCGCCGCACTACCACTGGATGCTCTGGACGGTGATCGCCTTCCTGTTGATGTCCGAGTGGCCCAAGGGCCGCACCGCCGCGCTGGCGCCCTGGGATCGCTTCGCGGCCGGCGGCGCGAATGTTCTCGCCGGCCTCGCGACGTTCGCGCTCTCCGGCCTGCTCGGGTTCCTCCTCTTCTACCGCCCGCCGCTCCCGATCGAGCGGGCGTCCCAGAACCTGATGCCCGTGTTCGCCGGCCTCTTTGCCGCGCCGTGGCTGATCTTCAACTTGATCGCCCGCCTCGACCTGCCGCGCCAGCATCCCGTCCGGTCGGTGGACGTGGACGCCCGCGCGCTACTCCACGGCCTCTTCGCCGGCGTGCTGGGCGGGGCCTTTGCGGCCTTCGTCCCCGTGGTCAGCGGCGGCGTAGGCGGGCTCCTGGCCGGGCACGCGACGTCCACTCGCGACGAACGCGCGTTCCTCGTCTCGCAGGGCGCATCCAAGGCCATGTACTACGCGGGCGGACTGATGCTGCTGTTCGTGCCCGGCCTGGCGGTGGCCCGGGGCGGCGCCGCCTGGATGATCCAGAGCGTCCACCTGCCCGACACCGCGGACTTCGGGCAGGCCCTTCTTGCCTTGGCCATGGGCGGCGCGGTCGCGATCCTTCTTCTCCCCTTCTGCGCCCGGACCATGGTCGCCCTGGCGGCCCGCGTCGGCTACCGGACGCTGTCCGCCGCGGCGTTCGTGACGATCTTGGCGATGGTGGCGCTCACGACCGGGTGGATGGGTCTGGCGCTCATGGCCGTATCCACCGGCATCGGATTGATTCCCGTGCTGTTCGACGCGCGGCGCATGAACTGCCTCGGCGTCATTCTGTTGCCGCTCGCGTGCAACATGTCCGGCGTGGGAGCGGCGGTGGCAGAAGGATTGGGGCTGATGCGATGAAGGGGATTTCCCACTTCTCCGCCGGCGTAGCCCTTGCCTCGTGTTTCCCTCAGGCCGTGGAGGCGGCGGCCGCGGGACATCCGCTCTACTTCATTCTCGGCGGCGTGTGCGGACTTCTGCCCGACACGCTTGACTTCAAGCTCCTCCGCTTCTTCTACCGCCACGACATGGAGGTCGTTCCCGATCCGAATCGCCCCGACCCGCTCCTCATGGCGCAGGCCGTGGCCCACGCCATTCATCGGGCGAAGGCCACCGGCAGGCCCGTGCGGATCAAGATCCACACGACCCTCGCCGGCTCCGGCCTCTGGCACCAGTACCGATTGCGATTCGACACCGTCGGCCGCCGGATCACGGTCGCGTTCACCGGAACGGTCACCACCTCGCGGGCGCCCGCCCCGGGGCAGCCCTGCCCGCCCGCCGAGGCGGCCGTCCCGCTGGACTGCGACGTGGCGCTCGACTATGCCGCCACCAACGAGATAAACATTTTCGACGGGCCGGTCTTCTCCATGGAACCGCAGGCCGACGGCCGGGTCTGCGCGCGGTTCATCCCGTGGCACCGGCAATGGAGCCACAGTCTGACCCTGGCCGCCGGCCTTGGAGTATTCGCCGGGGTGTGCTGGGGCGGACTCGCGGGGCTCGTGGCCGGCGGCGCGTTTGCCCTGCACACGCTGGTGGATCAGATGGGAATCATGGGCTCGAACCTCTTTCCGCCCTTCACCCGCCGCCGCGTCCCCGGTTTCCAGGTGGTGCGATCGGACAACGGCCTGGCCAATTTCGCCGTCGTGTGGTGTTCCCTCCTGTTGACGTACTGGAATCTGGCCCGGCTCGCGCCCGTGCTCGACGCCGCGCCGGCCCTCCCCAAGCTGTTTCTTTACGGCGCCGCCCTGCCCTTCGCCGTCGTTGCCCTTGTCTCCCGCCGCCTCAAAGGCCGGCAAGGAACGCGTCCAGGCGGTCGCCGAAGACGAAGAACAGGAAGAGAAAGAGGAACAACCCCGCCGTGCAGAACTTGACCAGCGCGGCGTGCCGTTGGAGCAAGTCGGTCAGCTTCGCGTGCGTGAACCCGAAGCAGGCCACCACGAAGATCAGGAACAGCGGCGCCACAAACATCAGGTTGTAGACGGTCAGATAGGCCAGCCCCGTGCGCAGGTTCCCGCCCTGCCCCTGCATGTAGCCGATGATCGGCAGATACACCTGCCCCGTGCAGGCCAGTTCGATCACCGACACCACCGCGCCCACGACAAAGGCGGCGATCACGAAATTCGCGTGGCGGCTCCCCTTCCGGAACCGGCCGTGAATCCGGCCCTTCAGGAAGCCCGGCAATTGCAGCGCCATGTCCCCCATCCTGCCCCGCAGGCACAGAATCCCGTCCCGCACGTTGAGTACCAGAATGACCAGCGAGAACACGGCCAGCGCCGCGTTCAACATCTTCCGGAACCCCGCCACCAGGGCCTGGATCCGGGCCAGCGCCTCCATGAGCCCGAGGCCGAGCACGAAATACGAGACGAATACGCCGGCGATGAACGCCAGGCCCACCTGCGCCACCTGCCGCGGCGTCCGCCGCGTGATCTGCAAATACGACAGCAGGAAGATGATCGTGGCGAACGCGCACGGATTGATGCCATCCACCAACCCGCCGAAGGCGACCACGCCGAACGACAGGTCGCGGTGCTTGAGCGACGTGTCGGCCTCGGCCAGGCTCGCCTCCGTGATCTTCGCCCAGGACTCGTCGCCCAGCGATTCCGACCGCGCCAGCAGTTCCCGCAGGGCCACGGGCGTGACGTCGAGTTTGACGAGCGAGCCCGCGGCGGCGAACAGCGCCGGCGCGATCAGGCGCCGGGTGGCGGGCAGGCCGAACCGTTCGCACAAGACTTCGTTGACCTGCATGGCGCGGAGTTTCCGTAAATTGTAAACGTCCACGGTCAGTTTCGGATACGTCCGCCTCGCCTCCTCCAGCAGGCGCTCCACGGCCTCGCACACCGGGCAGCCCGGCGCGTTGAAGTAGATCAGCTTGAACGGCTGCGGCCCGGCCGGGCGGCGGGCCACGGGCAGAT
>Ga0182021_10007469_pt1 | contig 12954 bp, 13 predicted proteins | sample 612E3MmetaG_FD_120493 | JGI IMG/M metagenome (GOLD analysis project Ga0182021, IMG submission 120493) | Permafrost microbial communities from Stordalen Mire, Sweden - 612E3M metaG (Illumina Assembly) | ecosystem: Environmental > Terrestrial > Soil > Wetlands > Permafrost | place: Sweden... | reverse complement strand
TCAGCAGCCGGTTCTGAAATCCCAGGGAATGGATCCAGAAGCCAAGAAGATGTGGGCCATCGCCGGCAGCACCGGTGCGGTCGGCCTTGAAATCTCCCTGGCCATCGGCATAGGGTACTTTGGTGGACGGTACCTGGACGGAAAATTCGGGACAGCGCCCTGGCTGGCGTGGATTGGTTTCGCAGCGGGAATCGGGGCTGGCATCAAGGCGCTGATTCGCGTGGCCCGCGACTACCAGAAGTCCCTCGACAACGACAAAGACAACGAACCCAAGCAACCATGACGACCAAGCCCCTGGCAGCCATCGAGAAAACCAATCTGGTCTTGGCGTTGGCAGTGACTGCGCTGGGCGGGGTGGTGTGGGGCAAGGCCGGCCTTCTGGCTGCGGGCGTGGGCGCGGCCCTGGCCTGCATCAACCTGTGGGCCATTCACCGGCTGGCGGCGCGGGCCATCGAACGTGCGGCGGCCGGGGCCACGGCCCAGGCCGCTGCGCTGGTGGCTGCCCTGGGCGTGAAGATGATGATCCTCTTCGCGCTGGTATGGGTCGCCATCCGCGTCTACAATCTGGCCCTCGTGCCGTTCGCTATCGGGATTTCAGTTCTTCCGGTCTCGCTCGTCATGGCGGGGCTGTGGATAGGCTCGACCGCAGGTGAGCAAGGCAAGGCGTAACCATGGGTCCACATTCCACCTGGTTTGAACTTCTGCCCGGCTACGAGGCGCTGAAGGACAATTTGCAGATCTATCTCGGCCGTCGCTGGACCTGGCAGGTGTTCACGTCCACCCACTTCGAGATCGACCATCTCTTGGGCGGGTTGCTGGTCTTTCTGGTGCTGGCCTTCTTCGCGGTTCGCTACGCCATGAGCGTGCGCAAGTCGGCCGACGGTGGCGCCGTACCGCCACCGCACTTCTGTCTGCGCAATGTGCTCGAAACCTTTGGTGACATGATTTTCGGTCTGATGGAAGGTCCCATGGGGGCCAAGAACGCGCGCCGCTACCTGCCGCTTGTCGGCTCGCTCTTTCTCTTCATCCTGTTCTGTAACCTGCTGTCGCTGATCCCCGGCTTCCTGCCGCCCACCGACACCCTGAAGACCAACGTGGGACTGGCGGTATTGGTTTTCTGCCTGACCCACGTCTACGGCTTGCGTGCGCATGGTTTCAAGTACGTGAAGCACTTCATGGGGCCTCTCTGGTGGTTGGCGCCGCTCATGCTGCCCATCGAGCTGGTCAGCCACATCGCCCGGCCGGTGTCGCTGTCGATGCGCCTTCTGGGCAACATCACCGCCGACCACAAGGTTGCCGCCGTGTTCTTTGCCCTGCTTCCCTTCCTGGTTCCCGTCCCGTTTCTCGTGATGGGCGTCTTCGTTTCCGTGGTGCAGGCCGTAGTCTTCTCCCTGCTGTCCACGATTTACATCTCGACCGCTATTGCTCACGAGGAGCACTGACCGTATTGTCCTAGCCCCGTTCCTAAGGAGGATCCCCAGATGCGCCGAGTCACCAAGAGTCTCGCCCCGCTTGCCACATTCGTCGTTGCGCTGATGTCCAGTGCCGCGGCTTTCGCTAGTGATGCCGCGCCCGACGTCACCAAGGGCTACCTTGGCATCGGCGCAGCCTTGGCCATTGGCTTGGCGGCCTTGGGCGGCGGCCTGGGTCAGGGCCGTGCCGCTGCCTCGGCGCTCGACGGAATTGCGCGCAACCCGCAGGCGTCAGGAAAGATCTTCGTCCCGATGATTGTCGCGCTTGCGCTCATCGAGTCGCTGGTCATCTACGGCTTGCTCATCGCCTTCAACCTGGCCGGCAAGATCTAGCGGCCCGCCTTCCTGCGCGGGCAGGGGTGTGGAATGGGCATTTCCTGCGGCATCGTCGGCTTGCCCAACGTGGGCAAGTCCACGCTCTTCAATGCGCTGTCGGCCGCCGGTGCCGAGGTGGCAAATTACCCGTTCTGCACGGTGCAGCCCAACCTGGGCGTGGCGCAGGTGCCGGACGCGCGGCTTGATGCCGTGGTCGCGCTTTTCGTGGGCAAGCCTGCTGTGCACGCCACGGTCAACTTCGTGGACATCGCCGGCCTGGTGCGCGGGGCTTCGAAAGGTGAGGGTCTGGGCAACCAGTTTCTGGCCAACATCCGCGAGACCGACGCCATCGCGCATGTCGTCCGCTGCTTTGAAGATCCCAATGTCGTGCATGTGGAAGGGCGCATCGACCCGGTTTCCGACGTGCTGACCGTGGACACTGAGCTGTGCCTCAAGGACGTGGAAAGCGTGGGCAAGCGCATCGACAAGGCCCGCACTGCGCTCAAGGGCCCGGCGCCCAAGGAAGAGAAGGTCACACTGGCGGTGTGCGAGCACGTGCTGGCAGGGCTGGAAGCCGGCACGCCGGTGCGCGCGCAGGGACTGTCCCCCGAGGATCTGACTCTCATTCGTGACTTGTTCTTGCTGACCCAGAAGCGCGTCTTCTTCGTGGCCAACGTGGCCGAGAAGCAACTCGCGAATCTGGATGGCGACCCGCATGTGGCAGCGCTGCGCGCTCATGCTGCCAAGGAAGGCGCGCCTGTGGTGCCCATCTGCGCCGGGGCCGAGGCCGAGATCGCCGCGCTTGAGCCCGCGGACCGGCCCGTGTTTCTGGAAACCCTAGGCCTGAAAGAGCCGGGGCTTTTCGCCGTGGCGCGGACCGCCTACCAGATCCTGGACCTGATCACTTTCTTCACCGTGGGCGAGCACGAGTGCCGTGCCTGGACCGTGAAGCGCGGGGCTCACGCGCCGCAAGCCGCGGGCGTGATCCACACCGACTTCGAGCGCGGCTTCATCAAGGCCGAGGTGGTGCGGTGGGAAGACATGGTCAAGCTCGGCTCAGAAGCCGCCTGCCGTCAGCACGCCAAGCTGGCCATGGAAGGCAAGGACTACGTCGTGCGCGACGGCGACGTGATCCATTTCAAGTTCAATGTTTGAGCTGTAAGGACTATCTCGCCATGGCCGAGGCTGACAACGTGGTCCCGCTCCGCCCGAAGGTCGCCAGCCCGGCGGGGTAGCGCCCCGGAACTGTTTGCGGCGAATTCCGCACGAGGCCACAATGGTTTGCATGGCTGCCAGGCTGCGCATCGTGCTTTCGGGTCTGCTGCTTGCGTGTTCGTGCGAAGCCCGCGGATTGCGGATCTCGACGGCTGTCGACGCTGGGAATATAGGCGGCACCATAATGTTCGCCACGGGGGACGCGGGTGCAAGTGCCGCCGCGGGCACGACCGGCAGCACGGGGGGCGCGACCGGCTCCACGGGGACGGCTAGCACCACGGTACTGAAAGGAGTTTTCGTGCCGACGGGCAGCATGACCGCAGCGAGGGAAAGCCATACGGCGACGTTGCTACCGAGCGGGATGGTGCTCATCGCCGGCGGAGCATTCTATACCGCGCCTCTCCCAAGCGCGGAACTGTACAACCCAGCGGCCGGGACATTCACCGCCACCGGCAACATGACCACGTACAGGGACAGCCATACGGCAACGCTGTTGCCGAGCGGAAAGGTGCTCATCGCTGGTGGCGCAGACGATAACGGCACGGCTCTCGCGAGCGCGGAGCTGTACGACCCGGCGACCGCGACCTTCACGGCCACCGGCAATATGACCGCGGCAAGGAGTGGCCACACGGCGACGCTCTTGGGTAACGGAAAGGTGCTCATCGCCGGCGGAACCTCCGGCTACCACACGACTTTCGCGAGCGCGGAGCTGTACGACCCGGCGACCGCGACATTCACGGCCACCGGCAATATGACCGCGGCAAGGAGTGGCCACACGGCGACGCTCTTGGGTAACGGAAAGGTGCTCATCGCCGGCGGAGTATCCTGGGACGCCACGACCTACGACGCCACGACTTCCGCGAGCGCGGAACTGTACAACCCAAGCGCCGGGAAATTCACCGCCACAGGCAGCATGACCGTGGCAAGGCAGCAGCACACGGCGACGTTGTTGAATGATGGAAGGGTGCTCATCGCCGGCGGCGAGAGCATCGGAGTTGTGGACTTCAATCTTGCGAGTGCGGAACTGTACAACCCAGGAACCGGGACATTCACGGCCATCGGCAACATAGCCACGTACAGGGAAAACCACACGGCGACCTTGTTGGACGACGGGAAGGTGCTCGTCGCCGGCGGCGACGCCATCAACGGTGCGAGCGTGAACCTGGTGGAACTGTACGACCCAAGCGCCGGGACATTCACCGCCACAGGCAGCATGACCGTGGCAAGGCGGTACCACACGGCGACGTTGTTGGGCAACGGGGAGGTGCTCATCGCTGGCGGCGATGGCTACGATGGTGGGGTTGACCGGATCCGCGCGAGCGCGGAACTGTACGAATAGCTCCGACGGCGAGCGCCCGCGAAAGAGTGGCCGCGGCCGAGAATGTGCTCCCGATGCACTCGAAGGCATCGACCCAATCCGGTTGATGGTGTACAACATAGGCATGACCAAGGTTTCCACGGCCGTAGCGCGCAAGCGATTTTCCGACGTGGTCAACCGTGCTTCCTACGCCAAGGAACGTGTGGCCCTGACCCGCTACGGCCACACCATGGCAGCCATCGTGCCCGCGGAGGATCTGGACTTGCTTGAAGCCATGGAAAACCGGATCGACGCAGACGACGCACGCAAAGTATTGGCCGACATGAAAGCCAAGGGCGAGAAACCGATCCCGCTGGCCAAGGTCAAGAAGCGACTTGGGCTGTAGGTGGCAAGCTATTCCGTCCAGCTTGTCCCCAGCGCAGAGCGCGACCTGGCCGCGCTGGACAAGCCCGTGCAGCGCCGGGTGGCAGCCCGGATCGACGCGCTAGCCGAGAACCCTCGGCCGGCAGGTGTGACCAAGTTGCAAGGCGAGGCGAACGCATGGCGCATCCGCATGGGCGACTACCGCATCCTGTACACCATCGAGGATCGCCGGCTGGTGGTTCTTGTGATCAAGATCGGCCACCGGCGAGAGGTGTACAGGTGAAAGTCCTTGGTTCCGACGGCCGGTGCAAGCCAAAGAGCGGCCGAGGCTGACAACGTGGTCCCGCTCCGCCCGAAGGCCGCCAGCCGGAGGTGACAAAATCACGGCAGGGTGGCGCAACGCTGAAGCTGTGGCACTCTCGTTCTGCGCTATTGGTATAGTTCCGTGCTCGCGAAAGGCCCGCGGAGTAAGAGAGTGGTGTAGTCGGCAGCCGCTCCGCCGGCGATGAGTACGTGGCCGTTTCGCAACAGCGTTGCCGTGTGCCATGCCCTTGCCGTGGACATGCTCCCGGTGGCCGAAAATTCTCCGGTCGCTGGATCGTAGACATCCCCACTCGCGAGGCCACCATCGTCGCCATTTCCACCGGCGATGAGAACCATCCCGTTGTGCAACAACGTCGCGGTATGGTTCTGTCTTCTCGCCACGGTCACGTTGCCGGTTGCCGAAAATGTTCCGGCGGCTGGGTCGTATAGTTCCGGGCTGACGAAAGGAGGCGGCGTTGAGTTCATGGTGTCGTGTGCGTAGTTCAATCCGCCGACAACAAGTACTCTTCCGTTGGGCAAGAGCATAGCCGTGTGCGACTGTCTCGCTGCCGTCATGCTGCCGGTGGCGGCGAACGTGCCGGCGTTTGGGTCGTATAGCTCGGCGCTGTCGAATCCGTCACCACCGGCGATGAGCACCAATCCGTTGGGCAAGAGCGTCGCCGTGTGCGACTGTCTCGCTACGGTCATGCTGCCGGTGGCGGTGAACGTGCCGGCGTTTGGGTCGTATAGCTCAGCGCTGCCGAATCCGTCACCACCGGCGATGAGCACCAATCCGTTGGGCAAGAGCGTCGCCGTGTGCGACTGTCTCGCCACGGTCATGCTGCCGGTGGCGGTGAATGCCCCGGTGGCTGGGTCGTATAGCTCAGCGCTGTCGAATCCGTGACCACCGGCGATGAGCACCAATCCGTTGGGCAAAAGCGTCGCCGTGTGCGACTGTCTCGCTGAGCTCATGCTGCCGGTGGCGGTGAATGCCCCGGTGGCTGGACTGTACAGCTCAGCGCTACCGAATCCGTCACCACCCGCGACGAGTACCATCCCGTTCGGCAACAAGGTCGCGGTGTGACTCCACCGTGCAGCAGTCATGTCGCCCGTCGATGCAAAATGAGGCGGGTTCTTGTTGCCACCACTGCACCCAGCTGCGGCCGCGAAAACGACGGAAAGCACCGCCAACTTCACGAAGACCGAACGCACACAATTCGACATGAAATCTCCAATGGTACGTGGCACGGGAGCTACGTCGACCACGGAGCTATCGTACCTGAAGAACAGCCCTGGCGGCTATTCCTCGAACAGCTCCGCGCTGGCGAGAGCGGCGCCGGTATAATCGGCTTCTCCGCCGGCGAGGAGCACCTTCTGGTTGGGCAACAACGTCGCTGTGTAGAGCGCCCTTGCCGCGGTCATGCTGCCATTTGGCGCGAATGTCCCCGTCGCTGGATCGTATAGTTCTGCGCTCGCGCGGGGATTCCCAAAGATGTCGCGTCCACCGGCGACGAGCACCGTGCCGCTGGGCAATAGCGTCGCCGTGTGGCCGAGCCTTGCTTCGGTCATCCCGCCGGTGGCGGTGAATGTTCCGGAGTTTGGGTCGAACAGTTCCGCGCCTACGGCGTAATCGTCCATGCCGCCGCCAGCGAAGAGAACCATTCTGCTTGGCAACAGCGGCGTCGCCGTGTGTCCGCCCCTTGCCACTGGCATGTTGCCGGTGGGCGCGAATGTTCCGGCGTTTGGGTCGTAGATCTCCGCGCTCGCGAGGGGCAGTTGATCCTCATCGAATCCGCCGGCGACAAGCACAGTTCCGTCGAGCAACACGGGCGCGGTGGGTCCGTTCTTTGCCACGTTCATGCTGCCTGTGGGTGCAAATGTTCCGGCGTCTGGGTCGTAGATCTCCGCGCTCGCGAGTCCTGCGCTGCCATTGGTTCCGCCGGCGACTAGCACCTTGCCGTTGCCCAACACGGTCGCCCTGTGTCCGCCCCTTGCCGTGGTCATGCTGCCGGCGGGTGTGAATGACCCGGTTGCTGGGTCGTATAGTTCAGCACTTGCGAGACAGGAGCTGCTGTCACCCCATCCGCCGGCGACCAGCACCTTGCCGTTGGACAGGAAGGTCGCCGTGTGAAAACTCCTTGCCGTGGTCATGCTGCCGGCGGGTGTGAATGACCCGGTTGCTGGGTCGTATAGCTCCGCGCTCGCAATCCAGTTGCTGCCGTAGTATCCGCCGGTGACTAGCACCTTTCCGTCTGGCAGCGATGTCGCCGTGTGGTTGCTCCTTGCCGCGGCCATGCTCCCCGTCGCGACGAAGGCTCCGTGCAACACCGTGGTCCCGGTCGCGCCGTCGCTGCTACTACTGCACGCAGTAGTTGCAGCGAAGATGACGAAGAGAACAGCCAATCCCACGACCAAAGCACGCACCCGATTCGACACGGGATCTCCAGTGGCATGTGACATGGAAGCTACGGGCGCTCGATCGACCACGCGAACTATTGTACCCAAAAGGCAGGCGTCGAGGCTATTGGTATAGCTCCGCGCTCGCGAGGGAATACCCGTCGCTGCCGCCATATCCGCCAGCCACAAGCACCGTCCCGTCTTGCAACAGCGTCGCCGTGTGCTGCAACCTGGCCACTGACATGCCGCCGGTGGCGTTGAACGTGCCTCTTGCCGGATCGAATAGCTCTGCACTCGCGCGAGCAATGTTGCCGTCACCTCCGCCGGCAACAAGCACGGTCCCACCGAGCAGCAGCGTCGCGGTGTGGCCGTGTCTGGACACGGTCATGCCGCCGGTGGGGGTGAATGCCATGACGGCCGGGTCGTACAGCTCCGCGCTCGCAAGGCCGTTGCTGCCTTGGTATCCGCCCGTGATGAGGGCAGTTCCGCCGGGCATCAGGGTCGCCGCGTGGTCCAACCTTGCCACCGACATGCTGCCAGTGGCGGTGAAGGTTCCGGCCGCAGGGTCGTACAACTCCGCGCTCGCGAGCCCAGATCGGACGCTGCCCGCGTATCCGCCAGCCAGGAGCACCGTTTCGTCGCCCAATAGCGTCGCTGTGTGGCGCTCCCCTCCCACGGATATGTCGCCAGCGGCGGTAAATGTTCCGTCGGTTGGGTCGTAGATCTCTGCGCTCGTGACGGTCATGCGACCGGCTCCGCCGCCCGCGACGAGCACCGTCCCGTTGGGCAAGAGCGTCGCCGTGTGCGCGTCTCTTGCCTCGATCATGCTGCCAGTTGCAGCGAACGTTCCGGTGGCTGGGTCGTATAGCTCGGCGCTTGCGAGAATCTCCTCAGAGGCGCCAATGAAGTAGTTTCCGCCGGCAATCAGCACCTGACCATTGGGCAACAACGTCGCCGTGTGCAACACCCTTTGCGCGGACATGCTGCCGGTCGCGGTGAACGTCCCGGTTGCCGGATCGAATGTTTCCGCGCTCGCCAAGACCGTGCCGGAATTGGCGCCGCCCGCGATGAGGACTGTCCCGTCGGGCAACAGCGTCGCGGTGTGGCCATCTCTGGCCACGGTCATGTCGCCGGTCGGCGCGAAGCCACCAAGACTGCTGCGAGCACTGCCTCCACTGCATGCAGCAGCGACGACGAACAGCAGCAGCAGGATCGACTTCACGATGCCGGCGAGCTATTCCTCGATGAAGCTCTTCAGGTGCAAGCTGCGCGACGAGTGGCGCAACTTGAGCAGAGCCTTGGCCTCGATCTGGCGGATGCGCTCGCGTGTGACATCGAAGTCCTGGCCCACCTCTTCCAGGGTGTGCTCCGATTTTTCGCCGATGCCGAAGCGCATGCGTAGCACCTTTTCTTCCCGCGGGGTCAGCGTGGCCAGCACCTTGCGCGTCTGCACCGCCAGGTTCATCGAGATCACGGCGTCGGCCGCCGAGATGACGCTCTTGTCCTCGATGAAATCGGACAGATGCGAGTCCTCTTCCGCGCCGATGGGGGTTTCCAGCGAGATGGGCTGCTTGGCGATGTTGAGCACATTGCGGACTTTGTCGAGCGACACTTCCATCTTCTCGGCGATCTCCTCCGGGGTCGCCTCGCGTCCCAGTTTCTGCACCAGATAGCGGCTGGTGCGGATGAGCTTGTTGGTGATCTCGACCATGTGCACCGGGATGCGGATGGTGCGCGCCTGGTCCGCGATTGCCCGCGTGATGGCCTGCCGAATCCACCAGGTCGCGTAGGTGGCGAACTTGTAACCGCGCTTGTACTCGAATTTGTCCACCGCCTTCATCAGGCCGATGTTGCCCTCTTGGATCAGGTCGAGAAACTGCAAATTGCGGTTGGTGTACTTCTTGGCAATGGACACCACCAGCCGCAGATTGGCCTCGACCATCTCGGCCTTGGCCTGCTCGGCCTGGCGCTCGCCGTCTTGTATCTCCACCACAGTCTCACGAAGGACTTGCTCGGTCATGGTGGCCTCGTTCTCCACCTGCTTGACCTTCTTCCTGGCGCTGTCGATGAGCTTGGCCAGCGCTTCGATCTCGTCGGGGCGCAGACCCAGCTTCTTGGCCACCGCACGCTGGCGCAGGGGCGAAGAACGGATCTCGCGCAGGGCCTTGCGGAACCCCTGCTGGGGCAGGCCGGCTCGATCTTCGTAGTCGGCAATTTCGCGCTGGGCGGCTTCGATGCGCGACACCAGAGCCTTGAGCCGGACAACGATGCGATCGAGCTGCTTCTTGTTGAGGCGCAGGTTCTGCAGGACATCGACCATTTGCTGCTTGATGGCTGCGACCTGGCTCCTGACTTTCTTGTGCGCGGACTCGGTGGCGGTCTTCTTTTGCTCGACCTTCTCCATTTGCTTGTGCAGCCGGCGCACCTTCTCGATCACCTTGCACACCCGCTCGACATGCCAGTCCTCATCGAACTCGCTGTCATCCTCATCCGCGTCCCTGACCACCTCCTTGACCCGAATCTTGCGCTGGCGCAGTTTGTCGCCCAAGTCCAGGATTTCCGAGATGGCGACGGTGGAATTGAGCACCACCTGCAGCACACGGCGCTCGCCGTCTTCCATGCGCTTGGCGATTTCCACCTCGCCCTCGCGGGTCAGCAGCGAAACCGAGCCCATCTTGCGCAGATACATGCGCACTGGATCGTCGGTCCTGGCGTAAACGTCCTCATCCTCTTCTTCCGCTTCGGGGACGTGCGCGGGTTCCGGCTCGGCTTCTTCCTCATGGGCCGCTTCTCTCGGGGGTGACTTGTCGCTGTCCTTCACATGGAACGCAGACTCCACGATCTCGATGCCTTCGCCGCCCAGGGTCGACAGCCAGTCGTCGATATGGTCGGACGAGCCGATGCTTTCGACCATGTGATCGTTGACTTCGTCGAAGGTGAGGAAGCCCTTGGCCTTGCCGATGGAGATGAGATCGCGCTGCTTGCGTTGGTTTTCCTTGCTCGACACGGCTCCTCGCTTGGCCGCCAACTTGCCGACGGCTTCGACGTCCTCGTCGTCCGGGCCGTCGTCGTTCAGTTGCTCGTCGGCTTCTTCGATCATGTGGTCGGGACCTCTCAGGTGGAAGGCAGAACACTCATCTTGATGCGAATCGGTTCCATCGTCCTCAAGAGTTGTCCATCAATCGTCGCCAAAGGCGAATCTTGTCGCGCAAGTGATCGAAAACATTGCAGCACCCGGTCCCGAGGCGCCAGTATCTAGTCATCCCTTCGGCGGTGGGAGAATTTCTTCAACAATTCGCGCTAGTTGCCATCACCTGCGGCTAGTTCCAAATGTCCCGGTGCGTAGCTGGCGTTCACCAAACTTGGTCACCCTCATCGGGCATCGTGACTCAGCTTCTCACGCGTTTCGTGATTATCGAACGAATTTTATCGAAGCTCGGCGGTGGCCCGCCGCGCACGACTTTTCCATCGACGAACACTGCATCCGATATGCCCCACTTGGCGACCGCTCCCGGCTCCGAGGTGTCGATCTCGCAGTAGGCGGCCTTGTCGCCCAGCTCGTTTGCCGCTCGTCGCGCACGCTCGACAACCAGATCGCCGCCAGTGCACCATCCGCTCACGAAGGCGGTCACATTGACCTTGCCTGGCACCGGGTCGGGCAGCTTCGTGCCCTTAGGGTGCCAGCGCGGCGGCTGCGCGTCCCCGCAGAACGGTTTCCACAGCAGGACCGAAATGCCCTGGCGGTCAGCCTTGCGGTAACCGTGCTTCTTGAACCACGAGGCCTTCATCCAGAAGGGGAGCCAAATGCCCCAGGCTGCCATGCCCTTCGCTCCCAGGGAGCGTGCGTCCGCCTCGGCTGCTTCAAGCAGGGCGCTCCCCATGCCGTGCCCCTGGAAGTTGCCGCGGCCTTGCTTGTGGCCGTGGACCCAGATGCACGGGATGAAGTACAGCCCGGAACCATCGACGTGCGAATACTCGACAGGGAGGTACTGGATCATGCCACCCAGCGTGCCGTGATCGTCCACCGCCAACTTCGCCCGCAGGCCCTTGGCAAGGAAGCGGTCGATCCACTGGGCGCGGCGACAACCAGCCTCCTTGGCATCTTCCGACCAATCCTCGAGACAGATCGAGAAGAGGGCCTTGTTCTCGTCGGTGAGGTCGATGATCTTCATGCGGAAACTCCTGCCGGACAGCCCATCCATACCTCCACCCAGACCGATCTGCTGTCAAACACAAATGTGAGCACTGCCGGCCTACTACTGTGGCGTGCGGTTCAGGCGCGCCACCTCGTAGCCTTGCTCGCGCAGGCGCCCAATGATCGCTTCATAGACGGTGGCATCCATGGTCGGCGTGCGGCTTAGGATCCACAGGTAGTCGCGGCTGGGATGACCGACGACCGCGTACTGGTAGTTTGCGCCGAGATCGATGATCCAATAGGCGCCCCAGAAAGGCCTGAAGAAGCTCACTTTCAGCTTGGCGTTGCTGGTTCGGTCGACCACCCGCGCGCGTCCTAGGGCCGACTCCTCCTTGCCGGTGAGCGAGCCCTTGCGGCAGCGGTTGAGCACAGCGATGTCTCCGTCGCTGCGCATGGTGTAGGTCGCGGTCGTGCCGGTACAGCCGAGCTGGAATCGTTGCGGGAAGCTGGCGATGTCGTACCAGGTTCCTAGGTAGCGCTGCAGGTCCACGCGCGGCACGGTTCGCAGCTCGGGCAGACCGAGGCGTGCGGTTGTCGTCTTCGCACAGCTGGTCGCGGCCAGCGACGCGAGCAGAACGGTCGTAAGTGTTGTCCTAGCAGTGCTCGCGTTGCGTTTCATCTGCTATTCCAATACCAAGCAGCCAGAAAGTCTGTGGCAGCAGCGTGGGATGTCAACCCCGACCTTCGCGTCCCGCATCGATGGAAAAGCGTCGCCCCTCGTGGCAGTCTGGTGTTCGCGGCAGGAGCGAGACCATGACGACGCACACCGAGCCCGAGCCTTCGCGCGAACAGATGCCCGTCATTTTCGCTGCGCACGGTGCGCCGATATTGCTCGACGACATCCAGTGGATGGCCGAGCTCGCGGCGTGGGCCAAGGCGATGCCGAAGCCGAAAAGCATTCTGATGGTCTCGGCTCACTGGGAAGAGCGTCCGACCACGCTGGGCGCGACTCGGACGGTGCCGCTCATCTACGACTTCTACGGGTTTCCCGAGACGTACTATCAGACCCAGTATGCCGCTCCGGGCGCGCCCGATCTGGCCGCACGCGTGCGCGAGCTTCTGCGCCACAAGGACATGCCGGTTGCCCAAGACCCAGAGCGCGGGCTGGATCACGGGGCCTATGTCCCGCTCGTGGCTATGTATCCCGAAGCCGACGTGCCCGTGCTCCAGATCTCGATGCCAGTCCTGGACGCCCGGGAACTCTTCAGGCTGGGCCAGGCCCTGGCACCGCTGCGCGAGGAGGGCGTGCTGGTGTTCGGTAGCGGCTTCCTCACGCACAACATGCGCTACGCGTTCCGCCCGGGCACTCCCCAGTGGGCCAAGGAGTTCGATGCCTGGGCAGCCGATGCACTCTTGCGCTTTGACGTGGATGCGCT
>Ga0182021_10007467_pt1 | contig 12955 bp, 11 predicted proteins | sample 612E3MmetaG_FD_120493 | JGI IMG/M metagenome (GOLD analysis project Ga0182021, IMG submission 120493) | Permafrost microbial communities from Stordalen Mire, Sweden - 612E3M metaG (Illumina Assembly) | ecosystem: Environmental > Terrestrial > Soil > Wetlands > Permafrost | place: Sweden... | reverse complement strand
CCCTCTTCTTCGTATAGGAAAGAAAAAGCAACCGACCAAGAAACGTTCCTGGAAATTAACGAAAAGGCGATGCACTTTTTTCACCACGTCTTAATGCAACGGCCTGAAGGAGAAGTAGGGAGAAAATATCTTGAGAAACGGGGTATTGATCAAAAAATATGGGAAACATTTAAGCTTGGTTATGCCCTCGAGACGTGGGATGGTTTGGCAACTTTTCTTAATAAGAGCAAAATCCCTTTACCCTTGGCAAAACAATTGGGATTGATCGCCCCCAGGGAAAAAGGCGGATTTTTTGACTGTTTCCGCGGAAGAATTATTTTTCCCATTTTCAATTTGAACGGAATGACCATTGGATTTGGAGGTCGAGCAATAGGGGGAGAAACCCCTAAATATCTCAACTCTTCTGATTCAATGATTTATAAAAAAAGCTCAAGTCTGTTCGGGTTCCCCATAACCAGAAATCCTATTGCTAAGGAAGACCAGGTTTTAATTGTAGAAGGATATTTTGATCTCTTAAGTCTCTTTCAGGCAGGAATTTGTTCGGTCGTCTCTCCTTTGGGCACCGCCCTTACCGGGGGACATATTCAAACCTTAAAACGTTTCACCTCTCGTTTTTATGTTGTTTTTGATGCTGATGAAGCAGGAGACAAAGCAGCACTGAGAAGTTTGGAGATGTTTTTAAGCGAAGGACTCTCTCCCCGGGTGGTAATTCTTCCCCCTGGCTCTGACCCCGATGAATTTATCCAGCAAAAGGGCGCAGAAAATTTTCGAAAAAAAATAGAAACCGCTCCTTTGCTGATCGAATATTTCATTGAGAGAGCCATTGAAAGAAAAAATGTTTCCCTCACCGAGGGAAAAGTTGAAGTCATTAAAGAGGTCATACCCATTATCGGTCACATAAAAGAGCCAATTATTCAAGATGAATATATTCGAAAACTTTCCGAAAGATTAGGGGTGAGGGAAGATCGGATCCGTAGTTTAGGCCTATCGCCAGTGTCTCATCACGCCAAAGAACTCTCTTCACCCGTAGAGGAGACCCGGTTGGAAGAGTTTCTCCTTACACTCATGCTTCAAAAACCAGAACTGATCCCCGCTGTGGACACGGTCAAAGTCGTGGAAGATCTTGATAGTCATCTTTTACAAGAAATAGCTAAAACGGTTATCGTTCTGTTTCACAAAGAGGGAGGAGTGGAAATCACCACATTAATTGACCAATTAGGAGAAGAAAAAGGAAAGCTCACCACGCGCTTAAGTCTTAAAGAAGAAAACTTTGCTGATATTGCCGAAAGTTTAAAGGACTGCATTTTACAAATCAAAAGAAACAAATTTAAAAAAATGAAAACTCAGTTAACCATAAAGATTAAGAAAGCCCAAGACAGCCGAGATGATGCTAAAATCCGAGATCTTAATGAGCAAAAAGTTAACCTCATTCTTCAGGAAAAAAACTTACCCACTACCCTAGGCACTCTTTTGAACTTGCAATTTCAAAGTACGGGAGAGTTTGATGGCAAAAAAACCAAAAGTTGATCGAATAAAACAATTAATTAATCTGACTAAAGAAAAAGGCTTCGTCACCTATGATGAAGTAAACACTGCTTTACCTGCAGACATCCTTTCACCCGATCAGATTGATGATTTAATGGGCATGTTTGGTGAGATGGATGTTGAAATCGTTGATGACCTCCATAAAGTAATGATTGCTGAAAAAGATGTCATCAAATCTTCCGAAGAAGAACCGATTGAAGAAAGCGAAGCCGATGAAAAGGTTTTAACCGCAACTGTTGCCGGAGTCGCAGCTGATCCCGTGAGGTTGTATCTCAAAGAGATGGGGGGCCATTCCCTCTTGACCCGTGAAGAAGAGGTAAAAATTTCCAAACGGATCGAAAAGGCAAAACAAGAAACTTTTGATGTAATTCTTAATACCCCGCTCGCCTTAAAAAAGCTCTATAGCCTCGAAGAAAAACTTATCAACAAGAAGATCACGATTCAGGAAATTATTAGTGATGATGAAGAAGTCCCGGTTCAGGATAAGGAATTTCAAACCCAAAAATTTTTAGATTTAGTTGGGAAAATCCGGGTAATTGAAAAACAGGTACGACAGTTACAATCTCAGTTAGCTAAAGTGGGAAAAGATGAAGATAAAGCAAAAGTGATCAAAGACAAACTCATTAGAAGGAAGCTTTTAGCCTTAAATTATTCTCGAGAAGCCCTTCTTAATCCTCGCCAGGTTGAGAGGATTGGTGAGAAGTTAAAATCATTTTTTTGCCAGCTCGAGGCTACTGAAAAGGAATGGAAAAAATATATTGAGTCAACGAAAATAGCAAAAAAAGAGCTCGAGAAAACATTGGCGGAAATAAAAAAATACCCTAAAAGAAAAACCCGTATCCTTGCTAAAGCGGGTTTCAATTTAGAACAGGCCGAAGAACTGGAGCGGATGTATAATAATTTTACCAAGAAATATAAGCGCATTGAACAAGAAGCTGAACTTTCCGCCAGTGAGCTTCGAAAAACCCACAGAACCGTAGTGCGCGCGGAAACCAAGACCAAATCAGCCAAGGAAGAACTGGTAAGGGCTAATTTGCGATTAGTGGTAAGCCTTGCTAAAAAATATACCAACCGCGGCCTCCAGTTTTTAGATCTTATTCAAGAAGGGAATATCGGATTAATTAAGGCGGTTGATAAATTTGAATATCAACGGGGGTATAAGTTTAGCACCTATGCGACCTGGTGGATCCGGCAGGCCATCACCCGCGCAATTGCTGATCAAGCGCGAACCATCAGAATCCCCGTCCATATGATTGAAACAATCAATAAACTGATTCGAACGTCCCGGCTCTTGGTGCAGGAAATCGGACGTGAACCCACCCCTGAAGAAATTGCGGAAAAGATGGAACTTCCCCTTGACAAAGTGAGAAAGGTTCTTAAAATCGCCAAAGAACCAATTTCTTTGGAGACCCCTATTGGAGAAGAAGAAGATAGCCACTTAGGAGATTTTATTGAAGATAAAAGTTTCCTCTCTCCGGGGGAGTCGGTGGTAAATACCAATCTCTCTGATATCATTCGAAGGGTGTTAGCTACGTTAACCCCCCGAGAGGAAAAAGTTCTAAGAATGCGTTTTGGAATCGGAGAAAGAGCAGACCATACCTTAGAAGAAGTTGGGCAAGATTTTGATGTGACCAGAGAAAGAATCAGGCAAATAGAAGTAAAGGCCTTAAGGAAGCTGAGACATCCTACTCGCAGTAAAAATTTAAAAAATTTCATTGAGAAATAAAATGGATGAGGGCCCATAGCTCAGCTGGAAGAGCTACCGGCTCATAACCGGTCGGTCCCTGGTTCGAACCCAGGTGGGCCCATAACGAGCGCCATTGTGCTGATTATTAAACAAAGTTTATCGGTAACAAACAGCCAGGTGGAGTGATGCACATGTGTAGGGAACTGCTAAAAGGTGAACCATTAGCTTACTACCAAATTATTGGTAAAAGACTGGGCGAAAAGTGCACTCCTGAGGGGTGCATTTTTATTTGCGCTCTATGATAAGATTAACCCCCTTGGAAGGACACAGACCTTGCAGGATCAACTGGAACTTATAAAACAACTTCAAGCGATTGATAGCGCTCTTAAAAATCTCGAAAAAGCTAAGTTCGACTTTCCTCAAAGGATAAATCAGTTGGAAAAAGAGTTTGAAAAAAAGAAGCAATCACTCGAAAAGGGGAAAACTTCTTTCGAGGAAGCTCAAAAAGAAAAACGTAAAAAAGAACAGGACCTGAGCCGGGAACTCGAACGACTGCAAAAGTCCCAGGATAAACTTGCATTGGTAAAAACCAACAAGGAATATCAGGCAGCCCTAAAAGAAATCGATGACATTAAACAGCACAATAGTGATACTGAGACCGAGATTCTCCTTTTTATGGAAAAAACCGATACCCTGGCAAAAAAGGTGAAGCAGGAAGAGGACGAATACCAACAATGGTTTCAGGAATTCGAAAAGAAAAAAGAAACCCTAAACGCGGAGTTGGCAAAATCAAACCAAGAACTCCAAAACCAACAAGCGCTCCGCAATACAATCATTGAAAACCTTGAGCCTGATCTGATCAAAAAGTTTGAGATGATCAAAGAGCGAAGACAGGGTCTTGCAGTTGTGTCGATTCAAGACGGGCTTTGTACCGGCTGTAATATTAATATTCCTCCTCAAAAAATTTTAGAGATCCGCAAAAGCAATCATGCTATTATGCAATGTCCATTCTGTAACCGAATCGTTTATTTTGAGGAGCATAAAGTTGGGGATACATTGTAAAGAAATCTGCTAAAGCAGACAAAATGGTCGCTGGTCCCGATTTATCGGGACGGGAGGAAAGTCCGAGCTCCACAGGACAGGGCGCTGGGTAACACCCAGTCCCGGTGACGGGAAGGAAAGTGCCACAGAAAATAGACCGCCTCCTGACCAGGTTTTCCCCGGTCAACACGCGAGGCAAGGGTGAAACGGTGAGGTAAGAGCTCACCAGGCCTGATGGTGACATCAGGTGCTTGGTAAACCCCGCCCGGAGCAAGACCAAATAAGGGAGCATAAGTAGGGTAGTCCGCCCGTCGCTCCCGGGTAGGTCGCCTGAAGGAGCGGGTAACCGCTTCTCTAGAGGAATGACCATTGCCCTGAAGGAAACTTCAGGGGACAGAACTCGGCTTATTGTCTGCTTTAGCATTTTAATTTCTCATTAAGGTGATGGGGGGTGAAAAAGTGATGGATAGATCAACCTTACTATACAATAAAGGTATCATACTATGTTAGACCTAAAATTTATCCGTGACAACCTTGAGGTTGTAAAAAATAAACTTTCTCAACGGAACCTTGAAATCGACCTTGATCACGTTATCGAAATCGATCAAAAACGGCGGGAGATTATTCAGGAGGTTGAAACTCTGCGCAATGAACGAAACACGGTCTCGGAAATAATTGCCGCAGCAAAAAAAGAAAAAAAAGACGCCTCCACCGAGATCTCCCGGATGAAGGAGGTTGCGCAGAAAATTAAAGAAGTTGATACCACGCGCGAGGAGATTGAAGCAACCCTCCGGGATTTACTCCTTCGGATACCCAATATTCCTGATGAAACAGTAGATGAAGGAAAAGACCCATCCGATAATGTTGAAGTCAAGCGGTGGGGTGAGCCCCCCCAGTTTGACTTTGAACCCACGCCCCATTGGGAAATCGGAGAAAAGCTCGGGATTCTCGATTTTGAGCGGGGAGCAAAAATTACGGGAGCCCGCTTCACCTTACTCAAAGGAGCGGGAGCGTTAATGGAACGCGCGCTTATCAACTTTATGCTCGACCTTCACACCCGCGAGCATACGTATCAGGAAGTTTTTCCCCCTATTCTGGTTAACCGTACCTCCATGACCGGCACCGGACAGCTTCCTAAGTTTGAAGACGACCTTTTCAGGTTAGTTGATCCTGACTATTTCCTGATCCCCACTGCCGAAGTCCCGGTTACCAATATCCATCAAGAAGAAATTATCGAGGGTAAAAACCTTCCCCTCTACTACACTGCTTATACTCCCTGTTTTCGGAAAGAAGCCGGAGCCTACGGCAAAGATACCCGCGGAATTATCCGCCAGCATCAATTTAATAAGGTGGAGTTGGTAAAATTCACCACCCCCGACACCTCCTACCAAGAGCTTGAAGCGCTTCTTAACAATGCCGAAGAGGTGCTCAAAAGATTAAAGCTGCATTACCGGGTGGTAAGCCTCTGCACTGGTGATTTGGGTTTTTCTGCCGCAAAAACCTATGATATCGAAGTCTGGCTTCCCAGCCAGAAGGATTACAAAGAGATTTCTTCCTGTAGCAACTTTACCGATTTTCAAGCCCGTCGGGCAAATATCCGCTATCGACCCGAACCAAAAGCCAAGCCTCAGTTTGTCCATACCTTAAATGGATCAGGGTTGGCTATCGGCCGCACATTAGTCGCCATCATTGAAAACTATCAGCAAGAAGACGGAAGCGTACTCGTTCCTGAAGTTCTTAGACCCTATATGGGCGGGATGACAAAGATAGGGTAGCGACATCCTGTGATTGTTTTACTAAAAAACCAACGCTTCTGCGGCTTTTTCAGAACGATAAATGTCAAGCTACCCAACATGCCGGTCAGCTGCGGTGATTAGCTCGGTCCGTTGGGGGTAGCATGGCGTCTTTATTCGTTAGTCCTATTCGCTTCTTGTCGGCACGAATTCGGATCGAGGCATAGGCTGTCATCCCCGAGACGCCCTTCTCATATCCCATAGGCTAAAATAGGTATCTCTATAGACCTGTTGTCCCATTTGCGAAAAAGGAAAATCTCCTTTTGATATGGGCCAAACGACATGCGTCACTGAGTGATTCTCTATCAAAACCAACATATCCGATTTTGCGCGATCTCCCCGCTTTTCGTATATTGCTCTTGCTGTCTCAATTCTTTTGTACCATTCCAAGAACTCACTATCCTTGGTAGGATGTGATTTCCACGTTGCAAACACGGGAACCCCTGCCTCAAGACGAATATCCATCTGATCCAAGGGAACCAGATATTGGTTCCCAGGTTTATGATAGTTCGCAATGAAGCGAGAGATAGGATAGTCATTTCGTTCAATCTTGTGTTGGTAGTCGAAAAACACGCCCAGAATACCAGCTAAACAGGCTAACGCAACAGCAATTATCAAGACCTTGCCCAATCTATCAAGCGAGATGAACGATTGTGTTTGGATTTTTTGTGCAGTCCATGGGGACAGACCCGCTATAAGTATAACCCAACTGAGCGGAGCGAGAATAACCGAGATTCTCCATGGAGCAACGACTGCGACGGTCGGGTTGGGGATTATGACTACCCAAAGTATTGTTGCCGCCACAACCCATAGCGTCACAAAAAGAAGCTGACCCATAAGCTGCTTGCGGCCAAGCCATGCGGCAACGAATCCAACGAGGAAAAAAATCAATGTCCGCCAAACACGCCACTCCGCAGGAACAGTATGGTGTGGTATCCTAATTGTAGAGAGCAGGTAATGTGCTTTATACCGTATCAAGGGGTCTGCAGAAGTTAATAAATCAACACTCCAAACCGCATAAGGGATGAGCACTCCGGCAACAAGCGACAAGAAAAGTAGACGTTTACCCCAACCAATTTCAAGAGACCGATTAGCCGGAAGGACAATAATTGCAGCTGCAAGAATTGCAGACGAAACCAAATATGCGGGGTGGAAGAGCGTGGCAATGACAAAACATACCGCTGCCAGCATTGCTTGCTTTGAGGCGTAAGCAGCGATTCCAGCAAGTATCAGAACTCCAAAGCAACATGGCTGATAATAAGTCCCTAACACATATTGCCGAGCAAGTCCAGCTGGGAAAAAGTCCAACAAGAGATTCCGTATCCCAATGGTATTTATGAAAAGCCACAGCAACGCAAATATCAATAATGTTCTTTGCCGTTCTTCGTTATGCGCAATGAGCCCCTTTGCCATCCAGACGCCAACCATACCATAGATCGCCACAATTAAAAAAAAGGAAAAATGAACCCCAAAATACAGCCCCAGCCAATGGTATTGCCATTTAAGTAAAACTGAGAACAATAAAAAGGGGTCGGTAATATGTGCCATCCAATCCGATGCAACATCGCGGTAGTTTGCAAGGGCAAGCCCGGAAATAAACTTCGTATTCTGGTTAGGGGCAAAGAGTGCCGCCTGAGAATAGGAGAGTCCAAAAAGAATCGCGTAGATATATAGCCATCGATCAACAAGTGGTTTTTTATCGGTTCCCGCTACCATTAGAATTTCTCCATCAATAAAGGGGCTTGCATTGTTTATACAACACATTCGTTCTCTTTCAACACATCGACCGGACTCGATGCTCCTTTGCCGTAACCAAAGAAAAAGTTTGGTTTTCTTTTTCTTCGGTAATCTGTCCTATTTTTTTAAAATCAATTCGTACAAAACTTCTCCTCCGGGAACACACAGTGTGGAAAAACATGATAGGTATGCAATTGTTACAATCTTTACTCCACCAAAAAAAGTCAAGAAAAAACCAATGTTTTATCCTTCACAGTAACAAAAACTCTCAATCTTTTTCTGAATAAGCCAGTCCCAAAAAAAATATCTTCCCTCCCCTTTGTATTTCTTAAACAACTAAAAGAAAATCAAAAATAAACAGAGAACCTTTCTTATGGTTGGAAGTCAAAAATAAGGGGCAGGAGCGACAAAACACCTCAAAATTGACAGGGTTAAAGGAATCTGGTATAAATGCTTTTTAGTAAATTATAAAAATCCTCAAAATTCCTATCCCTGTAGCAAGCTACAGGGCATTACGGAATTTTGCCCCTTTGGGTACGGATTTTCACCCTAAAGGACTGGTAATTGTTTTTACCCTGCAGCAAGCTGCAGGGAATTAGCAAGTTAAATAAAAAATTTGAGGATAACGCTCATGGCACGCACTGTTTCGTTAAACCGAAAAACCTCTGAGACACAAATCAGTTTGCGGATAAATTTCGACGGCAAAGGAAAGTCGGAAATTGATACCGGAGTTCCTTTTTTTAACCACATGCTAGAACTCATGACGAAACACGGATTTTTCGATTTGGCACTTAAAGCCAAGGGGGATCTGGACGTAGATTTTCACCACTCAATCGAAGACATCGGGATCATTCTGGGAGACGCGCTTAAAAAAGGTTTGAACAATAAAAAAGGGATCCGGCGGTATGGGTTTGCCGCCGTTCCCATGGATGAGACATTGGCCCAAGTGACGATTGATATTTGTAACCGGGCGCATTTGGTTTATAAGCTTCCTATCGCCCGCGGGAAAATTGGAACCTTTGATATTGAGGTTGTAAAAGAATTCTTTCAGGCTTTTAGTAATGCTTCGGGGATCACTATCCATATTAATGTTCCCTACGGAAGCAATCGTCATCATATTGTTGAGGCTATTTTCAAAGCTTTTGGGAAAGCTCTATGTGATGCCGTAACCCTCGACCCTCGGGTTCAAGGGGTGCTTTCCACTAAAGGAGCACTCTAATTTCCCTGCTTTTCACCTGTTACTTCTTTGTAATCTCCTATGGCACCAGATAAATTTGTAGCGGTTATAGACTATGGAATGGGAAATCTCCGAAGTGTGCAAAAAGGCCTGGAGAAAGTAGGGGTTACGGCAGTGATTACCGATAAGGCACGCTCCATTAACGATGCCCATGGAATTATCCTGCCGGGAGTTGGTTCATTCATTGACTGCATGCGGAATTTAGAAAAGCGCAGGCTGGTTACAAGCATTCTCAGAGCTATTTCCCGAGGAAAGCCCTTTTTGGGGATCTGTCTAGGGCTTCAGGTTTTGTTTTCGGAAAGCGAAGAATTCGGTGTCCATCCCGGTTTCGATGTGATTAAAGGAAAGGTGGTACGGTTCTTCGGGAATGGAGGAAACCCCGGAAATGCTCTTAAGGTACCTCACATGGGCTGGAACAAAATCACGATTCAAAAGCGACCGCCTGTGTTAGCCAGCATTCCTGATGGATCATATTTTTATTTTGTCCATTCCTATTACGTGAAACCTGAAAACCCTGGGGTGATTGCAACCTCAACCGACTATGGAGTTGAGTTTACCTCCAGCGTCTGGAAAGACAACATCTTTGCCTGCCAATTTCATCCGGAAAAAAGCCAGCAGCTTGGCTTAAGTATTCTGAGGGAATTTGGAAAACTTATATAGAAGCAGGCATGAGATTAAAGGTTAAGGTCAGTATGATAATTATTCCGGCGATTGATCTCAAAAATGGAAACTGTGTCCGTCTGGAACAGGGAAGAATGGAACAAGAAACTATTTTTTCTCAAGACCCCCCGGCAGTAGCGCGGAAGTGGGAAGCGCTGGGCGCAGCAATGCTTCACCTGGTTGATTTGGACGGAGCTTTTGCCGGCTCTCCTAAAAACAAACCGGTAATTGAAAAAATTGTGCACGCGATTCGCATCCCGGTCGAGCTGGGAGGAGGAATCAGAACCCTCGAGAGCATTGAAGAGTATCTTACCCTGGGCATAAACCGGGTTATCGTGGGCACGGTGGTTTATCAGCAGAAAAATTTCCTTTCCAAAGCATGTGCAAAATTTCCTGGTCACATCGTGGTGGGGATCGATGCCAGGAATGGAAAGGTTGCGATCCAAGGGTGGGCAGAACAAACTGGATTATCCGCCATTGAACTGGCAAAAAAATCGGAACAAGAGGGCGCGACAGCCATTATCTATACAGATATTCAAAGAGACGGCATGCTCACCGGGATAAACCTGGACGCTACGCGGATCCTAGCCCAGGCAGTTTCCATTCCCGTAATCGCTTCCGGAGGAGTTGCCACCATTGAAGATATTAAAAATCTTCTGCCTTTAACCAAGGAAGGCATCACCGGAGTTATTATCGGACGGGCCTTGTATAAAGGAACGATAGACCTCACGGAAGCACTCTGTGTGGCCAAAGGAACCTTATGTTAACCAAACGAATCATCCCTTGTCTGGATGTAAAAGACGGCAGAGTAGTAAAAGGGATTAATTTTGTTCAGCTCCGGGATGCCGGAGATCCGGTGGAAAATGCGAAAAGTTATGATGCACAAGGCGCAGATGAGCTCTGTTTTTTGGATATTACTGCTTCGCACGAAAAAAGAAAAATTATCCTTGATATTGTGGCCCGGACGGCTGAAAAAGTCTTTATGCCTCTTACCGTGGGAGGAGGAATTAATGACCTTAAGGACATTCGGGATCTTCTCAATGCCGGGGCTGATAAAGTTTCTATCAATACCGGCGCCGTAAAACGCTTAGAGCTTGTGAAAGAAGCTGCCGAACGATTCGGCAGCCAATGTATCGTGGTTGCTATTGACGCTAAACGGGCTCCGGATGATCCTCGCGGTTATCCCCGGTGGCAGGTTTATACCCACGGAGGAAGAAAGCCCACGGGCATAGATGCGCTGGAATGGGTCGATAAGGTTGTCGCCATGGGTGCAGGAGAAATCCTGCTTACCAGCATGGATTGCGACGGAACAAAAGCCGGATATGATATAGTGCTTACTCAAATCGTTTCCGAGCGAACCCCTATCCCGATCATTGCCTCGGGCGGAGCAGGCACCTTGGAACACCTTTATCAAGCATTGAACGATGGAAAGGCAGATGCGGTTCTGGCTGCATCCATTTTTCATTACCAGGAATATAGTATAATGGAGGCAAAAAAATACCTCCATGCGAAAGGGATACCCGTGAGATTATAGAGCATGAGGGCAACAACCTTTAAAACATCTTTTCAATAAAGGATGGGACAACCATGATAGTTTATCATCGCTATATACCCATAATAATTTTAACTGTTCTTATTTTTTCCGCTTGTGCGATCAATCCTGTGACCAGAACGCGGGAGTTTAATGTTTTTAGTGAAGAAAAGGAACGGAGCTTAGGAAGAAATGCCAGTTATGAAGTGAATAAGCAATTTGGGTTATATGATAATAAAGCGCTTCAGAATTATGTGAATGAGGTCGGTCAGCGGTTAGTTGCGGTATCTGACCGGAACGATATCCCCTATGAATTTCACGTGGTTGATAGCCCAATACTTAATGCTTTTGCTTTACCCGGAGGGTACATTTATATCACCCGGGGCTTATTGGCCGAATTGGAAAACGAAGCCCAATTGGCCAGCGTATTGGGCCACGAGACTGGTCATGTTTGTGCTCGCCATAGCGTTAGCCAGCTTTCGGAAGAATTGGGATATACGCTGTTGACCTTAGCATCCTTAGCTGCTCCCGGCACCCGGGAAATGGCTCCCGCAACGTCAGCTCTTTTTCAATCCATTACCTTAGGCTATAGTCGGGAAAAAGAATCCCAGGCTGATGCAATGGGACTTACCTATATGTACCGCGCAGGATATGACCCTATGCAGATGAGCGCTTTTCTTGCCCATTTAGGCCGGCTGGCCCAGGGCCCTGGGGGATACGGTGTTTATACTGCAGACCATCCTGATATTTTCGAGCGAATCGCCGCAACCCGTAATGAAGCAAAGCAGATCGTTGGTTTCGATATCACCATGGATAAAATTAAAGGACAAGAAGGTAAAGGAGAGGCAGAAGTAACGAAACAGGAAATTACAACTTACCACGGAAAGATCCTCGCAGATGAATATAAATCGCATTTAGATGGTCTCCTGTATGGACCTCGGGAAGCCCCTCGCCGAATCAGAATTTATACGGTAAAAGAAGGGGATACCATAGAGTCAATTGCGAAAGATTTTGTGGGAAACAACCTGCAAGCAAAAGAAATTGCTGAATTTAATGAGTTAGAGGTCGACTCTCCTCTCAGAGTTGGTCAAAAGCTAAAAATTATCATTTAAATTTAAATACTCATATTCTTGATAGGTAAAGCACTACCAAACCTGCCAGCATAACCATCAGTCCGAACATTCTGAGATAACCATCAGAAATATTAAGAATTTGTGTTAAAAATTTTTTTAACTTTTCCGGAAAAAGAAAATAAGGAGACCCTTCGATAATTAAGACAAATCCAATTACACTTAAAAAATACTTGAATTCCATCTCAACTCATGAAATAATTAAAGAGTTACTTTAATCCTAATTACTATTTTTTCTTTTTATGACTGTTAGAAAGTTTGATTTCCTCTGCCAATACTCCTTCTCGTTAGGGAGGCAATTAAAATTGACTTTTATTACAAAAGACCAAAAAACACAATACGAAGTTATGTTCTGCCTTAAGACCCTCCTCTTTGTTACCCTGATTGCACTACTATTTTTTTATCCCTTCTCTGCTTCCGCAGATATTTATCGCTACATAGATGAAAACGGAACTATTCATTTCAGCAATGTCCCAACCGATAAACGCTATAAGGTTTACGTTCACAGCTACGGGGGATATTTTCGCTCTACCAAATATGACTGCAAGATATATGATCCGTTGATCCGAGAAATGGCCACTAAATACCAGGTTG
>Ga0182021_10007466_pt1 | contig 12956 bp, 11 predicted proteins | sample 612E3MmetaG_FD_120493 | JGI IMG/M metagenome (GOLD analysis project Ga0182021, IMG submission 120493) | Permafrost microbial communities from Stordalen Mire, Sweden - 612E3M metaG (Illumina Assembly) | ecosystem: Environmental > Terrestrial > Soil > Wetlands > Permafrost | place: Sweden... | reverse complement strand
TTGCTGATGCAACCCGAGGCATCGACTCAAAACCAGGCGACGTCGAGAAAGCCTTCGCAACGATGACCAAAATTGGTGCAGCTCAAGTGACTTTGGATGATTTTCCGGAACCTGATCCTCTCTCAGGCGCTGAAAGCTCAGCAGAGGTGGATGGGGATAAACCCCTTGGAAAATCTGATGGCAAAAAGAAAGCTCGGATGAGACCTAAAGGTTCCTATAAACGAGTTCGAACTGAACACGGCTAAGAACGTTGCACGGTGGATGGTGTGGTTTCGACCTTTAAGCTGTTCATAAACGGTGAATGGGTGTCTTCTGAATCCGGCGAAACCTACACCAGAGGAAACCCCGCAGATCCTGACGAGATACTTGGGAAATTCCAAAAAGGGAACGTTAAAGACGCCCAAAGAGCAATCGAAGCCGCACAAAACGCCTTGGAATCATGGTCAGATACTCCTGCGCCTACCCGGGCAGAGTATCTAATCAAGGCAGCAAACCTGTTGATAACTCACAAAGAAGATCTTGCGCGGGGCCTGACCCGCGAGATGGGCAAAACCCTGAAGGATTCTAAAGCTGAAGTTCAAGAAGCCATCGACTTAGCATTCTACATAGCTGCCGAAGGAAGAAGACTGTTTGGTCTCACCGTGCCCTCCGAGAAACCTGATAAGTTCGCGATGACAGTTCGGCTTCCCATCGGAGTAGCTGGCTTGATTACACCTTGGAACTTTCCGATTGCAATCCCTGCTAGAAAAATCTTTTACACCTTGGTTTGCGGAAACACGGCGGTCTTAAAGCCTGCCTCAGACACACCCATATGTGCCTCCAAACTTGTAGAGCTAATCGAACAAACGGGTATCCCAAAAGGCGTTCTCAACCTTGTCACTGGTCCTGGAGAAACCGTCGGAATGACCATAATCAAGGACAAAAGGGTTCGGGTCATCAGCTTCACAGGAAACAAGGACACCGGAGCAACGATTTTGAGGGAAGCCGGATTGAAGAGGATTAACCTTGAGCTTGGCGGCAAAAACCCGATAATAGTCATGGATGACGCGGACTTGAAACTTGCAGTCGACGGAGTTATGTGGGGCGGTTTCGAAACGTCTGGTCAGCGGTGCACGGCTGCTTCCCGAGTTATAGTTCACGAGAAAGTTAAGGAACAGTTTGAGCAGATGCTTCTCGAAGAGGTTCGAAAGCTTCGAGTGGGAAACGGCTTAGACCCGAAAACCGATGTTGGACCCTTAATCAACAAGGCAGCGCAAGAGAAGGCGCGCAGCTATGTTGAGATCGGGCAGTCCGAAGGAGCTAAGCTTCTCGTGGGGGACCACTTACCGGGAAACTTAAAGGGATGGTTCTTCGAGCCAACGATACTCACTGATTGCACACGTGAAATGCAGGTTTCCCAAGAAGAAATTTTCGGACCCGTAGTTTCTGTTCTCGCAGCCAAAAGCATCACAGAAGCCATTGACATTGCTAACTCTGTGGATTACGGGTTGAGTTCTTCAATTTACACCAAGAGCCTGCGGAACGTATTTTTGGCCATCAACAAGCTGCAAACCGGGTTGACATATGTTAACAGCTCAACGATTGGCGCCGAGGTCCAATTGCCTTTTGGAGGAATAAAGCAATCAGGGAACACTCGGGAAGACGGACCCGAAGGGGTAAGAGAGTTTACTGAGTTGAAGACAGTTTACGTTGATTATTCGGGGAAGTTGCAAAAGACTTTTCTGGAATAGATATCTCTTTTCCATGAGTTTTCCCTGTATACAAAAGCAACAACAAAACAGCCTCTTAACGCCATTTTCCAACTTCCATTTCAAGTTAACACAGAATTCTGCGTTTTTCCTCGAAGTCAGGCGAACCTTATATAATCATGAAATAAAGGCGGCAACCAAAGAAATAGAAAATGTGCTTGACGTAAGAGTTTTGCTTCCCAAACGTAATTTTGTCGGCGAGTTTGTTTATCCAAACTCAAAGTTCGTCGATGAAGTAGCTATATTGGGCGCTTATACTCCATTGTGAGGACTTGAAACGCCTAACCGTTAAATTCCAACGTGTTTAGTCCGAAAAGATTGAGGATATGCCCGAAAAAAACTTGAAAAGCAGCAATATAATTGCAGATTCCACTCCATCTCGACTTCATTGATGCTACATTAAAGATCCGCTCGACCTTGAAAAGGCAGTTTCAGCTGGAATTATTTTTCAGAATACGGTTTCGTGTTTTATTGCTGTTCGAAAAATTGTCGAATGGTCACTATTTACAATAAAACGTTAAATTGAAAGATAATATCTCTGAATTTTAATCTGAAATAGTTAAAATCCATGTTGACTTACGGAATTTTTCCTTATACGAACTGCGAAAAATGACAGCTGCCATCGTTCGTTTGAGAAAAAATTATTTCTTGAGCGCAAAGTCTATTCAGATGAACAGAGTTTGAGAACGAACGGTTGAGATAATAGCTTGGGGCGGGAGACGCGGATTGATGAGGTTGTGGAAGTTTCGTTGATGCTTTTGTATACGGTTCTTTGTAGAGTTTTCACAATGAATGCTTGGCACCCGATTTTTGCTTCCGAAAGTCGGATTTTCAACATATTTATTTCAATTTCTGGAGGAATTTGACTTATCAGTTGAAAGAAATGTGTTAATTTCGATCCTAAAATTAACGCAAAAAGGCGCTGTTAAACAGAGAAATGTAGATGCGGACGCACATGTACCATCAATCGTTTCATCGGCGTTGCTGCAAAAGCTGCAAAACGAAAACCTCGCTTATCTCAAAGATGGTTTGGTCGAGGTAGATACGGAGTCGAGGCTAAAACTAGCAGTCAAAGCTGTCGAGTTAGGCGCCCCCTTTGAGCGCATAAGCGATTTCCTACTCTGGCAAGAGTTCGAAGCTATAGCCGCAATCGCCCTCGACCTCAACGGTTACTTAACCAAAAAGAACGTTCGATTCAAGCATGATGGCAGGCGATGGGAAATTGATGTTGTCGGATGCAGAAGACCACTGGTCTTGTGCATTGATTGCAAGCATTGGCATCACGGAATGAACACGTCAACGCTAACCAAGGTGGCGTCTTCCCAAGCTCAACGCGTGGAAGCCTTTGCCGATTCTCTCCCGAGCGTGTCTGCTGATTTCGCTTGCACTAAATGGGATCATGCAAAATTTATTCCCGTAATCCTCTCGCTGATCCCGTTTGCATCCAAATTCTGCAACAAAGTCCCCATAGTGCCAGTTCTTCAACTGCAGGATTTTGTCGGTCAATTGCCGCTAAATGTTGAGTCTTTGCGGTATTTCAGCAGGAAATTTCGCCATTTATGACATAATTTCCAGCAGCGGTTTCTTCGCAAACTTGACGGCAGGGTATAAACTAAGCAGGAACATGCCCAAGACCGTAGTCAGCAGCCATGCAGATATTGCTATAAGGGTGAAGCTTGAAACAACCGGATTGGCCGTAAGAACTAAAATGCAAATTATCGTTCCTAGCGAAACACCTACCCCAAAGCTGGAGAGCAAAACTGTTAAGCTTTGCACTGCGAGGATGGAGACAATTGTTCTGGGCTTGGCTCCGGTAGCTCGAAGCACGGCAAATTCTTGGTGCTGCTCATCTATGGTAAGCATTTGAAAGCTTACAAGGCATAAAGTGGCGGATGCAAGGGCAAAAGCGGGCAGAAACATGATAACGCCCCATAACGAACCGAGGAAATCGGAGTTTTTCGTCGTAATGCTGTTAAGTTCGACGATTGATAGGCTGGGATTTACCGACGATAATTCCGTTTCTAACCGAATTTTGACTGCGGAATAGTCAGCTGAGGAATCAACCTTAATCAAAAGCACGTTGGGAGTAGACAACCCAGTTATAGCCTCGAGTCGGCTCAAAGGAACATACGTGACATTACCCCCATTTATGGGGTCTAAACAAATGCCGCTAATTTGGAAAGTACTATTTTGGATCATTACGCTTTCACGCAACGGGTCACCTACTGTAGTTCCAAACGAGGCGTAGATTTTTTGAGCTATGGAGTCGCCCACGACAGCTTGCGAGTTAGAGGTTGCGTTTAAGAAGCCGCCGGTGGTGAAAGGCGTGCTGACAACGTTGCTCCCGTCGATACCGACAATGAGAGACGTGCCTTGACGGCTGTCTCCCACAGGCAAAGTAGCCAAGGTATCTGGGTCAATCATGAAGCCACCCAACTCTTTGATGGTTCCACTCCAGATCAGCCGCTTATCCACGGTTGCCACTCCTTGCGTTTTCGCTATTTGCCCAAGTACCGCGTCAGATATGCTGAGCGCGGGGTTTGAGTAGTTGAAATCTTGGTCTGCTTTGGCGCCTGAATACGTCAAAAGCAGCTGCGTGTACTGGTTTGCCATGTTGCTGTCGGCGACTAGGAGCACGTTTGTGCCCGTGGCTTTTTGAACCCATGAGTTTGTGGTATCATTGGCAATTATGCCGCCTGCAATGGACACAGTTAAGAGCAAAAAAACGACGGAAAGGAAGATTACGATCCGTATGGTGGCGGATTTTCTGCGAAACAGACTCCGAGTGGCGATTCGGACAGTTAAAGCGGTTTTTGAGAGTGGTTTTAGTGCGGTTCCTTTTGCTAAACCGAAATATTGCACAGAGGAAATCGCCTTGATTGGTGACATGCGAGCTGCGTCAAGGATGGGTTTTGCCCCAAAAATGAGGGCAAATGCGAAATAAGCCACGAAGACCAAGGGTGCGAACCAGACGTTGGGTACTTTATTGTACACTTGAAACATGCCCAAATTGATTATCGCGTAGTCCGTTACAAATCCTACAATAACGCCAAGGACGCAGCCCACGAAAGTTACCCCTAAAAGCTCAGTCATGAAATAGCCAAACACAAGGCTGTTTGGGCATCCAGTAGCTTTCATTAACCCATAATCTCTGGTTCTTTGCGCCATCATCAAAAACACGATAAACGCCACGATTACTGCTCCTACTGCGAAAATCAAGGCGCCTACAAACGTCAAAAATTGCGCGAAGACCGCAGACGTACCCATTGTTAGGGTGTCCTGCGCTGAAGCTGCAATTCCGAACCCGATTTGACCCGCAAACAACAACAGAAAAAGTGTCGAAGCCACACTAACCGTAAGGCTTACGACGGTCAAGCCAGTTTGGAGCCTTCTGCGGAGCAGGTCGTTAACTGGAAATGCGGTTTCACTCATTAGGTGCCGCCAGTTTTCCATCTTCTAGATAGAATTTGAGATCTGCCAACGGCATGATTTCGGAGTCATGTGTTGAAATGATGATGGTTTTTCCTTCAGCCTTGAGTGCTTGGAGGATCTGGATGATTCTTTGTCCGTTCTTTGTATCTAAATTGCCAGTTGGTTCGTCTGCAAGTAACAGGGGGGGATTGTTTGCTAATGCCCGAGCGAATGCGACTCGTTGTTGTTCGCCACCGCTAAGTTGAGCCGGGAAATGGCAGGATCTATAGTCCAGACCGAAGGTTTTGGTGAGTTCCGTGACTTTTTTCTGAATTTCGCTTGAAGGTGTTCTTTTCCACTCCATAGGAAATGCTATGTTCTCAGCAACGGTCAAGGTGGAGATGAGGTTGTAGTTTTGAAATACAAACCCAACTTTGTTGCATCGGTAATCTGCAAGTACATCCTCGTTTTGCTGGGATAAGTCTAAGTCAAACACGGTTATTTTTCCGGTGGTGGGCTTGTCAATGCCACCTATCATGTTTAGCAGCGTGGATTTTCCGGCTCCGCTTGGTCCATAGACTGCTACGAACTGGCCTTCGTTAACAGTTAGGTTAATTTCTTTGAGAACATCGACTGCGGTATCTTCAATTTGGTAAGCTTTGCAGAGCGCGGTTGAGATGACTACGGGTTTAGGTTGTGGTAGCATGGAAATAGAGAGATTGCTGGGTAATAATATGCTTTGAGGTACAGTCTCTCAGTTTGAAGTCAGTAACTTTTTTCCAGACTCAAGTTTCCTCGGTCTCTTTTTAAGATGCGAACTTTCTCAGGAAGCTTGCCTTTTTCCCAATCTGCCCAATTAATTTCTTTAAAAGTCCACTTCTTGCCCAAATGCGCTGCGACAACTGCATGTTTGTATTCTTTGGTTGTTGGAACTAGTTCATTCAGGAATCGAAAGAGTTTGTCGATTTGCTGTTTTGGAAAATAGGCGTAGTATGTGGCGTTCTTGACTTCAAAAGCGTAGGAATGGTCACCTTTACGTGCCATGATGTCAGGTAGCGGGTTGAGACTGGGGTTGCTGACTGGGACCCGGACTGCGTTGTATCCGTTTTTCTGGAGCAACTTAACGAGTACGCTTTCGCTATAGAAGCCACGTTTTCGCCATCTGCGAAGGGCGATCTTGTCTATTTCTTTCAAGCCGGTTCCTCAAAGCAACGTAGGCTGTTGTGGGCGTGGCTTGGATAAAAGATTATTGCATAAGAGGGCCGAAAAAACTGTGTTTTGGTGATGCTTCTGTATACAGCTATTTCAAAGGTATTCAGTCAGGAACTATCTGGTGATACGTATAATAATAACGTAATACCGAGACAACCATGGCAACAACACAAGAAACAACGTCATTAATGACTGGGGAAAATCAATTGGTTTAGGCTATATCTGCGAAAGACAAAACCCTGACTGATAGAAAATAAGCTCAAACTAAGCCGATTTTTTAGGACAACAAAAAGAAAAATTGTCTCGCATCGAGTTTTTAACACTCATTTTTGCGGACTAAGCCAGCGAAATTATTGCCCAAGCAAGGAGAACAAATGCGTACGCGTTAATCAGCACAGTTCGGATCCAGTGGGTCCGCAAAATCTGCGCCAAATATGGGCTGTCAGGTCCCCTTGGATCTTTACTGAGTAACCCTCGCCAGCGATCCCAAAAGAAAGCGGTCAACACTACAGATAGCAACAGACAAGCAAGATTACTGTAAATAGCCCAAAACGGGGAACCTGCCGGGTGATAGAAAACTAGGGCTAAGGAGCCAGCAAGAGCCAGAGCAACAGGGGCAAAAAACCAATAGCGTAGCTTCTGGAAATGTTTTGCCTGGACGGACACAAAGTCTCGTTTGCTTACCAGTGGCCAAGTCCGGAAAATGTCTACCTCGTGAGCCCAAACGGTACCTACGTTATAGAACCCCAACGCAACGTTGAGCAGCAGGAGAATCGTGGAATAGTCGGTCAACTAAACCAACCTCAAAGTGATCTCCCTGTCGAGAGATTTAACTTTTCTCTCATATCTCAAATTTGCTGAAAAAACAGCAAAGTTTTCACAAACCTCATTACACAATTTAAAAAGATCGAAGCGAACCCGAACTATGAAGCTGTTTGTTTCGCATGGAGATTTTCGTAGGTACTTATATGAGGCTGTGGTAATCCCCATGGGATGCTCCCTAGGGGACGACAAAAGGGGTTAAAATCAGGGCTTTTTACTATTTTGACCTCAATTTAGGCTTTTCGATTTTGGTTTAGCTTAAAAAAATCTTGCCAATTTTTTGGGGTCTGCTGCTTCGTGGAACGTCAAGGCAAAATAATCCTTTAATTCCCAGAATAAGCCATAATTAAGCCGAGTTATATAAAAAGCCCTTTACGGTGGCTCGAAAAATTAGTTGAAAAACCAAACGCGAAATTTCTGAAAAATGAGACTACCCCCTCAAAAATTGAAAGCCCGCTAACCAATGACGAATCGCGCTAACACACTTAAGCTCAATCAGTAAGCGAACTTAAAGCATCACCGAAAAAAGCTGGACCTACTAAGCTTCGCCTCCGGTGACCAAGGTAACTGAACAGTCTCTAATACCTGTTATACTTCTCAACACATAGTCGAGTCAAACTTTTTCGTTATTACGAATGTGTGTGCCTGAGCTGGCCTTCTTCGCGATGTCTTTGGCATCCAAAAAAATCAGCTTTGAGAATGTTTAGTTTTCAGGTACCTTTACCGAATAGGCGCTGGTCTAAATTTCAAGCACACGCACAGACAGAAGGGTTCAGTCACCCCTCGGTTAAGGTCCTAAAACTTTAGGGTAGACTGATTTTGAAAAACTGCAGGTTGCTAAACTTTTTGAAGCCAGAAATCCCACAAAATGCTGGTGAAGTTTTTATGCAAAAACGCTTTGATTGTTTCTCCTGGTGACTCTGCTCAAGAATTGTCTGATCTCCAGGCGTGTGACGCTTTTTGTTTCTACTTTTGGGCTAATGTGGGGTGCGTTTACTAGAAATTGGCATATTGCGTTGGAGGCTTTTCCTGAGGTTAATCAAGATTAGCTCTACAGATGCCTGTTTGAGTCGCGCATATTTTCTGTAGCTTGTTGGTGACAGTTTAGTGTTTGGTGGATTTGGTTGTTAGAGTTTACGTTATCATAAGTACTTCACCATGATTCACTAACCCCTTTAGCAGTCAGATTCTGTATACAAAAGCATCCCCAAAGTCCCGTTTAAGTGCAGCTCTCATTCTGTTTTCTTTCAATTCCACGCTCCATTGCACTCACCCTACAAGGTCAGCAGACCCTACTATGTCAAAATAATAACCCACCAAAATCTCATTCTGCAGTACAATCAACTTCAAAGGAGCAAAAAACCCTGAAAACCTCTTAAGAAAGAACCTTTCATTTGGTACTGGGAAAACTAAGTTGGCAACCAATTACTGGATCTTCAAAGTTACAGATGAAGTGGGCGGATTATACGGCAGACGAGGGTTCTCCATCTTTGAGCATCGCGCCAAAGAATGCTTCTGGGGACTCAGAGAACAAGACAGCAAAGGCAAATCGCAACCTTACCTTGACGCATTAAAAAAAGACGATGCCGTAATCTTTTACTTGGTGGGTAAAGGAGGAAGCCGCTTTGTCGGAACCGCCATCTTGGATTCAGACTATCAACAGCTGCCGGATGAGCTAAGAGAAAAGGTCATTCACTCTGAATACTTGGATTATGGCAAGGGTGTCTTTTTGAAGGGGGTCAAGAAGTGGGATAAACCTTTGCCAATTGAGGGATTGAGCGGAAAAGAATCCGTGGTTGCCAGCGGCGTGAAACTGACGGCTTATTTCCAGGGCAGCATCAAGAAAATAAAGAAGAAAGAATATGAACTCATTTTTCGCGAACACGAGTTTGTTATATAGACGCCTAAAGCAACTTGTGGCCTGTTCTCGGCCACTTTTCTGACAATTAAGCCATGTAGACATTTTTAGTGTAGCAGCAGTTGAGTGGAGCCTGCGTGGATTCACATCTACAACCAGCAGAGCACTGAATGTGCCAATAAAGACAAGTGGAACAAACGTCTCTACACGCTAGTTAATAGATAGAGAACTCAAGCCAACCAATAAACAGCAATCCAAACATAGCCAGAAAAGCAATGCAAGCGACCGTCCAATTCCACTCGAAGAAAAACCACCACAAAAAACAGCGAACAGACTCACCTTTCCACAAGCAGAAAACAAAAAAACAAAGCGCCAACTGGCGGCAGAACAACTTGCATACTATTTCGATTAAAAACATCCACTTAACCCAAACTTCGTCCAAGCTGGGCCTTGCGGAAAAGAGGCAAATAGATAATCGCAACAAACAGCTGCACGCCACAAGCAAGAAATACCCAATTAAGGCAGATAGAAATTCGCAAAACTTTTCAGCCACTAAAACGATGTTAACTGGGCGCACCTATGTCCAATTTCAAAGTAACAACCTTACGCCTCGCTTTTTCGACTCATGGTGAGATTGAATTCATCGACGTATCGGGTAAAGTTCAGGAGGCAGTGGCAGATTCAACCGTGAAAAATGGGATCGTGCATGTTTTTGCGCCCCACGCAACTGGCATTTTAGTCCTAACGGAAAACGATCCAGCGCTACTGGAGGACATTAAACGATTATTGGAGAAACTTGTGCCCAAAAACGGAGATTACAGTCACCCATCAAACGCCCATGCACATCTCCGCTCCATTCTGTTTCCGCCTGACAAGACGCTGCCGGTAATTGATGGCCATGTGGAATTCGGGACTTGACAGTCGCTGATGTTTGTGGAAACGGATGTTTACGCGCGAAAAAGAACCGTGATCATTCAAGTAATGGGCGAAACATAAGAAACCGTTTTTTGCATCCGCTGAACCTTTTGTTAGACTCTTCGCAAATCACACCTCGAAAAAAAACTCGCCTATACATAGAACTTTAACTATAAACTGATAAACAACCAAACAAATAGAAGCCTATTTTAACTGTAAATTGTAAATTGTGATCATTCGGCGAATTTCGGAGCTAATAAAACTAATAACCAGCTTGATGACCCTGAGAACAAGCTCCACAACAACTTAAAACAGCAAAAACTGCGCCCAAAATAGACCAAGCAATCATTTTATACAAGATAAACAGAAAAAACAAGGCAAAAACAGGCATAAATCCAACCGTTGCCGCTCAAAAAAGCTCTCAAACCGAGGCAAAACATTTGGCATTCAGGATTATTTATAATTCGTTTGTTTTCGGCGCCCAACAATATGCCGTGTATCGACAGCCAATTAAAGCAAAGTTTTGCAGCTACGCTATCAGTCCATTATTTTTCCGCATTCTTAACTGTTTTCGAGTTTGTCATTTTGCTTCTGTTTTAGTATAAAAGTTTTCCCTCAAACTGAATTTCCTTCGCTTGCCGACAAACATCAAGAAAGCTGTGTTCCATGGATTTTTAACTAATGCTTGACAATCTGGCTAAGTCTACCCTTGGTTTTTAACTGTTTATTGTAAAAATTGACCAATCGATGATATTTCGAACAGGAAGAAAGGACAAAACCGTTTTCCAAACAAATAATTTGGCAGAAATACCCCCTTTCTATCACGAAAATTATTAAGGGAAAACGCAAAGGGTCAATTCTTGCGCTTAGGTAGGTTGAAATATCGTTATTTTCCGGCTAAATGCGTTGGAAATTCATAATCAGAGCTCCCAGAACAGCCAAAACAACTTGGCACTAAATAAATGTGGGGTATTTCTAACCTTGCGCGACCATATTGACTCCCAAAATAGATTCTGGGGAACCAAAGTATTGTCTGATGAGTTTTTCACTTAAATTTCTCGTTCAAGCATTTCATGATTATATAAGGTTCGGCTGAATTCGAGAAAAGACGCTGAGTTTTACGTTAATTTAGCAATCGGTTTGGTGGAATAAAACGTGGCGGGGTTATTTTGCTATGCAGCTTTATACAAGCCAAAAACATTAAGAAAAGGTTCAACAGCCAGAAACTACCTTTTTCTGGATGCTTTGGTTCTTCGGGGTTTAGCCATGGCTTCTGCCATTTTCAAATCCACGGGCGTATTAACCTTAAAGAAAGTCTTCAACTCGGGATCAAACTCCTCAATAGCCAAAGTGGAAATGTATCGGACGCCACCAAGATGCTCAATCAGGGATTCAACATCAAACGAGCCTTCTTCAATAGCCATGTTTCCCGCTTCTAAAGCGGTCTTGACGTTGTAAACTGCCTGCAAAGGCTCAATCTGTTGGTTAGGCCACCTAGGAACCACAGCCGTCTTGCCGTGGGACAACTCAAAAAACAAGTCCACAACAGTAGGGGAAACCAGTGCAAATTCTTGTGATAGGAGCAGGCAGTACTTTTCCTTGGCAACTTTGAAGCCCTCTAAAGCATCAACCAGTTGCCCTTCTTCTTCGGAGCTGACCGCGAACTTTACGTCTGGTCCAAAAAATTCAGCGCAAGCGTCGGCTTGCGGTTGGCTTTTGACTACAAGCACCAGGTCATCAACCAAAGCTCGTATTGCGTCGACAACGTGCTCGAATAAGGGTTTGCCATTAAGCTCCAAGACAGCTTGGTCCTCGTCCATGAACCCAGATAATCCACCGACGAGTATAACTGCAGATCTATCCACGTGTTTTCCTCGGCTTAACTGATTTTCGCGTGACATTAAGCTTTTACGGTGCAGTTTGGGGGATGCTTTTGTATACAAACAATACGGCTCGAAAAAAGGAAAGATTGTTGGTTTATTTGACTTCGTTGGCGTCTATTTTTTTGGCCATCTCGTTAAGCAGCATAGAGAACGGGTGATCCGGTTTGTCTTGGGCAAAGATGAAGTTGCCTTCAGCACGCAGTATGTCGCAGAAGCATGGAATCATCCCTAGCAATGGGACTTGATATACGTTTTTGACTCTGTCGTAGAGTTCTTTGCGTCTGTTATCAGAGTTGTAGTCCAAGACTTTGTTGAGGACTATGCCTGTTTTCTTCTCAAACAAGCTGTACAACTCTTTTAGCATGCGGCTTGTTCCGTCTACATCAGATCGGTCACCAGTCGTTGTTACTGCAACTAAATCAGCTGCAACAATGGCATTTATGGAGCTGTATTGGAGTCCTGGGCTTGTGTCGAACACGATGTAATCGAACTGTTTCTCGGCGAGCAACGCGTTTCGCAGGTGTAACAGTCTGCCAAGAGCTCTCATTTCCCATTTTCGGTCTTTCGCTGACATGTCTCGAATTGCTTCAGTAGCAGGATTTGCTAACCCGATGCAAAGTTTGCCTTTCCCGGGAATTCTGCTGCTAACATCGATAAGAACTTTTGATATGTCGCATGTGTTGTTGAGGTAATCGTTGAGCCAGTTTTCTGCGGAAGGAATTTTAAGTATTGCAAAGAGGCTTGGGGCCCGGAAATCGAGGTCAAAAAGGCAAACTTTCTTACCTTGCTTTGCGAATGTTGCTGCCAAGTTGACAGAAAGCAATGTTTTGCCTGTTCCGCCTTTATATGAGTGAACTGCAATGATTTTTCCCATTTAAAGTCCTCCATCGGTGTCTCGTTCAGCAAAGAAGTACGCTTTGCGTCCTTTGCGTTCTTTTTTAAGGTAACCCATTAGAACAAGTTGGTTGAGATAAGCGCTTTCTACGGCTCTTGCCCTGGTGGTCTGCTGCGAAATTTCCTCGGCTGTTGCTCTTCCGGAACGGCAAACTGTCATAGCTGTTTTTCGCAGATGATCGGGCATTGAGAGTAGCGTCATTACGTCCAATG
>Ga0182021_10007465_pt1 | contig 12956 bp, 9 predicted proteins | sample 612E3MmetaG_FD_120493 | JGI IMG/M metagenome (GOLD analysis project Ga0182021, IMG submission 120493) | Permafrost microbial communities from Stordalen Mire, Sweden - 612E3M metaG (Illumina Assembly) | ecosystem: Environmental > Terrestrial > Soil > Wetlands > Permafrost | place: Sweden... | reverse complement strand
TGGCTGCAATTCTTTCAGGCGGACTCTCAACCAGCCAGATCAAAAGTTGCGTTTCCGAAACTAAAATCTCACAGGTATTTATTGCAATTAATCTCAGGAGCCTTCAAAACTTTACTTCAATGGAAAACTCAATAAATCAAATCATTGAAGATCTGCAGACCTCAATTCCTGAAAACGAAATGGTGAAAATACGGTATCCCGGAGAAAATGCTGTTCGGATAAGAAATTCAAATCTTAAAGACGGTATTCCTGTTAACAGGGATATATGGGAAAAGATATTGAGCTTATAATTTTTTAATTGCAGGAATACAGAATTTTACTTTCAGCCAATCAGATTTTATCCTCAATTATTTCAAGAGAGATGTTATTTACTTCGGCAAAACTGAGAATCTCATCTTTCACCCTTTCATTTGTTTCATAATAGCTCGTTCCAAACCGTAAAAGTATTCTCCGTTTTGATTTTAAAAAGAATGCTATACTTAAAGGGAATAATTCTATCCTTTCAATTTCCTGAACGGTCATTATGACTGCCGGAAGAACCGGATTCTTCTTTAAGCGGATAAAACTGTTATCAATTTCAATAAACCTGGTTGCCTGCCCCAACCCGGATAATATCTGGTAAAATCCAAATCCTGAGAGGAAAATAATTGTTATCCACAACATCCCGTCTGATTTTAATAACCTGATATTGTAATTAATCCAGAAGACAGCGACTACGACACAAACCAAACCTAAGAGAATCCGGATAATTCTTACAAAACTGTTGTTTTCACTTGTGCTGAGAGAGTAATATTTTTTTTCCATCAATAAATATTTCCGGCAATTTATTCTTTTTTCATAAGAATTCAATAAGCCCGGATTGGACCTCTGAATTTTTATCTATATGAATGCCTATGTTCGACTGTTAAAGAATCCGGATATTAATTCCCAAGTTCCTGATTTTGTATTAAATTTTTTCTATTTTAGCAGGATGTTCGTGAATTGAATTGCGATTATTCTGTAAATTGAAATAAGGCACCCTTTAGATCTTTCATAAAGATTAATATTATACTCCGGAATATTTTAATTATTACTAAACAACTAAGAATTTTAACCATGAGAAAGTTATTGATTATCAGCTTGATGCTATTTACTTGCGGTTACATTTACGGGCAGGGCCAACAAAAGACGCCACCACTTCCCCCGATACCTGCAGGTCCGGAAAAAATGAACGCCGAAATGACGGAGATATGGAATCCTGAAGTAAAAATTATTCAGCCTGGTGCAACTGACAGCGATGCTCCTTCAGATGCAATAATCCTTTTTGATGGTTCGGATATAAATAAAGAATGGATCGGTATGGATGGAAAGCCGTCTATCTGGACTGTAAAAGAGGGTTCACTGATTTCTACCAGAGGATCGGGATATATAAAGACTAAACGTGTTTTCAATGATTTTCAGCTGCATGTCGAATGGAAAACACCATCGGAAGTTACCGGCAACAGTCAGGGCAGGGGCAACAGTGGTGTTTATCTTCAGGAACTTTATGAAGTACAGGTACTTGACAGTTACGATAACCGCACATACCGAAACGGTCAGGCAGGATCTATTTATAAGCAGTATGCTCCTCTTGTGAATGTATGCAGAAAGCCCGGAGAATGGCAGACTTATGATATCATATATACAGCTCCGCGCTTCGGAACTGATAGTCTGACATATTTTACACCTCCGCGGGTAACCGTATTGCAGAATGGCGTTTTGGTTCAGAACAATGTCAGCCTGAGAGGACCTACACAATATATTGGTATGCCCGAATATACAATCAAAAAGCACGGACCGCAAAGTATCCTTTTGCAGGACCATGGGAACCCGGTAGCATACAGAAATATCTGGATAAGGGAATTATAGATTGCAAAATGTGTTTTTAAATATGGCATCAGTAATGACCTTTTAATTTATAAATTATTAATTTTATCATTCAATATTAAATTTAAATCTACCTGACAATGAAAGAGAATTCGAAAATTACACGCCGGTCCTTTATTGAAAGATCCGGTGCTGTTGCTGCAGGTTTGACAATATTGCCGAGCTCAGTTGTTAGTGGCCTTGGCCACAAGGCGCCCAGTGACAAGCTGAACATCGCATCTATTGGAATCGGTGGTATGGGTAATTCCAACCTGAAAGCTGTGTCTCCAACAGAAAATATTGTCGCCCTGTGCGATGTTGATTGGGGATATGCAAAGAAAGTATTTGCCGCTAACCCTAATGCCAAACCTTACTGGGATTGGCGCAAGATGTATGATGAAATGGGAAAATCCATTGATGCAGTAATTGTTGCAACAGCAGATCATTCACATTGTGTTGCTGCATCAAATGCAATTGCTTTAGGCAAGCACGCTTATGTTCAAAAACCATTGACACACTCAGTTTATGAATCCAGGTTGTTAACTAAGCTTGCCGCAAAGTACAAGGTAGCAACCCAGATGGGAAACCAGGGTTCATCAGGTGAAGGAATCAATCTGATCATCGAGTGGATGAATAATGGTGAGATAGGAGATGTAAAAAAAGTTGAAGCTTTTACTGATCGTCCAATATGGCCACAGGGATTAAATGTTCCAAAAGGCGAATGGGTTCCTGACACACTTAACTGGGATCTATTTATTGGTCCGGCAAAAATGCGTCCATATAACAGCATCTATACACCCTGGAACTGGAGAGGCTGGTGGGATTTTGGAACAGGTGCCCTCGGCGATATGGCCTGCCATATTCTTCACCCGGTATTTAAAGGTTTGAAGCTGCAATACCCTATCAGAGCCCAGGGTGCTTCAACATTGCTTTTAACTGATTGTGCTCCGAATGCACAGATGGTAACATTAATTTATCCTGAAAGAGTTGCCCCGAAAAATGCTAAAATGAAACTGCCTCAGGTTGAAGTAATCTGGTATGATGGCGGCCTGCAACCTCCAAAACCTATAGGATGGCCGGCAGGTAAAGATATGAATGATGGCGGTGGTGGCGTACTTTTCCATGGAACAAAAGACACTCTTGTATGTGGTTGCTATGGTAAAAACCCATGGTTATTATCAGGACGTAAACCTGAAGTTCCAAAAACGGAACGCAGGGTCGAAGGAGGGAAACATGAAATGGATTGGGTACGTGCCTGTAAAGAATCTCCGGAAAGCAGAGTAAAGACAAAATCTGATTTTTCGGAAGCAGGACCATTTAACGAAATGGTTGTTATGGGTGTTCTCGCAGTCAGACTTCAGGGTCTTAACAAAGAACTCGAATGGAACGGAGAAAAGATGGAGTTCACCAATATTGGTGATAACGATTCAGTCAGACTTACAATTTCAGATAACTTCACGATCATCGATGGTGATCCTAAATTTGACAGGCCAAATATTCAGCTGAATGCAAAACAGTTTGCAGCTGAAATGGTAAAGCATATATATCGTAAAGGATTTGCATTACCTGATATGCCTGTTTAATTAGTGATATTTAATAATAAAAAAAGGCTGAATCGACGATTCGGCCTTTTTTATATCCATATGGGTTAGATACCCTTTAAACCTATCTCTTCTGAAACTCTTCTCATCCCCATAATACAATCTGTAATCAGTTCATCAAGGGTGACGCCCAGCATTTCAGCTCCTTTTTCTATCACCGACCGGTTAACTCCGGCTGCGAATCTTTTGTCGTTCCATTTCTTCTTTACAGATCGAGATTCCATATCCATTACACTTTTTGAAGGCCTGACGAGAGCACTTGTTGATACCAAACCTGTAAGCTCATCAACAGCATAAATGGTTTTTTCAAAAAGGGAGACGGGCTTTATGTCAGTTACAATACCCCATCCATGACTGAGAACAGCTCTGATATATTCTTCAGGCCAGTTATTTTCTCTTAGAATTTTTTCAGTCATAGTGCAGTGCTGTTCGGGGTACATTTCATAATCAAGGTCGTGTATAAGACCGATTATCCCCCATTTCTCCGTATCTTCTCCTGATTTTTCCGCCATATACCTCATAACTCCTTCAACTGCAAGAGCATGCTTCAGAAGGCTTTCCGAATTATTATATTTCTTAAAAAGAATTAGTGCTGTTTCCCTTGTGGGAATTGTTGATGACATATTTAATATGATTTGTTAATATTAATGGGACATTTACTTAGTGACTTTCAAAACAGGAAGGGTTTTATTAAATGTGGTTCCCCTGATATTAATATAATAACTTGAAGGCGATAACCTGATATCCGAGATAGTTATTTCATTCTTACCGCTTAGAATGCGCTTATCAAAATGGTAAGCTGTGGTTCCTGTGATATTGATAATTGAAATCTGAATGTCTTCATCAATCCTTGAATCCATAAATATGGTAAAATGATCAGTAAAGGGATTCGGATATATACTGAATGATTCATTAATATCGGTATTTTCAACACTGATCCTCGCAGTGTCATTCAGGATATAATCATCTTTGTTGTCAAAACCGTATGCGACGATGTTATAAATTCCGTATTTCGAAAGATCAGCTTTGTTCTTAAACGATATTGTTACTGAATCGCCGTTTGGAATAAGTTTCTTTTCAAAGAACTGTTGTACAGGGAAATGATTATTCAGAGTATAAGCCAGATTGAACCCATTGATTGTGTCTTTACCAGTATTCAGCACTTTTACTGATACTGTTTCCTGCCCATATCCTTCAGACTGAACCGGGACGGTAACTTTTGCAACCTGGAGATCTTTTTGTATGTAACTTACTGAACCGGATCCTGCAAAATCGATCATATCGATCCATGCGCAATCTGAACCGCTCGAAACGGAGTTGTCTTTTTTGTATATCCACTCCATTTTATTCAAACCTGCCGGTACTGCAACAACTTTCCTGGTCCAGGATATCTCTCCTGATTTCCTGAAAATCTCAGTGTCGTTCAGTTTGAAAGAGAAGTAGTCATATCCTTCTTCAGAAGAGACTTTGTAGAAGAACTTTAAAGAATCAGCTACTGAATAGACCGTCCTGATCACCAGCGATGTGGTCCCGTTATGTGAGATTGCTCCTGACCGGGCAGAAATTCCACCATCATATGAACTGGTATTGATTAAGATCCATGGAACCGGACTTAAATTCATCCATGGAAATATATTGAATGATGATGATTCAAAACTTTCCCTGATTTTACCAACTCTGAACGTAAACTCCTTATTTACAAGGAATGGACTGCAATCGAGGGTAGAGGAAATCGAAAAATAACTGCCTGACAAAGCTGACTCTGATAACTTGACACTGATAGGTATATCGGTGATCTCTCCGAATTTCAAAACACCTGATTTAACGCTTGGCTCTGTAATAGTAATTTCATGCTGAGGGCTGACAATGTTGAATTGTCCTGATATATTGCTGCTACCCTGATTGCGAACCTTAAAGATCAATTGAAATGTTTCCCCCGGATCGGCTAAATGGTTATCATTTCCCAGTACCGAATCATCCATGATGCAGCTTATAATCTGAAGTTTGGGGGCATGAACAGCTATATCAATGGTAAAATGTTTCTCCGACTTCATATCCTTAAGTGTAAGATTTATTGTAACAATCTGCATGTCAGGTATATTGTCGGAGATTTTAATGCCAAGGTCATCACTAAGGACTATGTTCGATCCGGCGGCAAGTGTACCGATTTGTACCGAATCCTTGCTGATTGTAACCCAGTCTGAAGAGGATGATATTTTTGCATACAGATTTCTGGCATCTGTTAAGCCGAGGTTGCTGACTGTGAGTTTAAGAAAAAAGGACTCTCCATAATCAGCTATTTTATTATTATTTCCTGTACTGTCATTTATACCGGTTGCAGTAAGATTTATAAATTCATTCTTCAAAGCAGAAATGTACAGTGTCTTAATCAAAGGAATTTTGTTCTGGCCGGTAATTACAATAAGACAGGAATCATTCGATAAGCCTGGCATTTCGAGCATGGCTGAACCCGAAGGACTGACAAAAGAAGCATCCCAGAGGGTGTCGAAATGAGAAACAGCTACATATGAGAACGGATCGGCATTCACCGAAAGTGTTTTAATTCCGTTTGGGATCGTATCGGGTAATGTAATCTTGAATGAATCAGGTGTCCCAAGGATTGGAATGACACTTGGATCTCCTACAAGATTATAAGTTTCCCAGTAGTACTTCTTTAATGATGAGGTACTTGAACTGACAGCCAGATTTCCTGCATAATTAATCTGACCCATTGTGAAATACCAGTCTGAAGGGGATTCTTTATGTGTATGGAAAAGACGGTCGTATGCTCCTAATCCTTTATTCAGATATGTCGGATTCGCGGAAGGAATTCCTGAGCCTACGGCCCAATAGAAATCTTCATCCCAATAGGAATCGTTTGAACAACCGATAAATCCGATTGCCCCTTTATCCCGGCTTAAAACCATTGCATTCCCGAATGAAGATGCGCTATTGAACTGAGATGTTCTGCATGCATTACTTACCACAAACGGATACATGTTTTTATTTGTAAACGCTCGTACAGTTGATGTATCAATATTTATGTGCTGCCATCCTGTCGCTACTCCGTGCCCTGTATAATTAATAAATGAGGTCCCCTTATTAATTGATTTAATTATTGAATCCTTCCTGAATTCAAGTAAGATATCTCTGTCTTTTTTTTCTTTTATATAAAAATAATTATAATACTGTTCCTTGATTTTGTTAGCCGGGGTCAGATAGTTGGTTGTGGCATATTTGATCTGTCCATTCATATAGGTTCCATAATTTTCATCATATCCTGCTGTTAATAATGCATTTGAATAGAATTTATTGGAATCGGCATACTGGAACTTCTCATATTGAATTATTTTTTGAACAACGGTTTTTAATTCAGCCGTGTCGGCAACAGGCAGCCTGCCAATATACATATCAGGTATATAGTCACCGTTGCCGTCAAATTCACCGTAATACATATCCGTAATATTCCCGGTGGATCCGGTTCCATAAACAGGAACTTTGTTCACATCTCCGATTATCAGGAGATATTCAGGCGGAGGGTCGCCTGCAGATGAAGATCTGTAGATGGTGGTAAGTGCATCCTTCAGTTTGGTGTAAGTATTACCTGCAAAACCTGCGCCAAAATAAAGAACATTAATCTTAATACCCTTTTGAGTCTTCCATCTGATAAAAGGTTCCAGCTGCTTTCTGAAAGCAGTGTCAGTGACAATTACCATCTTCACAGGATTATTTGAATAACCGGGAACTACATTTCCAGGATTATAATCAAGCAGGCCTTTATCAAGGGTTTCATTAAAAAGCGCGGATTCAGAAAACAAAGATTTTGAAACAGATTTACCCGTATCTGAAAAAGTTATCTCAATTTTCATTGAGGTTATAACTTCGAGAATGTTGGAATGTGGATCATATCTCACCGGAGAGATATATATGTTGGCCAGCTTTTTATTTCTCAAAGTACCAATTAGTTCTATCCGGACTGTATCCGACGAAATAATTCCGGTGGAAGCATATGCGGTTTTATCAATATAAAAAGCAGGTTTCTTTTCTGTTATTTGCTTTGTTTCTCCTTCCTGAACAGGGAAAAGAATGCCCTGAATATCTTTCTTCTTTGGTGTAATTCTGGATGATCTGACTTCTGAGATCTTCACCTTGCATTCAGATCCTTCGGGAATTGAGATCAGGCGACTGAAAACCGGTAATTCCGGTTCCCCGGGAACTACTGTTGATACATGCCCGGGTATGGAAATACGATAAAATGTACCATTGCTATTGGTAATATTCTCAATATTTAATTCTGCTATTGAATAAGTCAGGATAAATGATTGATTACCGGTCTGGACATCACATTTCTGTACATCAGCGAATTGGTACTTAAAACCTTTTCCAGCCTGTCCGAGCGAAGATGCATACCAAAGCAAAAATACTGCTAAACAAATAGCGTGTTTATCATTCCTTAATCGCATCAATGTTAATAAATAACACAATAACCTAAATTCTGGAGGCAAGTTAAATAAATTTCAATATATAATGAATTGCAACGTCAGTAAATTTGACTAAAATTTAAACGTCAGTTTGTTTCTTATATTTTAAATTGACCCAAAAGCGCTTACCTACATAGCAATACTATATGTAAAACATTAAATATAAGTCATATGTAAGACATTGAGTCATTGTCTCAAAGAATGCTTAAACAAAAATGAAATAAAACAAATATTTGTATATTGTGGAACCAAATTTTAATTTTATGGGCAAAAATTATTTTACCAGAATATTAGGTGCATCGATAACTATCATAATTATTACTATGAATACGCAGGCATTTACTCAGAACATTCCTGCAGTCGACAAAATAAATACATCTGCAGGAATAGTTGAAATTCACTTTATCGGACACGCATCGTTGATGTTTGGAGTGAATGATTTCGTTATCTATACGGACCCCGTCCAAAGTTCCGGAAAATTTGATGCGCTTCCAAAAGCGGACCTAATTCTTGTTACACATGACCATTATGATCATCTTGATGTTGAGTTAATTAACACTCTGAAGAAGGAAAAGACACAGATGTTATGTAACAAAACCGCTGCGGCAAAGGTTATGTGGGCTAAATCTATGAAGCCAGGTGACATTCAGAAGATTAATAACATTACTATTGAAGCTGTACCGGCTTATAATATTGTAAATGAACGGGCTCCGGGACAACCTTTTCATCCCAAAGGAGAGGGTATAGGATTCATTCTCACGATCGGTGACAAGAGGTTTTATGTTGCAGGTGATACAGAAAATACACCTGAAATGAAAGCTCTCCGAAATATTGATATAGCGTTTCTACCCATGAATCTTCCTTATACCATGACTCCTGAAATGGTTGCGGATGCAGCGCTTGCATTCAAACCAAAAATACTGTATCCATACCATTACGGGGATACTGATACCGGTAAGATTGTCAAACTTCTGAAAGATTCAGGAATTGAAGTAAGAATCAGAAACTTAAAATAAAAGTGATAATATGAAAAACATTGACAGAAGAGGATTTCTCAAAACCGGAATTACCGGTGCTGCCGGAATAGTAGCTTTGTCACCTTCATTAGTTTCAGCAACTCTGTCGCCGATGCAGGAGGGTAATATTATTTCCAGAACACTTGGAAAAACCGGACTTAAAGTTCCGGTGGTAAGTTTTGGTGTGATGAGATCAGATAATCCAAACCTCTGCAAAGCCGCATATGAAAGAGGAATTAAACTTTTTGATACCGCTCATGTTTACCAGAACGGTAACAATGAGACTATGCTTGGAAATCTTTTAAAGGATTATCCCAGAAATTCATTTCTTCTTGCCACAAAAATAGTTCCTGCAGGTGTTGACAAAGATGGTAAGCCTTCCGAACAAACTACTGCTGAGGATTTTATTGAGAAATTCAACTTAAGTCTCTCAAGGTTACAGATGGATTATGTCGACATTTTATATGTACATGATATCAGAAATGTGGAACTTCTCGAATGCAAACCAATTATTAATGTCCTTAAAAAACTCAAAAAGGAGGGCAAAGCAAAGTTTGTAGGATTTTCAACTCACCGGAATGAGCCGGTTGTCATAAGTGCAGCTGCAGATACCGAAAACTGGGATGTGATCCTTACGTCCTATAATTTTAAGCAGACATATATTAATGAAATCAATGCTGCTATAAAAAAAGCAAGTGAAGCCGGGATTGGAATTGTTGCGATGAAAACACTCGCCGGCGGTGGATTTCTGGATAAGGAAAAAACCAAACCAATTAATTCTGCTGCTGCTATAAAATGGGTTTTATCAAATCCTGATGTTCATACAGTAATTCCGGGCATGACTGAGTTTGATCAGCTCGATCTTAATATAAAACTGTTGACCGACCTTAAGATTTCAGAGGATGAAAAGAAAGATCTTATTATCGCAAGTGCTGAAATGGGCTTATATTGCACAGGTTGCAGCTATTGTGTGCGGGCATGCCCGAAAAACCTGCCTGTCCCCGACCTTATGAGAGCTTACATGTATGCGTATGGGTATTCAAATCCGGGTATGGCTCATTCACTGCTGACTGAGCTTGGAATTAATGACAATCCATGTAAATCGTGCGATAACTGTAAGGTTGACTGCACAAAAAAATTCAATATAAAGGAGAAAATTGCGGATATATCAAGACTTGTAAATGTCCCTGCTGAATTTCTTGTTTAACCAGGTTCGCTTTATCCGTCTGAAAAGTAACTTTCAGACAGGAAGTATGAGAAAAAGTTACTGCGTATTATACAGACAGTTCTCAATTTAAACATTTAAATTAAATCTTCAGTAATGAGAAAAGTTATAACCGGATTTATCTGTTTTGCGTTTTTTGGATCACTTGTAGCGCAGGATATTGTTCTTCCTGAATTGGAGGGTTTTAAAAAGACTACCAACTATCCGGTCTTTAAGCCGGAAAATCTTTGGGATTTCATTGACGGGGCTGCCGATACATACCTTGCTTATGGGTTTGTAGATCTTCATGTTGCTGAATATAAAAAAGGCAAAAATACAATTAAGCTCGAAGCCTATAAGCACAACGACAATATTATGGCATTTGGCATTTATTCTTCTGAACGGTCGCCCTCATTCAGGTTTATGAATCTGGGTGCTCAGGGGTATATAGCTGAGGGAGCTATTAACTTTTATAAAGGTAATTTTTATATTAAGATAAGAACCTATTCAAAGAGTGAAAAGACCCTGCAATCAGCTGAAAAATTGGCTGTTAAGGTTGACAACTTAATAAGCGGAGAATCAAAAATGCCGGCAATGTTATCTAAGTTCCCTGAAATTGGCAAGAAAAAGAATGAGGAAACTTTTATCAATGAAAGCGTACTTGGTCATAAGTTTCTCAATAAGGCATTTAAGGCAGATTATCAGGTCGGGAGCGATAACTTTTCAATCTTTATACTTGAAAACAATTCCCCTGAAGAGACCAGAAAAACGGTTGATGCCTATCTCAAGGCAACAGGTCAGGATGCATCAGATTCAGGGAGTGGAAAATATGTGCTGGCTGACGGGTATAACGGAACTGTGTTCCTTGCATGGAAAGATAATCAGGTTGTTATTATTTCAGGTCTTTCGAAAGATCAAAGTGCAATTGCTGACAAGTATAGTTCAGAAATTCTTGGTTAGATTTTTAAATCATCATACCGAGCTCTGGCACAGTAATTCCATAACCCGCGTATCAACGAATAATAGTCTGTTCATTATATTTAAAATCAGTACAAATAAAGATGGCATTCAGAACAGTTGGACTCTTTCCAGGCTGTTCCGACGTCAACAGGATGATGGAATTCAAGATTTTCCCTGATATTGGTATACTCCATCTTCCCAGGGCTGCCCTGCCCAACAATTGTATGGCACAGGTTACAATCCTTTGTAATAACCCGTCCGTCAGCGGACTTAAAGGAATCATTATGACATCTGAAGCATCCATTGGTTTCAAGGTGACCGATATGTTCGGGATAAAGGTCGTAAGCCACCTTCATTTTCGGGAAAGTATTCTGGCCGTATGCCAGCTGCACTGAGGTTATTGAAGTATCAATCAAATTCTTATTCTTTGAATAGAAGTCAGCATATTCTGTTTTGTAATAGTTTGAAATTCCATCTGCAATTTTTATGTTAGCGCTGTCGCGGCTGCTGAAATTTTCTCTTAAAAGGCCCATAGACACTTTTTTGAAGAAAGGAATATGCCTGGAAGCTTCTCCGGTAAGCAGTACCTTATCAAAATAAACTGTCGGGGATTTATAGTTATGAGATGGCCTGTTATGGCAATCAATGCAATCCATTGTCCTTGTTTCTGATGCAGAGATCAGGCTGTCTGAAGCAGGATTATCAGCATTCCGGTAAACTGTCACCTTCCCGGTTGATTTATTTGTGTACTTTACATATGATATGCTTTCACGCTTATCATTTTCTGATAGATACTCAATATTCACGGCCGGATTTATGTGCCAGTGAATTCCTTCCCTCAGGCCAAGTCCGCTGTATTCCGGTCCGGTTTTCATCTGTAGCATTACGTCCCATTCAGTATTCAGCGAATCTGCGAGAAAATATTTCTTCGTCCATAGAGTGCGGGCATAAAATTTTTGCGGCCAGTGACATTTTTCACAAGTCTCTCTTGCAGGACGCAGGTCATGTAGTGGTGTTGGAATTGGCCGGGGATAGGAATTTGTCAGTACTGCAATAACCTGGCGCAATCCTGATATTTTCGATTTTACATACCATGATGCTCCTGAACCTACATGACATTCTACACACGAAACATTGGCATGCGGGGAATTCTGGTATGCAGTATGCTCAGGTTCCATGACCTGATGGCATAAAGTTCCGCAAAACTCAACAGATTCCGTAATATGAAAAGCCCTGAAGCTTCCCAGTGTTGAAAGGAAAAGAATAATTATTGTACTCACTGTGAAGATGACAAAAGCATTCATGTGTCTTGGATCATTTAGATCGATCTTTGGCAGACTGCCACCCTCATGAATCATGCCTCGGATAATTCTTTTCCTTTCCAGAAACATCCCTATCGGAATCATTATCAGTCCGAAAATCATAAAACCGGGCAATATTATATAAATAAACAACCCGAGGTTTGTATTATTTTTATTGAATATTGTTGAGATTATAAACAATAAGAGAATCAACAAAAGATTGATAATAGCTATTATAGAACCGATAATTGTCAGCCAGTTTTTAGAGGATGGTGGTAATTTCATGGGCTCTGTTGTAAGTAATTAACTAATATTCGATGTAGAAGTAAAAGTAAAGAAATATTGGATTAATAATTATCCTTATATTAAATTTTTAAGCAGTTGAGCTAAGGATTATTAACTAAAAACAGAAGTCTTATGAGCAGGGAAATGGTTACAGTTTATTATCAGTAATATGTAAAATCCGTTTTTTAAGATCATCATAAGATTTAAAAACCAGGAGATCGCCA
>Ga0182021_10007464_pt1 | contig 12957 bp, 12 predicted proteins | sample 612E3MmetaG_FD_120493 | JGI IMG/M metagenome (GOLD analysis project Ga0182021, IMG submission 120493) | Permafrost microbial communities from Stordalen Mire, Sweden - 612E3M metaG (Illumina Assembly) | ecosystem: Environmental > Terrestrial > Soil > Wetlands > Permafrost | place: Sweden... | reverse complement strand
GCGGGCGCTCGAAATGTCGCACTCATGCCCCCAAGCTTGAAAAGTCACCGGGGCGGTGTCCAGAAAAAAGCGCTTACCCCCTGAATCTACAGGAGATTATTGACGACCATGAATTGCCGCTGCGGGGTCCCGTCAAAGGCTCCAGCCGGGGCGATAGTCGCGGCGCAGGAATTGGTTCGCGCCGGCCAGGTTGGTAAACTTGAAGGCGGACGGGTCCCAAAGCAGCTTGCACAACGTGAGGTCTTCCCGGAGCTGAAGCCGCAAGGCGACGTTGCCCAGCAACACCGCCTCCGCCAGCGGGCCGGCCCAATCGAAGTTCGACCCCGCCGGTTTGCCGCCCTTGCAGGCCGCGAGCCACTCCCGGTAATGGCCCTCAGAGCGGGGAATCGTCTTGCCAACCTCGTCCCTCTCTTGGGCGCGCGACTCCCGGTACACTGTGTTGCCGAGGAGGAAGCCTTTGTCGCCAACCAGCAGGTGCCCGTTGTCACCCATTAGCTTTCCGTCGGGCAATCCCTCCCGTCGCGGCGGGCGCAAGCCGCCATCGTACCAGACCAGGCGGCACGGGGGCATCGAGATGCCGCCGGCCGCGGCCCCAGTAAGCCCCTGCACGTGACAGTTGATGGCTTGAGGGGCAGCGGGACGCGCCGGGAATTGGTAAGTCACCATCGAGGCCAGCGGGTAGGTCTCCTCGTTGACGCGCGTGGAGGCCGCCTGAACGCTGACGGGCGCGCCCAGTTTCAGCGCGCGGAAGACCGGGTCCATCGCGTGGCAGCCGATGTCACCGAGCGCGCCGGTGCCAAAGTCCCACCAGCCGCGCCATTTGAACGGCAGGTAGGCCGGATGGTAGGGCCGCAAAGGCGCCGGGCCGATCCACAAGTCCCAATCAAGCGTCGCGGGCGCGGGTGGCGTCTCCTTGGGGCGCGCTAGACCCTGCGGCCAGTATTCCTCGAACAACCCGCGTGACGGGCGGTCCGTCCAGATATGCGCTTCGAGCACATTGCCGATCGCGCCGGCCCACACCGACTCGCAGAGTCGGCGGGGTTGCTCGGAAGCCTGGCCCTGGTTGCCCATCTGCGTGGCGACTTTGGCTTCCCGCGCGGCCTGCGCGAGCTGGCGCGCCTCCCACACGGAGTGGGTGAGTGGCTTTTCGCAATACACATGCTTGCCATGCCCAATAGCCGCCATCGCCGCAAAGGCGTGATGATGGTCCGGGGTGGCGATGACGACGCCGTCAATTTCCTTCATCTCGTCGAGCATCTGCCGGTAGTCGGTAAACTGCTTCGCCCGAGGGTACTTCTTGAAGATGCGGGCGGCGTAGTTCTTATCCACATCGCATAGTGCGACGATGTTGTCACTCTCCATCTCGCCGAGGTCGTGGGCGCCTTGCCCGCCGATGCCGATACCGGCGAGGTTGAGCTTGCTGTTGGGGGACGTGCCGCCGCGCAAGCCCAGCACCCCACCGGGCACCGCCATGAAGGCGGCCGTGGAAAGGGCGGCGCGGGCCAGGAATTGGCGGCGGTTAAGTCTCGTGTCGCTGTGCTGGATGCCAGTTTGCATAAGTCGTAAGTCTGATGCCATAATTGTGAATGTAAGAGACGAGGCGCAAAGACTCCAACTTCAAATTCGCAGTCGTGAATGTGGCAGACGAGGGCGGGAAACTGCCCGTTGGGTTGTTGCGAGCTTCGGATTTTTCACCGGCTGCCCTTCCGGGGGTTCCAGTCGCCCTGCTCAAACCCCTTTGGGATCTACTTCGGACTCGGGGGTTCGGGTTTTCCTTGCGCTGCTCCGGTCATCGGGACGAATTGCACCGGCAGCACGGCCTGTTGCTCCAGCTTGACGCCACGCTTGCGTAAGAGCACCAACTCCTGGTTCCAGGACGATCCGATTGGGATAATCAGGCGACCGCCGTTCTTGAGCTGATTGATGAGCGGTTGCGGCACCCGTTCGGGCGCGCAGGTGACGATCACGGCATCGAACGGCGCGGCCTCGGCCCAACCCTGGTAGCCGTCGCCGGCCCGCACCGTCACATTGGTGTAGCCGAGCCGCTTCAGATCGGCCGCGGCCCGCTTCGCCAGGTCTTCGACGATCTCAATCGTGTAAACGTGGGCCACCAATTCGGCGAGCACGGCAGCCTGGTAACCGGAGCCGGTGCCGATTTCAAGGACGCGGTCGGTTGGCTTGGGCTCGAGCCGTTCGGTCATGAAGGCAACAATAAAGGGCTGGGAGATGGTCTGCCCGTCGCCGATGGGCAGCGGACGGTCTTCATAAGCCTGGGCGCGCTGGGGCGCCGGGACGAACTCATGGCGCGGCACTTTGCCCATCGCAACCAGGACGCGGGCGTTGGTGATGTCGCGGCCAGAGCGGGCGAGCTGTTCCGTCACCATCTGCTGGCGCGCAAGGGCGAAGGGATCAGTGCCTGCGGCCACCAGCGACGGCGCCGCAGTTCCGCGGCCCGTGAGGCCCGCGAGCCACCCAACCAACAATAGTGCCAGCTTCCTCACGTGCTTATGTTAACCGCTTCGGCAGTGAATTTCCATTCACGAATATCCTCACACTATCGCGGCCCGCCGTAGCGCAGATTTGCAATCTGCCGTATCGCAGAATTGCATTTTGCAGCGCGCCCTGGGATTGGCTACGTTAGGGGAATTGCGAAATGGACCACTAAGTCTTCTTATCGCGAATACACACGATCGCGTAAATGATCGCGGGGGGAATACCCGCCAGCAGCGCCAGCGCCACAAAGATTCCCGAGCCCTCGCCGCGTTTGCGGATGTCGGTAAAGATCCAAACCGCTACCAGGATGTTTATGATAAAGCCTACGAACAAACAAAACTCAATGAGGTCGCCAATCTTCTTCATGGGGTTTGGCGCCGTCGGCAAAGGCGGCCCGCTTGGCGCAGGCGAAACCGGGGACCACTTCCTGCCTTCGGAACAGCCAAAGGCACTCTCTTGAATCGAAGTCGCTTCCGGTTCATCTATGCCATATCTTGGACTCGAAACCCGCTGAAATCAAGCCTTTTCTGCTGGAAAACGGCTGTTGACTTAAGCTGGCTGTTTGGTAAATTTACGGCTCGTTTGGTCAGGATTTGAGATGAAAACGCATTTGCCGAAAGTGAATTTGGATCAGCGCCAGTGGCACGTGATTGACGCCAATGGCGCCGTGCTGGGCCGCTTGGCGGCGCAGGTCGCCAATGTCTTGCGCGGGAAAAACAAGCCGGTCTATACCCCGCACCTGGATGCCGGCGACTTTGTGGTCGTCATCAACGCGGAGAAGGTGTTGGTCACGGGCAAGAAAGAGACGGACAAGAAGTTCATGACCTATTCCGGGTGGAAAGGCGGCGAGAAGTACCGAACCGTGGAGCAGATTCGCCACCGGCATCCCGAGCAGCTTATCACCCATGCCGTGCGCGGCATGATCCCCAAGAACCGCTTGGGCCGAGTCCTGATGACCAAGTTGAAAGTGTATAAAGGCGACCAGCATCCGCACGCCGCGCAAAAGCCCCAGCCCCTGGCGGCGGCGAAGTAATGGCCTCACGTATCAACCCTCACCCCTCTTGACATATGTCTGATATCAAACTCCCCAAACCCGAAGTTTCCAAACACCTCGGCACTGGCCGGCGCAAAACGGCGGTCGCCCGAGTCCGTTTAGCCAGCGGCACCGGCAAGATTGTCATCAATGGCCGACCGTTCGAGGATTATTTCCCGATGGAATCGCTGCGGGTGGTTGCGACCCAGCCGTTGACGGTGACCGGCACCGCCGAAAAATTCGACGCGCAGATCACCCTGGCGGGTGGCGGCCCTTCGGGCCAGGCCGGCGCGGTGCGGCATGGCTTGGCCCGCGCTTTGCTGACGGTGGATGCCAACTTCCGGCCTCTGCTCAAAGCCGAAGGGCTGCTGACGCGCGACGCGCGCGAGCGGGAGCGCAAGAAGTACGGCCAGCCGGGCGCACGCAAACGCTTCCAATACAGCAAGCGTTAATCGCGCTGGAGCTTTGTCCGCCCCGCTGGCTCAAGCCGGCGGGGTTTTGCTTTGGTAGTTTTCCTCGCTCTGCGGCTCGCTCGCCGCCACACTCCAGGCGGCCGACTTGTATATGCAAACCAAACAAATTGCCATCGTGGGTGCCTCGGGTTATTCCGGCGAAGAACTGGTGCGGCTGCTCTTGTCGCATCCCCACGCGGAGCTGAGCGCCGTGACTTCGCGCCAGTACGCCGGGCAAACCTTGGCCCAGGTCTTCCCGAGATTCGCCCATCATCCGCGCGCCCGCGGGCTGCATTTCAGCGAGCCCAACGCCGAGTTGCTGGCCAAACGGGCCGAGATCGTGTTCCTGGCTCTGCCGCATGGTGTCGCCGCGGAATTCGCCGCCCCCTTGCTTCGGCTCGGTTGCCAGGTCATTGATCTGAGCGCGGATTTCCGGGTGAAGAGCGCGGCGGTCTATAAGGAGTTTTATGCGCATGACCACCCGGCGCCGGAGCTGCTGTCCCAGGCGGTTTATGGATTGCCCGAGGTTTATCGCGCCGAGATCCGGAAGGCTTCTCTGATCGCTTGCCCCGGCTGCTATCCCACCAGCATCCTGCTGCCCACGCTGCCGTTGCTGAAAGCGGGCCTCGTCAAGCCGTCGGGCATCATCGCCGATTCGCTCAGTGGCGTCAGCGGCGCGGGCCGCAAGGCCGATCTAGATTATCTTTTTGTCGAGTGCAACGAAAGCGTCCGCCCTTATGGCCTGCCGAAGCACCGGCACCTGTCGGAAATCGAGCAGGAACTGTCGCTAGCAGCCGGGACGCCGGTGACCCTCCAGTTCACGCCGCACTTGATTCCGGTAAATCGCGGGATTCTGACGACCCTGTATCTCGCGCCGGCAGATGATTGGGTAGGGGCCAAGGGCGTGGAGGAGCTGGGCCGGAATATTACGGCGTGCTATCAGGCGGCCTATGCGTCCGAACCGTTCGTGCGGCTGCTCGAAGGCAAGGCGTTGCCGGACACCAAAAACGTAGTCGGCACCAACGTGATTGAAATCGCGTGGCGGCTCGACCCGCGCACCGGGCGATTAATCGTGATGAGCGCCGAAGACAACCTGGTCAAAGGGGCCAGCGGCCAGGCCGTGCAATGCCTGAACCTTATGTGCGGTTTCCCGGAAACCGCCGGCCTGATGTGACCCCATGGAAAACGCCCGCGGCACGGTTTAGCTCACTACTCGGTCATGGCCCGGCACGGGAAATCGTGCGGGACGAGGGGCGCCTCCTGCGACGCCCGGGGCCGGGCATGCTACCCAACTCAGATTCTCGTTTCCAGCCTGCACATCTGCCCCGCGTCGCCTGCCCGTTTCGTCGGCCGGCAGCGCCCACCCCCCCGCACTTTATTGCCCTTTTCTCACTTCTACGAGAACTCTGCTTGCAACCGTTCCGCGGACAGGACATTATTCGTTAAGTTTTTAATATTATGGGTTTCCGGCCCTAAGATTGCATGGCGCAAACAGAACCTTTTCTCGGATGTTGCGACGTGACCAACATCCGTGGCTGTGGCGCCACAGTCCCCGCTAACCCGAACCAATTCTAACACCTGGCTGATAACTCTAACAATAATTTGAACTTCTTCACCCGCTTCCCCTGAGCTTATGAAACAAACCGCATCCTGCCGCGCCTTTACCCTCATTGAACTGCTGGTGGTGATCGCCATCATCGCCATTCTCGCGGCGCTGTTGCTGCCCGCCCTGGCCTCCGCGAGAGAGAAGGCCAAACGGACCCAATGCCTAAGCAACCTGAAGCAGTTGGCCATTGGCGCGATCTCTTATGCCGGCGATAACAAGGACTATGTTATGCAGGCCCGCGATATTCCCGGCTCAAGCCCGATAAACTATGTCCAAGTCTGCCTTAATCCCCCGGCCGTGGGCTCGGCAGTATTGGCTGGCTTGACCGTCCAAACCAATGGTTCCTCCGTTTGGACTTGCCCCAATCGCCCGGGCTTGCCGCTCTACGAGCCGGATTACCCACAATACGACATCGGCTACCAGTACTTCGGCGGCATCACCCAGTGGCTGAACCCAGCCGGCCGATTCACGGCGTCCAGCCCGGTCAAGCTCTCGCTGGCCAAAGCCTCCTGGGCTTTGGGGGCCGACTGCGTCTGCAAGATAGATGGCTCGTGGGGTCTGCCGAATGATAGTGCGAGCCGGGACGACATCATTTATTCCAACACGCCGCAGCATCAAGGACGAAACAAGCTTCCCGTGGGGGGCAACGAGGTGTTCAGCGACGGCTCGGCCCGCTGGATCAAGTTCCAGAAGATGTATTACTTGACCACGTGGACCACCGATGGCTCTCGCATCTATTACTTCTACCAGGATGACCTCGGCGCGTGCGACGCGCCCGCGATCCGCGCGCAATTGGCTGCGAGACCTTGATCAGGCGCTGCCGCCGACACGATTTGTTGAAGTCTGCAGATCCGATCCCGTCCCGCTCTTTGTTTACTCTGCCTCCAGCCTCGTCAGCACCGACGTCAACGTCATCTTCAGCGGCGCACTCGAGTCCACCTCGAGCGGAGGACCCGACGAACTACAAGCTCAGCACCGGCAACCTCGGGGTCGTCACCGCCATTCTCATCAGCCCCACGAACGTCCTGCTCGGCCTGGATGCGCCCCTCACCAACTCGACGTTCACGGTCAAGGTCAAGAACGTTCACGACAATTCCTGTGTCCCCAATGTGGTCGCCACGACCAGCGCTCCCGGCATCGCCATCGGCTTCCTGGAAGCGTTCCAGGTCCTCTGCACGACCGGCTCGGCGTTCGCCTACGGAACCAACGGGCTGATCAAGATCTACTCGGACGGCGATCTGATCCTGAGTTGGCAGCCCAGCGCCATCGGCGCCTCCCTCGAAACGACCTCAGACCTGACTCCGCCCGCCACTTGGGCCAACGTGTCAGGCAGCACCACCAACGAGTTGTTGAACACCCCGGAATGGGCCTTGTCGCCTGTGCTGGAGGAATGCGCTCACGCCGCGCCCGTCAGGCGGCAATCTCGTTGAGGATTTCCTCTGCCGCGGCGCGGGGATTTTCCGCCGCGCAAATTGGCCGGCCAATGACCAGCCAATTCGCGCCGGCCTGCAAAGCTTCCTTGGGCGTTAACGTGCGTTTCTGGTCATCCGCCTTCCCCGCTCCGCCGCGGATGCCCGGTGTGACCAACTGCACGGTGGCCGGCAACCTTTGCCGGAGCGCGGCCACTTCGCGCGGCGAGCAGACCAGGCCCCGCAACCCCGCCTGCACCGCCAGGACCGCCAAGCGCTCGACCTGCCGGGCGGCGTTGTCCGCGCAGCCAATCTCCCGAAGCTGCCCAGTGTCCAGGCTCGTCAGCACCGTCACGCCCAGCACCAGCGGCGCCGCGCGGCCGGATTGCCGGGCGGCTTGTTGCGCCGCCGCTTCCGCCGCCTGCATCATTTCAAGACCGCCACTGGTGTGGATGGTGAACATCTGCACGTCTAGGCTTGTAGCTGCCGCGGCGGCCTGGGCGACCGTGTTGGGGATATCGTGAAACTTCAAATCAAGAAAGACCGCCGCGCCGGTCGCGCGCAGGCGCCGGACGATATCGGGGCCGGCGCTCGTGAAGAGCGCGCTGCCGACTTTGAAGCCGCCGGCCACCGGGGCGAGTTGCGCCGCGAGTCGCAGAGCCGATTGGGCCGCGGGCACGTCCAGCGCGACGATGATAGGGTTGCGCATGGGCCGATTGAACCGGAATTGCGCGACCGCCACAAGCCGGGACCGCCTGGGACCTATTGGCCTTGGCCTCTCAGGAACACGCTGCCGCTCTGGTTATCCGCGTGGGGCATTCGGACGGTTGTTCGTTGAAAGTTCGCCGGGCAGTTCTTGTTCAGAGATTCCCCCGAAGCGGAAAACCAACAACTTGAAAGGAGGGCACAAATTACGGCAGAAGCACCACGCGATAGTAGCGTTCGCGAGCACCGATCGGGTGGTCCGTGAACGACGCTGTGGTACCCGTGGCCGTCACGTCCGGCGACAAGTCGCTCCAAGTCGTGCTGCTCAGATTGGTCTTGTACTGCACCTGGTAGGTCCAGTTGCTGATTGCGCTCCAGGCAATCACCACATTTGTTGTTCCCGCGCCACCTATGGTCTGGATGACCGGCGGGGTCGGCGGCAGGCGGCAAATCACGCTCACGCTGTTGGTGGCCGAGAACTGGCCCTGGTTGTCCACCGCATAGGCGCGGATCAGGTTGACTCCTTGAATCAGCGTCACCTGGCTGGTCCAGTTGGTGAGGCTAGACGCCGGGAACCAAGGGCCGTCGTTAAGCTGGAGCTGGACGCTGATCACCTCGACATCGTCACTCGCCGTCCCGGTGACGGTGCAATCCGCGTTAGTGAACTGCTGGTCCCAGGTGGGGCTTTGGATGATCACCTGAGGTCGCATGTCATTGGTTACAGAGACGGTGCCGATGGCCGTGCGTCCCTGGGCGTCCCACCCCTGGAACCGGAGGACGTAAAAGTCGTTAGGGGCGTCTGGGTTGAAGGTGGGATTGCGCACGTTCGTTGCCGACAACTGGTTGGTGCCAGCAGCCGCGTAGCGGTCGAAACTCCAGGACCAGGACGTAGTAGTGAGGTTGGTCACGTCCAGGTGGCGGAGACTGCCGATGGTTGCGATGGGCAGGTCCACCACCGGCCGGTCCGACAGGGCGGGACTACCTTTGCGAATAGTGCCCTCGTTGCTGTCGGCAACATATACAAAGCCGTTGGTATCCACCGCCACGCCATAAGGGGAATCAAAGCGGGCTTCGTCGCCCGAACCGTCGGTGCTGCCGCTGGTCCCGGCCAGGCCGCCGATGGTGGTCACTACGCCCGCGGGGGTGATTTTACGGACAAGCTGGTTGCCGGTGTCCCCGACGTAGAGATTGCGCGCAGAATCCACGGCGATGCCCAGGGGAGAATTGAAGAGGGCAGCGGAGTTCGTGCCGTCATCGCTGCCACTGTTGCCACTATTCCCGGCCAGGGTTGTTACCGTGCCATCGGGCGCCACCTTGCGGATACAACTATTGCCCTCATCGGCCACATAGACGTAGTTGCTGCCGTCAACGGCGACGCCTTCCGGGGAGTTGAAACGAGCCGCGGCCCCGACCCCGTCGTTGGTGCCGGAAGTGCCGACCAGGCCGGCCAGATTTGTCACCACACCCGCGGGGCTGATCTTGCGAATCGCGTGATTCCCCGTATCGGCGACATAGACGCTACCGCTGGCGTCCACGGCCACTCCGACGGGGCTATTGAACCGGGCGGCGGTGCCGGTGCCATTATTGGTGCCGGAAGTGCCCGGACGCCCGGCCAGAGTGCTCACCACGCCTGCGCGCGTTATCTTCCTGATGGCATTATTGTCGTACTCGGCGACATACACGTTGCCACTGCCATCTACCGCCACGCCGGCTGGACCGTTGAACCGGGCGGCGGTGCCGGTGCCGTTGTTGGTTCCGGTGACTCCGGCCATGCCGGCTAACGTGGTGACCACGCCTGCGGGAGTAATCTTGCGCACAAGAGCGTTGCCGTAGTCGGCGACATACACATTGCCGCTGCCGTCCACCGCGGCGCCGACGGGGGAACTGAAGCGCGCGGCGCTGCCGCTGCCGTTGACGCTGCCGGAACCGACGGCCTGCCCGGCGAGGGTGGTCACCACACCCGCTGAGGTGATCTTGCGGATAAGTTGGTTGCCGTAATCGGCGACATACACCAACCCGCTATGGAGGTCCGCTGCCACATCGAAAGGATGATAGAAGCGAGCGGCGGCACCCGTTCCGTTGGTGCTGCCGGACGAACCAGCGGTCCCGGCCAGGGTGCTGACGGTGCCCGCGGAAGTGATTTTGCGAATCAGGCAGTTCACATAGTCCGCCACATACAGCGTGCCCCCGCTGCCGACCGCCACCCCGACGGGATAATAAAACCGCGCAGCCGTGCTGGAGCCGTCGGCGCTGCCGGAAGTGGACATTTTGCCCGCGAAGGTGGTCACAGCGCCGGCGGTGTTGATCTGGCGGATCACGTGGTTGTAGGCATCGGCCACATAGACCATCCCGTTGGTGGCCACGGCCAACCCGAAGGGGTAATTAAACTTGGCCGCCGTCCCGGTGCCGTTGTTGGTACCCGACAGGCCGGGTGTGCCGGCCAAAGTGGTGACCACGCCTCCGGGGGTGACTTTACGAATCGTGTGATTGGAGGTGTCGGCCACATAAACATTGCCGGTGCCATCCACCGCTACACCTTGAGGATAATTGAACCGCGCCTCGGTGCCCGGCCCGTCATTGGTGCCGGTCACCCCCACTCCACCGGCCAAGGTAGTGACCACCCCGGCAGGCGTGATCTTGCGGAGGATCTGGTCGTAGCTGTCCACCACAAACAGGTTCCCGGCACTATCGGCCGCTGCCTTGTGTGGGTTATTGAACTGCGCCCCGCCACCCGTCCCGTCAGCGAAACCCGAACTGCCGGCCAACCCGGCCACGGTGGCCACCCAGCCCGCCGGCACGATTTTGCGCAGGGTGTGATTCGAGGTGTCGGCCACATACACGTTTCCGGCGCCATCCACCGTCACGCCACCGGGAGAGTTGAACCGCGCAACATTGTTCGAGCCGTCGCGGGAGCCAGCTCCCGCCTCCGGGAGGCCCGCCAGGGTGGTGAACGTGTAATCTTCATAGACGCTCTCGGCGCGAGCGCCTCCGAAAACTCCAGCGGCCAGAAACGCCGCCAGCCGCAGACTCCATGACAGATGCTTCATACTTATACTTATGATGTCAGTTGCTTAGCAACGCGAATGCTCGGGAGGGTGAGACCAGGGCAGGTCCTGAGGCGCTTGACCCAAGCGTTTCTGCGAACTGGCTGAGTTTTTCGAGTTGCCACAGCGAACCCTATTACGATTGCCAGCTTGTCCACAAGAACATAACAGAAGGTGAAAGAGCTGGGCAACCCGTGCGTCCGGAGGTGGCGAGGATAGCGTGGCACCCTCTCTAGCCAGAGATCAGGATCATATTGGCGTATTGAATCGTGTCCCCGGTCCGAATCAGGCCAATGGCGCCGGGCACTCGTTTCTTGAACTGCAGATGCGGCTCGAACGTCGTGGGCACACCCTCCAGGCCCTGCGCAAACCGCGCGCGCGTCGCCGGCGTGTTCTCCTTGAGGAACTCGCGCGCCATGTAAGCCTGGGCGGCATGGAAATCCGCCCGGATGGCCGCCAGCACGTGCAAGACCGTGGGGATGTCGTCCCGCAGCGAAATGTCCACCGTTTCGATTGCGGGCCAGAAGGGAAAGCCGCGATCGGCGATGACCAGCGCATTGGTATGCCGGACCCGCGCCAGCAGCGAGAGCAAGTGAGGATTGAGGATTCTCGTGTTGAGCATAGCAGACCTGATCAGCTACCCGCGTATGATATGATCGCTTTATCTTGGTCGGAAACCATGTCCAGATAATAACCGCCGTTGCCTCCGCTGCCAATCGGCAAAAACTGCAAAAAGAATGGCAACCGCCGTGGAGCCCCCCCGCCAAGGTCAAACTAACGTATTCTGCTTTCAGAGAGGGACCTGTTACAGTAGGCTTCCTCGCGTTGGGCTAAGTGCCCTGAGATTTTATGGCGAAATACAGAATTGCATGGCTGCCGGGCGATGGCATCGGCCTGGATGTCCTCGAAGCGGCCAAGATCGTTTTGAACCAGCTCCGGCTCGACGCCGAATATATCCCCGGAGACATCGGCTGGGATTTCTGGTGCCAAGAGGGCGACGCCTTCCCGCCGCGCACGGTCGAGTTGCTGAAGAATGTGGATGCCGCCCTGTTCGGCGCGATCACGTCCAAGCCCGCCAAGGCCGCCGCGGCCGAGCTGGCACCCGCCTTGCAGAACAAGGGGCTGAGCTACCGCTCGCCCATCGTGCGCATGAGGCAGTTGTTCGATCTCTACATCTGCCTGCGTCCTTGCAAGGCCTATCCCGGCAACCCGCTCAACTTCAAAGAAGGCATTGACCTCGTCGTCTTCCGCGAGAACACCGAGGACCTGTATGCCGGCGTCGAGTTCGCGCCCGTGCCGCGGGAGTTGGCGGACACGCTCGCGAAGCTCGCCAAGCCCTTCGCGGCCTTTGCCAAGGTGCCGCTGGACCAATACGCCGTCTCCTGCAAGATCAACACGCGGGCCGGCTCCGAGCGCATCGTCCGCGCTGCGTTCGACTTCGCCCGCAAGCACAAGCGCAAGAAGGTCACCATCGTCCACAAGGCCAACGTCGTGCGCGCCACCGACGGCCTGTTCCTCGAAGCCGCCAAAGCCGTGTCCAAGGACTTCTCCGAGATCAAGATGGACGACGCCAACGTTGACGCCATGACGATGTGGCTGCTCAAGAACCCCTTTAACTACGACGTGCTCGTCGCACCCAACCTTTACGGCGACATCATCTCCGACCTCTGCGCCCAGATGGTCGGCGGCCTCGGCTTCGGCTGCTCGGGCAACATCGGCGCCAAGCTCGCCGTGTTCGAGCCGACGCACGGCTCGGCGCCGAAATATGCCGGCCAGTACAAGGTCAACCCCATCGCCACCATCCTGGCCGTCAAGATGATGCTCGATTGGCTCGGTGAGGCGACCAAGGCCGCCGCGCTCGAAAACGCGGTGGCCCAGGTCATCAAGGAAGGCACGGCCCGCACCTACGACATGGGCGGGACCACTACCACCCTGCAAATGGCCGTGGCCATTGCGCAGAAACTTTAAGCCGTCGCCACCTCTTTTTCCATGACCCGACTCGCGCCGACCCGCTGCCGACGATTCCCCCTCTCCGAGAACCATTGGGAGCGCCGACATTCCTGTCGGCATCCGGCGGCGGGGGCACCAAGCGGACAGGGATATCGGCGCTCCCCGCATCACTCTTAAAGCACTCTATTATGAAGAAATCCACTGTCCTACGTAAAGCCATTATGGCGCGGCGCGCGGTTGCCGTGCCCGGTTGTCACGACGCCCT
>Ga0182021_10007463_pt1 | contig 12958 bp, 12 predicted proteins | sample 612E3MmetaG_FD_120493 | JGI IMG/M metagenome (GOLD analysis project Ga0182021, IMG submission 120493) | Permafrost microbial communities from Stordalen Mire, Sweden - 612E3M metaG (Illumina Assembly) | ecosystem: Environmental > Terrestrial > Soil > Wetlands > Permafrost | place: Sweden... | reverse complement strand
GACTTCATGATCTCGTCACCGCTGATGACGGGCTCGTATCAACGCACCGTTCCCGACTACACGGCCCATAACGACCGCGAAATCCCGCGCCAGGAAGAGCCCGACGAAGACGGCGGCGAGGTCGATGAGGGCGATCGTGCTGCGATCGATCCGGCACTGGGCTCCACTTTATAGGCCAAAGGAGACAACTCGTGGCAACGTCCGACAAGGTTCGCTGGGGCATCCTCGGGCCGGGAGGGATCGCCGCCAAGTTTGTGCGGGACAAGGAGCGGGCCACCAACGCAACGGTCGTCGCCGTCGGCAGCCGGAGCCGGAACAAAGCCGCGGCATTCGCGTCGCGTTGGGACATCCCGCGTGTCCACGGCTCGTATGAGGAGCTCCTGGCGGACCCCGAAGTCGATGCCGTATACATCGCCACACCGAACTCGCTCCACCATCCTCAGACGATGCAAGCGCTGGCCGCCGGCAAGCACGTCCTGAGCGAGAAGCCGTACACGCGTCACCCGAAGGAAGTCACCGAGGCTTTCGACGCGGCCGACGCCAAGGGGCTCGTGGTGATGGAGGCGTTCATGTGGCGCCACGCGCCGCAGGTCCGTCGCTTCATGGAACTCCTGCCCGACGTGGGGGAGCTGCGCTCCATCCGGGCCAGCTTCAGCTTCGTCCTGACAAACCAGGGCGACGTCCGCGTGGACCAGGGTCTCGATGGCGGGTCGCTCATGGATGTCGGCTGCTACTGCGTCAGCGCCTCGCGGCTCGCGGCCGGAGGTGAGCCGTCGCGCGTCTTCGGCTGGCAGACGCTCGCGGACTCTGGCGTGGACGATGGATTCTCCGGGCTGCTGCAGTTTCCCTCTGGCCTGGTAGCCGAGATCGTGTGCGGCTTCACCTCGGAGCACCGCTCGCTGGAGGCGATCGGCAGCAAGGGCACGTTGCTGATGCTCGATCCCTGGTTGCAGGAATTTGGCGGCATGACCCTCAACGGCCGGGACGTCGACATCGTGCGCGACGACCCGTACCGGCTCGAAATGGAGAACATGAGCGCCGCGATCCTGGGCAAGGGCAAGTTGCTGCTGGGTCGAGCCGACGCCCTCGGCCAGGCCCGTACGATCGACGCCCTGTACCGCTCGGCAGCCTCTGGGGAAGTCGTGGAGCTCGGGCCGCGATGAGCCGCGCGGCGGGTACCTTCACCGTCACGGGCGGCAGCGAGCAGCCGATCCACGAGGCCGAAGGCGAGGTCAAGCTCACCCGGGTAAGCGGCGCGCAACGTTTTGCCGGCGACATTGTCGGCGAGGGTTCGGTCGACTGGGTCTTCTGCTACAGAACCGATCGAACCGCAACTTTCATTGGCTTCCAGCGGATCGAAGGGTCGATTGCGGGTCGGACCGGAAGCCTGGTTCTCGAGTCGACGGGCGACCACGACGGCCGCAGCTCGCTGGGCCGATGGCGCGTCGTCTCCGGGTCGGGCACCGGCCAACTGGCCGGCATCCGGGGCGAGGGTTCGTTCCACGTGCCCGGCGGTCCACAGGTCTCGTACGAGTTGGACTGCGACTTCGACTGAACGGCCACGCCCGCGGCCGCGGTCCGAGCCGGACGCGCGTCGGCGCCAAAAAGGCGAGAATGCGCCCATGGAACGACAACTGCTTTCGGGCGACGAAGCGGTCGCTTTGGCGGCGCTTCACGCCGGCGTGGCCCTGGGGACCGGCTATCCCGGGACCCCGTCGACCGAGATTCTCGAGGCGTTCGACACCCTCGGCGGCCGGGCCCAATGGGCTCCCAACGAGAAGGTGGCGCTGGAGGTGGGCCTGGGCGCGGCCTTCGGCGGCGCGCGAGCCATCGTCACGATGAAGCACGTCGGCCTGAACGTGGCCGCCGACCCGCTTTTCACGGCCGCCTATACAGGCGTTACGGGTGCCTTGATCGTAGTGACCGCCGATGACCCCGGCATGGCCTCCTCGCAGAACGAGCAAGACAACCGCCGCTATGCCATTGCGGCCGGGCTGCCGATGATCGAGCCGGCGGACTCGCAGGAGGCCTACGACTTCTTCTTCGCCGCGGTCGAGATCTCGGAGCGCTGGCATATCCCGGTTCTCTTCCGGATGACGACGCGCGTCTGCCACTCGAAGTCGATCGTGGCGCCCGACAGAGCGGCCGCCGCCGACGGCGCCCCGGCCATGGGCGGGCCCACCACGTCCACGGCCCATTTCGAACACGACATCACCGCCCGGGTCATGATCCCGGCCAACGCCCGGCCGGCCCATCGCCGCCTGCGGGCCAAGCTTGCCGAAATCGCGGCCTGGGGCGAGGCCGAGGCATGGAGCGCGGCTCCCGGCCTGGTCGCCCTCAACAGGATTGAGCCTGGCGGGAGAGCTCTCGGCATCGTCACGGACGGCGTCGGGTACCTGCATGCCGCCGAGGCCGCTCCCGATGCCTCGATCCTCAAGATCGGGCTCGTCAACCCGTTGCCGCTGGAACGGATCCGGGCTTTTGCCGCGAGCGTCGATCGAACCGTCGTCGTGGAGGAGGGCGATCCGGTCGTCGGAGATTCGCTGCGAGCCGCCGGGATCCCGGTGGAGGCCAGGCCGGAGATGTACCGGTTCGGCGAGCTGGACGTGGCTCGGGTCCGCCGGATCCTTGCGGGTGACACCAGCCCGGAGCCCGCTCCGGCCCGTGGCAAGCCGCCGGAGCTCTGCCCGGCCTGCCCGTACCACACCGTATACGCGACCCTGAAGAAGCACGACTGCATCACGGCCGGCGACATCGGCTGCTACTCGCTCGGCGTGCTGCCGCCGTACGCGGCGATGGACACCTGCGTGGCCATGGGCGCCTCGATCGGCGTCGGGCTGGGGCTGCGCCACGTGCTCCCGCCGGACGAAGCACGGCGCGTCGTGTCGATCATCGGCGACTCCACGTTCGTCCACTCCGGCATCAGCGGGCTGGTGGAGATGGCATACAACCCGCCTCCATCCGGCCACGTGGTCATCGTGCTGGACAACGGCACCACGGCGATGACCGGCCAGCAGGAGCACCCGGGGACCGGCCGCCGGCTCGACCACGGACCTACGAACAAGCTCTCCATCGAGGGAATCGCGACCGCGATCGGGATCCCGAGCGTGACCGTGATCGACGCGTACGCCGAGCCCGAGGAGTTCGAGCGCCTTCTCCTGGAGCGCCTGGCGACGCCCGAGCTTTCGGTCATCGTCGCCCGACGGCCGTGCATCCTGGCCGCGGCGGACATCCGCAAGTGGGAGCAGCAGGCCGTCGAGTTCCGAGCCCAGGCGGCCGAACAGGCCGTCTTCGATCTTCCGATAGGTGAGCAATGACAGCGATTGAGACCACGGCCGGCCACGGGGAATCGGCCGGGGAGGCCCGAGTCACCAACGTCGTCCTGGCGGGTCTAGGCGGCCAGGGCGTCATCAAGGCCTCGGACATCCTGGCGGACGCGGCACTTCGGGCCGGCCTCGATGTCAAGAAGTCGGAGCTGCACGGCATGAGCCAGCGCGGCGGTTCGGTCACGAGCGACGTCCGATTCGGGCGCACGCCGGCCGATCGCGTCCTGTCGCCGATGGTTCCTCGCGGCGAGGCCGACTTCCTCGTGGTGCTGGCGCCTTCGGAGGTGGAAGTGACGCGGGCCGCGCTCCGGCCCGGCGGTCTTCTTCTCTCCCCGGACCTCATCCCGGACGCCGATCTGCCGAACAAGCGGAGCCTCAACGTGGCCTTGCTCGGGGCGCTCAGCACTCATATCGGTCTTCCGCCCGATGCGATGCTCGAGGCGGTCAAGGCGGCGCTGCCGGAACGGCTCCACGCCGTCAACGAGCGAGCTTTCGAACTGGGCCGGTCCGTTGGGGCCGGGGCGGGACGCACCAAGCCCTGAGCTTGCCCGGCCGCCCCGGCGCGTTTGCGATGGTTTGGCCAATCGTGCTTGCGAGTGCATGGCGGCCGCTCGCCGGTGTCGCCGATTCTGTACCCTCCTCCCCGAGGGGCACACGGGCCCACGTTCGACGCATCCAGCGGCCAGAGGGGCGCGGGATGTCGATCGGAAGACGCGTCGCCGCATGGAACCCGCTGCCGGGCGCATTTCGCAGGAAGCAGTCTGCCGCCGTACCGCATGAGGAGGATGTCGTGAGCACCTGGAACGATCCGCCGGGCGGGTTCCACCCGATCAGCGCGCCGGACTACCTGCCCCGCGAACAGCTGGCGGTGATCCAGCGCCAGCGACTCCAGTCGGTCGTCACCAGGGCCTTCGACCGGGTGCCGCTCTTCCGGACGCGGATGGAAGAGCGCGGGCTCGCACCGGCATCCGTGGCGTCGTTGGACGACATCGCCGCGCTGCCGTTCACCGTGAAGGCGGACCTTCGCGACACGTATCCGTTCGGGCTCTTCGCGAGCCCCACGGAGGAGATCGTCCGGCTGCATGCGTCGTCCGGCACCACGGGAAAGCCGATCGTCGTTGCCTACACCCAGGCAGACCTGGACGTGTGGACAGAGGTCATGGTCCGCAGCTTCGTGGCCTGCGGCATCCACCGCGGCGACGTCATCCAGAACGCCTACGGCTACGGCCTCTTCACCGGTGGCCTGGGTGCCCACTACGGCGGTGAGGCGCTCGGGGCGACGGTCATCCCAATCAGCGGCGGAAACACAGAGCGCCAGCTCATGGTCATGGCGGACTTCGGCGTCACTGCAATCTGCTGCACGCCCAGCTACTTCCTCCACCTGCTCGAGTCGGCCAAGGACACAAAGACCGATTTCTCGAAGCTGCGGGTCGGGGTATTTGGGGCGGAGCCCTGGAGCGACTCGATGCGCGAGCGGATCCAGGACGAGAGCGGTATCCGCGCCCACGACATCTACGGGCTCTCGGAGATAATCGGCCCCGGCGTCGGTATCGAGTGTGTTGAGCGGCGCGGCCTCCACATCTTCGAGGATCACTTCTACCCGGAGATCATCGACCCGGACTCGGGCGAGGTCCTGCCGGAAGGCGCCGAAGGCGAGCTCGTCCTCACGACGCTGTCGAAGCAGGCCATGCCGCTGATCCGCTACCGGACGCGCGACATCACGGCCCTCGTCTCGGAGAAGTGCGCCTGCGGGCGAACCCTGCGCCGCATCCGCCGCATCGGCCGCCGTTCGGACGACATGTTCATCATCCGCGGTGTCAACGTCTTCCCCTCGCAGGTCGAGACGGCGCTGCTGCGGGTCGAAGGAACCCTGCCGCACTACCAGATCATCCTGACGCGCGACAGGGGCCTGGACCAGATGGAGGTCAAGGTCGAAGTCACGCCCGAGTTCTTCTCGGACGAAATCCGAAAGCTGGAGGCCCTGCAGCACCAGCTCGAGGCTTCGATCGAGAACATCCTTGGTATTCGAGTGAAGGTCACTCTCGTCCAGCCGCGCTCGCTCGCTCGGAGCGAAGGCAAGGCCAGGCGGGTCAGCGATCTGCGAAGCATCTAGGGAGCGAACGATGAAACTTCAACAGCTCTCGCTCTTCCTGGAGAACAAGCCGGGCGTGCTTCGCGAGCCGTGCGAGGCGCTGGCCGCGGCGGGCATAGACCTGCTGACGATGTCCCTGGCGGACACGGCCCAGTTCGGAATCTTGCGCTTCATCGTGCGAGATCCGGTCCGGGCAAAGCAGGTCCTCGAGGACGCCGGCATGGTCGTCCGGATGACCGAGGTAGTGCCGGTCGAGGTCGATAACAAGCCTGGCGGCCTGGCCCGGGCGCTCGGCGCGATCGAGGCGGCCGGGCTCGGGGTCGAGTACATGTACGACTTCGGCGCGGCGTCGCGCGGCGGCAAGGCGGCGATCGTGTTCCGCTTCGAGGATCCGGACGCGGCCCTGGCCGCGCTGCATGCAGCCGGGATCAAGGTCATGACCGGCGAAGAGATCCTGCCGCAATAGTCGCCCGTCTCGGTCGAGACGACTTTTGATCGGGTCGGCGCAGTTCGCCGGAAGCTGCTGGTCGTAAGTGTCAGCGGCCGTGCGGCTGTTTCGGCCATCCCCAGCGGCTGTCGTTGAAGTTGAAGGTAGGCCTGGGATCCGGGCTCTGACGGGCGCCGCCGGCGGTGCTGCCGGGGCCGCCGGGGCCGCCGGCGCCGCCGCCATCGTTGTCTGTCTTGCTCGATACGGTCGGGTGCGGCGTCTTGTCCACGTCGGGCCCGCCGGCTTCTGTGGCCTTGACTCCAGGCGTCGCATGGCCCCCGGCTGGAGCGACAGGGCTTGGACTCGACGCCGCCGCGGGGACCGCCGGCACAGGGATGCCCAGCGCCGAGCACAGCGCGGCGATCGCGTTGTCCAGCGCAGCCGTCGCGGATCCCTGGGACCCGGTACGCATCTGTTCGAGGCGGGCCAGCTGCGCGTGGAGGCGCGTCTGGGCCTGCGTCCGCGTCGTGGCGTCCTGGGGCAGCGTGAGGCCGACGATGACTTCCGTGTAGGCGCTGGCGGCGTCTGCGGCGGCGCTCCAGTTACCCGCGGCTGAAGCGGCGACGATCTCGTCTACTCGGGCATCAGCCCGGGCCAGGTCCGCGTCGAGCCGGCTTTGGCTCCCGGCCGGTGGCTGATTGACCGTCTCGATCCCGAGCCGCAGACGATAGAACGGCTGTCCGGGGCCACTCTCCGCGGCCGCGAAGCCGACGGTGGAGAGGGTCAGGACCGCTACGGCGCAGATCGCCGCAAATCCCCGACGTCTGTTCCACGTCCAGGTCCGGCGGCCGCCCATGGCTCGGCCGGATCGCGCGGGGCTGTCGAGATCGTCGAACGTGCCGACACCGAGCTCAAAGCCAGGGCGCGCGGCTCCGGCCGTGATCGAGGCAACGAAGGCCGCCCGGACGGCCGAGCCCATCCGGGCGAGCGTGGCCTCGTCCGGCGAGAAAAGCGTTTCCGCGGCGCTCTGGAGCCACACGGCTACGACCTGGTCGTCGCCCATGGCCATTTCGACCTTCGCGGTCTCGCCCGTCGGTTCTCCGGCATGGCGATGCAGGCTCAGTCTCATCTTGCGGAGAGCTCCGGGCCGGCACCATTCGCGCTCCCGGCGTCGCCCAGCCGGCCGTCGAACGTAGGCATCCGTTTTCGCAGTGCGGCAAGGGCGCGGTGCTGGATAACGCGCACCGATCCCTCGCTCCGTCCCATTTGCATGGCAGTCTCGCGGCAACTCAGGCCGGCGAAGAACCGGGACGCGATTACGTCACGCTGGTCCGGCTGGAGGGTCGCAACTGCGGTCCTGAGGGTCTCCGATTCCATCGCGGCAACGGCGGCTTCGTGCGGACCGACGGTCAGCGCCGCGGTCTCCGTGAGCAGGCCGAGCGATACGGTCGGACGGGCCGTTCGGTCCTCATCGATCCAGGCGTTGCGTGCGACTCGGAATACCCACGCCGCGAAGGGGATCCCCCTCGGTTCGTACTTGGGCAGCTGCTCGATCATCTTCAGGAAGACTTTCTGGGTCAGGTCTTCGGCCGACTCGGCCGTGGCTACGCGAAATCGAAAGAAACGGTAGATACGAGGCGCAAACACGTCGTAGAGCGCGGCAAACGCGGCACCATCGCCGCCCTGCGCGCGCTCAACGAGGATCTGGGTCTCGTCTTCCGGCATTGGCTGACTACTCGAGATGTCCGATGGAACAGAGGAGCCACGAAAGGCCACCTTGCTGTCGGTGCCCACTCGCCCCTGGACCGATCATCGATGGCCCGGGGCCGCGGGGCAAACGCAGGGCTCTCGTGTTCCCAGCGCACAGAGGCGGTGGACTCGGCTGACAGCGAGGTTGTCATCCGTCTGGCTCCGTCCGCCGCCGCCACGCGCACTAACTAGCGACCGAAGGAGAAAGTGCGCCGGAAGCCTTGGAAGGAGGTATGGCCGCCATCCTTGTTTCCGCCGTTCTTTTGGCCGGGGTCTCCGATCGGGGGTACGATCTTGCCGATCTTGCCGATCTTGCCGCCCGCGTTCTGACCGTCGCCGTCCAGGTCGACGTTCTTGCAGGTCGGGGGCTCGGAAGGTTCGGTCGTGGGCGACGCGGCTGCGCCAGTCGAGGGAGCGGGGGACCCATCGAGGTCCTGGCCGCCGCCCTGCTGCTTGGCCAGCTTCTCAGCTGCATCCTCTTTCAGATCCAGCGTGGGATCGCAAGAGACCTTGGCGGACGCTTCGGCAGAAGCTACGGCAGACGACTCGGGCGCCTTTGACGGGTGCTCGGACGCTTCGATTGACGGGTTCTCCGTGGCCTCGAGCGTGGCGGAACTCGACGCTCCTGTCGACTCGCCGGCCGATGCCGTCGCAGACGCCGTCGCATCCGCGACGGTCAGCGCGGCCGGCGCGTTCGCCGCGGCGACTGCCCCGGTTACCAGGGCGGCCATAGCGACGAGGCCGATGAACCCGGCGCTGAACCTGCCGAGAGCAAGTCCGTTAGTGCGATTGGTCATGAGTGTTCCTCCGTTGCTGGGGGCCCGCACTTGTGGCGCAGGTCACCGGCAGGAACGAACTCGAGGCCAGGATGTTACACGTGGCCCGAAAAGTCGCGGGCCGCGGGAGCGGGTTACGGGGGCCCGGCCCCGAGCGCTCGCCCCGCCCGCCGCCTCGTTCTGCCGAGCTGTCAGCCGTCTCGGCCCGCCGCGCCGTCAGTCGTCCCGACCCCGAAGCAACGCCACCTTGAAGCCGCGGAGCTCGCCGGTAGCGAAGCCGCTCGAGATCGTTGGGTCGTCTTCCATGATCCGGCGCGCGGTCTGCTCGTCCGGGGCCTCGAACACGGCGATGCCGGTATTGATCCGGCCGAGCGTGGGGCCGGCGATGATGAGCGTGCCCTCGACCAGGAGCTTTTCCAGGCGCTCGAAATGCTCGGCCCAGACCCGCTTCTCGGGCTCGGTTATGGTGGCCGCGAAGTCGTCGCGGGACGGGTAGATGAAATAGATCCATTCGGCCATCGATGTCTCCCGGTTTTCAGTGCAACGCCGGCGGGACGTTTCGGTCCAGACGGTAGGATGAACCAAACAGAAAGACCGGTCATCGCGCCGGGCGGGCGCTTCGGGAGGCGGCAACGATGAAGCTACGGACGTTCGGTCGGCTCGGCTGGCAGGTCGGCGAACTCGGCTACGGCATGTGGGGCATGGGCGGCTGGTCAGGGTCGGACGACCGAGAGTCGATGGCCTCGCTGGAACTCTCGGCCGAAAGTGGTGTCAACTTCTTCGACACGGCCGAGGCCTATGGCGACGGGCACAGCGAGCAGCTTCTCGGGATACTCGTGAAGGGCCGGCCCGGCAATCGCGTCCACGCCGCGACCAAGGTTCCGCCGAAGAACCGCCAGTGGCCCAGCCGTCGGGGAGTGCCGCTCGCCCAGGTCTTCCCGCGGGCGTACATCCGACAATACGTCGACATAAGCCGCTCAAACCTCGGCTTGGACACGATCGATCTGCTGCAGCTCCACGTCTGGGAGGACGACTGGCTCGATAGCGGTGAACTGGCCGAGACCGTCTCCGAGTTGAAGCGCGAGGGTTCCATCCGCGGCTTCGGCATCAGCATGAACCGCTGGGAGCCATGGAACGGCATCCGGGCCGTGAAGTCCGGGCTCGTGGACTCGGTCCAGGTCATCTACAACATCTTCGACCAGGCTCCCGAGGACGAACTGTTCCCGGCCTGCCGCGCACACAAGGTCGCTGTGATCGCCCGCGTCCCGTTTGACGAAGGGAGTCTGACCGGCAGCCTCACGCTCAAGTCGAAGTGGCCCGAGGGCGATTGGCGCGGGACGTATTTCGTGCCAGAGAATCTGGCTGCGTCGGTGGCCCGCGCGGATGCGCTCAAGCCGCTTCTGCCCGAGGGCATGACGATGGCCGAGATGGCCCTCCGCTTCATCCTCTCGAATCCGGACGTGAGCACGGTCATTCCGGGCATGCGCAAGCTGGCCAACGTCGAAGCCAACGTCGCCGCCGCTGCGGCCGGGCCACTGTCGCCGGAACTCATGACTCGGCTGCGGGCCCATCGCTGGGACCGTGAACCGACGGAGTGGTCGCAGTAGATCCGGGCGAAACCGCCAGCGCGCCGCGTACCCGTTTCGGGAGCCGCGGCGCCACGGCACGGCCGGCGCCCGCCGTGCCGCGCTGAGCAGCCCGCCGCCAATCCGGCCTAGTTCGACTCGCGCGCGATCCGCCGCAGCACGGCCGGCAGAATGCCGCCCTGGCGGTAGTAGTCGAGCTCGATCTGGCCGTCCAGCCGTGCGACGACCTCGAAACGCCGCTCCGTGGCCGCGTCGGCAGCCTCGGCAGCGCCCCGCGCCACGACGGTGAGCCGTCCGCGCGGCGCCGGCCCGTCGGCCGGCATCTCCACGGAATACGACTCGCGGCCCGTGAGCCCGAGGCTCGCTGCGCTCTCACCGGGGAGGAACTGCAGCGGCAGGATGCCCATGCCCACGAGGTTCGAGCGGTGGATTCGCTCGAAGCTCTCGGCGATGACCGCCCGGATGCCGAGCAGCCGCGGCCCCTTTGCCGCCCAGTCGCGCGACGACCCGGAGCCGTACTCCTTGCCCGCGATGACGATGAGCGGCACTCCCTCGGCGGCGTACTGCATCGCCGCATCGAAGATCGTGGTCGAGCCGCCGTCCGGCAGGTGAACGGTGTACGGGCCCTCGCGGCCGGCCAGCGCGTTGTGCAGACGGATGTTCGCGAAGGTGCCGCGCATCATCACTTCGTGGTTACCGCGCCGCGCCCCGTAGCTGTTGAACTCGGTCGGCGGGACGCCGTGAGCCTGGAGCCATTGCCCGGCGGGCGACGACGCCGCGATCGAGCCGGCAGGGGAGATGTGGTCAGTGGTGACCGAATCGCCGAAGACGCATAGGACGCGCACTCCTTCGATGGGCGCGATCGCCCCCGGCTCCTTGCCCAGACCCACGAAGAACGGCGGCAGGGCCACGTATGTCGAGTGGCCGTCCCAGCGGTAGCGGTCGCCGGAAGGCACGTCGAGCGCTTTCCACTGCGGTCCGCCTTCGAAGACGGAGGCATAAGCCGCCCGGAACAACTCGCCGCTCACTGCCGACCCGACCGCGGCCTTGACCTCCGCGGACGAAGGCCACAACTCGGCCAGGTAAACGGGCTTGCCGTCGGACCCGGTTCCCAGCGGCTGGGTCGTCAGGTCGATGTCGACAGTGCCGGCCAGCGCATACGCCACAACGAGAGGCGGCGAGGCCAGGTAACTGGCCCGAACCAGCGGGTGGATCCGGCCTTCGAAGTTGCGATTGCCGGACAGCACGGCCGCGACCACGAGGTCGTTCTCCTCGATCGCCACTGCGACCGGAGCGTCGAGCGGGCCGCTGTTGCCGATGCACGTCGTGCAGCCATAGCCGGCCAGGGCGAAGCCAAGCTTCTCCAGCGGCTCGAGTAGACCGGCCCCCTGCAGGTACGAGGTCACCGCCCGCGATCCGGGAGCGAGGCTCGTCTTTACCGTCGGCGGCACGGTCAGCCCGCGCGCTACGGCGTTTCGGGCGAGCAGACCGGCTGCGACCATGACCGTCGGGTTCGAGGTATTCGTGCAACTGGTGATGGCGGCGATGGCAACCGAACCGGAAGAAATTCCGACTGAGGAACCGGCCGCCTCCACCATGACGGCCGGATACGCCGCCTCGGCCGGCGAAGCCAACCCGCCGGCGGAATCGGCCGAACTCGACGCCCCGACGGCGACAGCCGCCGCGGCCTCCTTCTGGGCGACCGGTGGATACGCGGCCCGGAAGTTGTACCGGAGGTCACGCAGGGCGACGCGGTCCTGGGGCCGCCGGGGACCCGCCAGTGAGGGCTCCACGGAACCGAGGTCCAGCGTCAGCAAGGCATCGAATTCCGGCGTTACTCCCGGTAGGCGCCAGAGACCTTGCTCCTTTGCATAACGCCCGACCAGCTCGACCTGGCCGGCCGCGCGGCCCGTGAGCCGCAGGTACGCTAGCGTTTCGTCGTCGATCGGGAAGAGCGTGGCCGTCGGCCCGAATTCGGGCGACATGTTGGAGATCGTAGCCCGGTCGGCCAGGGTAAGTCCGGCCAGGCCGTCGCCGGCGAACTCTACGAACGACCCCACGACGCCGTACGAGCGGAGCATCTGGGTCACGACCAGGACGAGGTCCGTGGCGGTGGCCCCTTCGGGCAGCTCCCCGGAGAGACGCACACCGATTACCTTCGGCATCGGCTGGTAAAGCGGCTGGCCGAGCAACACCGCCTCGGCCTCGATGCCGCCGACGCCGTAGCCGAGGACGCCGAGCCCGTTGATCATCGTCGTGTGGGAGTCGGTCCCCACGAGCGTGTCGGGGTAGGCGACTTCGCCCTTGTCGTCGCTCCGCCGCGTCACGACCGAGGCCAGGTACTCGAGGTTGACCTGGTGGACGATGCCGGTTCCCGGCGGGACGACGCGCAGATCGTCGAATGCGGTCTGGGCCCAGCGGAGCAGCTTGTAGCGCTCGCCGTTGCGCTCGTACTCACGCTCGACGTTGAACGCAAACGCGTCGCTGGTGCCGTAGCGGTCCACCTGCACGGAGTGGTCGATCACGAGGTCGGCGGGCACGAGCGGGTTGACCCGGGACGGATCGCCGCCCAGTTCTGCCATTGCGTCGCGCATCGCCGCGAGATCGACCACGGCGGGGACGCCGGTGAAGTCCTGCAGGATCACCCGGGCGGGCATGAACGGGATCTCGATCTCCGAGTTGCCGGGCGCCGCCGCAGCGCCGGGCCGCCAGCCAGCCAGGGTGGCCACATCGGATTCGCGCACGATCCCGCCGCCGGCGTGGCGCAGCACGTTCTCGAGCAGGATCTTGATCGTCACGGGCAGCCGGTCCAGTTCGAGCGCCGGCTTGGCCGCGCTGCCGGCCAGGGCCGTGAGGCGGTAGAAGTCGGGCAGACCGGCACCCAGCGGGGCCCGGGCGCCGAAGGGATCGCTTGCAGACACTTGCAGCTCCTTCGAGGTCACGATCGCCGTCGGAGCCATCAGTCGGTGGCCTCCGATCGAGCTGATCGTGGTGATCGCTCG
>Ga0182021_10007462_pt1 | contig 12958 bp, 10 predicted proteins | sample 612E3MmetaG_FD_120493 | JGI IMG/M metagenome (GOLD analysis project Ga0182021, IMG submission 120493) | Permafrost microbial communities from Stordalen Mire, Sweden - 612E3M metaG (Illumina Assembly) | ecosystem: Environmental > Terrestrial > Soil > Wetlands > Permafrost | place: Sweden... | reverse complement strand
GTTGCGGTTGCGCTGCCGGCGGGAGTATTGGGAGGTGGCCCAGGAGTTGGCTTCGCGCCTGAACATGCGCACCCTCCAGCAGCAACTCCAAGCTTTGGTTGCCGAGACCGACCGCGCAACCCAAAGGTTGCCTCAACCTCCAGCCTCAGTGGAGCCCCAACGGGCGAAACGCGAGGTGCGGGAGAAGCAACCGGGCACATAGGTCGGCGCAAATACCTCAACGAAGCGGTGAGAGCAAAAACGCAGCCGGCGCCAAGCCCGCCGCCGTAGCGCGTGGTTCCGTAAAGTGCTCCGTTGAGCCCCTTTGCCAGGCTATTCGGCGTTTCGAGCTCGTTTGCCGCCGTGGAAAAGTTCTGCAGGACGGTGTACCCTGTTCCATCATTCTTTATTTTGAAAAGCGAGCCGCCGCCGCCTGAGCCGCCCACGTAAGTCGCGCCGTAAAGAAAGCCGTCGCTGCTCTCCACGAGTTCGCTATTGGGGTTCTGTCCGTCGCCGCCGGTGGTCTGGAAGCTGCGGACGAGGTTATAATTGCCAGCGGTGTCCACTTCGAAAATCGCCCCCACGCTGGAGCTACCGCCGTAATAAACGGTTCCGTAGAGGAGTCCATTAGCGCTTTGGCATACGCCCGCGTTGGGGCCTCGGCCTTCCGAGGTGCTGCTTTGCATCCTGCCCACGCTGCTGGTATTAGTTCTGTCGGCCTACGCCGCCGCCGGCACCGTCGCCCAAAACCGGCCGCGAAGGTCCTCCCAGCCCGAGAGGTTCTGGTTCACCTGCACGAACACCTTCGAGCCAACTCTCGGCGCGCCGAACCGGGCTTCATACGCGCTCGAGATGTCAATCGCATTGCCGACTGGCGGACTCAGCGTGCCCAGAAATACCAGCCTGCGGGCGGTGTTGCGGCCCTGGCTGCACGGAGCGGCCCCCCAAAGCATCGTGCCTTCCGGCAGAGAGTCGGTGGTCATAAGCTTCAGCGTAATGCCTCCGCCGGCGTTGGTGATGGTCAGGCCGGACACTGGTAACTCGGGGAAGTTTGGCGGGGGGGGCGGCATCGGGACTTCCTGCTCGCCAATGACCAGCCGCGCGCAGTTGATCTTAAGATACAACTGGAACCCGGTGAGCGGGCCGGACTGACCGAGGCGCGGCCGGGATTGGTGCCGGCTGGCCTCGGCGGCCCAGGCGTCGCGCTGCTCTTGCGTCAGCCTGCTCCAGTGCGTGGCCACGGTGCCTAACAAGCCGCGAATCCGCAACTGGGCGTCCGTCCGCGGGTCTGTGGGTCTGGCCAGGCTACGGCTGACCAGGCCGTTGCGGCTCTTCAGGGAAACCGTGAGACCGCGTTTCCCTGACTGCGGTATATCGAGTATTTTCATGCGTTGCTTGCTTTCTATGGTTGTGTGGGAGAAGCGGGAGCGGCACGCGCGACCCACAGCGGCGTACCGGGGCGGGCCGGCGAAATGGCGCATGCCAACATGTCTTCCGTCTTCATTCCACCCTGTATAGGGCCACAAAACCTGTTACTTGAGTAACAAGCCGCGCCGTGGCATCCGCGCAGGCTTTAGCCTTTCGCTTAAGTTCCCCGGCGGAAATGCAGAATCCTCAAACTCCTCCGGAAAATGCGCGTTAGCTACCGGCTACCGGTCGCCAGTCCATCGGCCAAAAGCTCCGATTGGCCCGGCGCTTGAACAATCGTCGGGCAACTTAAGGCCTTGGGATTGTGAGCCTTGCGCAACGCCATCCTTTCGTAACACCTGCTCCCACTCCTGGTCTCCACGGCCCTGCAACGGCCCTGCAACGGTGTACCTGTCTTGTACCTGTCTTGTACCTGTCTCGTACCTCCCATGTGGATCGCGATCCACATGGGAGGTACGAGACAGGTACCAGACAGGTACCAGACAGGTACGAGCTTGGTACGCCGTGGATACACCATCGAAGCCAGCCGGCAGTATGGGGGAACCGTCAGCGTGCGGACCTTCGCGCGCCCACGCGTCCGGCCAGCAAGTTTGCTGGAAGCCGTTGGCCTTCAAGGCCCTGGCGCTGCCGCAACCCTGCGGTACGGCCCGCGCGTTGCTTGTCCACGGCCTGCGGTACCGCCGTCAACCTGGTTTTCCGTTTCGCAAATCTGCAAACGTATTCCGCCCTCACTGCGTGCCCAAGCCGATCTTCTGACTGAACTTCCCCTGCGTTTTTTCAAAACCCCCTGCAAATCCGAGGTTTTTGGTGATTGACTGGCTACCTGTAGCAAGTAGCAAATGCATGTTGTCTTGAGGAATTCGAGGGTTTTGCACATCCGCCGAGGAAGTTAACGCGCCGCCTGGGAGCTCCGTCTTCGCGGCTTGTCGCCGGCTGTCACTCCTCAAGGCAGTTCGCATTTGCCTTGCTGCCCTTGGCGTTGCCTTTCTCTGCTTGCCCTGGTTCCGGCTGGTTTAACGGCAGCGAGCCAATCCCTGGCGCATTCGTTCGGCCACCCGGTCCCGGAGTTGGCGCGGGGCGAGCACCTGGACGTGCGGCATCCACGAGAGAATCCAACGGGTTAGCTCCTTGCGCCCGGAAGTCTCCAGGCGCACTTCCAGGCTGCCGTCCGGCCGCTCGCGCAGTTGCTGGCTCCGGTGCCACACGCGCTCGCGGATATAGGTAGCCACCTCTTTGGCAAAGAGCAGCCGCACTTTCCAAGGTTTCTCCGCCTGGCTGATGCCGAACGCGTCTTTGAAGAAAGCCCGGGCATCGAAGGCCGCTGGCCACGAGAAATGCTGGCCGGTCCCAGCGAGGAAACGGCAGCGGGACAGAGCAAAGGTTTCCATGTGGCCGGCGGCGGTATTGAGGGCCAGCAGATACCAATTCCCGTGATACGCCACCAGGTGACAGGGCTCCAGCACGTACTCGCCCGTGACGCCGTCGAACCGCTGGTACTGCAGCCGCAGCCGCTGCCTTTGGTTGATGGCCTGCCCCGCCCGTTGCCAGACCTCCGGGTCCACCCGCGCATGGTCGTCGGACAACACGGTGAACTGGTCCGTGAGCGACTCCAGATTGAGGGACACCGTTCCCTCCAAACTGTCCGCAATCTTGGCCAGCACCGAACGCATATCCATCTCCAGCGGCGTCCCCTCAAACCGCTCCAGCAGTCGGCGCGCGATGGAGAAGCTGAATACTTCGCGGCGACTCAATTGGACTGGGAGAAGGGTGAAGGTGGGATCGGTCAGTTTGAAACCTTTGCGCGAATCGTCGTAGGCAATCGGGGCGTTTTCGTCGTCACGCAGGAAGTCCAAGTCCCGCATTATCGTGCGGCGAGACACCTCCAATTCACGAGTGAAATCGCCACAATTGGGCAGTGAGCCGGTGCGGGTCCCTTTGCGGATCATCTCCAGGATGCGCCGCAGCCGGTAATACTGTGGGCGAGTGGCCGTTTTCATATTTCTGAACCTGTGCCGTTAGATGGCACAGGTGCTCTTTATGCTGGCGGGTGGTTCAATGCAAGTTTATCGCGCTAGAAATCCGAAGAAGTCGCCGCTGTGGCAGCGCGCCCACCGCCACTACGACGAGTTCGAGGCGGCTTATCCCGAGGCCTACCAGCCGCGCTATGGCATCCTGCGCCCCATCATCCCCGAGGTGGTCCACAAGTTCCTGGACTGCGGGAACCTGGAGCGCGGGTTCGCCCGGATTCGCTGCGACCATTGCGAGCATGAATATCTGCTGGCATTTTCCTGCAAGAGCCGGTGGTTCTGCCCTTCCTGCCACCAAAAGAACGTCCAGACGACCGCCCGCTTTATCCTGGACCAGGTGGTGGCCGCGGTGCCTCACAGGCATTATGTCCTGGCTATCCCGAGGATGCTGCGCCCCTACTTCCAGCGCCACCGCCACCTGCTCAAGCGGCTCTGCACCCTGGCCCACGAAAGCCTGAGAGAATACCTCTGCACCGCCCTGGACTGCCCCGAGGGCGTTCCGGGGATCATCCTGACGCTGCACACCTTTGGGGAGTACCTTGATTTCCACCCCCACATCCACGCTCTGGTGGCCGACGGCCTATTTGTGAGATCGTCCCATGGCACCGATAGCGCCCCAATCGGAGCCCCGCAGAGGCTCAACCCTCAACCCTCAACCCTCAACTTCCACCCCCTGCCCGAAGCGCCACTCAAGCCCCTGGAGCAACTCTTCCGCGCCAAGGTCATCCACCTCTTGGTCGAGCAAAAGCTCCTTCCGGCGGAACGAATCCAGGTCCTCTACTCCTGGAAACACAGTGGCTTCAACGTCCACGCCGGCGAGCAGGTGCCGCCCGAGGCCAAGGCGGACCTGGAGGACTTGGCCCAATACATCCTGCGGAACCCCTTCTCCGTGGAAAAGATGACCTTGGAATCCCCCACCGACCTAGTCATTTACCGCTCCCGGCTCAATGCCAAGATTAACCGCAACTTCGAGGTCTTCACCGCCACCGACTTCCTGGCCGCCATCACCCAGCATATCCCGGACAAAGGCGCGCAGATGGTCCGCTACTACGGTTGGTATAGCAACAAGATGCGCGGCGTGCGGCAGCGGCGGCTGCCGCCGCAGCTCGCTGTCCGCCGCCCAGGCGTTTCCCCGCCCCCGCCGCTCAAGCTCCCCTCCAAGCGCTGGCGGGACCTCATCCTGCGGGTCTGGCATGTTGACCCGCTGCGCTGTCCCGTCTGCCAAAATCCGATGCGGGTCCTCGGCGTGATTGATGACCCGCGCGTGGTCGAGAAGATTCTTCGACATCTCGGTGCCTGGCACGACCCGCCGGCCGGCCTGTCCCCGCCGGGCGCTCCAGGGCCGTACACCTACGAACCCTGTGCGGACGCGGATCCAATGCCCGACTACGAGAATGTGATAACCGATTGAAAACCGTGCTCTGGCAGGCCGGTTTGGAAGTGGGCTTTTGTCGGCGGACGAGTCTTCGTCGGCCAAGCAAGTGCCGAGAGAACCCTCGGCTCACGTATTTTTGTGGTTTTCGCCTGAGGGGTCGCGCCGAGAGCCTAAAATAAACGAAAAAAAGCCCTTGCATCCAAATCTTCGCCCGGATAAGATCGGCCCCGGTATGAGTAAGAGCGAAAACCAATTCTCCCATACCCGCGCAGCGCTGAGTACAGCCGGGCGGCAAAAACCAAATTCCTATCAGTTGCGCCGCTTCCTCATGCTGCCGGTTTTTTTGTCCGCCCTTGCCTCCTCCGCATACGGTCTGAGCGTGGAAATTCCCGTCACACCCGCCCGGCTCGACCAGGGCGCGTATGTCTTTTCCGTCTCAGCCAATACCGCAACGAACGGAGCGGCCTTTCAGGTCATCATCACTGCAAAGAAAGGCGACATTGCCTCTGACTGCAGTGTTGGCGTATGCGTTGTCAGCCATTGGGGCGACGGGAGCGGAACCCAGATCGTGCCCGCTCAGCCTCCGATACCAGTCACACTGAAGACAAATGGCCGCATTTGGAGGGCGGATTTCACCGTATCCGAAGCAGAACTCAAGCAGGCCGGGCTTTGCTGTGTTTTCACCGAGCAGAGCCACTGGATGGTAAAGGGCAAGAGCGTGCCTGCGCCCTCGGCAACCTTTTACGAGTTAAGCCTGCAGGATTTTGCGCGGTCCGCGGCCGAGCCCAGCGTCCGCCTGGAACCCCAGGCGGCCCCACAGGGCCCTTTTGGACATGTTTTGGGAGGAGACAGCCGCTACCAATTCGTGTGGGGCTTTCGTAAGCCGGATGTTCTTGTCCATGACCTGCTCCACGATAACTGGAAACGCATTACGGAGGTCTCGCTCAAGAACGCCAAGCTGGGACGCAGCCCTGCTACCGTCTCGATTTCCTGGGACTTCTCCGAGATTTACCGGGGGAAAGCTTATGCGCCCCTGCCCCTCCGCACGGGCAGCGATGGTGTTTCAGGCAATGTGGTGTTTCCTGACAAGGTCGAGTGCGATACCGGTCGCTCGGTTTATCTGCTCTGGTTTACCACCAAAGACACGCCACCGGCCACCAATGACCCCTTCTCAACGAGACTTGAGATCCGGAAGCAAGACCTGGACATACCCGCGCAGCGCTGAGTACAGCCGGGCGGCAAAAACCAAATTCCTATCAGTCAATGGTGTAGCATCGGCTTCAGGCTTTTGGAGGTGCCCGCTCTTGGGAACATCCTGGCGGTCAACGTCATCGGTAAGAATGGCCTCCCGCCGGTCGCCCCGATCCATCAGGTAGTCAATGGCGCCCGGATACTCGACTCGCGTCGTGCGCGGCATGGGCGCAAGATGACAAAAGGCCCAGCGAGGTCAGGCAGTAAAACCATGGGAATCCCCGTTTTGTCGGGCTCTCCGCAAAACCAGCGGGGAAGCGAGCCTCCGGCGAGGTGGCGATGTGGTTCGATGGTGTATCCATGAGACGGTATTGCCACGGTGTACCAAGCTCGTACCAAGCTCGTACCTGTCTCGTACCTCCCATGTGGATCGCGATCCACATGGGAGGTACGAGACAGGTACGAGACAGGTACACCATGGATACACCATCGGAGCTAGCTTGGGGCCTCGTGGCGGCCGGGGACAGGAGTAGTTTCCTGTTCCTTTCGGACCCGACCGACCGTGAACTCGGAGGATGGCAAGTGGTCAGGAATAGCCATTCTCCGTAAAATACGGTGGCACAATACGTTGCGCATTTTGGCTTGGGGGGTCATGGAAAGCCCCTTGCGGCCTGGAACGCATTTAACGTTAGCGAAGCCACTCCACCGGCCAAAAGTCCCAGCAGCCGAATGCTTGGTTCGGGGATCGTGGTTATCTGCAAACCCCACCTTACCAACGTGCTCTGGCCCCCGACCGCCTAATCCGGCACAAACAGTCGCTTGGCGATTGCGAGCTTTTCCGGGTCGGCCTTGCGGCGAGGGTCCAAGTGTTCGCCGCCCCATCCGCGCCGATCCGAGTATTGGCAGTGGCCAGCGGGCTGGTCAATGAGTTTGTTGCGGCAATTCGCCGTCGCGGGTGCGATGGCGACCGGGAAGATAGTTCCCTTCCCTGGCTCTTGGTGGACGAAAGCCGGTGCTTGACGGTGGCCTCAATCCGGGGTTGATTATTGCTGTGATTGCCGCCAAGCCCAGACCCGCGCCCGCGAGCTGGAAGGATCGCCGCTGGACCTTTGAGGAACTGGCCGCTGAATTGCCGGAGAGCAATCTGCCAACCGAGCTCTGGGAGTGAACGAGTGCCTCGCCTGGTGTCCCGGTGTCAGCCGCGAACAGGTCGAGGCCGTGCTGGAGCACGCCGAGCGGAGCCTGGCGGCGGCTTGAGTCCGGGCAAGGCCGCACCCGCAGCAGAATCGTTTTAGGCGCCCCGCTCGCTGCTCGACAACGCCGCTCCCAAGTGCCAAGTTCTAATCGTGGCATCGGAAAAATACGAACGGCTGTGCGCCTTGCTGCGGTCCTACGGGTCCTGCCTCGTCGCCTACTCCGGCGGCGTGGACTCGGTCTTCCTGGCCTACGTGGCGCGGCAGGTTCTGGGGGAGAAATCCCTCGCCGCCATCGCCGATTCGCCCAGTCTGCCGCGGCGTGAACTTGATGAAGCCCTGGCTGTCGCCAGACAGTTTCACTTCCCGGTGCGCGTGGTTTGCACCGGGGAATTTCAGAACCCCGAGTATCTCGCTAACCCCAACAACCGCTGCTATTTCTGCAAGCACGAATTATTCACCGAGCTGGCGCCGCTGGCGAAGGCCGAAGGCCTGGCCGTCATCGCCTACGGCGAGAACGCCAGCGACCTAGGGGACTTTCGCCCCGGGGCCAAGGCAGCGGCGGAATTCCAGGTGCGCGCCCCGCTGAAAGAGGCTGGGCTGACCAAAGCCGACATCCGCGAGCTTTCGGCCGAGCTTGGCCTGCCAACGGCGGACAAACCGCAGATGGCCTGCTTAAGTTCGCGCGTTCCCTACGGCGAAGCGGTCACCCCGGCCAAACTCAACATGATCGAGCAGGCGGAGAATATCCTGCGCGACCTGGGCTTTTACGATGTCCGCGTCCGCCACCATGAACTGCGCGGCGCGGAATTGCTCTCAACTCTCAACTCTCCACCCTCAACTGTCTGGCACCTCGCCCGGATTGAAGTCGGCCCCTCCGAACTGCGCAAGTTCCTTGAGAACGGCATCTCCGTGAAGGTCGCCGAAGCGCTCAAGCAGATTGGCTATTTTCACGTGACACTGGATTTGCAGGGCTATCGGCGCGGCAGTGCCAACGAGGTCCTCAAGCCCACCGGCTGATTTGGGGATTCGGGTTTCGGCTTTCGTTCGGCTTTCGGTATTCGGTTTTCGGATTTCGTCGGTCGCTTCGCCCCCTGATATTCCAGGACGAACGGAAATTGCGGCTTGGAATACCGCAACTTCTGGTTACATTTCTTGTTTAAGAAGAACAGCAGTCTCGCTTTATGCCACAGTTTTCTTACAAAGCGCGCCGGCGCACCGGAGAAGTCGTCGAGGGCGTGCTCGAGGTCGCCGATCGCTCGGCGGCCTTGGTCCAGATTGAGCGGCTGGGGCTTTTCCCGGTCGCCGTGGATGCCGTCAAAGGCAGCGCGGCGGCCGTGTTAACCGACCGCTCGCTGCGCCGCCAGGCCGATTGGCGCGGGCTCTTGCCGCCCAGCGTGCGGGTCGCGCTCTCCCAAAAGCGCAAGCCGAAGATGCAGGAATTGGGCACTTTCACGCAACAGTTGGCCAACCTGCTCAGCTCCGGCATGCCGCTGACCGTGGCGCTCAACAGCATGACGCACCTCGAGTCGAAAGGTATTCCCTCGGACGTCAGCAAGGACTTGCGGCAGGATGTGATGGAGGGCCGGAGCTTGTCGGACTCCATGGCCAAGCAGCCGCGCATCTTCTCCGATTTGTACGTCAACATGGTGCGCGCCGGCGAATCCAGCGGTGCGCTGGTCGAAGTGCTGCGGCGCATGGCCGACCATTTCGAGAAGTTTTCCCAGGTGCAATCGAAGTTTACCTCCGCGCTGGTCTATCCGGCTTTTGTCTGCGTGGTCGGCATCGGGATCATGTTCTTTTTCATGACCTACATGCTGCCGAAATTCCTGTCCATTTTCGAGGGGATGAACGTGCCGCTGCCGGTGTTGACCCAAATGCTGGTCAGCATCAGCCATTTGTTTGCCGGTTACTGGTGGCTCATGCTCGGCGTGGTCATCGCCGCGGTGATCCTTTTCAAACGGTTCCAGGCTACCGAACAGGGCCATCGCAAGATTGACGAGTGGCGCATGAAAGCGCCGGTGGTTGGCAAAGTCGTGAAGCTCAATCTGTTCGGCCAGTTTGCGCGCACGCTCTCGACGCTGCTCGAAAACGGCGTGCCGGTGCTCACGGCCCTGAAAATCACCGAAGAGGTCATCCCCAACGTGATCGTGAAAGAGGCCATCGCCAAGACCCGCGAGGAGGTGACCGATGGCAAGACCATCGCCCAGCCACTGGCCCGCAGCAAAATCTTCCCTCAGCTTATGGTGGACCTGGTGAAGATTGGCGAGGACACCGGCGACGTGCCGGGCGCCTTGAAGAACGTCGCCGACACTTACGAAAACGAGCTCACCATCGCGTTGCGGGTGATGACCAACATGATCGAGCCGGTCCTCATCATTGTCATGGCCCTCGGCGTCGGCTTCCTGCTCTTAAGCGTCCTCTCCGCCATGTTCGCCATCACCGCCAATATTGCGCGCTGATTTGATGAGTCCACAGTCCACAGCCCACAGTCCACAGTCCACGGTCCGCAGTCCACAGTCCACGGTCCGCAGTCCACAGTCCACAGTCCACCGTCCGCGACCGTCCTCAGGGAATGCTGGACGCACGCCGGGTGTTGCGCTAACAGACCACGGACCACGAACCACGAACTACGGCTCCACCTCCACACCTTGCCCGCGACGCTTTCCGCTTCACGTTTCACGTTTCACGCCTCGAGCCTTCACGCTCATCGAAATCATGATTGTCATCGCCATCATGGCCATCGTCATGACCATGAGCGTGCCGATCATCTATAAAGTCCGGCACAAGGCGCCCTTGCGCAAGGCGGTCAGCGACGTGGTCGAGGTGTGCAGTCGGGCGCGGGCACAGGCGATCCTCAAGGGGGTCATGACCGAGGTGACATTTCATCCGCGCGAAAACGTTCTTGGCCTGAGCAGCGGCGCCGCTGCAACAGGCGCCGGCAAAGAAGCCGGGCGGCCGGCCGACAGCATTGTTTCCGCACCTTCGGGATCCGGCCTGTCCGCCCAACTCTCGGACCGAGTTATTATTGAGACCCTGGACATTAACATGTCCGGCATCGAGTACAACGACGCGGAGGTGGCCAGGGTGCGCTTTTACCCCAACGGAACTTCGGACGAGATGCGGATGATCCTGTTCGATGGACGAGATCGGTTCGGGATTGAGCTGGAAATCACCACCGCCCTGGCGAACGTTGTGCCGGATCCCCTCCGGGAGTGGACCCGGCGATGAACTGCCGCGTGAAAACTGACCGCTGCCCCGCGCCGACCAACGGCACCAGCCTTGGTGCCAGCCCCGTTCTTCGCTCCCCCCATGCTCCATTCGGATTTCGGACCTCCCGCTCCCCGCGAGCCGCCTTTTCGCTGCTCGAGGTCATGATCGCCGGCGGCATCTTCTTTATGGCTATCTTTGCCATTTTGGATCTGGTGTCCGGCACCCTGCGCAACGCCCGCGCCCTGCGGCGGGTGGACGTGGACGCCGGGATGGTAGCCGCCCAGGTCTGCAACACCAACAAGCTCTACGAAGGGACCTCGTCTGGCGACTTTGGCAATCTCTATCCCGATTACTCCTGGGAAACCTACACCTCCGAGGTGGCCACGAACCACCTGTTCCAGGTGGACATCGCCGTGCGCCGCCGTGGCCTCCAGCAGCCGGTGGACAAGATGAGTATCTTTTTCTACGCGCCCGATTCACCCTCCAGCGGTTTTGGCCGCCCAACGTTTCGGTAATGAAAACCGCGCTCTCATCTCCACGCCTCACGCCCCACGCCCCTCGGCTCGCTCGTGCTCCCTGCGGATTTCGGATTTCGGGTTTCCTTCGGACTTCGGACTTCGGACTTCGGACTTCCCGCCCCCGTCGGGCCGCCTTCACCCTGGTCGAAATCATGATCGCAATCGGGATCTTTTCCCTGGTGCTGGCGTCCATCTATTCGAGCTGGACGGCCATCTTGCGCGCATCCAAAGCGGGCCTCGACGTGGCGGCCTCGGTGCAACGCTCGCGCATCGCCATCCGCATGTTGGAAGACTCCCTGGGCTCGGCCCAGTCCTACGCGGCCACACTGCCCTATTACTTCTTTTTGGCCCAAAACGGCAGTGAAGCCTCGTTGAGCTTTGTCGCGCGCCTTTCCAAATCTTTCCCGCGCAGTGGCAAATTCGGCGACCTGGATGTCCGGCGGCTCTACTTCAGCGTCGAGCGCGGCCCCGAGGGCAGCCCCCAACTGGTCTTGCGCCAGAGCGCGCTCTTAATGGAACCGGACATTGATGAAAAGCAGCATCCGATTGTGCTGGTGAAAAACGTGAAGGCTTTTGAACTGCAATTCTGGGACACCAACCGCAACCCGCCCGACTGGGTGGATGAATGGAAGGAGGCCAAAACCAATCAACTGCCCAAACTGGTGATGATCACTCTCAAGGTCGCCGACGATCCGCGCTCCCGGAACGCGCAGGAGGAGATTTCCCGTATCATCAATTTGCCGGCGATGACCGTTCAGCGCATCTGGCAGATGCCCCAGCAAGCCCAGCAGCCCCGCCAACCCGGCCAGCCCGGGGTCCTTCCCGGTCAACCCGGCGGCCTTCCGCCTGGGCAAGTTCGCCCCTCCGGCCGCTGATGAACCTCCTGCCCAACAAATTCGGCCCTTGGCGAAGTGCGACAGGAAGGCAATGTCCGTCTTTCACGTTTCACGTTTCACGTTTCACGTTTCACGCATCACGCACCACGCATCACGCTCCACGCTCCACGCTCCACGCCCAGCGCGGCATCGCCCTGATCATCGTGATGATCTCCGTCTTCGTCCTCACGGTGCTGGCGGGGGGCTTTGCCTGGTCCATGAAGGTGGAAACCAAGCTGGCGCGCAATGGGAACAGCGAGGAGGAGTTGGCGTGGCTGGGCCGCTCGGGAGTCGAGTACGCCCGCTGGGTGCTGGCCAATTCGATGGCGAACCCGACGCAACCCTACGATTCCTTGGATCAGCCTTGGGCGACCGGCTCCGGCTTCCTCGGCCCCACCAACAACCCCATCGCCGAAGTGGAGAAAACCTTCCCGCTCGGAAATGGCACGGTGACCTGGACGATCACCGACCTTGAACGCAAGGCCAACATTAACACTGCCGCCGAAGGCATGCTTCAGCAAGCGCTGATTCTCATGGGGGCCGATGCCAGCGATACCACCCCCATCGTCAATGCCATCCTCGATTGGATTGATCCCGATGACCAAACTCGCGTCCAGGGCGCGGAAACCGACTATTACCAGGGATTGAATCCTCCTTACGTCGCCAAGAATGGACCGATTGACGATCTCTCCGAGTTGCTGTTGATCAGGGGAATCACACCCGAGATGTACTGGGGCACCGCTTCAGACGATCACCCCCCGGGCGCCTTTACGCCACGCGCCAGCCGCTCCCATTTGCCGACCGATGTTCCTTCTTTTCCCGTAGGATTGGTGGACCTCTTCACTCCGCTCTCCCGCGGCAAGATCAACATTAACACCGCCTCGGCCGAGGTTCTGCAACTGATCCCGAACGTTGACAACCTCCTTGCCCAGGCCATTGTCAATGGCCGCCAGGGCGAAGCGGACCCTGGCAGTCCGGGCATGCTTGGGCCGTACCGGAGTGTAGCGGACTTGCAACGACTGCCTGAGCTGCCCCGTGGCTTCGGCAATCAACTCGGACAATTCTGCGACGTCCACAGTTACACCTTCCAAGTGCAGGTGGACGCCGAAATCAGCGGCTACAAGCGCACCTTCTTCGCCGTCCTGGGCCGCAACAGCCC
>Ga0182021_10007461_pt1 | contig 12959 bp, 12 predicted proteins | sample 612E3MmetaG_FD_120493 | JGI IMG/M metagenome (GOLD analysis project Ga0182021, IMG submission 120493) | Permafrost microbial communities from Stordalen Mire, Sweden - 612E3M metaG (Illumina Assembly) | ecosystem: Environmental > Terrestrial > Soil > Wetlands > Permafrost | place: Sweden... | reverse complement strand
CTTTTCTACTTCTACCAATACCCCTGCTCTCTTTTGTTCTTTTCTGGTCAATGTCACTCTTCCTTCCATGGTGACATTTTCCCTTAACTGTTAGCCGGTGACAAAATCGTATAACATCAACAGCGTGACATGTTTAATACAATCCGAATGACGTTCGATTTTAGTCACAATATCATGCGTATTTTGTCCATAATCACAGCCTCGATAAAAGCTGAATAACTATTAACATAGGAGTAGTGAAACAATATGAAGGAATTGGTTATGCTTATTGAACAATGAGTCAGATATTGTGGTAAATGAGTTTAATGAGGCAACATTAAATATCCACTGTTCAGAACAAGGCTTTAGTATCAAACTACAATGCTCTGATGGTAAATCGTGGGCAAATAGTCAGCTGTTCAGTTGGCAACAGATTGCCCAACTTTTGATTGCTGCAGATCCAGATATGTTTGATTATTTAGATGAACCTTGGCACCAGTGTTTCCCCGACACGTTAGTCCAACTTTGTTATAATGTTCCAGATTGGCCTTTCGATATAACCTGATTGTTAAATTTGCCAATGAGTTTATTTTTAACATGATAATTACAAGCCCAGCTTCAACATGGATCTCTTGAGCGTTTCGGCTTTCTTCCAGATTTCTTGCTTCTCGTCCTCAACAACTTGACGGATGACGCTCCTATATTCTTCCACGACCTGTCGAATCGCTTTTTTATGCTCTTCTATCAATTCCTGAATTGCACTTTGGATTTCGCGATCATAGATATTCTTGACCTCGTCGTTAAGCTGTTTTCTGATGGCTTCCCGATATTCATCTTTTTCCTCAACCATATTGGTTTTACCATTATCGGAAGCACTTTTTATTTTGGATTCCATTCTGCGCCTCCTAAATACAAATCCAATCTTGTATCATTGCGCTTTGATTCTAATACTTAGTAGGTAAAATATCAATATATCTCCCCTTTTGTTGATAGTATATTTTGACACAACTCACTTGGGACGCTTTTTAATGCCAGGGTGATATTTACGATTACAAAAATGACTTACTCGGTAGGAAACAATGGCGTTGATAAATTAAAATAGCCAAGTTATAATCGTTTTAACCTAAGCGACAATGGTTGTGACCATTAACTTCCAACTCCAAGTTAACCATGTAGAAGATTAAAATAATGAGTTGAAAAACAGGAAACAATATGCTTTACCTGAAATTATGGGATGTAGCTTATGGTAATGCGGCCTATGTAAAAACACCTAACGGTAAAAATATTGTCCAGGATTTAGGTATCGGTTCATTAAAAGCTGGTTCGGCGACATTTAGTCCACTATTATTCTTAAAAAACAAGATGAAGGTACACAAACTGGATGAAGTTATAATCACCCATCCACATGCAGACCATATCAAAGACATTTTCAATTTCGATTCTTTTTCACCTGATGTTCTAAATAGACCCAAGAATTTAACCGATAAGGAAATAGTAACCGCCAACAGGAGAGAAGATCAGGAGTTATTCGAAAAATACATTGAGATTAACTCTAGATACAATGAGGATATTTCGGCACACGATAGTCCATTACATTCACAAAACAACGGTGGGGCCATTATCTAAGTTTTTCAGTCTACAGGAGGTAATCCCACAAATATCAATAACCATAGTATTGTTACGGTAATCAACTACGCTAAATTAAAAGTCATTTTACCAGGTGACAATGATGCCGAATCTTGGCAAGAGTTACTTAAGCAAAGTAATTTTAAAAAGGCAATTGAGGACACGGATATTTTTCTGGCGTCGCATCATGGTCTAGAATCAAGTTTTTGTTATGATCTCTTTAATTGCTTTCACCCAAAGTTAATCATAATATCCAATGGAAGGTTTATTGATAACGCCTCTTTAGTAGGGTACAGTGAAATAGCATCAGGATGGGATGTCCATAGGAGAAACGGAAGTATCGTAGAAAAGAAGTATTTGACTACAAAGAGTGACGGGAACATCGAAATAGCAATAGGTTGGATCATCGAGGGAAGGAAGAACTTTCTTACTGTCACAACCGATTAGCTGTAGTGGCAAATCCCAACGTTAGCGATGAGTTCTTAAACCAAACAAATAAATAACCGCACTTATTGCCATTGACACATTTTTCCCAAATGCTACAATATCATCACTAGAACTGTAGAAATAAAGAGGTCAAGAGATGTCTTTCATTGAGGATATTGTAGAACTAGCTTGGAAGAGGGCTGGCGTCAAGTGCGAATGTAGAAGGTGGACCCACGACCATGGCGTTGTGAGATGCAATAAAGAACTAATTTTTATCAATAGGGGCCAAGAGCGACAAGGTAGGTGGGAAGCTCACCGTATTAATCGTAAAGATGACGATACACTTTCCAACTGTGAAATTCTTTGTTGGGACTGCTATAAACGAACTCTTTACGAGTAACAATGTATTATATAATTCTTAAATGAATTTACAGCACACCGAATTAACCGCATTTTAAAGAAATTTTACTTTAGCTCAAAGTATGGCTGGAAAGTTAGCGTTAATTTAGCGTTAAACTGTTTGGAATTAGATATTACTAAAAAATCTTGTTGATACAAAATGAAGCTTTACCAAAAACAAAAACGTACTCGTTACTACACAAAACTAGATTTCTTCATACAGGATATATAATTTCAAGACCGTTACGTTCAACCACTCGATCATCCCTCCGGGTTTACGCTTCGGAAAAGATTGTAATTTTCCCCGCAACAATTAGTTATTATACAGTGAAATACTGTAAGTTTCTATGGAGAGCCTTTTATGTTATAGTTTTCTTGTTAGTCTATAAACATGGAGGACGCACTTTGTTTGAGAAAATAACTTATGAAGGCCGGGCAAACTGTTACCGTATTTATAACGAAACTATTGAATTAATCGTGCCCACAGATAGCGGCCCGGGTATTATCCGCTTCGGATTTGTGGGACAAAGGAACGAATTTAAAAATATCCAGGGATTCGGCTTTTTTGCGCACCGTCTCTGGCATGCGCCCGAAGCACATCCACGCTCTTATGCTCTCGACACAGACCCTATTACATTTAAACAACATGATACTTTCATTCGCTTCGCTAAACCCACAGAAGCGGCCACCGGAATTCAAAAAGAAATCGATATCCCAATCTCACCGGTCGGGCGCCATATTTCTATCACTCACCATCTCTATAATCGCGGCCTCTGGCCGGTCGAATTGGCACCGTGGGCAATTTCCAACATGATGCCTGGTGGAAAAGCCATTATTCCTTTACCGCCGCGGCAGCCCTCGAGCCTGAAGAACCTGCTCCCCACCAGTCTGATGGCTATCTGGGAATACAGCGACATGGCCGACTCCCGCTTAAAAATCGGACACCGTGCTATCATGCTGCACCAGGATAAAAATGCTGCCGCGCCGTTAAAAATAGGGGTGATGGACATCGATGGTTGGGCAGGTTATTGGAATGGCAACCTGTTTGTAAAAACATTTGATTATAAAAATGGCGGCTCCTATCCTGATTTTGGTAGCTCGGTCGAAGTCTACAGCGCTAAGGAAAACCTTGAACTGGAAACGCTCGGACCGCTCAAATTATTGCAGCCGGGCGAATCGGTGGAACATGTTGAACAATGGTTCCTTTTCCCCGATGTGCCCGAACCGCTGACCGATGCTGATATAGATACGATTGCGAGGCATGTTCCGCCTCAAAACATGGGATAGAACCGGGGTTTCAACCATAGACGAAAAAGGAGAAGGCAATGGCCTGCGGCTCCTTGCCTTCTCCTTTTCCTGAAAACTTTTAATGCTTTATGGTATTACGGAAGCATCTTTCGCAGTAATGTTCCCTGAGTCTTACACCATTGGGAAATGACTATGTCATCCCAACCCATACAGAAATGTTGAACACCTATGTCAATAAATGGTTTTGCCTGTTCAGGCGCCATTATCTCAACTCTGGGAGCAATGCCCTTTTGCAGCGCCATCTTGATCATGTCCGTCTGCGCTTTTTGCACTTCGGGAGTACCCCCCTGTCCCGGTTTGCCAAGACTCACGGAGTAGTCATTGGGGCCGAACTGAACCATGCTGACGCCTCTAACATTCAGAATATTTTCCAGGTCATCCATCGCGCTTTTTTTCTCAATCATGAAGGCGATAACAACATCACTCATCCCTTTGACCCATTCCGCCGTGCTGGAGCCAAGGAAAACGCGTCTGCCGCCGGCGCCGTGAGTACCCCCTGCTTCCGGTGTCTCCGGCCAAACCATCCGGACACATTCTTTAACGTCTTTGGCATCGCGGCAATCGCTAAAAAGGACATTCTGGATACCGGCATCGATTGCTCTGGTAGCAATAAAGCCGCGGGTATGCTCTTCTACTTTGATCATCGAGGACATGTTGGGGAATAGTTCAAAAGCGCGGCCCAGGTTCTCAAACTGTTCCAGGTCAAAAGTGGAGTATTCGCCGATGTACTCGACATAATCAAAGGCGCCGGTATGCCCGAATACTTCGACAAGTCTCGGCCAGGGATTGGTCATGTGCGTGCCAAGTGTCGGTTTCTTGGCGTTTAAAAGTTCTCTGAGTTTATTGGGTTTCATCTTTTTCTTCCTTATATTTTAATTTTTTCGGGGTCTTTTACTACCAGTCAGCGGCTCTTTATTTGGTCTTTTTACCGGAGAAAACATCTTTTAATTCTGCCATCGTTTTGGCCGCTTTCATGGCTTTAACCCGTTCTTCTTCAATTTTTATAAAAGCCTCGACATTATTACAAACATCAGTTAATCTATCTGCCGGAAATTTGCAGGCGCCATTCTCATCCATGTGAATGATATCCCCGGGAATAACATCCATGCCAGCCACGGAAACAGGCACGTTGATAGCGCTAATGGCAAATTCTCCGTGTCCGGGTGTCACCCCGCTCATTAAATACTGAAATTTCATGGGACGGATTTCATCCACATCCCTTGACGGGCCATTGGTCACCACACCAACTGCCCCACAAGCCTTAAAGCCAGTGGTCATCTGTCCCCCGCACAACCCCACTTTGGGCTGTATTTCCGGTGGGAAATCCTGCTTAATGACAACAATTATCGGCTTCTTCGATTTTTCAAAAGCATCGATTAATTCCAGAAATGACAGCCGCTTGAAGGCTGGGTTCGGCAGCGCATAAACCACGGTTATCGCATAACCGACCGTCGGGCCAAGCTCAGGATAAATACAGTGCACCGAAGTATCGGTATACCAGTTTTGCCGCCATGGCTCGTAAAGACCAAGGCAAAGGGGATCGGAAGGATAGGTGGCAACAACATTCGTAATTGACGGAGTATCAAACTTTTTTAACTTTTCCAGCATTAACGCATCGGATAACTTGACCATTTTCATTTCCTTCTCTGGCTATCTTTAGTACTTTAAATTTCTTGCCTACCAATTATTTTTTAACGCAAAATAGTATCCTCAGAATCTTAGGTTATCGTAGCGCATCACTCCACGTATTGTCAATATTCTATGTCTTCAAAAACGAGCCGCATCTCGGCTAATATAGACTCGTTATTAATGAAAATACGCTGCTTGGCCCATATCGGATTGGCTAAATTAGCAAACAATGAGTCAGCAATGATTATTTTTTGATTCTCAGTATCTCAAACACCATTGGATTCACAACATCCGGACAACATACGATTGTGGTATTATCAGCTTCCCAGGAAAATTCCCCACCATACATCAATGTCCTGATATTTGGTAATAGCATCCTAAAAGCGTTAAGGCAAATACCTTCGAGTGTTTTATCGGTTATCATCCATTCATACTCCACCTTATGCTCTAAAGTGTATCTGCCCTGTTGTGAGAGTACTTTTATCCTGACTTGATAACGGGCAGCCATCGCTAACATCCTTTAATTGGTTACGCAGCGCAATCTTTACAGGCACCGTAAATGTTATTGAATAAAGCCTCTATTTTCTGCAGCGGTGTGGAGGAAAAAGCAATCCTCAGTAAATTCTTTTCGCTGTAGCAAATGACGCCGGTGCTGTATTTTTTCAGCAGTATGTCCCAGACTTTATCCGTATCTACATTTTTCAACAGGACACACATAAAATACCCGGAATTAAACGGCAGCGCTTCAAAATATTTTTCATATTCTTTATGAGCATTGAGCGTCTCTTTTACTTTTAAGTAGCGCTCTTTTAATGTTGCCTTGTTCCGTTCTTTCTCTTTAGCATGCGTCTCCGACTGCATGGCATTCAGCAGCAGCGACTGGGACAGGTTCGGGGCATTGGAAATGTTCCCTCTGACGGCTCCCGCGGTCTTATCTTCCAGCGCTTTATATAGTTCACTACCCCCGCCCTTGATACCATACGTTACAAATCCCACACGGAAACCCCAAGCATATTCTTCTTTAGTAATGCCGTCCAATTTAATCGCCAGCAAATTATCATGTGTATGCGCTATCCTTGAGAAAAATGATTCGTCGAAAATCCCATTTTCAAAAGCAAGACCGAAATACGAATCATCCAGGATGACCACTAATTTATTTCCCGCTTTCGCCGCATCGGTTAAAACCACAATGATTTCCTCGGCTGCTTCCTTGGTAGGCGTGTAGCCGGAAGGATTATTTGGAAAATTCAGGAGCACGATTTTTTTACCGACAGGTTTGGCGCAGACGGTTTCTCTGAATGAATCAATATCAAACTTCTGGTTTTTAAAAAAGTTGAAGAATTTCAATTCCGCACCGTAGGCGCTAGTGAATACCAGGTCATAATTTTCCCAATAGAGGTCGGCCATAATAATTTTATCGGTTTCTTCGACAAAAAGATAACCCACCATACTTAAGGCATGCGTCACACCGCACGTCACCACCGGTAAACTGAATTCTCTGGTGCCTAACGACGGGTTTTTCCCCATCATCAAATGTTTCCATTTGTCCCTGAGAAGCTTCACGCCCTCACTTGGGGCGTAGGGAAATACATCTTTAGTATTAAGGTCGATATGGCGGGCCACACTGGGTAATACCATCGGCTTACCATCGTCTTCGCAGGCGGTGCCGATTGTGGCATTAATATCTTTGTCCTTGGCGGCTTGCCCCTGAGCTAAAATGCCTTTCTTTGGGAAATAAATAGCTTTCCCTTTTTTAGATAACAGTTCGTACACAGTGGGACTGTGGGTTTTAATAATACGATTTAGTTCTTCTGCCTGCGAGTTCAAAGTTGCCATCGGTATCTCCCTCACTTCGATTTAGTAATTTAATTATACCCGTAGCACAACGAAATAAGAAAGTAGGTTTTCAGTAAAGGAAAATAAATTTTTCAGCGATTTTACAGACTTCAAGACAAGAAATAGTCTTAATTCTACGGTATTTTCACTGCAGCATTTCTTTTTGGTCTTATTAGCGAAGCAGGAACAATCGCACATAAGGTAATTATTCCAAGTATCAGGCAGGCGTGATTTACGGCTCTCAGGAATATCGGCACCTGGTTAGAACTCTCAAGCTGAGTACCGTTGACTATCTGCGAAAGCTTACCATAAGGCATCACCAATGTCATGAGCAGTAAGGCAAATGGAACACTCAAAACCCCCGCTGTTTGATTTACGGTCATTCTGATGCCATTGGCCACACCTCGCTTCTCTGCCGGTACGGAACCCATCACCGCGCTCGAATTGGGCGGGAAGAACAATGCCATGCCAAAACCGAAAAGAAATAAACTGATTAATACCGTGATGTAGGAGGAATCCCGATTTAGCGTCGAGAACCAGAATAACGCAGCCGCATTTAATGCCAGCCCGGTTGAACTTAGCACCCGGCTGCCATATTTATCCGCCAGTCTGCCGCTTATTGGACCGATGACGAAAATCACAATTTCCATTGGGATCAGCAAAATACCGGTTTTGGCGGCGCTGTAACCCAGTATCAGTTGCAGATACAACGACCTTAGAAACGGGCCGCAAGTCCATGCAATGGAGTTCAAAAAGCCGGCCAGGTTACCTAAGGCAAATGACCTTATCTTAAAAAGCGTCAGGTCCAGTGTAGGGTGTTTCTGCCTCAACTCAATGAAAATAACTGCGATAAAAAATACCACTCCGCCGGCCAGGAGGACAATATTACGCGTTGAATGTGGGTCGCCAATCGTTAAAGCAATCAGAATAATCGATAACCCGATGCAGTATAGAATTGAACCGGCATAGTCAAATTTTTGGCCAACGGTTTTTACCCCGACCTCTTTCAAACGCAGATAGGCCCAAACAGTCCCAAAAATTCCGATGGGTACATTCACCAGGAATATTGACCTCCACCCAAATGAACTTATCATGACTCCCCCGAGAGTATAGCCTAAGATACTACCGAGGTTCACCGCCATCAGGTTAGTTCCCAGCCCCATGCCGAGTTCCTCTTTTGGAAAAGCATCGGTGATAATCGCTCCGCCATTCGCATAGAGCAGAGCCCCGCCGGCGCCCTGGAGAAACCGGAAGATGATCAATTGCTCGCCGTTTTGTGATAGGGCACAAAGCAGCGAACCTACCGTGAATATCGCAAATCCCAGGTTGTAAAGTCTGACTCTGCCATACAAATCCGCTAGCCTGCCCAGCAGGACTAAAAGTATTGTCAACATCAGGGTGTAGCCGGTGATAATCCATATTCCATGCACAATACTTGCATTCAAGTCTTTTAGAATCGTTGGTAACCCGACAATCACGACGCTTGAATCTACAAATGCCATGAATGTGCCGACACTGGTGACTGACAAAGCCACCCATTTATAGTCCAGTTTTTTCTTCATACTTCCAGAAAATAATTCTTACTTTACTTAATCAGGATAATAGAAAAGCAGGGTTTTGTGTTAGAGGGGCGTAGCCCCTCTGGTTAACCTCCTCTTCCCTTGAGGCCCACAGGTCGAAATACTTTTGCTATTCGAGCAAAATGTACGGGGAAGAGCCAGAGATGGGGTACCATTAGTAAACCCAAGTGGATGTAAATGTCTAAATGATTTATATAAGAGGGGAAAAATTAAAAACGATATTACAGACATAATAAGCTAAATACTCTTCGCAAACTTCACGGCATTCTGGAACAATGGAAAAGCGTTCCCGCCTTTTTTCAGACCCAATCTTGTCCATTGAGGATGTTGCGTTACGAGGATATGGTCTTCCGGATGAGGCATCAGACCGAAGACCCGGCCTGAATCATCGCAGATACCCGCAATATTTTGCACCGAACCATTAGGATTAAACGGATATGAGGCATTTCTATCACCCTGCTCATCCGTATAATAGACGGCAATATTTTTCTCGGTAATTGCCTTTAAATCGCCGGCAAATTTACCTTCCCCGTGCGCTACCGGAACATACATACTTTCCATCCCTTTCGTAAAAACACAGGGACTTTTTTGGTTCACGCCCAGATGTACCCAGCGGCATTCAAACTTACCGGAGTCGTTGTTTGTCAACGTCACCCGCGGCATTTCACCTTTATTCACCCGGGGTAGAATTCCCGCCTTTACCAGTACCTGGAAGCCATTGCAGATACCAAACACCAATCGGCCATCATCGATATACTTCGGTATGTCCTGTCCGAATTTCAGTTTTAATTCATTGGCCAATACTCTGCCGCTGGCAATATCATCGCCGTAGCTGAATCCGCCGGGGATGGCAAAAATCTGGTAATCAAACAGACCACATTCGCCGCGAATCAGTTGATTGACATGCGCCAGCGTAACTTCTGCACCCGCCTTCTCAAAGGCGAAAACAGCTTCACCATCGCGATTGGTGCCTGGGGCCCGAATTACTAGAACTTTTACCTTACTCATCTTTGTTACTGTTTGCTTCCAGTGAAAGTTAAAACTCGTAACCATTGCGAGTCCTTCCAAAGAAGGACGTGGCAATCTCTGGGAGAGAACGGACTTCGGCATAAATGAGATTGCCTCCGGGTATGGAATGCAGTCTTTCCTTGGTGGTAAGGATAATATCGCAGTAGTAAACCGAAACCAAATAATGACCTCCTATTTTCTACCAGCGCAGTGGCTTTTGCCACACCTCTTTCAAATCACTAATTGATTCGCTGACTACCTTTTTCCCGGACAAACCAAATACCTCAAGTTTATTCGAATTATTTGTTGTACCGATGTTGGCAAAACTGACACCTTGCAGTGTTTTCTCGAATTTTTCTTTGTTTTGTGGAGCGACTTCCACGATAAATCGGCTGTTCGATTCGGAAAACAGAATGAAATCATCACGAGTGATTTTTTCCGACAAAGGCACTGATTTAATTTTTATTTCCGCGCCCAGTCCGCCGGCAAAAGACATTTCTGCCACCGCCACGCCGATACCGCCTTCACTGCAGTCATGACAGGCTTTGACCAGACCTTTTTCTGAGGCATTACTCAGTTTTTCCATCAAGGCTTTGGCTTTGTTAGGTTCCACTTTCGGTACGCTGTTACCGATAAAGCCTTTCGTATCTAAATAGGCTGAACCACCCAGTTCGTTCTTCGTTTGCCCAATGACATAAATCAAATCGCCGGCCTGTTTGAAATCCATCGAGACCGAGCGTTTTACATCATCCACAATTCCCATGCCGGAAATCAACAGTGTATGCGGAATGGCGATGATTTTGCCTTCGTATTCAAACTCATTGTAGAGGCTGTCTTTACCGGAAACGAAAGGCGTTTCATAAACTTTGGCCATGTCGTAGCAAGCCTGCGCTGCTTCTACCAGTGCTCCCAGCATTTCCGGTTTGCGGGTATCGCCCCAGCTGAAATTATCCAGCAGCGCTACCTGTTGCAAGTTGCCACCCACCGCCACAATTTGCCGCAGTGCTTCATCAATTGCCGCTGCCGCCATCCAATAAGGGCTGATTTGCCCGTACTTGGGGTTGATACCATTAGCAACAATGACACCTTTATCTGAATTAAAGACAGGTTTCATTACGGTGGCATCGCCGGGACCTTCATTGGTGATACCGACTAAGGGTTTAATTACTGTACCACCCTGTACTTCGTGGTCGTACTGCCGAATCACCCATTCTTTACTGCAGACATTCCAGGTGCCGAGAATGACCTTCAACGATTGGCCTAAATCGCTCGGTTGGGCAAAATCCGGTTCCGGATATTGTGTTTGGCTTAAAACGGCTTTCAATTGCCATTGGGGAATACCCTGATGCAGGAATTTCATTTCAAGGTCAGCCACCCGATGTCCTTTATAGAAAAGATTTAATTTTTTGTCGTTGGTAAACTCCCCAATTACTGTTGTCTGGACGTCTTCACTCTGGCAAAGCGCTAACAATTCATCGATTTTTTCCGGTGGTACCGCGATGACCATACGTTCCTGGGCTTCGGATATCCAGATTTCGGCGTAATCTAAGCCGGAGTATTTCAGAGGTACTTTGTCCAAATCGACGCGAGCGCCGGTCTCTTCGCCCATTTCCCCGACCGCCGATGACAGACCGCCGGCGCCGCAATCGGTAATTCTACTGAAAAGTCCTCGATCACGAGCTTGTAGCAGAATATCGATCATTTTCTTTTCCACAATCGGGTTGCCTATCTGCACAGAGGTATAAGATACCGCCCCCGATTCGTCAGTTAGTTGCTCGGAGGCAAAGGTCGCACCGTGAATGCCATCCCGGCCGGTTTTGCCGCCAATTAAAACAATCAAATCGCCGGGTTTATGCATCCTTTTCTGCGCCATTGACACCGGCATCAGACCCATGGTGCCGCAGTAAACCAACGGATTCGCAAGATAACGCTCGTCAAAAAGAATTGCGCCATTCACGGTCGGAATGCCGAGCCTGTTGCCGTAATCCGCCACTCCGGCACGGACGCCCTTAAAGATACGTCGGGGGTGCAGAACCCCCTTCGGTAATTTTTCGTAAGGATAATCGGGCGGCGCAAAACAAAAGACATCTGTATTCAAAATCGGCTTGGCGCCCAATCCCGTTCCTAATGGATCGCGGATGACACCGCCGATACCGGTCGCAGCCCCGCCATAAGGTTCCACCGCTGAAGGATGATTATGGGTCTCCACTTTAAAACAAAGTGCCCATTTGCCGTCAAAGTCAATGACGCCGGAATTATCCACAAATACCGAGAGACACCACGGTTTATCCAGTTCCTTGGTCACGCGGGCAATGGTGCTCTTTAGAATATTATTGACGGTTTTACCGTCGTAGGCAATTTTCGCTTTAAAAGTCTTGTGTACACAGTGCTCCGACCATGTTTGCGCCAGCGTTTCCAGTTCGACGTCGGTTGGATTTCTGCCCAATTTTTTGTAGTAATCTCTAACTGCAGTCAGCTCGATTTCGGAAAACGTATAATTACGCCTGATTTCATCCATGCCCGCTTTTTCGTTCTTCATCAGGTCGATTTGCTTCAGTTCAAAATAGTATTGCGGATTAGCGGTAAAAACAGATTCTCCCGACGTAATAACATGATGGATGATGGGATTTACCAGCAATTTACTGCTGATATTTTCCAGTTGTTTTGCGGTCAGTTTCCCTTCGAGGATGTAAAGTTTGGCGGTTTTAACCGCTTTCACGCCCTTGATATTGAGGTCGCGTAAGCCAATCAGGACTGTTTCTTCGACGGGGTCGACGACGCCGGCTTTGTAGGCCACTTCAATGACATGAACTTCAGCTTTTTTGGCCTCAGCATTGGTGGCATCGATGCTGTATTCCTGCGTCACCGGGTCGGCGAGCAACTCCCGGCCGATAAGGTCGAGTTGCTTGGCGGTTAGCTTCGCATCCAGATAATAAACGTCTCTGACCAGAGCTGCGGCTACTGATTTGATGCCGAGGTCGGCAATATCTTCCACTAGACCGAGACCGCGGGCATCAGGGACATTTTTTTTGAGACTGATTTCAATTCTATGCATAGAAATTCCGCTAGGCGAACAACTTAATATTAGCAGAAAGTATCGGTAAAAAGCCATAATTGGGATACATACTAGTGTAGTGTTTCAAAGACAGCTTTACAACGGGCGACCTT
>Ga0182021_10007460_pt1 | contig 12959 bp, 10 predicted proteins | sample 612E3MmetaG_FD_120493 | JGI IMG/M metagenome (GOLD analysis project Ga0182021, IMG submission 120493) | Permafrost microbial communities from Stordalen Mire, Sweden - 612E3M metaG (Illumina Assembly) | ecosystem: Environmental > Terrestrial > Soil > Wetlands > Permafrost | place: Sweden... | reverse complement strand
TGAGCGCCCTCGCCTGGTGGTCCACCGAAAGAATGCTGAAGGCATCGTAGTCCATCAGATCGCGCATCGTGCTGGCGATCTTGCCGAGCAATTCGTTGAGGTCGAGGATGGAGGAGAACTCGCGCGAGATATTGGACAGCGTCTTGAGCGTGCGGTTCTGCCGCTCCACCCGCCGGTAGAGCCGCGCGTTATCGATCGCCGTGCCCACCCGCGCCGCGATCAGCCGCATCAGCGCGCGGTCGTATTCGTTGTACGCCCTGACCCGCGTGGCTTGCAGGTCGATCACGCCCACCAGTTTGCCGCGCGCCGTCATGGGGACGGCCATCTCGGTGCGCACCGCGTCCACCGTGCTCAGATAGCGCGCGTCGTTGCGCACGTCGCCCACCAGCACCGGTTCCCGGCTGGCCGCCGCCGTCCCGGTAATGCCCTCGCCCATCGCGATCGACAGGTTGCGGACCACCTCTTCGCGATGGCCCACCGCGTAGCGAATGCGCAAATCGCGCCGGCGCTCGCTGTACAGCAGGATGGCGAACAGATCGTACGGCATCACCCTCTGCACGATCTCCGCCACGTTGGCCAGCAACTGGTCCAGGTCCAGCGTGAGCGTGATGGCGGCCGAAACTTCCAGCAGGAAATCCAGCAGCTCGCTGCGCTCTTTGAAGCGCACGGCGGCCTTGCGCGTACCTTGCATCGCTTTTTCTACCGTGTGGCGCTCAGGCAGCGGTGGCCTCGACAATCTTCACGCTGGCGCTGGCGCCGATTCGTGTGGCGCCGGCCGCGGTCATGGCTTGGACGTCCTGCAAGGTGCGAATGCCGCCCGAGGCCTTTATGCCGATGTTGGGGCCCACCGCCGCGCGCATCAGAGCGACGTCGTGCACGGTGGCCCCAGAAGTGGAAAAACCCGTCGATGTCTTGACGAAATCCGCGCCCGCCGATTTCGCTAGCTGGCTGGCCACGGTTTTCTGCGCATCGTCCAATAGCGCCGTTTCCAGAATCACTTTTACGATGGCGCCCGCCCCGTGCGCCACCCGCACCACGCTCTGTATGTCGTTCTTCACCGCATCGGTGTCGCCCGAGCGCAGCGCGCCCACATTGATCACCATGTCGATTTCCTGCGCGCCAGAGCGCAGCGCGGCCGCGGTTTCACACACTTTGGCCTCCGTGCTGCTGGCGCCCAGCGGGAACCCCACCACGCTGCACACTTTGACCGGGGAACCCGCCAGCTCCGCCTTCACCAGCGGCACCCAGTAGGGATTCACGCACACGCTGGCAAACCCGTATTGACGCGCCTCGCGGCAGACCTTGAGGACATCGCCGCGGGTGGCTTCGGGCTTGAGGATAGTGTGATCGATCAGCGCCGCGATGGCGGGATCGATCCTGGTCAGTTTCTCGCTGGCCGTCACCCGCGACGCGCCGGCGGCGATGATCTCCTTCGTATTCCGCGCGCACGTCTGCACACAGCGCTGCACGCATCCCGGGCACACCTGGTCCGGCAGGTTCAGTCCCTCGCCCTTCTTCTCGGTCACCGCGCTCGAACCCACGCGCGCCAGCAGCTCTTCGCCGATCTGGGCAACCAGCCTGTCGAGTTCCGCGGGCGTCACGACAATCCCTTCCTGGATTCGGTGGGACAGACCATCGCCTTTTGTGGTCTGTCGTCGCCCGCTAATCTGTCGTCGCTCGCCAAAGAGTACTGCCGCTCGATGTCCATGATTTTTTGAACCCGCGCCTGGTGCCGTCCGCCGGCGAACGGCGTCTCCAGCCAGGTGCGCAAAACGTCTTCCGCCTGGGTCTCGGTCAGGAGCCGAGCGCCGAGCGTAAGCACATTCGAATCATTGTGTTCGCGGCCATTCTTGGCGGAAGCTTTATCGTAACACAGGGCCGCGCGAATGCCTGGAACCTTGTTGGCCGCCATGCACGAACCGATGCCCGCGCCATCGATAATCACGCCGCGCGCGGCCGTTCCCGAGACCACCAGTTTGGCCACCATGTGGGCGATATCCGGATAGTCGGCCGGCTTGTCCTCCCCCGCCACGCCCACGTCGCGCACTGCCAGGCCCAAGCTCTCCACGAGCGGCTTGAGCGCTTCTTTCAGCCGATAGCCGCCGTGATCGCTGCCCATCGCCACCGTGCGTTCCGGCGGCGCCAACGCCGACAGTTGATCCTCCGCCACTTCCACAATGCGCACCCCGCGCCCCGCCGCCACCTCCCGCGCCGAGGACGTGACGATGGTTCCCACCGGCACGCGCAACTCGCCGCTAGCCGGCACATCCTGAGCCGTGATCACCTGTTTCATATATCCTTAAAGAACCATTGTAATGGTAGCTCAGGGCGATTACCTCTCTCGTTTGCTGCATCAGGGCGAAATCGGCTGGGGCGCGATGCTGCTTGCCATGCTGGCGGCGTTCGCGTTCGGCGCCGTGCACGCGCTTTCCCCCGGCCACGGCAAGACCCTGGTGGCGGCCTACCTGGTGGGCTCGCGCGGCACCCCCCGGCACGCCGTCCTCCTCGGCCTCACGGTGACATTCACTCACACCATCAGCGTGTTTGCCCTGGGACTGGTGACGCTCTACCTCTCGCGCTTCGTGCTGCCGGAGACCATCACGCCGGTTCTGGGCGCCGTTTCCGGCATCACCATCGTGTGGGTGGGGGCGGCGCTGCTCTACCGGCGGACGGTAGGAAGCGACGGTGCCCAGCGCATGACACCACCGCCCGGGCTCGCCCACCATCACGGCGACGGTCGCGTGCACACGCATGTTCCCGAAGAAATCGGCGCCGGCGGCCTGATTGCCCTGGGCGCCAGCGGCGGGCTGGTCCCCTGCCCTTCCGCGCTGGTGCTGCTGCTGACTTCGGTGTCGCTGGGCCGCGTCGGGCTGGGGCTGACCCTGCTGCTGGCCTTCAGCGCCGGCCTCGCCGTGGTGCTCACCGCCATCGGTTTGGCCGTGCTGTACGCCAGGCACTGGCTGCCGGACAGCGGAACGGCGGCGCGCGGCAAGGCGCTTCGCTACCTGCCGGCGGCCAGCGCGGCGTTCATCGTTTGTGTCGGGATCGCGATGACCTGGGTTTCCTTGCGGCCACTGCGTTGAGGACCGCCACATCGACCCGCGGCGCCTGCCGCGCCATCGTCCAGAGCAGCCCCAGGGCGGCCAGCGCCAGCACCACCGAGGTGGCATCGCCGCCGCCGAAATGATCGCCCATCAGCTCGAACTCGCCACCGTTGCGCCGGTACCAGCCGCGCCAGATCGCGCCGTCCTCTTCCAAACGCTCCGCGATGCCGGCTCGCAGATCCACTTTGGCCGCCTCCACCGCCGGGTCGCCGCGACGGTACGCCTCGCCGAGACCCAGCCACTTCTCGCACAGGACGATGTGGTGCTTGGCCATCCAATTGCGCCACGCAGCCATGTTCAGCGAATCCGGCCCGGGGGCGCCGATCAAGAACTGCCCACTGCCGTAGCTCAGTCCGGTGAAGTAGGTATGCTCGGCGGTATTGTCCAGATGCTGCACGCGCGCGTGGAAGAAGACCCCCAACGAGAAATCGATGGCACAGCCGGCGACGATTAGCAGCGCGATCCGCCGCCGCGACACGAATCGCCCGGCCAGCAAAGTGATGCCCAGCAGTTCCATCGGCACCAGCGTGAGGTGCGCCACGCCGAAGTAGTCGCGCTCGCCCACCACGGCGAGGCCCACCACGAGGGAAAACCCGATCAGCATCAGCCAGAAGTTCCGTTCCCCGCCCAGCCCCTTGCCGCTGCGAAAAGCGGCGATCGCGAACCAGACCGCCAGCGGACCGCCAAGCAGTCCCATGGAGAGAATCAGGTTGGCCTGGTAGAGCAGGAACACGTTGTCGCGCACCACCGCGGGCGCGTACGGCTGGTCCAGGACATGCGCCTTCGCCGAATCGTAAGAGACACGGGGCACGATGGAATCGACGACGTTGCCGGCGATCTTCGCCAGGTTGCTGCCCTGAATCTGCTTGGTGGCGGTGATCGAGGTGTTCGACGCGAAGGTGGGTTTGGCCCCGTATACGGCCATCGACCAGCCGAACCAGGTGGATAGCAGGAGCGCGCACGCGATGGCGATTGCCGCCAGTTCCTTCCACTTTCCCGGCCTCGTGCGGAACACCACCAGCAGATAGTGCAGCGCGAAAAACACGCAGTACGGGCCGGCGGAGTAGTGCGCCAATAGGCCCGCCGCCAGCGCCACGAAGGCCGCCGTCAGGCGCACCGAATCGCGTTTCCGCCACCCGGAGAGATACAGACACACCGCCAAAACCACGAAGAACGCCGTCAGCATCTTGGTCCAGGTGTAGGTGGCGTTCTGCATCACGGCCGGATTCATGGCGAAAATGCCCACCAGCGGCAGAAGGCTCACCTTGCGCACGCGGACCAACATCGGAACGGCCAGACAGCAGGGCAGAAATACCAGCAGGTTCAGAAACGCGAACACCAGTTGAAAGATCTCAAAGCGATCCTGCGTCACGCCCAGGAAGAACGCCGCCAGCACGTTCATCATGGGCGGACGCGCCGGCAGCAGGTATCCGCCGTAGATGGGAGTGTCCTTGGGGAAGTGGTGGAGGAAGAACAGCGTCCTCTGGAAATGCTCCAGCCAGTCGCCGCTCCACAGGGCGCCGGAATAGTTGCGGATGACGGCCAGCACCAGCAGGGTCCAGGCCAGCAGGAACGCGTAGCCGGCAAGTGCGCGCCGCACGCGCAGTCCGCGACACAGCCGCCACGCGTCCTTGGCGACGGCGATGGCCGCCAGACCGCAGGCCGCCGCCAGGCCGTAATACGCCGCCGGCTGAGCCCAGATGTAGATCCCCCAGGCCGCCAGCCAGAGCAGAACCAGCGAGAGCGCGACGGACCCGCACAGCTTCTCCAGGCCGCTCCAACGCAGGCGGCGCACCACAAGAAAGCCCGGAGCGAACGAACACACTACCAGCAGAACCAGGGTCGGAAGCAACTGCGAAAGGAGCACTGAATCAGTGTAACAACCATGCCTCACGCCCTGCCCGGCGGGTCACGCGGCTCAAATGAAACGGGGCAGCCCGCCGGGCTGCCCCGCGAAGCCTGCCTAGAACCTCAACTTCAACGCGAATTGCAGAATCCTCGGATCGCCCGCCGCCGTGAGCTTGCCGAAATTCTTGTTGTTCTGGAGAGTGTTCACCGTGCTGAAGTTCGTGTGGTTGATGGCGTTGAACGCCTCCCCGCGAGCCTCCAGTTGGAATCTCTCCGTGAAGGCGAAGATGCGGCTGAACGCCATGTCGAGATTCAACTGCCCGGGCGCCCGCACCGAGTCCCGTCCGACATTGCCGAATGTCCCCGATGGGTTCGCGGCAAAAGCCGCCGGGTTCAGGAACTGCGGCGTCCCCGCACCCCAGTTGTGCATGTACGCGTCCGAAAGAAGCTGGTTCGGACGATCCGTGATCAGCAGTGAAGAATTGCCGCTTCCCGAATTGTCCGCCCCGGAGCTGACGTTGATGGCCATGCCCGACGTCGCCCGCAGGATCGGCGCGAACTGCCAGTTGCCTAACACCTTGCCGGCGATGCCTTTCCCCACTACTGGGCTCAGGTAAACAAACGACGTGTTGAAGATCTGGGTCACATCGTAGTTGCAGTTGCCGCGATCCGCGCGCCGGTTGTTCTGGATCTGGTAATACCCTTGGCGAATGTTGCCCACCGAGTCTCCGTCGGAGATGCAGTGCGACCAGGTATAGTTCGTGAGCAGCGTGAAGCCATGGCTGAAGCGGTGTTGCACCGAAACCAGCAGGCCGTTGTAGTTGGCGTTGGCGCCATCATCCACTTCCAGCAGGTTGCCGATGAGCGCCCCATCCGCCGGCCGCGCCCGGTAAAGCGGACGGCGATCCACGATGTCGGAGATCGGCACGCCCGCTACCGGCGTCGCCGCGTTGAGATCGTACCCCAGCCACAGGTGCGAGGTCTTGTTGCCGATGTAGGAAGCCGACGTCATCCAGTCTCCCGCCAATTGCTTCTGATACGTTATGTTCCATTCCGTCATCGCCGTGGGCTTCATGTTGGGCGGAAGCACTACCCACAGCGTGCTGGTCGGGAACTTCACGTTGGTCGGCGCCGGCACCACGCCCGGGAACGGATTGCCGCCCGGATAGTTCGCCCACGGTTTGCTGAACGTGCCCGCCTGGGTCCCCGTCAAATCGATTTCGTTGACCACCGGCGGATTGGAAGCCAACCGCTGGAAAAACCACGCTTCCGGAGTGTTGTAGAGGACGCCGATACCGGCGCGGATGGTGTCCCGTCCATCACCATGAGGATTCAGCACGAAGCCCAGGCGCGGCGAGAAGTTTCCCCACTTGTTGTTGGTAAACGCCTTGGGAACCCCCGCGTCGCCGTAGTAGTACATCCCGGCTGGTCCGTTCGGATAGATCTTACTGTGGTTGCCGGCGAGGAAGTCTGTCATCGAAAATGTGGTGCCCCGTTTGAAGTAATCCGTGGCGTACAGCATCGGTTCCCACCGCAGCCCGATATTCATTGTGAAGCGGCTGCTGAACTTGATGGTGTCCTGCGCGTAGAAGCCCGGAATCGTCTCCCGGTACGCGGTCTGTTGCGGCCGGCTCTGGTCGTACTCGCTCAACGCGCCGATCATCAGGTCGGCCAGCCCATCTCCGCTCGACAACGCATTGTTGGTGCCGAAGAAGAAGCTGCCGTTCTCCTTGTAGCCCGCGTACGTATTGTTCTGCGTGCGAATCATGTCCACGCCGAAGGCGAGCTGGTGTTTTCCGTAGATCATGTCGATGTCGTCGGCGTACTGGAACGTGTTGACGTTGAAGTGGGCCGGGGTGCAGGTGGAGCAGCCCGCAATCGGCGCGCTGCCGGTGATCTGGACCTGCAGGTAGTTCGGAATCGTGGGGCTCAGGTTTGCGCTCGCGATGCCCAGGTCCCCCGGGCCGATCATGCTCGGCGCCGAGGCGCGGTCGTTGCGCCGGCGCGAGAAGGTGGCATGGAAGGAGTTCACCGTCGTGGGACTCAACGTATAGGTGTCGCCGAGGGTGGTGGATTGCGCGCGCTCCACGTTGCCCGTGACGGTCGTCACCAGGATGTTGTGCGGGTCCCAGACGGCCGGGTTGGAGTAGTCGTCCAGGAAGTACCGGACGAACATCGTGTTCTTCGCGCTCTGCAGAAAGTCGACGCGCCCGAGCATCTGATCTTCGTTGCCCGTGCGCGCGATACTGTACGTAAAGGTTCCACTCGGGTCGTTCACCACAGGCAGATACTTGGCGAACGCCACCGCCGCCGGATCGAACCGGGTGACGGGAATCTTGTTCCCCGGGAACGGTGTGCCGTTAGCGGGATCGACCAGTTGCTTGGTCTTATCGAGCGTGCTGAAGTCGCCTGTCAGCGCCGCCGGCGTCGGCAGCACAATCTGCGATTGCGGCACGCCCTGCACCTGCCGCATCCCCTGGTAGCCCCCAAAGAAGAATAGCTTGTCTTTGACGATCCGGCCGCCGGCAGTGCCCCCGAACTGGTTGCGATGCAGCACGTCGTGCGTGGCCAGGAAATAGTTGCGCGCATTCACGCTGCCGTTGCGCAGAAACTCAAACAGGTCGCCGTGCAACTGGTTGGTGCCCGACTTGGTCACCACATTCACCGCGCCACCCGGGTGCAAGCCGTTCCGCGCCGGCAGCGCGTTGGTCTCCACGCTGAATTCCTGTAGCGCGTCGGGGAAGGGGAACGGCAGGTTGACATTCGAAAACGTGTCGTTGTTGTCTCCGCCGTCCAGCAGGTAGTTGACGTTGTTGCCCTGCGAACCGGCCACCGCGATCACTACCGAGCTGTAGAAACTCTTGCTGCCCACGTTGTCGTTGCCGGCCGTGGGGGCGTTCACCGCGCCTCCCGCCAGCAGCACCAGCGAGGTGGCCTGCCGCCCGTTCAAGGGCAGCTCCAGAATGCGGCGCTGGTCGATCACCTGCGAGACCGCGTTGTCCTTGGTCTCTACCATCGACGCCTGCGCCTGCACCTCGATGTTTTCCGACACCGTGCCCACTTGCAGGCTCGCGTTGATCTGCACGTTGTTGCCGACTTGCAGCACAATGCCCGATTGCACGTTCGTCTTGAAACCCTGGTTGGTGACTTCCAACCGGTAGGGCCCGAGCGGCAGGTTGGCGAAAATGTATCCGCCCGCCGCATCGGACGTGGTGGTGCGCGTGTATTGAGTATCGGTCTGAGTTAGTTTGACCGTGGCTCCCGCGATCGCGGAGCCGCTGGGGTCCAGAACCTGACCGTGAATCTCGGCCACCGCGACAGCTTGACCATACGATAGCGGGGCGAAAAACAAAGCCGCCAAACAGGCAAGCGCAACTAGGGAGAAATCGAATCGTCTTGTCATTGGTCCATCCTATGAGACACACTTTATATCTCTTTCCCCTACGGATGCAAGGCCCTCTCACAGGCAGGACATGCGGATACCGGCGCGCTTGCGCAGGAAGTGAGTGCGTTTTTCGGGCGGCAGCTCGAGCAGGCGGCGGATCAGGTCGCGCTCGGCGAGATCACTCTCTTTCTTGAGAGCTTCCAGCCGGGCCTTTCTGCTTACGGGCGGCTTCTTCAAGCACTTTCTCCAGGATAGGAAGCACGGCGAGGTCGCGTGGAAGGCCGGCTGCCTTCTTGCTCTTGATGATACAGGAAGTCGAAATCAACCGTGGTCACCGGCGCGCCTTGCAGCGCCGCGGCCGCGTTGCCGATCAGCAGGCTTCCGCCTACAGTATCACTCCACCGCCACGAGCGGGGACAGCACCCTCTCGCCCATGGCGAACTTCAATTCCTCAATGCCCAGCCCCGTGGCGCTGGAGATTTCGAAAAATGCCAGGCCGCGCTGCCCTGCCAACGCGCGTAGCGCCTCCACCCGCGTGCCGTCCTGCGCCGCGTCCATCTTGGTCGCCAGCACGATCATCGGCTTGGCCGCCAGCGTCTCGCTGTAACTCGCCAGTTCCTTCATGATGATCTCGAAGTCTTCCACCGGATCCCGGCCGCTCGCTTCCGATACGTCCACCAGGTGCGCCAGCAGGCGCGTGCGCTCCACATGGCGCAGGAACTGTATGCCCAGGCCGTGCCCCTCGTGCGCGCCCTCGATAATGCCCGGAATGTCCGCCACCACGTAGCTGCGGAACTGCGGCATCTGCACCACTCCCAGGTTCGGTTCCAGCGTGGTGAACGGGTAATCGGCGATCTTCGGACGGGCCGCCGAAATGCGCGAAATCAGCGTGCTCTTGCCGGCATTGGGAAAGCCCACCAGGCCAACGTCGGCCAGTAGCTTCAATTCCAGCCGCAGCCGTTTCTCTTCCCCCGGCTTACCGGGTTCGTGTTCCGTGGGCGCCTGGTGGACAGGCGTGGCGAAGTGCTGGTTGCCGCGGCCGCCTTTGCCGCCCTTGGCGACACGGAATCTCTCGCCCGCTTGGGTGAAATCGTAGATGCGCTCGCCGGTGGCTTCGTCGTAGACCACCGTGCCAACCGGCACCTTGACTTCGAGCGACGCGCCCTCGGCGCCGGTGCGCTGGCTGCCTTCGCCGTGGCGCCCGCGCTCCGCCTTGTGTTCCGGGTTGAAGCGGAACTGAAGCAGCGTGTTGGCGTGCTCGCTCGCCACCATCACCACGTCGCCGCCGCGACCGCCGTCGCCGCCGCTCGGCCCGCCCCTCGGGACATATTTCTCCCGGCGGAAGGCCAGGCATCCGTTGCCGCCGTCGCCGGCCTTCACGAGTATTCTGACTTCATCTATAAACATAGAAAAGCCGCCGGCGTGCGCTCCTGCCGGCGGCCCGTTCGAACCAGAGAAGAGTTATGCGCTGGCGCTGGCCTGGATGCTGACGAACTTACCCATCCGTCCGCGATCCTTGAACTCCACCACGCCCGTTACCTTGGCGAACAGGGTGTCGTCCTTGCCCCAACCGACGTTGGCGCCCGGCTTCAGCTTGGTGCCCCGCTGGCGCACGATGATGCTGCCGCCCGGCACCAACTGGCCGCCGAAGACCTTGATGCCCAGCCGCTGCGCATTCGAATCGCGCCCGTTCTTGGAACTGCCTAGACCTTTTTTATGTGCCATACGTTACCTACACCACCACGTCGTCAATCTTCACTTCCGTGTAGGATTGACGGTGCCCGATGGTTTTCTTGTACTGTTTCTTGCGCTTAAACTTGAAGACCAGGATCTTGGCTGCCCGGTCGGCGCCGACGATGGTGCCCGTCACTTTGCCGCCGGCAATCAGTTCGCCGCCTTCTCTGAAAGATGCCTTGACGGCAAAATCGACTTCGGAGCCGATCTCGCCGGCCAGTTTTTCGACGCGGATCACATCACCGGGGGCTACCCGGTACTGCTTTCCGCCTGTCTCGATAATCGCGTGCATGCAAACCTCAGGTTGGGGGCCGGAACACACGGGGTGCGTCGGAACCACTGGAGTAAAGAACCAGTGTACTACAAAGGAACGAACGGTTCAAATCAGTGAGCCCAAATCAGTGAGCCCAAATCCGGTGGGTACGCCAGGCTGCTAAAGTACCCATATGCCAGCCCTCGCCGTGCTTGCGCTCTTCGCCGCCGCCCTTCCCACCGCCGTCGTCCTCCAACCCGTGGCCAATCTGTACTCGCGCCCTTCTACCGATGCCGACGTCGTCTCGCAGGCCATCTTCGGCGCCAATGCCGGCATCCTCGAACAAAAAGACGGCTGGGCCCACATCCGTACAGCGGACGACTACACGGGGTGGACCCCCCTCTCCGCCTTGCTCCCCGGCAAACCCTATGCCGCCAGTGGCCGCGTAGCCGAGGTCGAGAGCCTGTTTGCCCACATCTACCGCGAGCCCAGCGTCACCAAACACGCCCCGCTCCTCACCGTGCCCTTCGAGAGCCGGCTCGAGGTAGTGGTCGAGCCCGCCGCCGAGCCCGCCGAAGCCGCCCGCTGGCTTCAGGTCCGCCTCCCCGACGGCCGTGCCGGTTGGGTGCAGGCGGCCGATGTCTCGCTCCATCCCAAGCCGCTCTCCATCGCCGAAACCCTGGAATTCTCCAAGCGCTTCCTCGGCTTGCCCTACACCTGGGGCGGCACCTCCAGTTACGGCTACGATTGCTCCGGCTTCGCGCAGATGCTGGCGCGCCGACGCGGCGTCACCATGCCGCGCGACGCCCAGCCGCAGGCCGATTGGAGCGGCGTCGCCGCCGTGGATCGCCAGCATCTCGAACCCGGCGACCTGCTGTACTTCGGCGCCTCCGATAAGAAAATCACCCACACCGGCATCTACCTGGGAGACGGAAAATTCATCAACGCCGCCACCTACCTGACCCCGATGGTGCGCATCGACGACCTCAACGACCCCTATTGGACCAAACTGCTGGTGGCCGCCCGCAGACTGAAATAGACCGGAGCTGAAATGAATCGCCGCAGTTTCTTGAAGACCGCATCCGTGGCGCCGGCCGCCGCTTCCCTCGCGCTGGCGGCCCCCGCCGCCCATGCCACTCTCACCACCAGGATCGTGCGGCTCAACCTGCGACACACCTGGACGACTACCATGTCCTCCAGTGCGTACCGCGATACCCTGCACACCACCTTCACCCGCGGCGGCATCACCGGACACGGCGAAGGTGCCCCCATCGTGCGCTACCACGAGGATGCCACTAGCGCGCAGAAGGCCGTCGAGAGCGTCCGCGATCTGTTGCTCACGGCCGACCCCATGCAGTTCGCCAAAATCATGGCCGAGGTTTTCCACCGCGTGCCCGGCGAGTGGGCCGGCAAGGCCGCCATCGATATCGCCCTGATGGACTGGGTCGGCCAGAAGCTCGGCATTCCCCTCTATTCCTATTTCGGACTCGACCCCAAGGATACGCCGCTCACCACCTTCTCCATCGGCATCGATACCCCGGAAATCACCAAACAGAAAACCCTCGAAGCCGCCGATTACCCGGTGCTCAAAGTGAAAGTCGGCCTGGCCACCGACGAGCCCACCATCGAGGCCGTCCGCTCTGTCACTAAGAAGCCCCTCCGCGTGGACGCCAACGAAGGCTGGAAGGAAAAGGAAGAGGCCGTCCGCAAAATCAACTGGCTGGAGAAAATGGGCGTCGAGTTCATCGAGCAGCCCATGCCCGCCGAAATGCTGGAGGAGACGCGGTGGGTGCGCTCCCGGGTCCACATCCCGATCATCGCCGACGAAGCCTGCCAGCACCCTTCCGACATCCCGAAGCTCAGGGAATGCTTCGATGGCGTGAACGTCAAGCTGGACAAAAGCGGCGGCATGCTGGAAGCCTGGCGCATGCTCGCGCTCGCCAGGGCGCTCGGCATGAAAACCATGCTGGGCTGCATGATTTCCAGCTCGGTGACGGTGACCGCCGCCGCACACCTCTCCCCGCTGGCCGATTTCTCCGACCTCGACGGCAATCTCCTGATCTCTAACGACCCTTACCACGGTGTCCAGGTGGAACACGGCAAGCTGATTCTCCCCAAAGGCCCGGGCCTGGGCCTGACCAAGGTAGGATAGGCTTCAGCCTGTCAATCCGAGCGCAGCTCGGACTCGTGTTCCGCTCGGATGTCCGTCGCCCCGTCCGCGCCCGGTACCGCCAACAACTATGGCACCTGCCCCGGCCGCGCGAACGGCGGAATGCCGCTCGCCGCCAATGTCGCGTCCAGGCTCTCCGCCGGCCACCAGAGACCTCCTTACGGATCTGAAGACAAAGATATCCAAATATTGAGGACGGAGCCAACTCCGCCCGCGTGCAGCATATTATACTTGGCCTTTCATGAGTCATTACCTAGCTATCGATCTCGGCGCCGAGAGCGGACGCGCTCTCCTCGGCAGTCTCTCCGGCGGCAAGCTCACCGTGGAGGAACTCCACCGCTTCCCCAATACCCCGGTCCGCGTGCCCGGCGCCCTCTACTGGGACACCCTGCGCCTCTGGCACGAGATCCAGCACGGCATCGCCATTGCCGCCCGCGAGCGCCAACTCTCTCTCGATGGCATCGG
>Ga0182021_10007459_pt1 | contig 12961 bp, 16 predicted proteins | sample 612E3MmetaG_FD_120493 | JGI IMG/M metagenome (GOLD analysis project Ga0182021, IMG submission 120493) | Permafrost microbial communities from Stordalen Mire, Sweden - 612E3M metaG (Illumina Assembly) | ecosystem: Environmental > Terrestrial > Soil > Wetlands > Permafrost | place: Sweden... | reverse complement strand
TTTTGAAATCTATAAATCATGTTATGAACGTTTTCGGTTCCGGAGATATAAGGATAACAGATATTGTCTCTGATGGAGATATCTGCATAGGTATTTGCCAATAAATTAATAGTCCATAAGGGTTTAATAAAATTCGCATTAATAATGGTAGTTATTTAACTGGGCTGATCTGGGTCATCATATTAAATATTTCTACCCAATTTTCAACTCTTTATTATTCATCACCACTTTGCTCCTCAAACATGTAAGTAATTCTCGTTTCTCTTCCATCGTGCCATCTCTTAAAATATATTTAGCATAGTTTCGCATGCCAATTCCTTGCGGGGGGGGGTTACTTATGGTATAAACTAATTAAACAAATAAATCTTTAAGTATGGAAAAAATAAAAGTTTTATGGCATAGCGGTCTTAATGGTTCTGCTACTTATTCGATTTTTAATGGAAAAGGAGAAAAAGTAATCACAAATAAACCGATAGAGATAATAGTTGAAGAAATCAAAAGAATTTATCCTAAAATAGCGGAGGAAATCAGGATTAAATCAAGGAGTTATGATTTCGATAGCATTAAAAGTATTAATCTATCAACTATGCAACCCTCATTAAGACAAAAGATTGTGGAATTAATTAAAGAAACTAAATTTTCCTACAAATAAAATCAGTTTAACCAAAGGACAACGCAAGTTGCCCTTTAATTTTGGCATAGCACATTTTTGCACCATTTTGAGTGCAATTATAGTATAATATAAGAGTATGAAACATCTAATATTTAAAAAATCTGTTTTGTTTTCCATATTATTTTTAATGCTCTTTTCTGTTTCTATTGCTTATGCATCTACTCCTACTTTGTCGGTTTCGCCTATTGGCGACGGAGATTCCGTGCAAGTGAATGTTACCGGCGATTCAAATCAAAGTGTTATATTGTTCTACACGAAATCAGGCACTGGACCAACACTTACTGCAATCGGCGCTACAAATGCAAATGGCATACTTTCAACCGCAGTAAGTTCCTCTCAAAATGGAATTGTTTCAAATAGTTTAGTCTATGTGGCCACTGGAGGTGTTAGCGGTTCGCAATCAGCTACAGTAGCATGGCCTTCGGTCTCATCGCTAATTTCAAGTAGTAATATGCTTTCCTTAAGTCAGACTGGTCTTGTTCTTTCAATCGGACAATCAATTACGATTACGGCAAGCAATCTTAATTCAAGTTCTTTATATCAATCAAGCAATTCAAATCCGCAAATTGCCAATTTTAGCATTAGCGGATCTCAGATTACAGTTACAGGAAATAGTTATGGTTCTACAACAGGAACGTTTTGCTTAATAAGCAACACTTCAAATTGCTCGAGCGTTTATGTTATCGTTCAAAATTCAAATGCTCAGCCGTTAACCTTTAGTCAAAGTAGTATTTCTTTATCTTCTGGACAAACTGTTTCTATACAAATTTCTGGAGGGTCTGGATCTTATTCAGTGCTTAATAATTCAAGTCAAAATAACGGTTTGGTGACAACAAGTATTTCAGGATCAACAATTACTTTAACAACAACAAGTACGACAGGTTCTTCTTCTATTACTGTATGTTCAGCAAATATGACATCCTGCGGAATTATTAATGTGACTATCGGCAATGCAGTTTCTTCTGTTATCTCATTTAGTCAAACTAATCCGACGGTAACAGTAGGGCAGAGTTTAAATATAAGCATATTTGGCCCAACAAATAGTTTGTTTTATGTTTCTTCAAGTTCAAATCCAAGCATTGTGCAAGCAAATTTATCCGCTTCTACGTTAACGCTTCTTGGGATTGCCAACGGTTCTTCCACGATAAATGTTTGCGTATCACCAAGCAATTGCGGATCACTAACTGTGACAGTAAATTCAAATTCCACTAATGGCGGAGCTTTGGTATTAAGCCAAGATGTTATAACTCTTTCAGTTGGGCAGACAAGCAGTATTACAATTTCTGGAGGGTCTATGCCTTATAATATTCTTTCAACGGCAAATAATATTTTTCAACCTACGTTAAATACCAATATTCTTACATTATATGGCATTGGCGCTGGTTCTGGAGCAATGAATGTATGTTCTTCTTATGGAAGTTGCGCCACTATTTCCGTGACAGTAATAAATGGATCTTCAACTTCTATATTGCCTGCTGGCTGTTCTTCAACATCAGGGTACAGTCAAACGACGGGCCAGCTTTGCAGTTCCATGCCCGGCGCGATAACGCCGGTTGCTATTCCATCGGATTGCACCGGAGCACTATACAGTATTTCTACAGGCCAAGCTTGTCCAACGAGCACAATAACTCAAGCTGCCCAGCCTGCCGTTGTTTCTACACCTACACCAAAAATCGTTGCAGCAATTTCTGAATTTACAAAGTCGCTTAAATTAGGTTCTACTGGAACAGAAGTCATATCTCTGCAAAAGAAATTAAAAACCTTAGGATTTTATGCAGGCAAAATTGACGGAGGATTTGGATCTGCCACCAAGAAGGCAGTCAAAGCATTTCAGAAAGCCCACAAGCTTCCTCAAGTCGGCAGTGTCGGTCCAAGCACCAGAGCGTTGCTGAATAAATAGTGATTATGCGCCGAGGCGGCTGGAACGTATGATATAATCAGCGTATGCCTAGAATAATTCACGGTTTTCATTTAACCAGAAAAAGAAAGCATAGAATAACGACTGGCTTGATTTTGTTCGTTATCCTGATAATTATTTTAACCATCAGCGTTTCCGCCGGCAGCTCCATAGGCCAGCTCTTAAGCGCCCTCTCGATTTCTCTTTTTCGCCTTGTTGTTGCTTATATCATATCTCTCATAATTGCCGCGATAATCGCTGTTTTGGTAAGCGACAATAAAATCGGCGATTCGCTGATTCCTGTTTTTGATTTGATGCAGAACCTTCCATCTTTCGCCCTGATTCCCATCTTTGTCCTCTGGCTTGGCTACACGAATCTGATGACAATTATTTTTGCCACCACATCCATTTTGTGGCCGATACTTTTTTATATGCTCCATGCCTTAAAGACAGTCAATAAGGACGAAGAAGACGCCGCCAAAATATTTGGAGCCAGAGGATTAAAAAAGATTTTATTTTTTTCATTGCCGGTCGCTTTTCCTTCGGCCGTTACCGGCTCTATTGTCGGTTTCAGCATCGGCTGGGAAGCTATTATCGGCGTGGAGATAATCGGACTTTCCTCCGGCATCGGCCCGTTCCTCAATGCTTCCTCCGGCATCGGCAATTATAACAAAACCCTGATTTTAGGAATTTCAGCTTTGCTTTTGGTTGTATTTTTAATCAACAGATTGGTCTGGATGCCGCTTCTTAAAAAATCTCAATTATATGCAGAACAATAAAGAAACAATCATATCGACTTCAAATATTTTTTACACGTATTTAAATGAAGAATCCGGCGAGCATTTCAATGTTCTTAGAGATATTTCGTTAAGCGTCAATTCTGGGGAATTTGTTTCTTTAGTCGGGCCGTCCGGTTGCGGCAAGTCAACGCTTTTAAGAATTCTTTCCGGCTTAACAAAAGCAAAAAGGGGGAATGTCATTTCCAAAACAAAAAAGATAGCCATGGTTTTCCAAAACTTCGCTCTTTTCCCATGGCTCTCAGTCAAGGAAAATATTGAATTCGGCTTGAAGATGGAAGGAATCAAAAAAATAGAAAGGGAAAAGATTGTCGCGGAGAAAATCAGGGAAGTCGGACTTTCCGGTTTTGAAAATAAATATCCGGTTGAACTTTCCGGCGGAATGAAGCAAAGAGTCGGCATTGCCAGAGCTCTGGCTGTCAGCCCTGACCTCTTGTTGATGGACGAGCCGTTTTCAAGCCTGGATGTTCTGACTGCCGAGAAATTGCGCGCTGAACTTTTGGATATTTGGCTGAAATACAAGGTGACTATAATTATGGTTACTCATTTGGTTGAAGAAGCGGTGGAACTTTCTGACAGGATTTTTGTCTTTGCTCCAAGGCCGACTTTTATAAAAGACGTTATTGAAGTGAGAATCCCGCGGCCTCGCAACGAAAGATCGAAGGAGTATTACGATTTGGTTGATAAAATCGCCAAGCAGATAGAATAGATTTATTAAAAATATGTTTTATGTAACAAAAAAATGTTATTATATGCGGTATGAATAAAATTTTTATTTTGCTGGCGGTTATTTTTGCTCTTTTATTTTTACAAGCGAAAAATACGGAAGCAAGCTATCACTTTTCAGATTATCGGGGCAGGCCGCCAATTCACATTTATGGCGGGACGACAAAAAAACCGAACGGCCTTTCGCCTGCGCAAATAAAAAGCGCTTACAATCTTCCATCTTCCGGCGGCAAGGGCGCGATTGTCATTATCGGCGCCTATGATGACAAGACCATTGAAAAAGATCTTAATGATTTCAGCGCGGAATTCAATCTGCCTTCATGTACGGCAGCAAACGGATGTTTTGAAAAGCATAAAATGGCAAGCGCCGTGAAAAGCGACAGCGGTTGGGCGATGGAAACTTCATTGGATATAGAGTGGGCGCATGCGATAGCTCCGCAGGCAAAAATTCTTTTGGTTGAAGCTACAACTCCGTCCGGAGCAAATTTATTGAAAGCGGTTGATTACGCTGCCAGCCGAAAAGACGCGAGCGCGATTTCCATGAGCTGGGGCGGAGCTGAATTTCCTGAAGAACTTTCTCTTGATTCGCATTTCAACAGCGTCTCCGGCGCGCCATTCTTCGCTTCATCGGGAGATAATGGAGCGGGAGCTTCGTGGCCGGCATCATCTCCTGATGTCATAGGCGTCGGCGGAACTTCAATTTCTTTCAAGGCAAATGGAAGCTTCAATAAAGAAACAGCTTGGTCTGGAAGCGGCGGCGGAGTGAGCGCTTATGAAAAAGAACCCGTTTATCAAAATGGATATTCAATAACGAAAGCAAATGGAATGCGGGCAATTCCCGATGTGTCTTATAATGCCGATCCGGTTTCTGGTTTCTCAATTATAAAAAATGGCAGATGGTATGTAGTAGGCGGGACTTCCGCTGGCGCTCCGCAATGGGCGGGCATAACGGCGCTTGGCAGCGGAATAAAAAATGATCAGCTTTATGCCGACAAAACCGGAGGGAATAACGCAAAATATTTTCGCGATATTACCAGCGGTTCAAACGGCGACTGCAAATATTATTGCGATGCTCGCAAGCATTACGATTATATTACCGGTCTCGGCAGCCCTTTGACCGTTAATTTTTAAAAAATGAAAAAAATAAAAATCCTATTTGAAGACAAGAACTTGCTGGCGCTTGATAAGCCGGCCGGCATTGCTGTCCACGCGGATGCCAAAAATTTTAAGCAGAAAACAATCGCTGATTTCATCATCAAGCATGACAAATCTATCGCCGATGTCGGCGAGCCAATGACTGCGGAGTATAAGGGCAAAGAGATTAAGATAAAACGCCCTGGCATTGTGCATCGATTGGACAAAGAAACGTCGGGAGTGTTGCTTGTCGCCAAAAATCAAAAGACCTTCAATTTCTTGAAAGAACAATTTCAAAATCATTCTATCCAGAAAGTTTATCGAATGTTCGTTTATGGTTTTGTGTCTGATCCCAAGGCCTCGCTTCTGACTGGAAAGCGGGGAGTGATAAATGCGCCGATTGGCAGAAGCCCGAATGATATTCGCATGTGGACGGCAGGCCGTGGAGCGCGCGAACCGGTTCACGAAGCGGTGACTGAATACATAGTTTTAAATAGATTCAAAGACCCCTCCGCCTTTGGCACCTCCCCTTCAAAGGGGAGGAAAGACGAGACAAATTTCTCTTATATTGAGGCATATCCGAAAACCGGCCGGACTCACCAGATACGCGTGCATATGCGCTACATCAACCACCCAATAGTTTCTGATCCGCTTTATCGCGGAGAAAAAGATTTGGCGCTTGGCATGAAGCGCTTGGCGCTTCATGCCTTATCTATAACTTTCCGCATGCCTAATGGCGAATTAAAGACAGTTGCGTCGCCACTGCCGGCAGATTTTAAAAAAGTTATAAAAAAATATTTGCCTGCCGGCAAGAAAAATCTGAAATAAAATATATTTGCTTAATATGGTTATTTATGCTAAAGTGGGCGCTATGGAAAAAACTAAATTGCAATTTACCCCAGTAGAACAAGAATCGAGAAAAAAGCTTGATTTCAAAGCTGGTGATACTGTTCGAGTTTGGAGTAAGATTCAAGAAAAAGGAAAAACCCGTCTGCAGGCCTTTGAAGGCCTCGTTCTTGCTCGCAAGCATGGCGCTGAAAGCGGCGCGACGTTTACTATCCGCAAAGTTGCTTCAGGCGTGGGAGTGGAGCGCATCTTCCCATTATATTCTCCTAATATTGATAAGATAGAAATAGTGCGAAAATCAAAAACTCGCCGAAACAAGCTTTATCATATACGCGCAAAGGCGGTCAAAGAAGTCAAGAAGCGACTAAAAAGCATTACGCTTTCAAAAGACGAATCAGCCGATGCGTCAACAAAAGAAGAATAAAATCAAAACCCGCACAGTGCGGGTTTTGTATTGGATTTAATTGGTAGACGCTATTACATTGAGATGATATAATATACATATGGTTAAAAAAGGACCGAAACCAAAAAAGATTATAGATGAAACATGGAGGCCAAATTTAGCTTACGCAATCGGACTGATTGCTACTGATGGATGTTTATCTCATGACGGATTATTAATTGACTTAACATCAAAAGATAGAGAACAATTACTTAATTTTTCTAAATGTTTAGGTGTGAATTTTAATATAGGCACTAAAAAGAATAGTAGTGGACAGGAATGTTTAAGGATTCAATTTAAAAATAGATTTTTTTATGATTTTCTTTTATCTATTGGATTAACTCCAAAAAAGTCATTAACAATGGGAGTGTTGGATATACCAGATAAATATTTCTTTGATTTTCTGCGTGGATGTTTTGATGGAGATGGAAGTTTTTATTCTTATTGGGATAAAAGGTGGCGATCTAGTTTTATGTTCTACATAGAATTTATTTCTGCTAGTAAAAAGCATATTGATTGGTTAAGAAAAGAATTAAAAGATAGATTAAATATTTTTGGTCATATGGTAAAAGATGGGAAAAACAGCACATATCAACTTAAATATGCTAAAAAAGAATCTCTAGAAATTATTAAGAAAATATACTATGATAGGGAAGTCATATGTTTGACTCGTAAAAGATTAAAGATAGAAAAAGCTTTAAAGATTAATCATAAACAGCAACAAACATACTCTTGACGAAATCTTGCGCAGGTGTTGTAACGGTAGCCAAGCTGCCTTGAGGTGGCAGTGCCCGCAAGGGCGTGGAGGTTCAAGTCCTCTCCTGCGCACATTTAAAAAGCCGACATTTGTCGGCTTTTCTTGTATAATGTTTATATGAATAAAGTTATTTTTGCAGGTGGATGCTTTTGGTGTGTAGAACATGATTTGCGTGAGGCAAATGGTGTTATAAATGTAGTATCAGGATATACCGGAGGCGACGAATCAACTGCCACCTATGAGCAAGTTTCTTCACATGCAACAAAACACCGCGAAGCTGTGGAAGTAGAATATGATTCATTAAAGACATCATTCAAAAAGTTAACACAATTTTTCCTTGATCATATTGATCCGACTGATAATGGCGGACAATTTGGAGACAGAGGTGAGAATTATCAAACAGTGATTTATTATAGTAGTGACGCAGAAAAAGAAATTGCTGAAGATTTACTAAAAGAATTAGATGAAAGTCATATGTACGATAAGCCCCATGTAGTGAAAGTGGAAAAGGTCATGCCATTCTATAAAGCTGAAGAATATCATCAGCGATATGCAGAGAAGAATCCAGAAAAATATGAAGCATATCATAAGGGTTCAGGTCGCGAGTATTTTGTGAATCGAACTTGCGCTATAAGAGAAGAGAAGCATATAATGTGGAAAGAATAATTTTATGCTATTAATCTTACTTTACATTTTACAATGGATATCAATAATCATATTGCTTGCAGTATTTATAATGCTTTTCTTGTGGATGTGGAATCTTATAAAAGAAAGAGTTCCATTTTTCTCAGTGCCAAATTTCACACTCAAAGATATTTACAAAGAACTTAATATAAAAGATGACAGCGTATTATATGATCTTGGCTGTGGCGATGGGCAAGTGTTTTTTTATTTAAATAAATTGATCTTGATAGGAACAAATACTAGCTTGCGCGCAAGCTATGCATCTATTAATTTTGAACATAAGTTGTTATAATACAATGTATGATAACTGAAGATTTAATCGCTTATATACAGTCGCAAGCCAAGAAGAATATTTCTAGAGATGAAATCGCATCGCGCCTTGCGGAAGCCGGCTGGCATGATGATGACATAAAAGAAGCTCTTGATAAAATAATAACAGCAGCTCCCGTTGCCGCGCCTGCCCTTGATATTTCTCCCGATAAAATTGAGGAACCCAAAAAAGAATTTGATCCTTATCGAGAATTGCCGGAAATTGCAAAGATTGACGTTGCCACTCCAATCACGGGTAAAACCGAATCTCCTAAAATAGAATTGCCAAAAACGGAATCGCCGAAAGTATGGACTCCCATGGCTGTGAAGCCCCAGCCCGACAAAGTCATTCTGGCAGGAAAGGTTGTTGAACCGCCTCCGGTTATAAATGCGAATCCGCAAGCTGTAAAAGTTGAAACCCCGATTGCCAATCAGCCAGCCATAAAAAAAGAAATACCGGTAATTTCCGTAAAGAATAATTTGGAAATCCGCAATGAAGAAATTTCCTCACCGCAAAAAACAGCGTCGGAAATTCCGCCGTTGCCAGCTTCACCCGCAATCCCACCAGCACCTTCAATGATTACAAAACCGGCAATGTCTGAGATGAAAATCAAATCAGAAGCGCCGCCGCCTGATAATCTACCTAAAATCGCAATGACGGCTTCTTACGCGCAGGATGTGCTTTCCGCAAGCAAAACAGAAAAAGAATCGAATCAGAATAGGAAAAAAATATTCGTAAAACTGCTGATTATCATAGCTGCAATTATTGTTATGGGCGGAACTTTTTTCGCTTTTGTGGAGGGCTATATAAAAATTCCAGTTTTTAAGATAAATCTGCTCTTGGTTAAGAAAGATCCAAAGGGCCTGCTTCTGAACACCTCTATCGCGCTTCGCGCTCTGAAATCATACAAAATAGAAACGAGTGCAACTATATCGTCTCCGTCATTTGCGAATATCACATCCGGCCTTGTCAGCGGAGAGGCCGTAACTTCAACGGATAGAGATTTTATTTCAATCAACAGCCAAGGTTTGATCAATCAAAGCAATTCATCATCGCCATTGTCTGATTATGCCATGTCTATCAGCAGTTCCGTCTTGAAAGACAGCATTGCAACTGACTTGAAATATGACGGCAAAACGCTATTCGTAAATGTGCCCGACTTAAGCCAAATTTTAAACGGCAATTCTCCCGCATCCGGAGTGGTTGCGATCCCCAATGAGGATCTTGGCTTGATAGCAGGTTTATTCCCAAGCAGCTTGAAAGGCGATATATCAAAAATTGACATATATAAGGTTTTATTGAGCAGCGTAGCTTATTCTTCGAACGATCAGGTAAGCGCGGCTCTCGGCGAATTTGCCAATAGCGTCAGTTTTGTGGACAAGGGCAGTGAGAATATAAATAATCTGCCTACTTATCATTATGAAATAAATGCCGACAAACCAACGACTAAGAAATTCTTAACCGCTCTTTCTTATGTATTTGCGGTCAATCTTTCCGATAATAACAAAGCTAATTTGGATGACGTTCTAGGTTCTGCCAGCATTGATTCATTTGAAGTTTGGATAGGCAAGAATGACGATTATATCCACAGATATAAATTCACTCTTTCCGTTCCTCTGTCGAAAGTTATAGGGCTTGCCGACAAAAGCATTGCCGATAACGAGGTCACGCTTGACTGGCAGACGACCTATTATGATTTTGATGTTGCCAATGGCATAAAGATGCCGGAGAGTTCGATCAGCATCGCTGATTTTATTAAAAGCGTCAACGACATGAAAATTAAAAATACAATCTCATCATTCAGCTCCGCCGCAAGGAATTTGTTCAATGCTTACGGCAGTTATGGCAAGCGCTCCAATCTGTCAGGCAATTGCGCCAATCCCAATTCAGGTTCGTTATTCTCGCCTCTTGGCTATCCGAAGAGCGCAAGCACTCAAGTCGGGAACATAGCAAGCATCATGAATTCTCTTCTTGATGAGACCGGCAATATTGCGTCTTGTTATTCAACTACTCGCGCATGGGCATTGGCCGGCGCGCTTTCCGACTCCAAACTATTCTGCGCTGACAGCGCCGGCGCTTCAAAAATAATGGACGCTAAAATTACAGGCACTGTCTGCAAATAATATTATGCAAAATATCTTGATTATTTTAATAATTCTTCTGGGAATTATCGGCTTTTTGCTCGCCTCATATATCTATAACAAGAAAAAAACAAAAAAGAAGCTCATCTGCCCTATGCACTCAAACTGCGAACAGGTCATAAATTCCGATTATTCAAAAATTATCGGCATTCCTGTCGAAGTTCTGGGGATAATTTATTATCTTTTCACTTTTGTAGCTTATGGCTTGATTCTTATTTTTAATATCCAGTTTGCTGCTTTATTCTTGTTGCTACTCGGCATCAGCATTTGCTCAGTCGGCTTTTCTGTTTACCTTATATCTGTTCAAATTATTGTCATTAAGCAATGGTGCATCTGGTGCCTGTCATCATCTTTTATCTCGCTGCTGATTTTCGCCTTGGCATATTTGCACTTTATTTTGCAGTAAATTGCTAAACAGAAAGCTAGATTTATAGGCGATTTTCTGATATAACATGGTAATCAATCCTATTTAATTTGGATTGGTATTATGGTGCCTATAGTGTAACGGTTAGCACTAGAGTTTGTGGAACTCTCGGCCTGGGTTCAAATCCCAGTAGGCACCCACACCTATGTTTTTATAGTCGTAAATCATATAATATACACATGTTTTATTTGTATATCCTAAAAAGTAAAAAAGATAATAATCTGTACTTTGGTTCAACAAATGATTTACGACGCAGGCTTTTAGATCATAATACTGGCAAAGTTCCATCTACAAAAACTCGCCGTCCTTTTGAAATCAGATATTATGAAGCTTATTTTGATGAAGAAACTGCCCGTAAAAGAGAATCTTCCTTAAAAAAGGACGGCAGAGCATTATCTCAACTTAAAATTCGTATCAGAAAAAGCCTGCAATAAAAATATGGGTGTGGGTGTAGGCACCCAGCGAATAGACGTCCTCGTATTAACTTGATATACTTTACGTATGGAAGAGATGAAGGGAGCGAATTATAGAAGAAACATATTGTCGGTTATCTTGCTCGTCGTTGCGGTAGGGGCCTTTGTCTATTTTGCTTTGACTCAAAAACCCAAAGAAATTTACACGTCTTCATCTAATAATAATCAGCTAGTCATAACTACCGAATCGGCTGGCATTTCTTCAACTAATGATGGCAATATGAGTAAAACAACTATCAATTCAATCACCTCAAATTCCGCCGTTTTAAACGGATCTTATGTCAATGGACAGAATTTATCCACTTGGTTTCTATATGGAGTTGATCCGAATTTATTGGTAAATGTCGGCAAGACCAATCCGGCTCTTCAGTCGAGCAAATCGGATAATTTTTCGGAAACTGTTTCAAATCTTGGATCAAATATGGAATGGTTCTACAGAGCCGTCGGCCAGAATTCCGGCGGTCCGTTGGTATACGGCCAAATTTTAACTTTTAAGACAAAATCCGACACGACAGGCCAAGCGCCCATAGTAGAGACAAGCATGGAAAATAATGACTGGCAATGCGGAAGCAATCTGACGAACGAAAATATTTGTCTTGTTGGCGAGTTTATAGGGAACGGCCTTCCGACGAAAGCATGGTTTGAATACGGAACTACGAAATCCCTAGGGAAATCCACCGCGCCGAAAAATGTCGGAACCGGCTATGGTGATTTTAAAGAGCAGGAATACTTCAAGCCAGGCGTCCAATATTATGTAAGAATTGCGGCTAAAAACAGTTCGGGAACGACTCGCGGAGAAATTATTGATTATTCTGTCTTAATATCTAAGTAAATAATTTAATGGACATACCGACATATATCGTAATCTCCTCGCTTGCTGTTTTTATCGCCATCATTATTTTACTTAAGCTGTCTCGCGCGCCAGAGCTGCGCTGGCTCGGTGTCTTGTCGTTTTCCGCTTCGGCTATTTGGATTTGCCTGACGCTCTGCGGCGAATTTCTTTATCATTGGACTAAAAATTCAATGTGCTCGAAATATCTGGGTTGCGGAGAAGGATTTTTCGGCTATGACGCGTTTCAGCATTTGTTTGCCGGAATTGCGATAGCGCTCGCCATTGTCTATCTATGCCGGCGCTTTCCTAAATATTCCATTCTGCGTTCAAGATTATGGGAAAATATTTTAATAATTATAGCTTTGGTTGCGCTTATTGCGGTCGTGTGGGAATTTGCCGAGTGTGCCCACGATTTCTTCAGAGTTTCCGCGCTCCATGAACAATTGGTAAGCTATCGGCTGCATTTTCAATTTAATTATCTCGACCAGCCGACGAATCTTGATACCATGGGCGACTTGGCTTTCAGCTTGTGCGGTTCCATAGCGGCTTTATTTTTTGCAAAATTAAAAGAATGAGCATAACTCAATAAAAATATTATCAAAATTTATGATTCATAACCTTATAATATTTCTTGAAAGTTCAAAATACATACTTCTGTTTTTAGGAGCTTTTTTTGAGGGCCCTGTTTTCATGATTTCCGGCGGATTTCTGTGGCATATCGGGCAATTTAAATTTTTCCCGATGTATATGGCTCTGGTCTTCGGTGATTTTTCTGCCGATGTTATGTGGTATTGGGTCGGATATATAGGCGCTCGTCCGCTAGTT
>Ga0182021_10007458_pt1 | contig 12961 bp, 13 predicted proteins | sample 612E3MmetaG_FD_120493 | JGI IMG/M metagenome (GOLD analysis project Ga0182021, IMG submission 120493) | Permafrost microbial communities from Stordalen Mire, Sweden - 612E3M metaG (Illumina Assembly) | ecosystem: Environmental > Terrestrial > Soil > Wetlands > Permafrost | place: Sweden... | reverse complement strand
TTTTATGCGGCCTCTGCTGGCGTACGTGGATATGCATCATAAGCAACATCCCCACGGGTTCGTAACAATTGTCTTGCCGGAGTTCATTACCGCTCATTGGTGGGAGCGTTTCCTGCATAACCGGACCGCGGAGCAATTGACACAGGCATTCAAGAGACACCCCAACATCGCTGTAATTAATGTGCCCTATTTACTTAAAAGATAATTGTAATTTCGTATAGAGAACTATGATTTGATAAAAGAATATCTTTAGGCACATAATATTAAATCGCCGGCAGAATGGGATAGAATGAATTGACGGACGATTGCCATAGGGGTGTTTTTACCAATGTTTGAAAAGGGAGCCCAGGTCTACGGATATGAAATCATAGAGTCCATCGGATCAGGAGGACTTTGTGAGATTTATAAAGCTCGCAGCTCTGACGGTTCATTCGTAACCCTGAAGTTTCCTTCTCTTGCTATGGTTGGTGATCCGGCAACCTATGAACGATTCCTGCGAGAATCGAAAATAGGGAAACAACTGGTACACCCATCTATCCCCCACGCAATTTCAATTTTTGAAAATTGCGAAGCTCCCTGTCTGGTTTTAGAATACATAGAGGGTAAATCATTACGCACTATTTTACAGGAACAAGCTCCATTACCACTGGAAAAATCATTAGATATTATCGCCCAATTGTTAGAAGCCCTGACTTATATTCATAATAATGGAGTATACCATCGTGATTTGAAACCGGAAAATGTAATAATAGACCCCCGCGGTAAGGTACATATTATTGATTTTAACCTTGCGCTTTTGCAAGGCGCGCGGCGGGTTACGTGGCGAAATCTTTCGGATGTAATGGGTACCCCCGATTATATTTCTCCTGAACAGATCCAAGGGAAACGCGGTGATGCCCGGTCAGACCTTTATGCTCTGGGAATAATATCTTATGAAATGTTTACCGGAGCCGTCCCGTTTCAGGGCGACAACCCTGCGATAATTATGAATCAGCACCTCACCGCAAATCCACCGCTTCCGCATTTATCCAAGCCCGGAATCCCTCCTCATATCGAAGATATAGTTATGAAGTCTATCAGAAAAAATCCGAAGGAAAGATACCAATCAGCACAGGCATTTTTAGACGATTTAAAAAACTATCAGGACCTGGATGTCTCCCAATTCCCCCGCAAACAGGAGAAAGTTGCCGGAGTTATCACGAATCGCCAGATATGGATATTGAGCGGTCTAATTGCCTTAGGTTTCATCGTGATAATCGGAATAATCATCTTAATCGCTTTAATTACGCATCATTAGATTTACAATAGTATTATCCGTCCGGACATCTTTTCAATTTCTTGACATCTTGCAATCAGGGAATTATAATGCCTGCGAGAGTCACAAGTTCAAGCGACTCGATTTTATATTATGAACTAAAGTTCTGAATATTGAATAACCACTCAGGAGTATAAATACCAATGCCCGCTAAAAAAAGCAAAGAAACCACAATCGGTGCCCGAATAAAAGCCGCTATAATTGTCATCGTCGGCATCATTGTATTGGTATTAGGCATCGGAATGTGGCAAAGTCCGGAAGTGGATTGGCCCGGCTTTGTGGGAACATGGAGCTCAATCGGAGACGAGTTCAACCGATTATGGAATGACCCGTTCGCGATACTTGGAATTGTCGTCATCATTGTCGGTGTAATTCTGGCCTATTATGGAATTAAGCGTTTAGTCAGGGGAAAATCATAGAGCAGTAGACAACTGGCAATTTGTGGTATTATTATTCATTAAGTCGGTATTACATTAGGCGGGATTCTTAATGAAAATAGTTGTGGTTGATGATTCACCCGAGATAGTAGAAGTAGTATCCATATGCCTCCAATTACGATGGAGTGACGCCATTCTTCTCTCCGCCGGCAATGGTATCAAAGGATTGGAGATGGTGAGAGCTCAAAAACCTGATATCGTTATCCTGGATGTTAATCTGCCGGACCTCGACGGTTTCGAAATCTTACAGGAGATCCGCCGCTTTTCCAGAGTACCGGTAGTGATGCTGACGGTCAAAGGTAAAGACCTGGACATTGCGCGTGGATTAGCCCTTGGAGCTGATGATTATGTGGTCAAGCCTTTCAGTAACATCGAACTCATCGCCAGAGTGGAGACTGCGATGCGTCACTCACGCATCGGTGGTCCCCCCAATATCGATACAGGAAACTCAACCACCGATCTAACTATAGATAGTACCGGCAGTATTAAGCAAGAAGACTCGTAATATTATTCGTTACAAAAACACTGCAACTACTACAGCATCTTTCGCGTTGTGTTCATCGAAAAATATTGCTGCCAGTTTTCGCCCGACGGTCATTTCCGCTACAGGTAAATTGCGCGCTACTGAAACCCCTTCCAGGTAAGTGTTAATACTGCCCGCAATTTCAATCGTCGCAGTATAATTTCCCGAATCAAAACTTCTCAATACTGCTTTCTTTATAGTCATTCTAATTTAAACCCCACCCAATAAAAGGTTTTGCGTATATTCTCCACGGTCAGGCCGGTAATTCAAGAGTATCCCCACCACACGTCTTTTACTGTTTGATAATCCTGCCCGATCATCAGTGATATCGATGACGTCGGATAGTTGCTGACCGCAGTTCACCGGGATGTTTATCGCCCCGCAAACCGAATCTATCTGCGTTTTTCGCAAAAAGGCGCTACCCCGCGCCTGTCCGGCTGCTATCGTGTTGATATTCCGATCGGTAATTGTAGCTACCTTATCGTAAAAATACTCCAGTTGCTCCCAGGAAAACGTGTCCACAATAAGGGGAACTCCAACACCGGTGTCATAACCTTCAACGCGAACCCGTTGGTTCTGCCAGGTGCTCAATTTGTATTTCCCCTGCAGAATAATATGAGATGTTCCATACGAGTAAAGTACGCTGTCGGATGATTGGGGGTTAACCAGGGAAGCTTTCACGCCGTCTATAAATACCATATCCGGAACAAAAGAGAGCAAACGGGCGATAATGGAATCGCCCCTGTCATCAGGATGGATAGTGAAATCGGGATAAAAACCATTAACAGTTGATGACTCTGATTTTACTTCCAATTTCAAGCCGACTCGGGCAAGGACAAACTGCAGAATCTGTTTTACATTCATTTCATTAGAATCCTTGTTCCACCGGAACTGGTGTCCGGCTCTCCAGTTTTCTAATAAACGCCAGCCATCCACACCATATAGAGTAAGACTGCTTTTACCTTCGGAGCTGGTATGTTCCCAGCCTTCCAGCCAAAAAACAGCACCAGGACTAACTTCATTCTGTTGTTGAGTCACATAGCCCGGACTGAATTCGAGTTGATTGCCAATCTTCATGGTTGCCAGATTACCTTCACCGGGAGATTGATACCTGCCATCGTCGTTTTTCAAATCGATGACGAGATGACCTGCCCGGGGCAGAGTTTCATATTGGGCTGCGATGACATCGGCCGTAATATCCAAAATGGCTTCCTTCATATTCCCGCGCCAGACGCCGGCAGGAGTTGATAGCCATGCGCAGTTTCCTGAATGGGCTATGGCTATACCATACTCACACGCGAGATTAAAAGGCACAGGTTCGCCCCAGAGATTATCGATAAAAACCGCATCCTGAACGGAATAAATCCAGAAAGGCCGGTTGTAGCTCTGAATTCCGCTGAATTTCTCCACATAAAAAGCCCGATAAACATCGGACTTGTCCGCAAAGATAGCTCCATGCTCCAAATCACCATCAGCAGGAGCCGAAGCAATTTCTTTTAAAGACGACCATGTACCGGCCGGTATACTGGCACCATCGCCGTAAACCAAAGACCAGACTTTGAAATTACCGTTTGAATCCTTACCTGTCACCAGTAAGTTCCAGTCATTGTTATAGATCGCTGCTACGCCGGAAAGTTCGCCGGTGTTTTTATCCCAAACCGATTTCGCCTGCCAGTTGCCGTTCACGCATTTCTTGATATAAAGAGATGCCTGGTTTATGAAGAACACCGCCAGATTCCCGCCCGACTTATAAACCGCGGCTAACCCATGAACTTCTGTTGAAGGTGAATAATCCAACAGCTCCGGCACGGACCAACTCGCGCCATTATCGGTACTTTTTATACGCCGCAGTTCACGATTGCTATTAATCCAGAAAATGGAAACTTCAGCCCCAAACGAAGCTGCTGCGACTGCCAGGCAATTAGTTTGATTTGTGTAAGTCCATGTACCAAAATCAGACTGGGCGCAGGGATTAGCGACCCTTTGACGATAAAGCTTGCGGCCATCTGCCGGCAATGTGATTCTAGCCCTGACAAGAGACCCATCACCCGCTACCGCCAACCCATGATAATATTCGGCTTCACTGCCCTGATACAACCGTTCCCAGGAAATTCGCATGATACCGGTTATTTTATTTTTTATTTCTATTTTCACATATGGAGTATTACTGGCTGATTGTTGCGCCATCAACAAGGTCGGAGATAGACTTCTCATTGTGATTTTTCACCTTTCATTTTTTTGTTAAGGTCCGAAATCGACGCTTTTAGATACCGGCGCAGAAAACGGGCGATAAAATGAATGCACTCTTATACGATTTTTCCTGCCTAGCCTTTTAAGTTCCTGACGGAAAAAGGCGAGCTTCTGCTGTCCCCACCCGAGCAGTTCCGCGGCTGTCGTGGTGCCGCCGGCATTAATACGATTGACGGCATATACAGCCCATTCTGTTGCTGCGTATCCGCAAGCGGCGGCTGCAATCAGATCTTCATGCCATGACGCGATCGTTGAACTGCCTATGTTAAGAGTATGCAACTTCCCATAGTAAATATAAGCATCAGAACCGTCCGGGATTTCGTTTCCAAGTAGAGTAATAACATCACCCCATAGTGAAAAACGTTGATATCTTCTGGGGAAACTGCCGACCGGGTATTCCACGGCTTCGATTACAATCCGGTCGTTTAGGGCGGCGATATCGATTTCTCTGGAACCGGTGGTGGTAGCTTTGGTAGTTTTTTGCTCATAAGGAACCTCCTCCGAGTACTCTTTGACAGCATGAGCGATATGCCTGTCCAATTCATCGTTTGTCCAACGGTAGTTGTTCGCGTCTTCATCATGCAAATCACGCCTGACGATCGCTCTCATATCGATTAAGTTCATGTCTCACCTCATCAAAGAAGCTATCAGCCGCCAGCTTTCAGTATTTAGCAGGTATCTGACAGCTGATAGCTCAATCGCTGTTTTAGTTATCCTGTACGCCGATAAGGGCGGCCGCTTTAATGGCGCTGAACAAAGCCATGGAAACATACCATTTGATTCTGTTCCGCGTGGCATCTTTGCTCTCCAGGGAGCCGATCGGCTCTACGGTCATGAAACCCGGCGCAGTTATTCCACAGAGAGCGCCCTCACCTATTTGCAAGGCATAAATTGACGAGCATGTCCCTCCGGTGGTTCCGGTCTCAACCCCACCGGCAACTACATGAGTATCCAGAATCCAGTCGCTAACGAAAATGGGAACGCTGTCCCAGTACTGGACGAAATTTCCCCAATTATCACGGTTGGACTCCATCATTCCGCCTGATCCCCTGACCAGCGCGTTGATTTTGCGGCGTGAGCGACGGCTCATCAATAACAAATCCGGTTTGCCGCCTTTTACGGCATCGATCAACTGGTCTAGCATGGGGAGACCAAGAGTTGCGCCGCTGGCTCCGGTGGCAATTACCTGTGAACTTGACGTTCCGGTATTGATCAGTTTTCTTAAGCCATCGAACTGTTTCGCATTGCTCACGGAATCGCCGTAAATGAAGGTATCTTCGAATTTATTTCTGAGCGCTTTGGCTTTCATTTCTACTACCGAAGCCTCCAGATCCTGGATATTGCTGCGGGTAGCTTTCAAGAAGTTATCTACGTCTGCATCGCCGCCCATGATTTTGAGGTTGGCAACTTTCTGCTCGAAAGTCGGGGTAGATTCCGTCCATGTGTCACCGACATCGTAGAAATCAATATCCGGCAGGGTCTTCTCCTGGTTGTAAGTCAAACCGTTGCCGACAATTTCCACGAAGGGCATCACCTGGAGAATCGGGGACTCTTTCACGATTGTTTCCACAATACCCTGGAGCAGCATGTCATTGGAAAGTTTGGATGCTTCCGCTAGTGTTAATGCCATTACCTGTTACCTCCTATCGCATATTGAATTTTTTCCCGCGGGGAAAGCGCTGATAAGTCCGCACTACGCCTGCCCGGAGCACCGGCGGGCACTCTAGTGTGTGATATTTCTTTTTCTACCGATTTTTTCACCCGCCCGATCAGACTGATCGCCTTTTCCAGAGATTTATCAACCGCTTCAACCGTATCGCCGCTGATGAGTTCCTCCGTGACCTCTGGATTCATCTGCAGTACCTTGTTTTTATATCCGGCCACCGCGCCGTTCAGAGTTTGGCCGAGGGTTGATAGCTGCTCTTTCAACTCGCCCTCCGACTCTCTCAAAATCGTGATTTCGCTCTCTTTGTCCACAATTGCCTGTTGAAGTTCTGCCACCTTGTGCTCTAACGGGTTGATATTATCGGGATTATTTCCCTGTCCGTTATCCTTGCTTGCTTCTTCGGTCAATTTTTCCTCCTTTTATTTATTGATCGTTAAACTCCCGCAAGTGCGTCGTCATATCTCACTCACTCAACGCGCTCTTAGAAGGCTTCACATTCAGATCACGATTCATCTTTAGAATAGCGTCTCTTTCTTCGAGCCATCTGGTAAATTCCGTATCCGGGTCTTTTACCCCCACTTCATACATTGCAGTGTGCTGCGAATGAATTCCGCCTTGTACCATCACCTGTTCGTTGGCCACCAGTTACGCCATGTCCCTCGGTAAAACAGGACTCCAGACAACTCTGAGACGATATTCTCCGAAATCATCGCCGCGATATTTCTCCAGCAGTTTGAGGATCATGCGGTTTCGCTGGTTATAAGCCACCGTTCGGATCGCCCGTTTACGGCTCACTTTTTGTAAAAGTGGTTGCAGTTCTATCTCCAAAGCCACACCGGAAAGATTAGTTTCATTCCCGCCAAAAGCCGCCCGCGGCGATTCCGAAACATCGTGTAGTGTACGGTACAGCAGGTTGATGTAGTCTATGTGAAGTTGAACCCCACCTCCCTGAAGCAAATCCAGGAGATAGGCCTTGGCGTCTTCCGGTATATTCCAGACAGCGCCGGGTTTGACGGTAATATCCTCAGACTGTTCGACATTTTCAAGCACTGCCACCGGATTACCGGATAATTCCAGAATGCGCGACAGTTGCGACATCGCCCTATTGAACTCTCTTTGCGGCTCCATCATTTGCGTCAGGTCGGAAACGCCCCAAATTTTCTTAGGTTCGCGCAGATTGGGGAAAGCCACGAAAGGAATGAAGCCATATGGATTAACTTTCTTATCCACACAGGCATCATCCACCCATAACTCGAATGCATCAGCCGTCCATAATTCGACGACACAAGTGGTTTTACCTTTAGGCTTGATGCCGTACATCATGACAGCAACTTCATTATCAAGAAAATAGCGCGAAGCCACACGCCATACTCGCGCAACATCGTCGCCATTGTGCCAGATATAAATACCCTGAATATCCGGGGCGGTCACTCTAACGCCGGCTGTTTCCATATCCCAAATGACCTTATACCCGGCGTCTCCCAGCACCGCGCAATCGATTTCGGTCTCAAAATCAAGCTGTTCCAAACCGTTTTCTTCATAGACCTGTTGTAAGGCCGCTTCTGCAAGACGCGTTTTCTCTCTGCCTGCTGCAGAATCTTCGATCGGATCGACGACATACTTTACACCGGACATCAGGTAGGAAGCCATTTTATCGACAACTACGCGGGCATAATTGAAAGTCAGACGCTTCTCTCCAGACCGTTCCCTGCCCGACCATTGCGTGCCTTGATAAAAATCCAGTAATTCCCGGTAACGTCTCATTCTATCGGTGTCACGGCGATTTAAATCACCGGGTTTGAAATCATCTTTCACTGCCATATTCCTTCCTTTCCAAAGGGCTCCGGGCATTCTCCGCCGGTTTAACGGCCTTATCCCCAAAAGCCAGCTTTAAAGACCTTTGCACTGTTCGCGTGCTGACTCCGAAGACCTGTGCCAGTTCTCCGATGCTTTTTCCTTCGCCGGTAAAGAGACTTGCCATTTCTTTAGCCCGTCGCCTCTTTAATAGTTTTTGTTTGCCGCCTGGTTCATCATAAATGCATATCGGTAAATGACAATTCAAACAGGATTGCGAAAATTCACAACCAACATCACGATATTGACAATATTCAGGTGGCAGATCAACAACATAATCATCCATATTCCGCATACTCACAGGAACCGCAATCGCTCTGATATTAATTTAAAAGTCAATAACCGGAAAAACCGCTATTTGATACTTGACGATTGGGAATATATTAGTACATTTGTTCTATTATAGTCAACCGGGTTTTGTCGCCCCATCATCCAACGCCATTGTCATTATGAGGAGCGAAACGACGAAGAATCTGGGGGAGGGGAGGCGTACTCTTGCTCCACACCACCCCAAGATACATTCGTCCTTCAGCGGAAGGACTCAGTATGACAGAACGAGGGGCTAAGGGTGACAGCACGAAGCCCCCCGCCGACAAAATGGAAGGATAAATGATAGTGGTCTTTTACCCTGACTTTCTGCTAAAATAGTATTGTCCGTTCAACAGAGATTCTATGCATAGAATTGAAATCCGTCTCAAAAACCATCTTCCGGATGCCCGTGGTCTCGGTCTTGTAAAAGATATCGCTGATCTCGGTATTAAATCAATATCCGTAGCTAAAGTCATAGACATTTACTATCTCGATGCCCGGTTAACCAAATCCCAACTTGAACTTATCTGCCGTGAACTTCTCGCCGATCCGGTGACCCAGGAATATCAATTCGATTCCTTCGACGTAGAGGCTAAAAAGGCCGGAGTTCATATCATCGAGGTGGCTTACAAAGCCGGCGTTGTTGACCCCGTGGAAGAGACCGTGATGATCGGTCTGCGCGACCTTGATATCAAAGGCGTGAAAGCGGTTAAAACCGCCAAATTGTATATCCTTGAAGGGAAATTGACGGCGAAACAACTGCAAAACATTGCCGCTAAACTGCTGGTAAATCCGATCATCCACAATGTTATAGAGCCGGGTGAGTCTGTGTTCACGGCCAATCCGCAGTATCATTTCGAATTAAAGCAAATTGATTTATTGAAAAATGAAAAAACGGGAATGGCAGAAATACGGCGTAACTACACTTTTTCTGAAATCGAGTTGACGGCCGTCCGCGATTATTATAAAAAACAGGGTAGAAACCCGACCGATGTCGAATTGGAAACACTGGCACAAACCTGGTCCGAACACTGCGTACACAAGACCTTTAAAGCGAAAATTTCTTATGACGGTAAAACTGTCAATAATATCCTGAAAAGCACGATTGCCCGCGTGACCAAAGAACTGGACAAACCGTGGTGCCTTTCAGTTTTCGTCGATAACTCCGGCGTGATTGATTTTGACGGCAAGTGGGCGCTTTGTTTTAAAGTAGAAACTCATAACCATCCCTCCGCGGTGGAGCCTTACGGCGGCGCTGCTACCGGCATTGGCGGTGTTATCCGCGACCCACTCGGAACCGGATTGGGCGCAAAACCTATTTTAAATACCGATGTTTTCTGTTTTGCTCCTCCGGATTTCCCCTACGGTAAACTGCCGAAAGGCGTTTTGCATCCGCAGCGAATTTTTAAAGGTGTCCGTTCCGGTGTGGCCGACTATGGCAACCGGCTAGGCATACCTACCGTAAACGGCGCCATCCTTTTCGATGACCGCTATCTGGCCAATCCGCTGGTGTACTGCGGCACGATGGGCTTGATGCCTGTAGACATGACCCAGAAAGGCAAACACAATCCGGGGGACTTGATTGTCCTCCTGGGTGGTAAAACCGGCAGAGACGGCATTCATGGCGCTACTTTTGCTTCCGAACAACTCACCGACGAATCAGGCGCAGTATCATATACTTCAGTCCAGATCGGCAACCCGATTGTGGAAAAGAAGGTCATTGATATTTTACTCAAAGCCCGTGATAGAAAACTATATAACCATATCACCGATTGCGGGGCCGGCGGATTGTCGTCTGCCGTTGGGGAAATGGGTGAAAAGACGGGCGCCCTTGTCTACTTAGACAGAGTACCTCTGAAATACGCCGGTCTGAATTATGCTGAAATCTGGATCTCCGAAGCGCAGGAACGCATGGTTATCGCAGTGCCGCCGGAAAATCTGGATGAAGTACTAAAACTGTGTGAAAGTGAAGATGTTGAAGTCGCCGTCATTGGTGAATTTACCGGCGATAAACGACTTCATCTTTTCTATCAAGGCCATCAGGTAGCCGACCTCGATATGAAATTCCTGCACGAGGGTATCCCGCAGTGGCAATTGAAAGCCGTGTTAAATCAACAACAATATCCGGAACCGGATTTCGCGCAGCCGAAGGATTTAGGCCAGTCCCTGAAAGATATCCTCGGCAGTTGGAATGTCTGTAGCAAAGAATGGGTCATCCGGCAGTATGACCATGAAGTGCAAGGAGGTACCGTCATCAAACCGCTGGTCGGCATCACCAATGAAGGCCCCGGTGATGCCACGGTTATCCGACCCGTGTTCGGCTCCGATAAGGGTGTGATCGTTTCTAACGGTATTAATCCCAAGTACGGTCAAATCAGTCCTTACTGGATGGCAGCCTCGGCCATCGATGAAGCTCTGCGGCAGATTATTGCTGTCGGCGGTAATCTGAGACAGGTGGCTTTACTGGATAATTTCTGCTGGGGAGATACGCGCAAACCGGAGATGCTGGGCGCGCTGGTGGAAGCCGCTCAAGCCTGCTACGACATCGCTAAAGTGTACGAGACACCATTCGTCTCCGGAAAAGACAGCCTCTATAATGAATTCGAGTATGAAGGCAAAGTTATCGCTATTCCCCATACCCTATTAATCTCCGCCATGGGTATTGTCGAGGACGTCAAACGCTCGATCTCTATGGATTTTAAAAAGGCTGGCAACCTGATTTATGTCATCGGGGAAACGAAGAATGAACTCGGCGCATCTGCTTATCTGGATACAAGGGGATTTGTTGGCAACAACGTGCCGAAAGTAGAACCGGCCAGAGCCCGGCTACTGATGGAAAAACTTAGTAACGCGTCAGAAAAAGGCCTGGTTAAAGCCTGCCACGATTGCAGTGAAGGCGGTATCGGTGTGGCCGTCGCAGAAATGGCTTTTGCCGGTGGATTGGGCGCGGAAATAAAAGTAACGTTAATACCCGTATCGAGCAAAATCTACCGCGATGATTTTGTCCTGTTCTCCGAGTCTAACAGCCGGTTTATCGCTGAAGTCACGCCGGAAAACAAGGCCAAGTTCGAGAAAATGATGCAGGGTACATCTTTTGCCAATATAGGCTCCACAAATAATGATGGTAAGTTTGAAGTATTCGGGTTAAATGGGAAGAAGATACTTAGCGAATCAATTAGTGATCTGAAAGAGGCTTGGCAAAAGCCATTACGCTGGTAATAAATAATGAATAAAGTGAAAACTCTGGTAATCCGTGCTCCGGGCACCAATCGTGATGGTGAGGCCGTCTTTGCCTTTGAACTGGCAGGCGCCGAGGTCACATTGGCTCACGTCAATCAGCTGATTCGCGGTGAGTGTAATCTGTTCGATTTCCAGATTTTTGTAATTCCCGGCGGCTTTAGTTATGGTGATGATATCGCCAGCGGAAAAGTATTGGCGAACGAACTAAGGATGAAATTTGGGAAAGATCTTTTAAAGTTCGTCAATGATGGCAGATTGGTGCTGGGTATTTGTAACGGCTTCCAGGTGCTGGTTAAAGCGGGTATCCTGCCCCCGGTCAAGAGAGGCGACACCCCGCGTGTAACATTAACCAATAACGACTCCGGTAAGTTCGAATGCCGCTGGGTATATCTTGGCGTAAACCAGAAAAGTCCCTGCGTATTTACCAAAGGGATGGAAAGTATTTATGCGCCGGTCGCTCATGGAGAGGGTAAATTCACGGGAGATTTGAAAGCCATCACTGATAAGAATGTCGCCGTCTATTACATGGATGACCACGGGAACAGAAATGCAGGTTACCCCTTTAATCCCAATGGCTCGTTGAAAAACATTGCCGGTATCTGTGATGATTCTGGTAGAGTCTTTGGCTTGATGCCTCATCCTGAGGATCACGTTCTTGGCACACAGCATCCGCAATGGACAAGGTTAGGAGCGAAGAAACACGGCGATGGGCTCCCTCTTTTCCAGAATGCGGTTAAATGGGCAAAAGGTATTTAGTAATCGCATTATTTCGTGTTTGGTTTCCCGTCTATCTTCTCCACTTCGATCGTACATTCTGTAACTAGTGCTGCAAAAGCTCCTAAAGCCGCCAACAGAGGCGCCATCATGATTGCGATAGCTGCCGCCGGTGCGCCAATCGTCAGCGGAATCTCCAGGACTATCCGGCCTTCATGTATTATTTTGACTCGACGGATATTACCTTCATGAATGAGTTGCTTGACCTTCTCAACCAGTTGACTGCCCGAAATATTGAATTGTTCTGTTGACATTTAGCCTCCCGTTCCGGTTTGTTGCAAGTAGTTGCAGAACCCACTAAGCACTTTCAGGTAACAAAGTGCGTTAAATAAATTGAATAAACCACTATCGAAGAGTATACTCTATCTATGAGCAAAAAGGGGCTAAAAGTAAAACATTTCCTCTCCGTTACTGACGTCACGCCCGAAGAATTTAAATTTCTTCTCGACTATGCTGTAGAGTTGAAATCACGCGGTTGGATCTCGTTATTAAAGAATCGGACGCTGGCAATTCTTTTTGAGAAGCCATCACTGCGGACCAGGGTTAGTTTTGAAGTGGCTATGCGGCAATTGGGCGGACAGACTCTTTATCTA
>Ga0182021_10007457_pt1 | contig 12961 bp, 12 predicted proteins | sample 612E3MmetaG_FD_120493 | JGI IMG/M metagenome (GOLD analysis project Ga0182021, IMG submission 120493) | Permafrost microbial communities from Stordalen Mire, Sweden - 612E3M metaG (Illumina Assembly) | ecosystem: Environmental > Terrestrial > Soil > Wetlands > Permafrost | place: Sweden... | reverse complement strand
TGGACTGGTTGGAGACGGCGTTCACGACCAAGCCAGTGGCGCGCAAGTCCAGGGCGAGGCGGCGGACGGTCTGGAAGCCCGGGATGACGGCGGTCCCTCGACCGACGACGATCTTGAAGCCCAAGCTGTCCAACTGGGTCTCGTTATCACCCTTGGCGCCTAACCCGGAGATGATCAGGGCTTCGTTGGGTTCTGCGACCCGCCAGACAAGGCGGAATGCAAAAACCAAAAGAATGACGAGGACGACTGCGGCTCCTGCGATGAAGTACATGGGGTTCGTATTTCCTTTCATGACCCATGGGTGGCCGCTGAGACGTGCGGCCGGTGTGGAGGGTGAGGTCTCCGGTGTTGAACGGTGCCGCAGAGCTTGCGGGCCTATGTCAGCTGTAGCTGTGATGCGGAGGTGGGGGTGGAATGGTGTCCTGAATCAATGACCGGGCCGGTCGGTCCCGCGACACCGCGGGGGTGGTTTCAACCGGGCTAACGAACACAGTTAGCGGTGGTTGGTAGTCGTCAACCTTGACCTTGACCCCTTTTTCGATGGTGACTATGGGGTCACTGGCGTAGGCGTAGAAGGCGTCGGACCCGCCGCGAATCTCCAGCGTCACCTCACCGACCGTGCCCGGTGCGACCCGTCCAGTTACCCGCCCTGTCCTGCCGATCACAGGGTCGTGCCTTCCAAGTGATTGGCCTCGCTCAGGCTCCCGGGGCGTGCCCTGTTCACTTGGCGGAAAATCCGAGCAGAAGAAGACCAACCATCATGGGAGCAGTATGGCCTAGCGCCTGCGCCGTTCAGTCGGCCGGGCGCACCTACGGAGGCCGCGAGGCAAGAACCCGGCGCGCGAGGACGGTGTGGTGGCCTCTGGCTAGTCCATGGCGCCAGAAGGGCCGCCGGGTGGATCACCGGTCAGCAAGACGACGACCCCGTAAGCCAAGAACAGGACCACGACCGGAACCACACGTGAACCGCTGCAGAAGATACTGCTCATCAGTATCAGCAGGAGGAAGATCGCCGTCGTCAGGCAACCCTGCCAACTCGCGATCCTCCAGCCCCAACCGAAATACTTCTTCGGTCCGAACCATGGCTTGCCTGTCACTCGAGTGCGCACGACGCGATTGTCCACTCTCTGACTGCGTTCAATGCAGTCAGAGACCACACTTGCTGCTGATCAGATCCAGCTAATGTGCTGGCGCAGATAGAGGTAGCCGACGAACGCGAAGGCATCGAGCAGGATGTGGGCCAAGACCAGCGGCAGGACGCGACGGGTGCGCTGGAACCACCAGGCGAAGATCAGCCCCATCACGAAGTTACCGGCGAACCCGCCCAGCCCTTGGTAGAGGTGATAGCTCCCCCGCAGCACCGCGCTCGCCCCCAGCGCCTGACCGTTCGACCAACCGAGCTGACGCAGCCGGGTCAGCAGGTAACCAATTACGACTATCTCCTCCAGCACACCGTTCTGGGCAGCCTGAAGCACCAGCAGAGGCAGGCGATACCAGGTGTCCGGGACATCCACCACGGCAAGGTGAGCGCTCACACCGAGTTGGTGGGCGGCCCAGACCAAGACCAGACCGGGTACGCCGATGAGCGCGGCGAAAGCGACACCCGCTAGCAGGTCTCTGCGCCAGGGTCGACGATGCAGGCCGATCCCGAAGCCAGCGGTCCCCGGATCGCGGGAAAGCAGCACCAGCACCAACAACACCGGCATGAGTCCCTGAACCACACCCGTGAGGTCGTAGGCGATGTCGAGCCACATGTGAGCGGTTTGAGCACCGGAGGCGACCGTGGCCGTGGTTGCCGAGATGCCCCCCCTAACGGTCAGCTCGGCCTTCAGGTAGCTGAGCAGGGCATAGACGCCGGACATCCCGAGCGAGACGCCGAGAACCGCCAGAACCTCCAGGCCTCGGTGCTTAACCGGCGGGTTCGCCGTATCAACTGGGGATGTCACGCGGTCAGTCTGCCCCGAATGTGCTCTGTCCGCCGGAACCTTCCGAGGCCGGGCGACGTCCTATCGATGTGAACCGCAAACGATGGGCTGCAGTAGCCGCTGTCGCGGCGGTACTCGTGTTGCTCCTTTGCGTGGCGGTTGCGGTAAACCGCAGTGGCACGGCTAGACCATCATCCCCCCCGGATCGACAGGCATTCGGGTTCGACGCAGCCTATGCAGACCCCGACCCGCTGGTGCTGGTCGTCCGCTACGGCGACTCAAGCAGCTGCCCCAGCAAAGGCGTGGGACGCAGCGTCTTGCAGGAGTCCGACCGGGTCGTTGTGACGCTCACCCGCACACCACGGGACACAAACCAGATCTGCACCTCCAACTACGCCGCCAAACTGGTCCGGATCCACCTCACCGCACCACTGGGCAGCCGCACAGTCATCGACGGCTCACGCCAGAAGCCGGTGCCCATCTCGCCGGGCAACCCGCCCTTCGGCTGAGTCAGCGTTCATTCAGCAGTATCGGGATACACCTGTCTGTGGTCACGCTGTCGGTAAGAGGTGGCACCCTTGGTTAAGACATGACCTCTGAGGTGCTGGCCCGATTCTCTCCCGCGACCCGAGACTGGTTCAGCGGAAGTTTCGCCGAGCCCACGGCCGCACAGATCGGCGCCTGGGATGCCATCAGCACCGGCGCCCATACCCTCGTGGTGGCTCCGACCGGTTCCGGCAAGACGCTCTCGGCGTTCATGTGGGCGCTGGACCGACTGGCCACCACTCCCCCACCCACAGAACCACTACGCAGGTGCCGCGTCCTCTACATCTCCCCTATGAAGGCTCTGGCGGTAGATGTCGAGCGAAACCTGCGCTCACCCCTGGTCGGTATTGGTCACGCCGCCTCCCGGCTCGGCTTTCCGATGCCCGAGGTGAACGTCGCGATCCGATCCGGCGACACCTCCGCGGCTGACCGCAGGCTTTTCGCCCGCCGTCCCTCCGACGTCCTCATCACCACCCCTGAGTCCCTCTTCCTGATCCTGACATCAAAAGCACGCGAGTCCCTGTCCGGCCTCGAGACCGTGATCTTGGACGAGATCCACGCTGTCGCCGGCACCAAGCGTGGCGCCCATCTGATGCTGAGCCTCGAGCGGCTGGACGCACTGCTGGACAAGCCCGCTCAACGGGTGGGTCTGTCGGCCACCGTACGACCGGTCGAGGAGATCTCACGCTTCCTTTCGGGTGGTCGACCGGTCACCGTCGTCCAGCCCTCGTCAACCAAAAAGTGGGACCTGCAAGTGGTCGTCCCCATCCCCGACATGTCTGCACTGGGCGAGGCAACTGCAGACGGCAACGGAGCGGCGGACGGTCCGCAGCCACGCGCCTCCATCTGGCCACATGTCGAGGAACGCATCGTCGACCTGGTCGCCCAACATCGCTCGACGTTGGTCTTCGCCAACTCCCGGCGTCAGGCCGAGCGCCTGACGGCTCGTCTCAATGAGATCTGGCAGGAGCGACTCGAGCTCGCGAACCTTGCCGGCACCCCTGCTGCTGAAGAGCAATCGAACGCCACGATGTCAGCGGTCAACAGGGAAACCAACCCGGTTCGGACGCCGGCACAGATGATGGCGCAGGCGGGCACGTCCAAGGGCGCGCCAGGAGTGCTCGCCCGCGCTCACCACGGTTCGATCAGCAAGGAGCAACGCGCTCTGATCGAGGAGGACCTGAAGGCTGGCCGCCTGCCCGCGGTGGTCGCCACGAGTTCTCTCGAACTCGGCATCGACATGGGCGCCATCGATTTGGTCATCCAGGTGGAGTCGCCGCCGAGCGTGGCAAGCGGGCTGCAAAGGGTCGGGCGCGCTGGCCACCAGGTGGGCGCCGTGTCTCGCGGAGTGATCTTCCCCAAGTTCCGCGGGGACCTGGTTCAAACCGCCGTGGTGGTCGACCGCATGCGACTGGGTGCCATCGAATCGCTGCGTGTCCCGGCAAACCCTGTTGATGTCCTGGCTCAGCAGGTCGTGGCCATGTGCGCGATGGACGACTGGACCGTTGACGACCTGCAGGCCCTGGTACGCAAGGCAACTCCGTTCGCAAGCCTCCCCCGATCCATCCTGGAGTCCGTGCTCGACATGCTGTCCGGGCGATACCCGAGCGATGAGTTCGCCGAGCTACGACCGCGCCTCGTCTGGGACAGGGCGACAGGCAGGCTCAGTGGACGACCGGGGGCGCAGCGCCTAGCAGTCACCAGCGGGGGCACCATCCCGGACCGTGGTCTGTACGGCGTATTCCTCGGATCCGGGCAGGGTACCGGGCGGCGGGTCGGCGAGCTCGATGAGGAGATGGTCTATGAATCGCGAGTAGGCGACGTCTTCACCCTGGGCACGTCGTCGTGGCGGATCGAGGACATCACCCACGACCAGGTGCTGGTCACGCCGGCACCTGGCCAGGCCGGCAAGCTGCCGTTCTGGAAAGGCGACTCGCTCGGCCGGCCGGCCGAGCTCGGCCGTGCTGTGGGCGAGTTCGTGCGCGAACTTGGCAGGCTCGGTCCGGACAAGGCACGAGCCAGGGTGACCGCAACCGGCCTCGACCCCTGGGCGGCTGACAACCTGCTCACGTATCTGGACGAACAGCGCGAGGCCACCCATCATGTCCCCGATGACCGTACGATCGTGGTCGAACGGTTCCGTGACGAGATCGGGGACTGGCGCGTGGCCGTTCACTCCCCTTTCGGAGCGCAGGTGCATGCGCCCTGGGCGTTGTGTGTGACGGCCAGGATGCGAGAGCATTTTGGTGTAGACGTGCAAGCGATGCACGGTGATGACGGCATCGTGTTCCGGCTGCCCGATATCGAGTTCGACACAGGCTCTGCTTCGGCCACTGTGAGCTCAACCGGTCTTGGCTCCCCCGGTCCAGGCCAAGAGCTGATGTCCCTGATCGCGCTCGACGCAGATGAGGTCCACGATCTGGTCACCACCGAGATCGGCGGATCTGCCCTGTTCGCAGCGCGTTTCCGCGAGTGCGCCGCACGGGCCCTCTTACTCCCGCGTCGCCGTCCCGATCGCCGGCAGGCTCTGTGGCAGCAACGGCAGCGCTCCGCTCAGCTGCTCAGCGTGGCAAGTCAGTACGCGTCCTTCCCGATCATCCTGGAGACAGTGCGCGAGTGCGTGCAAGACGTGTTCGACGTGCCTGGTCTGAGCGCCCTTATGCGCGAGATCGGGTCTCGCAAGGTGCGTCTGGTCGAGGTCGAGACGCCGACGCCGTCCCCATTTGCCCGCAGCCTGATGTTCGGTTACGTGGCGCAGTTCCTGTACGAGGGGGACTCTCCCCTGGCCGAGCGGCGTGCTGCGGCCCTGTCGCTGGACCCCACCCTGCTGGCTGAGCTGCTGGGACGTGGCGAGGGCGCAGCTCTGCGCGACCTGCTCGACCCTTCGGCACTGACCCAGACGGAGTCCGAGCTCCAACGACTGGCGCAGGGACGTCAGTGCCGTGGCATGGAGGATGTGGCAGATCTGGTGCGCGTGCTGGGCGCTCAACCGCACCTGTCCATTTTCGAGCGCTGTGTCGAGGGGTCCACCGCCAAAGACGTCTCCGCCTGGCTCGTCAATCTCGAGGGCGACCGACGGCTGATCCGGGTGCGCATCGCGGGCCAGGAGCGATGGGCCGCCATCGAGGACTCAGGTCGACTGCGTGACGCCCTCGGTGTCGCTCTGCCGCTTGGCGTCCCCCAGGCCTTCCTCGAATCGGTCCCCGACCCACTGGGCGATCTGCTGGCCCGATACGCCCGGACTCACGGCCCTTTCACCGCTCGGGACGTCGCCGACTGGTTCGGCCTCGGTATGGCCGTCGTGGCAGATGTGCTGCGACGGCTCATAGCCGCCGGCCGGGTCGTGCAGGGCGAGCTGAGGCCGATCGAATGTGGGGGCGGAGTACACGGCAACGACTTCTGCGACGCGGAAGTGCTTCGCACCCTTCGTCGTCGATCACTGGCTGCTCTTCGGGCCGAGGTCGAGCCCGTTCCGGCCGTCGACCTAGCCCGATTCCTTCCATCCTGGCAAGGGGTGGGCGCTGGTCTCCATGGCAGCGAAGGCGTCCTTCGCGCAGTTGAGCAGCTGGCCGGAGCGGTAGTGCCCGCCAGTGCACTGGAAACGCTGGTGTTGCCAAGCCGTGTGGCGGCATATGGCCCGGCGCTGTTGGATGAGCTGACAACCAGCGGTGAGGTGCTCTGGCGCGGACACGGCGCCCTGCCCGGCGATGACGGATGGGTCTCCTTGCATCTGTCCGAAACCGCACACCTGACGCTGGCGGAACCGTCGCAGGACCTCGAACTCTCCGAGCTTCATCGCCTGGTCCTGGACGCTCTCAGCGGCGGCGGCGCGTTCTTCTTCCGCACCCTCTCGGACGCTGTGGCCATCAACGACGACGAAGAACTGACCCGAATCTTGTGGGACCTGATCTGGGCAGGACACATCAGCAACGACACTCTGGCCCCCTTGCGGGCACTGCTCATGGGCGGACGTACGTCCCACAAGCCACGGCGCACCGGCCCGCGCTCGAGCCGATACTCCAGCAGGACTGCCAGTCTCGGCGCACTGTCCGGGCGACACCTCTCTTCCGGCAGGACCTCATTGTCGCCGCGCACCGGACCTTCCACAGCGGCCGGCCGATGGTCTCTGTTGCCAACCGTCGAACCCGATGCCACCGTTCGCTCCTACGCCACGGCAGAGGTGCTACTGGATCGCTATGGCATCGTGACCCGCGGATCCGTGGTCGCCGAAGGGGTTTCGGGCGGCTTCGCCAGCGTCTATCGGGTGCTGGCTGCAGCAGAGGAGTCGGGGCGGGTCCGGCGCGGCTACTTTGTCGAGGGTCTGGGAGCAGCGCAGTTCGCAACTACCGGCGCCGTTGACCGACTTCGCGCTCAGAGCCGGCCGCTACCAGGCGAACCGTCACATACCGAACGCCGCAACAGGGCATCGTCAGCACTGGTTCTGGCAGCTTCGGACCCTGCTAACCCGTACGGCGCGGCTCTCGGCTGGCCCGCCCGAGTCGCTGATCTGGACCAAGGGCCCGTGAACTCCCAACACGCGACCAATGCGGTGCCCAGTCGAGCCTCCAGGCAGGGCCACAGACCTGGGCGCAAGGCCGGCGCACTGGTACTACTCGTGGATGGAAGGCTCACGCTGTACGTCGAGCGGGGCGGAAAGACGTTGTTGTCCTGGAGCGACGACCCGACATTGCTGCAATCGGCCGCTGATGCACTAGCGCTGGCTGTACGTGAAGGGGCATTGGGCAAAATGACCGTCGAGAAGGCTGACGGCGCCTCGGTGCTTCGCCCCGACCATCCTTTGGCTGCCGCCCTTGCCGGGGCTGGCTTCCATGCAACGCCCCGCGGACTCCGTCTGAGACGTTAAGACCTGTCATGCGTGCAGGTGTGACTGCCAGTCACTGGGCACACGACCTTGGGGACCGGGCGTGGGCTGTTCGAGCGGATGGTGCTGCGGCGGGGCAAGGTCAGGCCCTTCATGGAGCAACTCGTCGGCGTAGCTGTAGAACCAGTCCTCACCGGGCTCATAAGAGCGAATCCATTGATGGTCCTGCTCGCGAGCATGCCGGCTCGCGTGCTGAGCGGGAGAAGCATCGCAGCAACCGACGTGGCCGCACTGCGCACACCTACGCAGATGGAACCACCAACCGCCGCTGGCCTGGCATTCCACACATCCGGGCCCGCTAGGCGGAACGTCCGGGTCGATCCCTGGCACATGGCTCACCGCACACCTCCATAAGCACGACGACTAGACGTCAGGCTAAACCGCGAGCCCGCCAATGCGAAGAGCCCTCCGAAATGGCCGAGCATCGGCCATAAGGGCCTGCCCGGGTCGACTCAGGCCCTCATTCGACACGTACGCCGATTCCCCGGCCCGGTGATCCTTTGCCAGATTGTGACGGCCGGGGTTGCCGGCACTAGACGGATTTCAGCGCGCCGGAACCGAATCATGACCGAGTTCAACAGCAGCGCCCTGGTGCAGGGGACCATTTCGGCTCACCAGCGCACTGGTCAGTCACCGGAGGCGGAGTCAGCCAACGAGATCGTGTTCACGGGCAGTTGTGGCTTCTGTAGGCAAGGAATCGACAGCAGCACTGGTTCCCCGGGTGTGGACCGCCGAGGCCGCCTCCCTTCTTACGTCCAGATTCCGGGCAGCAGCATGCCCATGACTGCTCTTCGGGAAGCTGACGATGAGCCGGCAGAGCCAGATCGGTGACTTGTCCGCTTGAAGAATCTGCAGCTTGGGTCAGGCTGCCGAGGCGCGGACAAGGGTGTCGGAACGCTGACTGATCGGCAAGGTCGCCAAGGCGCTGACAGCCTCGGACTCGGCGGCCCGGTCGGACACGTCGCTGAGCATCTGGGACATTGGCAGGTGCAGAGCCGCACAGATCGACGCGAGCAGCTCGGAGGAGGCTTCCTTCTCACCACGCTCAACTTCGCTCAGATAACCAAGCGAGACGGCGGCCGAAGCCGAGATCTCGCGCAAAGTGCGCCCCTGAGCTTGACGGTGGTCACGAAGGACGTCACCGACTTCACGACGAAGCAAGATCATGGCGCCTCCCAACGGCAAGTCGAGCAACAGTATGTGAGAACAACGGTACCCCCCAGACGATGCAGTCCGCCTATCGGATTGCCAGTTTGGGTCTAACAGGTTGAGTCAACAGTGCCCGGCGGGGGGTTCTTCCCTGGACTGGGCACCAACTCCTCGGCGAGCAGCGCCAGGACGGCCAACACGCTCTGGATCCGGACAGCTGCACGATCCCCGGACAGGCTCAGCGCTTTGACCCTTGACGACCCCGGCCCGACCACCGCGACAAATACCGTGCCAACACGCTTGCCGTCTGCCCGATCCGGGCCCGCCACACCGGTGGTGGCCAAGCCGTAGGTCGCACCCATCAGTGACCGCACCCCACTGGCCATCTGCTCGGCCACGTCGGCGTCCACGGCTCCCGCACGGGCCAGCAGCGCCTCATCGACCCCCAGCACCTGTGCCTTGAGGTCCGTGGCATATGCAAGGACTCCCCCACGCACCACGACCGACGCACCGGGGATATCGGTCAAGGCTGCAGCCACCAGCCCCCCGGTCAGAGACTCCGCAACGGCCACCGTCTGCCCCGTGGCGGTCAGATGCGCGACGAGATCTGCGGCTGTATTGGGCGCCACCTTCAAACCTCGGGCTCTGCGGTATGGCGCGCTGCCGCATCACGCGCCGCGGCCTCCCTTACCGCCGCCTCCCGTTCTGCCATTTCGGCAGCTGCGGCCGCCCTGCGCTCGCGCTTGGCCTGCGCACGGGGACTGGTGTTGCGCAGAGTTTGCGCGCGCAACACGTAGTCGGCCCCGGTTGCCACTGTCACGATGACCGCCAACGCCATCACCACCACGGCGATGGCGTGCCAGGGACCGCCGAACGGCAAGACATACAACAGGATCGCGACCGCTTGGAGTGCGGTCTTGACCTTGCCTCCGCGACTGGCGGGTATGACGCCGTGCCGGATGACCATGAAGCGCAGCGCGGTGATGCCGATCTCCCGCACGAGGACCAACACAGTGACCCACCACGGCAACAGATCGATGATCGAGAGTCCGACGAACGCCATACCCATCAGGGCCTTGTCGGCGATCGGGTCACTCACCTTGCCGAAGTCGGTTACCAAACCTCTGGCCCGCGCGATGTCGCCATCCATACGATCGGTCGCCGTCGCGACCACGAACACGGCTGCGGCAAGCAGGCGGTAGCTGGTCAGCTCACCGCCGTCGTACAGCAGGAACCAGCCAAAAACGGGCACCAGGGCGATACGCAAGATGGTGAGCGCGTTGGCGATGTTCCAGGCGCTCGCCTGGGCAGGCTGAACGTGGGTGCCATTGCCGGCGGGGGTCACTCGGGTTCCGCGATGAGGTCGATGCCCTCGGTGTCGAGAACCATCGCTGCGATGATCTCGCCGACCGCCGGAACCTTGGCACCTGGGCGCAACCGAAGGATTGTTGCACCGTCCACGTCCGGTCCCTGATGAGCGGCCCGTCCGGCCAGCTCATCGGTGTCCTCGTCGATCCCGTCAACCAGCACCTCGACGCGTTCTCCGATGCGCTCCTCAGCCCGCTGGATATTGAGCTCTTCCACCAACGTCGTGAAGTGCGCGACACGGTCCGCGATCACATGCCTGTCAAACTTGCCTTCAAAGGACTCGGCCTCGGTGCCGTCCTCATCGGAGTAGCCGAACACGCCCACCACATCCAAGCGCGCAGAAGTCAGGAACGCCTCGAGCTCGTCGAGATCCTCCTGCGTCTCTCCCGGGAACCCGACGATGACATTGGACCGGATGCCGGCTAGCGGGGCGCGAGCGCGGACCTGATCGATCAGGTCGAGAAATGCCTGGGGCGAACCGAAACGGCGCATCTTGCGCAGGAGCCGCTCGGAGGCGTGCTGGAAGGAAATGTCGAAGTACGGCACAACACCCGGCGTCGAAGCCATGACGTCGAGCAGATCCATCCGGATCTCGGCGGGCTGAAGGTAGGACACCCGGACACGCTCGATCCCGTCAACCTTGGCGATCTCGGGCAACATCGTCTCCAGGAGGCTCATATCCCCCAGGTCCTTGCCATACGAAGTGGAGTTCTCGCTGACCAGGAAGATTTCCCTGACGTCGTGCTCGCTGAGCCACCGGGCTTCGGCTAGGACATCGGCCGGTCGCCTTGACACGAAAGATCCACGAAACATCGGGATCGCGCAGAAGGCGCAGCGCCGGTCACAGCCGCTGGCGATCTTCAACGGTGCCCACGGGCGACCGTCCAGACGTGCGCGGATGACACGTGGACCGCTGGCCGGTGCCGGTCCTTGCACCTTCTCGATTGCTGGGGGCGTGTTGAGCAGAACCCCCGGACCACCGTGACCAGGCACGGCCACAGATAGAGCGGAGGCCTGTCGCGAGGCCGGCGAGAGCGGCAGCAGGGCCCGACGGTCCGACGGCACGTGCGCGACCGGTTTGTTTCCGTTCAAGATCGAAGTGAGGTGGCTCGACATGTCCGCATAAGAGTCGAAACCGAGCACGGCGTCAGCCTCGGGCAGCTCGGCGGCAAGCTGCTCGCCATACCGCTCGGCCAGACAACCCACGGCCACGACTTTCTGCGTGCGTGCCGATCCTTTGAGCTCGGAGGCCTCCAGGAGTGCGTCGATGGAGTCCTTCTTGGCCTGCTGAACGAAGCCGCACGTGTTGATCACCGCAACATCAGCCTCTGCTGCGTCATCGACCAACAGCCAGCCCTCGGCGGCCAGACGCCCAGCGAGCTCCTCGGAGTCGACCTCATTGCGAGCGCATCCCAATGTGACCAACGCCACACTCCGGCGGTGGCCGGTTGCGGTCGGGGTCGGGGGCGTCATCACCCCATCGTAGGTGGACTGCTGTTGAATGACCGCATGCCCGACCTCGCACCAGACACCATTGCCCCAGACACCCTCGCCCGCGTCACAGAGCTGCTACGCAGGCACCCACTGATCGACGGGCATAATGACCTGCCATGGGCGGCGCGCCAGCAGTCGGGCTACGACTTCCAGCGGCTGGACCTCGCCCAACGGGTGGGCACCACACACACCGACCTGCCGCGGCTTCGCGCTGGCGGGGTCGGCGCACAGTTCTGGTCGGTCTGGGTGCCCTCCTCTCTGACAGGTGGCGCAGCTGTCATCCAGACCCTTGAACAGATCGACGCCGTCCGCCAGATGGTTGCCCGGTATGGCGACCAGATGGGTTTGGCGCGAACTGCCGACGAGCTGGAGGCTGTCTTCGCGTCCGGGCGCATCGCCTCACTCATGGGGGCCGAGGGCGGGCACTCGATCGGCTGCTCGCTGGCGGCGCTGCGAATGCTGCACGTGCTCGGTGTCCGTTACATGACACTGACCCACAACGACAACGTCCCGTGGGCCGACTCGGCCACCGACGAGCCCGTGTTGGGCGGTCTGTCCCCTTTTGGCGTCGAGGTGGTGCGCGAGATGAATCGCATCGGCATGCTGGTCGACCTCAGCCACGTCTCTGCCGACACCATGCGCGACGCCTTGGCGGTCAGCGAGGTTCCTGTCATGTTCTCGCACTCCTCCGCCCGTGTTGTCTGCGACATGACCCGCAACGTCCCTGACGATGTGCTCGAGACTCTAGGTAAAAAGGACGGCATCTGCATGGTGACGTTCGTGTCTGACTTCGTATCCCCCGCTGCAGGCCAGTGGCGCAAGGAGGCTTCGGCTGCGGCGCTCGAGGTCGGAGTCAAGCCCAATGATCACATCGCGTTCGACGTGTTTGCCGCCACATACCGCAAGAAACATGCCAAACCCACCGCGACGATCGACCAGGTCGTTGCCCACATCGAGCACGTGCGCGAGGTCGCCGGCGTCAACCACATCGGTATCGGCGGCGACTACGACGGCACCCAGGATCTGCCAATAGGTCTTGAGGACGTCAGCGGCTATCCGCGCCTGTTCGTCGCCCTGGCCGAGCGCGGCTGGTCCTACCAGGACCTGACCAAGCTGGCCGGAGGCAACATACTTCGCGTGATGCGCGCTGCCGAGGCGGGGGCGCGCGACCTGCAGGCAACCCGCAGTCCCAGCCTGGCGACGTTTGAGGCACTTGGCCACTCCTGACAGTCAAGCCGCGCTCGCCCGCCACCGGTCGCACGGAGGCGTAATGGTTCTGACCGATTCGCGTTAAGAACCCGTCAATGTGTCGACACAGCATCCCCTAGCACCCAGAATTCCATCGTGGTCGCCGTTCAAGCCACCTGATGACTGGAGTGCAACGAAAATGTCCGATCTCCTCTTCGTGATCCTCACCGCAGCGTTCTTCGCGCTAGCCTCACTGATCGTCAAGGGGGTCGAGCGGCTGTGAGCGTAGAGAACGCCGCGGGACTGGCGGTTTCCGTCCTCCTGCTTGGCTACCTTGTGGCGGCCCTTCTGTTTCCGGAGCGTTTCTGAGATGTCAGACACCGCCGCCGGCCTGCTACAGGTCGCCCTG
>Ga0182021_10007456_pt1 | contig 12963 bp, 11 predicted proteins | sample 612E3MmetaG_FD_120493 | JGI IMG/M metagenome (GOLD analysis project Ga0182021, IMG submission 120493) | Permafrost microbial communities from Stordalen Mire, Sweden - 612E3M metaG (Illumina Assembly) | ecosystem: Environmental > Terrestrial > Soil > Wetlands > Permafrost | place: Sweden... | reverse complement strand
TGTTCCTTGGTCGGAAACTACGAAAGTAAACCGATGTGGGGTGCTCTTCAAGCCCCTGTCAACCCGCAACCCGAAGCATTCAAAGGACCTCGCCTGCCATTACACTTTTTGGACACGAGCCCATATTTCCTGGACTTCGACGACGTGTGCCGGCCGGGAGGAAGTCCGCTTCTTGAAGTGCCCGTGTCCATTATGCGCCTGTGGCCGCGGGCCGACCGGGTGCGCGCCAAACTGGCCTCGCGGAGCGTGTTCCGGGCGGCGCTAAACCGCCTGATGCCGCCGCTGAGCTGGCTGCGCCCCAACGGCTGGAATACCCGCGCCATGCTCCGCCTTTTGAGGCGGGCCATTGCGGAACATCGGCCCTATGTGGAGTTCATGCTGCATTCCTCGGAGCTGATGCCGGGAGGCAGCCCCACGTTCCCCGACGAGCAGTTGATCGAGCGGCTGTACCGCCAGATGCGCGTCCTCTTCGGAGCGGCGCGCGGCCGGTTCGAGCCGCTCACACTGACCGAGTTTGCGCGCCGCTGCCGAGCGGACCAGGGCGCGGTGGCCGGCCGCGAGTAACTACAGCCGGAGCCTGGGGTTCCCCGCGGTCTTGTTTTCGGGTTTTGGATCAAACGGCGAACAGTGTCTCGACTGTCTGTCTCAGCCAAAGGAACAACCGACGGGAGCACCCAGGGAGAGTCGCCATGGTAAATTGTGATGGAATACGGATTTTGGTGAAGGTGAGACGCAGCTCGAAATGCCGGTGATCGACTCCCAACCGCGTTTCACACGTCTGCGTCGGCTGATCCGCTACCTGTCGATGGCCTCGCGCGGTTCAGGGGCGTCCGTGACACAGACCCGCTCCGCGAGTTCCGGTCCATTCGCCGGGTGCACTTGGGAACGGCTTCCGGCTGGTTGGCCCCTGTGGCTGGCCGCCGTTTTGAGCGTATACATCATCGTCCTCCTGGTCGTCCGCCCGGAAACTTATCAAGACACCTTCAACTACGCCCGGCATATCGTGGACCAGCGGTACGCTCCGCCGCGGAATTCCTGGAACCCGTTCTGGAATTTCGGCCACGTGCTGTGGCAGATCGTGGGGTACGCGGTCTGGGTCCCTGCCAGTGGTCCGCTCGCGAGACTGTTCGGCGGCGACGCCATACTGGCAGCCGGAGCCGTCCTGATTGCCCTCAGTATAGCTGGCGGGCTTATGGGCGCCATATTTCTGTTCCTGCACGCGGCCAGAACTACTCGAAGCCTTCCGGTGGCGGCGATCGCCACCGCCGGTTTCCTGAGCACCAACGCGGTGTTGTTTTACCAGTTGACGGGAATGTCGTACATAGCCGGCATTGGTTGCCAGATAGCGGGGCTTTACTTCCTGCACTGCTCGATCTGCAAAGGAAGACTGACGTGGGCCCGCGGCGCCGCATCGGGTATGCTGCTTGGCCTTTCGGTCGTTATCTGGTTTTCGTATGTGCTATCGCTTCCGGGAGTCTTCTGCTACGGCTTACTCGTGCGAGAAGGCGATGAAGGGTCCAATCCGCGGCAAAGGGCCTCGCTCCTGGGGGGCCTTGCCCTAGGCACGGCGGCAATTCTGCTGCTGGTCTACGGTTGCGCGATGGTCGCCGGAGATATCGCGAGCATAAAAGCCATGTCGCAGTGGGTCGCGAGATCGCGCCACGACTTGATCTCCCATCGAGGCATCCTGCGAATGCTGGGGTGCATACCCAGAGGGTTTTTCTCGCTGGGCGAAGGGAATACGGTCTGGAAGCGGATGATCCTGGAGCGCCAGATCGGCTCGCCAGGTGGTCTGCCCCTCCTTGCCTTGGCCGGAATGTGGAAAGTAGCGACAGTCTATCTGGTGTTCGCGTTGTCGGCATTCGCGCTATGGCGTTCGTCCTGGGGCCGGCGGCAGTTGGTCTGCCTTTTTGCAGCGGCGCTGCCGGTGGGCATTTTCGCGGCCTTTCTGTACGACCCGGCCCCACCGGAGCGGCAAATGGGTGCCTTTCCATTGCTGTTCCTGGCATTCGCGTGGATCCTTGCGGACCGGCGGTCCGGCAGAATCGCGAGGATCGCCCTGATAGCGTTTTTTGCGTGCACTCTGGCCGTGAATGTGAACGCGCTCTCCCGCTTTCGCGAACCGCCGGAATTCCAGGTTGCCCGGATCCGCGTGCAGGCGTTGAACGAGAGGGTCGCACCCAAGGACTGTATCCTGCTTCAATCCTGGTCGGATCCGGTCCTTCGCCTGGTGAATGCACGGCCGTTTAGCCCCTTGAGCAGAAACCGCTTTCTATACTACGTCGCCGTGCCGTGGGGAACCGCCCATGCTGAGTTCTGGCGGCGCCAATGGGCGGATCTTGTCCAAACCGCCTGGGAGAACGGCGGCCGCGCCTGGATCTCCAACCGGTTTCACGCCGAGGTACCCGATCCGGCATGGGGGTGGGTCGAAGGCGACGACCCCCGGTTGCGATGGGCGGACTTCCATGCCTTTTTCGAAAAACTGGATCTAGGAAGCGCGTTCGGCGGAGCCGATGGATTCTCCGAGATCACACGGACCAACGGAAATCAATTGCTATTCGATTCGGTGCGTGTCGACCACTTTGAGACACCTGGCATGAGAGATTTCTGACACGAGATGCCCGATCACGGACGATTAAAGGTCTGCCTGCTCCTCGACACGGTCAAAGACGATGCCGGAACGGAGAAGCTGGTTTCCGCTTTCGCGATGCGCCTCGACCGTACGCTGTTCGAGCCGCACGTCGTTTGTTTCGAGGACAGTGAGCGGTTGAAAGACCTGAGCCGCCACGTCCGCACGGCTGTGTTTCCTTTGGGTCGGGTGTACTCGCCGGCGGGCTTCCGCCTGGCATGGAGATTTCGCGAGTACATCAAGCTCAACGGGATCGAACTGGTGCACAGTTTCATGGTGAAGGCGGATATGTTCAACGTCCTTGCGGGGCTGGGTTTGCGCGGCAGCGCGGTAATCACGAGCCGGCTAAATTCGGGCTACTGGTACACGCCGGTGAAGAAGAACCTCTTTCACGTTCTGGACGCCTTCACGATGCGCGTCGTGACGAATTCGAAATATGCGAAGAAAGTAGTCGCCGCGGCGGAGGGGCTTCGCCCGGAGAAGATAACGGTTCTCTATACCGGGGTGGATCTCGACCAATTCGCCTGTTCCGCCGGAGATCCCGCCACTGCCGCGGCTTTGGGGATCCCTCGGGACGCCAGAGTGGTTGGGGCGGTGGCGAATTATCGCGAAGTGAAGGACCTGCCTCTTTTCCTTAGGGCCGCGCGGATTGTGGCAGCCACCGCGCCGGACGCCGTGTTCCTGCTGGTGGGCTGGGGTGAAATGAAAGGGGAACTGGAGAGGCTGGCGGCAGAACTCGAGATCGGGGATCGGGTGTTTTTCACCGACGGAAAGGGCGCGGTACCCGACTACCTGGCCAGGATGTCGGTTGCATGCCTATCCTCGCTAAGCGAGGGGCTGCCAAATGCGATTCTGGAGTACATGGCGGCGGGGTTGCCGGTGGTGGCGACCGACGTTGGCGGCAACCCGGAGCTGGTGACCGACGGCGTCACGGGATATCTGGTGAGATGCCGCACGCCGGAAGCCTTCGCGGAACCGATCGTCAGGCTGCTTCGGGATGAGAAATTGCGGGCGGCGATGGGCCAGAAGGGTCTGGAACGGGTCAGGGCGGACTTCGACCTGACGGGCGCGGTCGGGCGGCTGGAGAATTTCTACATTGAGGCGGCCAAGGAGGCCCGCGGCGGCCCGCGGGGGCTCCGGCGGTATGCCAGTCACGGCGGCGCCGGGTAGGCGAACTACCCGGCGCCGGCCAGGCCCATTTGCAGTCAGGCCCTCGCTTTCCATGCGCGTAACGTCCCGCCCACCAGCGCGCGGCATGCGGCTTTCATGGTGGAGGCCGTCACACGCCAGTCCCGCAAATCGAAATCGTAGAACTCAAGCGGCGGACGGTATGATCGGAAGAGTCCTCCCCACGTCACCAGGCCGGCTGCGAGAGAAGGCGGAATCGCCGGGAAGTCCCGCCGGAAGGTGATGTGACGAAAGTTCAGCCGGGTGGCTTTGACCGGAGGCAGCTTGTAGCCCAGTAAATCGAGATAGTGGAGCCAGCCGACATCCACTCCGGCGTAGATGGCCGCGTCGCCCGTCCCGCTGAACCTCGGATTCACCTCAATCAGCTTGACGCTGCGGTCTCGGGCATCGCGTTTGACCTCGATTTCGCAAATCCCGGTGTAGCGCAGGGAGCGCAGGAAACGGTCGCAGAGATCTTCGATTTCGTCATCGACCACCGGCGCAACCACGCTGGCCGAGCCGAATGAAACCGGAAAGGCGCGGAACTCGCGGACCACCGAGCTTCCGATGCGCGAACCATCGCTGGCATATACGGACAGGTAGCAATACTTGGCGTCGTCGGGGCCTGGAATGAATTCCTGCACGATCGCGTCGGGCTGGTGCGGCAGGGTGTGGCGGTAATGGTCCGCGAGTTGCTCCGCAGTTTGGGCGGAAATCAGCTTTAACCCGCGCAATGGGTTGCCCTGGGGCAGTGCCTCCCACTCCCGCTGATGGCGCGGTTTCAGCACGCAAGGGAACCGTGCCACCGCCGTGAAGGCCCCGAGATCGGCCTCGTTCCGGATGTAGGCCGTGCGGGGACACGGAAATCCGTGGAGTTCCGCGAGCGCATACTGCCGTTCCTTAGTGCAAAGGTCGGCATGCAGCTTCGCGGTTTCGGAGAAGATAAAAGCCTCGCGCAGATCGGCCGCATGGCGCCCCAGCGCCGACACAAAGACGTCCGCCGCGGAAATGAACACGGGGCGGGCGTTCAACGAGCGCGCCAGCGCCCGCATGAAGTCGAGCCATCCGCCGGGGTCTTCGTCCGGATTGGGGCAGACGCGGGATTCGCCGTATATCGAGCGGAAGCCTTCGTGGTCCCGAACGTAATCGATGCCGACCGCGCGCACGCCTTTCCGCACAAAGTTACGCATCAGGTTCAGCCCGGTCTGGTGCACGCAACCCACTACAACGGGGGGCCAGCCCTGGCCGCCGCGTTTGGGGATGGGCGTCAACGCCCCTGTGGCGACCCCGCAGGAGTTTCCCTTTGTCAGATCCATCCGCGCCTCCAATAATACACGATCTTGACGAGTTCGCCGGACAGAGTCCAAAAGGCCGGAACGCGGTATGCGAGCGCGCGGGAGTTCTTGCTGAGGTCGGGGCAGGGCCGCGTGACTACCTGGATATGCTCGTGGGCGAAACAGCGGGCGGCGCGGAACATGTGGTAATCGCTGGTGAGCAGGACAAAACGTCCGGAGAGTCCAGCGAGGATGGGCTTGGCAAAGAGGGCGTTCTCATGGGTACTGGTCGACTGGTCTTCCGAGAGAATCGCGGATTCCGGGATGCCGGAGGCAAGCAGGAGGGGCCTGACGGTCAGGCCGATATCGGCGCCGCACAGCAGCAGGTAGTGGAAATGGCCGGTCCGCCAGGCATAGACGGCGGCCAGCACGCGCCGGTAGGTCTCTTCTCCGACGAACTTGCCCGAGGGGAAGCCGCTGGAGGTAATGGCATCGCCGCCCAAGACGATGAGGACATCGCCATCGCTGTCCGTCCAGTTGGCGGAGAGCCGAAGGGCGGTCCAGGGGACGAGCGGGGTGAAGGTGACGATGAGGAGAAAGGCGCCCACGGCGGCCAAGGCCAGACGAACGATAGATAGCAGGCGCGCGAACATAGCCGCAGGCGGACATGGAAATGCCGGCGAACCCGATTTTAACCCAAGAGCGAGTAGAACTGCTAAGCTGTGGCTTGTGATCGACAGCCGTATCCATGCAGGGGCCGGGGCGACGGACCTGGGCCGCGCTGGACGCCGGGAAACACCGGCGCGCGCCATGCCGCCGGCGAGTCCGGCAGCGGAATCCGAGGTCCGTAACCCTTTCCACTCCATGGCGTTCGCGTTCGGGCTTTGCCTACTGGCGATCCGGTTCAGCATGCTGAACCAGATGCTCCATTTGGTACTGCATTTCAATCCGCTGTTGATGTACATCTTCGGAATCCCGGCAATGTTGGGGCTGGTGTTGAGCGGTGATTTCTGGCGTAGCTTTCGCGGGAGCCCCGCGTACTATTGGACCGCTTACGGGCTCTGGATGGTCGCTGTGTCCCCCTTCAGTGCTTGGCGGAGCGGCTCATTGCACGTTGTCTGGGGCTATTGGAAGGTCGAGCTTCCTCTGCTGTTCGTGATCGCGGGGCTGGCGCTCACCTGGCAGGCCTGCCGGATGGTGCTACTCGCCATCGCGTGGAGCGGGCTGCTCACAGTGGCGGTGGGACACTTCTTCCGGGACCAGTCGCAGTTGAACTCGGAACGGCTGGCGTTGACATTCGGGACGGTGTCGAACGCCAACGACTATGCATGCGTCCTGCTGCTGATGGTCCCGTTCGTACTCTGGCTGGCGCTGAGCTCTAAAGTGCTGGTGATACGGGTGACGATGTTCGCGGCGGTGGCCGCAGGGATCTATATGATTTTGAGCACAGGATCGCGGGGCGCCGTTCTGGGCCTGTTGGCGGAAATACTGTTCTTCCTCTATCGGGGGACCGTGCGCCAGCAGATCGCTTTGCTGATACTGGGACCGCTCATTCTGGGAGTGGTCGCGGTAGCGCTCCCGCCACGCGTCCTGAGCCGGGCCTTGGCGTTCTCGGCGGCCGCAGATCGCTCACAGGAAGAGGCGGCCGAGTCCACGGAGTTGAGGCGATACCTCTTAGAGAAGACCATCGAGTACACCATTGCGCACCCGGTGGTAGGCGTAGGGCCCGGGCAGTTCTCGTTGTACGAGGGCACCCATAATACGATGTTCTTCGGAAGGCATGGCTATTGGCGGGACGCCCACAACTCGTATCTCCAGGCTTCCAGCGAGTGCGGGATTCCGGGCCTGCTGTTCTTCGTGGCGGGCTTCCTCTCCAGCGCTCGCCTGTTGAGCATGACATACCGGAAGGCGCGCCGGAGACCGGATTGCGAGGACATCCGCGCCGCGGTGTTCTCCGTCATGCTGGGCATGACGGGCTTTTGCGTGGCTATCACATTTCTGAACTTCGCGTATTTTTTCTACGGGCCAGCGTTGGGTGGCTTGGCAATCGCCTTATCGTCGGCGGCCGAGCAAGAGTTCAAAAGGCGGGGCGCCGAGGCCGGACAAGCAGTGACCCTACCAGCCGCGGCTCACTGGTAAAGGCGCGACTACGAGCGATGCGTCGACGACGAGCCTGGGTCCACCGGCTGTGTCCAACGCATCAAACTCCCGTCGCAACCAGCGCGCCCCAGTGAAAGCCAGCCCCGAAAGCCGCGAATAGCACGGGCTGCCCGGGCCGGAATCCCGCCGACAACGACCATTCCGCGGCGGCAATGAACATGGACGCCGAGGAGGTGTTGCCGTAGCGGTCGATGTTGCAGTAGAACCGTTCGGCGGGCACATCGAGGGCCCGCGCGACGCGCACGATGAGGTTGCGGTTGGCCTGATGCATCAGAAACGCGTCCACGTTCTGGGCGCTAATCCCGGCGGCCGCAAGGGCTTCCCGTATGGCGGCGGGGATCTTCCGGGAGCTTTGCAGGACCACCACAGGGCCGTTCATCTCCAGCGGGCCGGCGAGCCCCAGCCGGAGGTCGGCGGCAAAGGCGCCGTCGGAATGCAGGACTGGCGCATGGATACGGGCAAGGCCTTCGCTGGAACCGACCAGAGCGGCCCCGGCGCCATCGCCGAAAAGAATGGCGGTGTTGCGGTCGAGCGGTTCTTGAAGAACGATCGAGGACATTTTCTCGGATGCGACTACCAGCACTTCGCCATACGCGCCGGCCAGGAGGGACGCCAGGCCGAGTCCGAACAGGGAACCCGCGCTGGCCATGGGCAAATCGATGACAGGCGCGCCAGCCACGCCCAGCCGGTGCGTCATCTCGATTCCCGGAGAAGGGAACCGGCGTTCCGCGGAACCGGTTGCGAAGATGAAAAGCCCTACCTGGGAGGCGTGCACCGAACAGCGGTCCAGGCAGTCCCGAGCGGCGCTCGCGCCCATGGCGGCTACAGACTCGTCCATTTGGGCGAAGCGCCGCTCGGAAATGCCAGACACCTCGCCGATCCACTGCGGATCGCAGCCGACACGACCGGCTATCTCGCTGTTGGGAACCACGCGTTCGGGAAGGTACGAACCAAAGCCCTTGATGAACGCCATTATGCGTCCTTACGCACGCGTCCGATATAGGCGTCGATGGCCTGTATGGAGGAGAAATTCGCCGGCAGGAGATCGGAGTCGGGAACCGTCAAACCAAAATGGAGTTCCAAGGCGGTCACCAGGTCCGGAAGGCCAAAAGAGTCGAGTATCCCCGAATCGAACAGCCGTTCCTGCAAAGACGGATCCGCGCCTGCAACACGCGAGAGGCTCTGCACAATCGACTTAATCTGCGATTGACGTTCGTTCATTCCATCAGTCTCCGGATCCCCCCGCAGTCTCGTTCGGCTTCCCGGCGCCGCCGGCAAAACCGACCACCCTGGCGGGGTTGCCCATGACGATGCAGTATGCGGGAGCGTCGCTAAGGACCACGCTGTTGACTCCCACTATGGCGCCCTCGCCGACCGTTACCCCCTTGCGAATCTGAGCCCCCCCGGAGATCCACGCGCCCCTACGGATACGAATCGGCTTCACGTCCTCTCGCGTGGGGGGCAAGTGCTGGGCTCGCAGCTCGGGGTCGCGGGGATGGGCATCGGAATCCGCAAGCACGCACCCGCCAGCGATCATGACATCGTCTTCGATCACGATCTCTTTGTTCACAAAGAAAACTACGCCATGCCCAATGACAACCCGGTCCCCGATCTTCAGCGTCGGGTCGTCGAATATCCGGCCACTGTGAATGCTCACCTTGCCGTAGAAGGTCACGTGGCTGCCGATGTGGATGCGGGTATGCCCGACGACGAAAGGCAAGCGGGTCATCCGGAGACGGTTCCCCACGGATTCGCAGCGCGCCGTGAAGAGCGGTGCGCAAAAGAAAAACGCATAGGCCCAGCGCAACGCCACGGCGAGCCCATGCAGAGCGTGGTAAACGAGGCGCAACACGGGGCGAAGAAAGCGCGGCACCGGCACGGCGCTCGACCGCACGGCGACCGCAACTAACTTCAACCGGCGATAGAACGGCGTCTCGCCACGTCTGATCTTCAGCAACAGTCCGTTCATGCCAGATGAATGCGAAACCCCTCATACCGTAACACAGGTTGCCTTTGAATGCTACGGTAGTCCGTCCGTAGCCGCCGTTTCGGAACTTCCGCAATGCAGGGGGCAGTGCCGCGGAGGTATTTGAGTTGTGTGGGGGTAGCATTGCAATTGGCTGTTGAGCGGCCGCGCGCCGCGGCGGGTTCCTGTGCCCACTGCGCAATCATCAATGGCGCGGGGCATCCGGTCTGCGCTTCCAGCGCAACGGCAATGTGCGCGACCTGTTGCAGTCGCGCTTGGCGATCATCCATATGCCTCAGTTGGCCCTCCCGGTCCTCGTCGACGGCAAACTCAAGACCATCCACTTGACCGCCGCGCTCGCCCAGGAGGATCGCCGCGGCGTCGAATTCCATCGCCGGTTTCAGGAGTTGGAAGCCCGCATCTGCACCATCAACCTCTCCCGGCTTTCCCGCAAAAAGCAGTCCCCTCCACGGTCTTGAGCCGGCGACGCTTCGAAGTTTATCTCGACAAAGTCTTTGACTTCTTTCCCCGCGTGTCCGCGATGCCCGAGGGGCGGCGCAGCCCACCGCATCCCGGGCGCGGCGCCACCGCTCACGCATCGTCGTAGAAGACAAGTCCGTTCCGGCGCGGCGGCAGACACAATCGACCGAGGACATCGCCACCGACTTCTACGCCAGCAACCCGGAACTCGGCGCTATCCCGCCGCTGTTCCTTCACCAACTCGGCCGCAGCCGGTGGAGCATCGACGCGCAGGTTTTTCAGACGATCACGACGGATTCGCCGCTGGCGTCGAGCACGATGTCGGTGAACGGACGCGTGCTGCTGGCGCGCGGCGCCGGCACGGTGGGCCTGCGCCCGCTCGATTCGCTGGTGCTGACCTCCAGCGGCAGTGCGTCGCACCTGGCCGGCCAGGCCGCCAGCTTCACCGTCGAAGCCACCGACGAAACCGGCTCTCCGCTGGCGCAACTGCCGATAAGCGTGGGCGTCGCGGGCGCCAATCCGCAGTCGCTGCAAGCTGTCACCGACAGCACCGGCAAGGCCACCGTGAGTTACACGTGCGCGGCAGCCGGCACGGACACTCTGCAAGCCTCGGCGATCCTCAATGGCATGTCACTCGGGTCCGGCCAATTGACCGCCACCTAGATCGTGGGCCAAGCGCCGCAGATCACGGTCAACGGCGATCAGCTCCTGACGCTTCCCAACCCGGGTCTCTACACGGCCACCGTCACCGACCCGGCTGCCCCGGCCGGCGGCGCCATCGCCGTCAATTGGACCGAGGTGAGCGGTCCCGGCACGGTGACCTTCGAGTATCCCACCCAGCTTGTCACGCACGCGATATTCACCGCGCCCGGCAATTACGTTCTCCGGATTACGGCCAGCGATCCGCTGGGCAGTAACTCACTCCCCATCGGGGTTACCGTAAACCCGGCGGTAGTCACCGACCAGGGCTGGATCGGCAGTCCGCTCAACCAGAGCCACGTCAGCGGCGTCGTGCCCATCACAGTAGCTTCCGGAGTAACACTTCAGAGCGGCACGTTGACGGTCTATCCGGTTTGGAACCAGAACGCCGTGATCACCCTGAACGCCAACACCACCGGCAGCGGGCAAATCGGTTCGCTGGACACCACGGTGCTGGCCGACGGCGTCTACTACGTGCCGCTCCAGGCCACCGACAGCACCGGCAAGACCATGGGCAGCGGCATCTGGCTGAACGTGATCGGCGATTACAAACCGGGCCGCGTGACCACCACGGTTACCGACCTGGTGGTGCCCGCGCCGGGCCTGCCCATCCAGATCGGCCGCACTTACGACAGTCTGGTGCGCGGCGCCATCGGCGATTTCGGCTACGGCTGGTCGCTGGGCATCAAGGTGCAGTTGGAGATCGCCAACACGCAGGATGTGACGCTCACGCTGAACGGGCAGCGGCGGACGTTCTACTTCACGCCGCAACCGCAGGGGCTGCTGAGCTTCCTGTACCTGCCGCAGTACACGCCGGAGCCGGGATTGTTCGGCAGCTTGCAAGTGACGGCCGGCAACTGCGGCGCGAACCTGATGGTGAAGACGGGCGACATCTACATCTGCGCGATTGGCTACGACCTCTACCAGCCGCTGACGCTGGTCTACACGGACCCCTACGGCCGGGTTTACACCATGGGCGGCGACGGCAACTTGAATTCGGTGCGGGACGTGGCCGGCAACACGCTCACGGTGACGGCCGGCGGCATCACTGGCAGCAACGGGCTGACGGTGCCGTTCGTGCGCGACGCCGCGGGCCGCATCACGCGCATCACCGATCCGATGGGGCACCAATACCAGTACGGGTACGACGAGGCGGGCAACCTGGCCAGCGTGACGTATCCGGGCGTGGCGACGGCGGCGCAGTACACCTACGACGCGACGCACCTGTACACCGGGGGGACGGACCCGCGAGGCAACGCGCTGCCGAGCACCACCTATTACGCCGACGGCAAGCTACAAAGCGTCAGAGACACGCTGCTTCAGACCACAAGCTACGCCTACGACCTGGCGGCCCACACCACCACGATTACGTATCCGGACCAGGGCCATGCGACCCTGGTTTGCGACGGCTACAGCAAGCTACTCAGTTCGACCGATCCGTTGGGTCGTACCACCACCAACGTCTACGACGCGAATCACAACCTGACGTCGGTCACCGATCCGTTAGGCCATACCACCAGCTACACCTACGACGCAAGCGGCAACCGGACTTCGGTGAGCTATCCGAAGCCGGCGCCGAGCGCGAACACCACCAGCACTACCACTTACAACGCTTACAGCGAACCGATGACAACCACCGACGAGTTAGGCAACTCTCGCGCGTTCAGCTACGACGCGAACTTCTGGCCGAAGCTGGCCGGCGATGCGCTGAGGCCGGTGGTGAGCTCCACGTTCAATGCGAACGGCACGATGGCCGCGGAGGCGGTCGGCTACGATCTGACGGCCACCGCGGGTGCGGCGACCACTTACACCTACGATGCCTACGGCAACCTGACCGGCGAAACCGACCCGCTGAGCCGCCACACGCAATGCAGCTACGACACGCTGGGGCGCCTCGTCACCACGACCCCGCCAGCGGGCGGGACCACCACCAGCACTTACGATGCGCTGGGCATCTTACCAACGTCGCCGCGCCGCTGGGGCGCAACACGGCTTACGTCTACGACGCCAACGGCAACAAGACCAGCGCGACCGACGCCGACGGCCACACCACCGGCTACCAGTAGGATGCGCTGAACCGGCTGAACCAGTTGAAGCAGGAAACCATGCCCGCCGGCCAGGTGCAGACGCGGACGTACGACGCCGCCGGCATCCGAAGAACCAGCTCGGAGATCTGTTGCCCGACAAGTGGGCGGCGGCACGGGCAGCGGCCACCTCCTGACCGTGCGCCTCGTGCCGCCCTATTCCTCCGAGAAATAGGCGGCGCCTCCTCAACCACGGCTTCCTGGCACCCGGCATGGGATGGGTTCGCCGGACGGATACCATTCATCCGCAGCATCCTACAGTTTGGTTTTCAGGCTCATCTCGCGTTGGAATCCAAGCCCCATTTCAAGCTCATCCCGTATTGGAATCGGACCCACCGTTCAGGCTCATCTCGCATTGGCCAATTCTGAGATTTGACACTGCGTCCGGGCGTCTGTTTTAATGAGAGTACACCACTGCTCCTCAGTAGCTCAATGGTAGAGCATTCGGCTGTTAACCGAAGGGTTGTAGGTTCGAGTCCTACCTGAGGAGCCAGAACAAGTCCT
>Ga0182021_10007455_pt1 | contig 12963 bp, 9 predicted proteins | sample 612E3MmetaG_FD_120493 | JGI IMG/M metagenome (GOLD analysis project Ga0182021, IMG submission 120493) | Permafrost microbial communities from Stordalen Mire, Sweden - 612E3M metaG (Illumina Assembly) | ecosystem: Environmental > Terrestrial > Soil > Wetlands > Permafrost | place: Sweden... | reverse complement strand
TTAAGGATGTCCCCTACTCCCGCGACGGGCACCGGCCGCTGGACGATAAGCCCGTGAACCGACGTGTCATTATTATAGTGGGCGACCGCTGAAGCGAGAATTTCCGGTGTCGTACTTTTTTCCATCTGATCAAAGATCACTTTGGCGCCTATTCTCTCGGCCGCCTTCTGCTTTTGGCGGATATAGGAAACAGACCCCTCATCATTCCCAACAAGGATGACCGCAAGTGTTGGCGTTACTCCGGTGCTCTTTATCCTGGCTACCGTATCCGTCAGCTTTGTAATGATGGTCTCTGAAAGTGCTTTTCCGTCGATGCGCATATCACTAGTATACAATAGAGGCTCTCCGTTATTCTTTACCTTTTTGCATTATTATTCCGATATGTTCGTTAAACAGATAGCCTGAATAGCCGGGATTCGGAAGATTAACTATTTGAGTAAAATGAAGGGGAAAGTTATTTTGTTGCTGTATACGCTGATAATAATCCCCATGTGTCCCGCCCGATCCAATAAAGACTCCGTTTGATTGTAATACCCTACTAATTGATTCTAGTAAACCGTTTTCCAACTGTTCTCCAAGGTTTTGTATTTGGAATGCCGTAATAGTATGAAAAGAATTATCAGCAATACCGGGGTCTGTATCAAAAATATATTTTGCCCCCCAAGAGTAATATGCTACTGACCCATAAGGAAGAGACTCAATTTTTTTTGCTATTTGGGTGAATGGTTACTTGTGTGTTCAGCGAGCGTTCAGGGTTGCTGAAAAATGAACTATCTATACATGCAAGAAACGATATTTCAGGTTTGAGGTTTTCATAGTTGTCGTCATAACACAGAAGTGATCGTTCCGGGAAAAATTGTGCTTGACCGATAACGGCGATTGGTCCCTGAATATGTGACGGCTCAATATTCAATCGGGCGATCGTTCCTAAAAAATCCGTGAACTGCTCCTTGTATGGCTCATCTTGAATCTTATCGTAAAGTTGCTGAACGTATGTTTGACCCTCCTGTTTTATGGACATGGAGAAGATCATATCATTATTATAGGTTTTGAATGAATTATCCATCAAAGAGTGTCTTTTCTTCCTTTGTGTGAGCCTAGACTAACTTACGGGGTTATTTGGTGAGGCAAGTCCTGCGGCTATCGTATATCCTTTATCGCCGAAGTGCATGAGGACGGCGCCGCCGGTTATTGGAGGGGTTTTTGTAAGATTACTCCCACGTAGTTGGGAAATGGGTGTCCGAAGAGAGCCGACAAATGTGTGGCTTGAATAACATCCATGCCTTGAATACCTTTTTGTTGCAGATCTCGATACAAGTTTTCGTCCATGTGACCTGAGCCGACAAACACTCCGCCGGGTTTCAGTTTGGAACACAACGAGAATTCTAGTACGCCGGTGCGTAGCTGTTCACCGATTTCCTTGGACTGGAATTCAAAAATGGCGTTGAAAGAAGATGAAGGAAGGTAGTTTCTAAAGACATATTCGATAGTATCGAGCGAGTAATATGCGACTCCTCCGTGTGGTAGCGCCTTCAATTCTTCTTGCGAAGGGAAGTTTTCTATATGCGTTTTTGGTTGCAGAAATGGCTCCGGGCTATAGTTAGATGATCTGGGACTAACGTAGACGAGTTTCGAAACATCCTCGTTCAGTTTTTGAAAACGCGTTTCGGGGGTACATAACAGACACCGTTCAGGAAACGCATTATCTTGACCCATCACTATTATGTTTCCCGCGAGGTATTGCTCGTGAATCTCCATTTGTTTCACCTCATTCACTAATCTGGAATACTCACCCCCCGGATCTTCCAACTCTTTTTTGATTATGGGCATTTTTTCCAGCTGCTCTATATACGTCATAGATAAGCGGATTATTTTGTGAGGCAGGTGGCGGCGGCAATAGTGTCGCCCTTATCGGCGAAGCGCATGAGGATGACGCCGCTTGTGGCCCGGCCGAGACGCGGCACTGAATTAATCGGAAGCTTCACGACCTGGCCTTTGATAGACGTGAGGATGACACTATCGGTTTCCGCAGGGACAATTTGGGAAACGACGACTTTACCCGTCTTATCCTTCACCTCCGCGACTTTCACGCCCTGACCGCCCCGCTTCTGCTTCGGGAAGTCCTTGATTGCCGTTTTTTTGCCGATCCCCTTCTCCATGACCGTCAGGAAATCGCCTTTTCTGGTTTCATCATTTATGACGTCAACGCTCACGACAAAGTCCGGGCTCTTGAGGAGTATTCCCCGTACGCCCATCGTGTCACGCGCTGTCGGACGAACCTCGGACTCGGAGAATCTTATCGACTTGCCGTCATGCGAAACGATAAGGAGGTCATCTGCGCCGCTTGTGAGTTTTGCCCACGCAAGCTCATCACCCTTTTCCAGTTTGATAGCGACGATGCCACTTCGTCTGATATTCTCATATTCTGACAGTTTGGATTTCTTGATCGTCCCGTTTTTCGTGGCCATGATGATAAATCCGACGCCCTTTTCCTTCTGTTCCTGCCGTTTGAGCGTGTAGGCTAATACGGAGGTCACTTTCTCACCTGATTCAGTGTTGATGAGGTTTATAACCGCCTGGCCCTTGGCCTGGCGCGATGTCTCCGGGATATCCCAGACGCGGACCTGATAAACCCGGCCCTTGTCCGTAATGAAGAGCATGTTATCGTGCGTCTGCGCCGTAATGATCTTGTCGATCGTATCCTCTTCCTTGGTCGTCATGCCGATGACGCCTTTACCGCCCCGCTCCTGCATCTTAAATGTCGTTCGCGGAAGGCGCTTGATGTAGCCGGATTCGCTCATGGTGATGATGACATCTTCGTTTGCAATAAGCTGTTCCTCGCTGAATTCGCCGACTTTGCTTTTATAGACTTTGGTTTTCCTGACATCGCCGTATTTTTCTTTGAGCTTTAGGATTTCATCTTTTATGACTTTGAGAATTTTTTCGGGGTGGGAAAGAAGGTCGTTAAGGTACGCAATAGTTTCGCGGATCATGGCAAGTTCGTCCTCGATTTTCTGGCGCTCAAGGGCTGCGAGCTTCCGGAGCTGCATGTCCAAAATGGCGGTGGTCTGGATGTCGGAGAGACCGAACCGCTTCATCAATTTCTGTTTGGCTTCGTCGGCATCTTTGCTCTTTTTGATAATGGCGATGACTTCATCAATGTGATCAACAGCGATTTTTAATCCCTCAAGAATATGTTCGCGGGCCTTGGCTTCACGCAGTTCAAATTCACTCCGGCGCCGTATGACATCATGGCGATGTTTCACATATTCTTCCAAAATTAATTTAAGGGAGCAGGTTTGCGGTGTGTTGTCGACAAGTGCCACAGTATTGACGGGGAAGGTCGTCTGGAGCGCCGTATATTTAAATAGGTTGTTAAGTACTTGTTTTGGCCGTGCGTCGCGCTTAAGCTCTATGTACACGCGGATACCGCGGCGGTCTGATTCATCCCGGAGGTCTGATATGCCTTCGAGTTTTTTCTCATGGACAAGGTCTGCGATTCGTGCGACCAACACCGCTTTATTGACCTGATACGGAAGCTCCGTGATAGCTATTGCTGACTTGCCGTTTCCGATGTCTTCGATTTCAGCCTTCCCCCGCATGACGATTTTACCGCGACCGGTCGTGTAGGCTGCTTTAATTTCATTGATGTCATAGATCGCGCCGCCGGTCGGGAAATCCGGTCCCTGGATGTGTTCCATGAGCTCATCGACCGTGATATCAAACGACATGACCGGTTTTCCATACGCTGTATCGCCGGCTTTCGCCGAATTCTGCGGTTTTTCAACTTTTGTTTTGGCGATAAGGTGGACGATGGCGTCCACGACTTCGGAAAGGTTATGCGGCGGAATTTTTGTGGCCATACCGACGGCGATACCCTCGCTGCCCATTAATAATAGATTTGGGAGCTTTGCTGGGAGATAGACCGGCTCATCGATGGCGCCGTCAAAGTTCGGGATAAAGTCGACGGTTTCCTTTTCGATGTCAAAAAGCATTTCATCGGCAATACTTGCGAGCCGACATTCGGTGTACCGCATAGCTGCCGGAGGATCGCCGTCAATGGAACCGTAGTTTCCCTGGCCGTCAACGAGCCGATAGCGCATGGAAAATTCCTGTGCAAGCCGGACCAATGCCTCGTAGACCGGCGCGTCACCGTGCGGATGGTATTTACCCAACACTTCTCCGACAACAGATGCACTTTTTTTATACTTTGACGTGTGATGAAGTCCCATCTGGTGCATCGCGAAGAGGATGCGCCTGTGGACGGGTTTCATGCCGTCTCGTACGTCGGGAAGCGCCCTCGCGACGATGACGCTCATAGCATAGTCGAGATACGACTTCTGCATCTCAGCGACGACTTCCGATTGGTTAATTTTTCCAATATCCATAGTTAATAATTATTCGCTTCGGTCAGTGCGCAATTTGCGCACCCGTCAAGTAACATTATATATTCCGGCTTCGTGATCCATACCCTACGTGACGGTGCTGTCAAATCGTGCACCGCCCACGCGAAGTATTTTAGTGAATAAACCCTGCGATCAAGAGCGCCACGATGTTGACCACTTTGATCATCGGGTTGATGGCAGGACCCGCTGTATCTTTGTACGGGTCTCCGACGGTGTCTCCCGTGACTGCTGCCTGATGGGCAGGAGATCCTTTCCCTCCGAAGTGGCCTTCCTCAATATACTTTTTCGCATTATCCCACGCGGCTCCGCCGGTCGTCATAGACAGTCCGACAAAAAGACCGGTCGTGATGGTTCCGACCAGCATTCCGCCCAGGGCTGCTGAGCCAAGGAGGAATCCGACGAGAATAGGTGCGACAACCGGGATAAGCGCCGGCACGATCATCTCGTGGAGTGCGGCTTGCGTTACGATATCGACCGCTTTGCCGTATTCCGGTTTTGCTTTGCCCTCCATAATTCCCTTAATGGTCTTAAATTGACGGCGGACCTCGATAACGACTGCTCCTGCCGCTTTTCCAACAGCCTCCATGGCAAGTGCTCCGAAAACGTACGGAAGCGACGCGCCGATGAATAATCCGATTAACACCATCGGGTCGTCAAGCTTAAATACCGCCCGGCCATGCAATTCCTGCGTGTAGCTAGCAAATAAGACAAGCGCTGCAAGGCCAGCGGACGCGATGGCATAGGCCTTTGTAACAGCTTTTGTCGTATTGCCGACGGCATCAAGAGCGTCGGTAATATCCCGCACCGCTGCGGGTTGATTGGTCATCTCTGCGATGCCCCCGGCATTATCCGTAATAGGACCGAACGCGTCAATTGAGACGACGATCGCGGTTAAGGACAACATGGCCATCGCAGCAACCGCGACACCATAGAGCCCTGCCAATCCGAATGCGACAAAGATGGCCGCAGAAATGAGAATAACCGGTGCAAACGTCGATTTCATCGAAAGGGCAAGCCCCGCGATGATGTTTGTCCCGTGGCCGGTATTTGATGCATCCGCAAGGTGCTTCACTGCAGCGTAGCTTTTGGATGTGTAAAATTCCGTAATGCCGACCATCCCGACCGTCACAACGATACCTATAAGACTCGCGAGGAACAGATTAAACGTTGGGTATACGCCATTTGCCGCCATCAGACTGTGTGTAATGAAATAAAATAACACAGCGGAGATGCCCGATGCCGCGAGTAACCCTCGGTACAATGCGGGCATGATTTTTTTGTCTTTCCCGAGTCGCACGGCGAACGTGCCGATGATTGATGCGACGATGCCGCCTGCGCCTACGACCAGGGGGAAAAGCAGAGCATTGCCAAACGTCGGCATAAGGAGATGTCCCAAAAGAATGGCGGCAACTGCAGTGACGACATAGGTTTCAAATAAGTCCGCGGCCATCCCGGCATCGTCTCCGACATTATCACCGACAAGATCGGCTATAACTCCGGGATTCCGTGGATCATCTTCGGGGATTCCTTTTTCAATTTTGCCTACCATATCAGTCCCGACATCGGCGCCTTTTGTGTATATGCCGCCGCCCAAACGGGCAAATACAGAAATAAGCGACCCTCCGAATCCCAAAGCAACAAGCGGCTTAAGGTCAAGGACCGCGCCTCCGACATGGGTAAGAATAAGATACATAACGGAAACCGAAAGGAGCGCAAGACCCGCAACCATAAGGCCGGTAACCGCTCCTCCTGAGAATGCGACGGAAAGCGCCTGCGCGAGACCCTTTTTGGCAGCCTGTGACGTTCTGATGTTTGCCCGTACCGCTATATTCATGCCGATAAATCCGGCCGTGGCAGAACAGGCGGCGCCTAGGGCAAATGCAAGCGCCGACACCCAGCCGAGCGAGAATCCGAGAAGAATAACGATAAACACCGATAACAGACCGATGGTCTTATATTGGCGTCGGAGAAACGCCTGGGCTCCTTCGGCAATTGCATGGGCAATTTCGTTCATATCCGGTGTGCCCATGGGGAGTTTAATGATGTTTTGCGACAAAATAAGTCCGTACACGACAGCTGCAAATCCAGAAATAATTGACAGAGCTACATAATTCATATAATTCCTCCTTCTTTACCGGTTATTACAAGATTGTACCAAATTATAGCCTCAAAAACACAAATCCACTCTCTATTATATATCTATTTCAAATATAACTTTGCCCCTCGTATTCGCTCGGGACTTCGTGTGCTAAAACTTCATTATATATCTAAGGTAGCACGTTGGTCCTTCGCACTTCGTGTCTCAGGACTTCGAGTGCCAATTCTTAGTTATATGTCCAAAGTTGCGCTCTTAGCATGCGTCTGAATAAAGCGCTTCCGTGGCGGCACTTCATCGCCCATAAGCATCGCAAACACCTGATCAGCCGCTGCCGCGTCGGCAATCATAATCTGGCGCATGACTCGGTTTTTGGGATTCATGGTCGTTTCCCATAGCTGATCAGGATTCATTTCTCCCAAACCCTTGTACCGCTGGATATTCGGTTGTCCTTTGATTTCTGCGGCATGCGTCTTGAGATATGCATCCCGTTCATCATCAGAGTATGCATAAAAGAGTTGTTTTCCGATTGTTACTTTATAGAGCGGCGGCTGGGCAATGTAGAGATGGCCCTTCTCGATAACGTACGGAAGGTGCCGGTAAAAGAACGTTAAAAGGAGCGTCATGATGTGTTCTCCGTCGACATCGGCATCGGTCATGATGATGATGCGGTGGTAGCGGAGCTTCTCGGGATTTAGGCTTTCCGCGATTCCCATTCCGAGTGCGATGACAAGCGCCTTTAACTCTTCAAATTCGACGATTTTATCCAACCGTGCGCGTTCGGTGTTCAAGATTTTTCCTCGGAGTGGCAATATTGCCTGGAACTTACGGTCCCGCCCCTGCTTTGCACTGCCGCCGGCTGAGTCTCCCTCGACGATAAATAACTCGGAAACCGAAGGATCCTTTTCCTGACAGTCAGCGAGTTTTCCCGGGAGCGATGCACCCTCAAGGGCGCCTTTTCTGATGATTGCATCTTTGGCTGCCTTGGCAGCGAGCCGCGCCTTGGCCGCAAGATATACCTTTTCAAGGACTTTGCGGGCCTCTGCCGGATTTTCTTCAAAATAGGTATCCAATCCTTCTTTGACCGCTGATTGGACGAACGGCTGGACCTCCGCGTTCCCGAGTTTTCCTTTGGTCTGACCCTCAAACTGTAGATTTTGCGACGGCATTTTGATATACACAACAGCCGTTAACCCTTCGCGCGTATCATCGCCGGTTATGCTGTCGTCGCCGTTTTTGTTGGCGCCTATTTTTTTGGCATAGTCATTGATTGCTCGGGTCAGGGCCATGCGGAAGCCGGTTAAGTGCGTGCCTCCCTCGACGGTGTAGATGACGTTGACGTATGACTCGACGGTTTCCGAGAATCCGTCATTGTATTGGATAGTAACTTCTGCCTCGATATCCCCTACTTCTGAAGTTTTTTTGATCGTGATCGGATCGTGGAGGACTACTTTATTGCGGTTTAATGCTTTGACCAGTGATGATATGCCACCCTCAAAATAATAGTTTGCGATTTCATCTGTCCGCTCGTCGACCAGATGAAATGCGAGACGCGCGATAAGATAGGCGCGGTCACGGACCTGTTTCTTAACGGTTTCAAAGTTCAGGTCTATCCCTTCTTTAAAAATTTCCGTATCCGGCATGAAGGTGACGGTTGTGCCTGTGTCTTTTGCTTTTCCGGTTTTTTTCACCGGTCCCTGCGGCACGCCGCGTTTGTGTGTCTGTTCAAAAATGCCGCCGTCGCGGTGAACTTCAACATGAAGATTACTTGAAAGAGCATTAACAACGGAAGCGCCGACTCCGTGAAGACCCCCTGATACTTTATATGCTTTCCCTTCAAATTTACCGCCGGCATGAAGTTTTGTCAGAACGAGCTCCATAGCGGGAACATTATATTTTGGTACTTTATCAACAGGGATGCCCCGGCCGTCGTCTTTGACGGTTGCGCTGTTGTCCTTATGGATCGTGACCCACACGTTTTTCGCAAAACCGGCAAGCGCCTCGTCAATGGAGTTATCAATAATTTCATTAAGACAGTGCTGAACGCCCGCGAGGGATGTGGAGCCGATGTACATGGCCGGTCGCTTCCGGACGGGCTCCAGGCCCTCAAGTACGATGATTTGTTCCCCTGTGTATGAATCTTTTGCCATTATTGGGTTTAGAAAAAAAAGAAGCTTGAATCAGCTCTTCAAATCATCATACACTATCATCTTTTTCTTGTCCAGACCGTTGTAGGAGCCATTTTAGCGCCCCGACTATTTGTCAGTTTAGTGTCAAGCATTCCACGAATTGTTTCTGTAGAGTGTTATAGTATTTATATGGCAGTACGAATCGGGATAAACGGATTTGGGAGGATAGGCCGGAATGCCGCACGGATTATTCTTGAGTCGAAAGATGTCGTATTTGCCGCGATCAACAGTAACTCTGATGCCGCTTCCCATGCATATCTTTTGAAACACGATTCAAGCCAGGGAACGTTTCCGATGGATATTACGGCAGAGGGTCAAACGATACTTGCCGGTAAAACGAAGATTGCCTGTTTCCAAAAAAAAGAGGTTTCTGAAATTCCCTGGAGTGATGCAGATGTCGACCTCGTTCTTGAATGCACGGGCAAATTCCGGGCGACTGAGGATGTTCAAGGTCACCTTCAAGGAAATGTAAAGCACGTAGTTATTTCCGCGCCCGTCAAAGATGATACACCAACCTATATTATGGGAGTCAATCATACGAAGTATGCCGAAGAGCCGATTGTCTCCAATTCCTCATGTACGACCAATTGTGTCGCCACCGTGTTAAAAGTTCTTGATGATGAACTTGGAGTAATACGAGGAAGTATGACGACCGTCCATGCTGTCACCGATTCACAGAATTTATTGGATAATTCGCACCGGAAAGAAGTGCGTTCTAGAAGGAGTGCGCTTGTAAATCTGATTCCAGCAACGAGCGGCAGTGCCCGCGATGTCGCGAAACTATTCCCTCATTTGAAAGGAAAATTGCCATGCAGGTCTATAAGGGTGCCGACACCAACGGTTTCCCTAATCGAACTTGTTTGTGAGGTAAAAAAGAAAACCACGATTGATGATGTGAACACCGCGTTTCGAAAAGCCGCTTCGTCGACGCTAAAAGGAATTTTATCTGTCGCAATGGATGAATTAGTATCTTCTGATTATATCGGCAATCCGAATTCCGCGATTGTTGATCCATATCTTACTGATGTTGTTGAGGGCACGCTGTGTCATGTGACCGCCTGGTACGACAACGAATGGGGATATGCAAACCGGCTCGTCGAACTTGCGCTCTATATTTCGTCGTACTAATTATGTCTATTCCGCAACTTAAGGATGCAGAGGTTAACGGAAAACGGGTGATTGTCCGCGTTGACTTTAACGTATCGCTCACGGCAGATAAGGCAATTGCCAATGACAGCCGCATAAGAGCCGCGGTTCCCACAATTCACTATCTTCTCAAACAACATGCAAAAATAATACTTCTTTCTCACTTAGGAAGACCCAATGGCGAAGTTGATCCTGCATTAACGCTTTCCGGCGTCGCGAAACGACTGAGTGAGCTTTTAGCTAAACAAGTGTCGTTCGTTGATTCTTACTTGGACCCTCATGCCTCACAAGCCATGAATGCGCTAGCACCAGGTAGCGTCGTGTTGTGTGAAAATTTGCGGTTCAATCCGGGCGAAGAACTCAACGACGTTGCGTTTGCAAAACAACTTTCGCAGTTGGGCGACATTTTCGTGAATGATGCATTTGGCACCGCACATCGAGCTCATGCATCAACGGTCGGTATTACTGCATTTCTTCCGTCCTATGCCGGTTTACTTTTTTGGCGGGAGATATCGATGATCGGCGACGCTGTCACAAAACCGAAGCGTCCGCTTGTGGTCGTCATCGGCGGTGGTAAGACGCCGGAAAAAATACGGGTGATTGAGAAATTGCTGGAAACGGCAAATACAATTTATTTGGGGGGCGCAATCGCCAACACGTTCTTTGCAACCTGGGGCATCGGTGTCGGCGTTTCAAAGGTCGATCATGAGATGATTGAAATGGCAAGGAACGTGCTCTGGAAAGCAACCCGCGTCCCCGCCCAATTGTTATTACCCGCCGATGTGATTGTGAGTAATGCGGAGAGGACAACTAAACCCATGGTCCTCCCCTATAATCAGGTGCCGATGGGACTGGGGATTTATGACATCGGCCCGTGCGCCCAAGAGGAGCTTAATGGCATCATCCAAAAGGCCGGTACTATTATTTGGAACGGCCCGATGGGACTCTACGAGGATGCACGATTTGCCGCCGGGACTATTAAAACGTGTGAGAGTATCGCCAAATCAAAATCCGTGAGCATCGTCGGGGGCGGTGATACGATTACCACGATAACCGACGAGCAGGCACTTAAAAGCATTGATCTTATTTCGACCGGCGGCGGGGCGATGCTTGAATTTATCGAAAAGGGAACGCTTCCGGCAATTGCCGCATTGAAAAACGGATTCCATTCGGCGTAGGATAGAAGATATGGATAACGAAACCCAACACGGTGACGGTATGCTCGTGCTTATCCGTCACGGGGAATCTGAGTGGAACGCAAAAAATATCTGGACAGGCCTCACAGATATCGGACTTACCCCAAAAGGTGAAGATGAGGCGCGTGCATGTGCGGGGAAATTAACGGATATTCAGTTTAATTCTGCTTTTACATCAAATCTAAAACGGGCCAACGAAACGCTGCGTATTGTGTTAGAAACGCTCGGTCAAACCGGTGTCACCGTCACCAGAAACGCTGCGCTCAATGAGCGTGACTACGGCATCTATACGGGTAAAAATAAACTTGAGATACATGCGAGCCTTGGTGACCGTGAGTTTTTAAAGCTTCGGCGGGGCTGGGATTATCCGATTCCTTCAGGTGAAAGTCTCAAACAGGTATATGGGCGGGTTATCCCCTACTACATGGAACACATTGCGCCATTACTCAGAGAGGAGAAACATGTGCTCGTTGTAGCGCATGGCAATAGTCTCCGGGCGCTCATAAAATATCTTGATCACGTATCGGATGAACAGATATGTAACGTTGAACTTGCTACAGGGGAGCTTGTTCTCTATCATATTGACTCCGCAGGAGCCGTTGTTTCGCGTGAATCGCGGCATGCTGCCGATTAAAGATCCAGAAGTGCACAATCAAGAACAAGGCGCGGATTGACATTTACTTCAAGCTGTCTTAAAGCGGTTGTGAGAAGTCGTAACAATTTTGAATATCGCAATCGTTCCCCCGGAGTTGTGGACTTAAGGAGAAGCTGACTTCCGGTTTTTATTGTGTTGTATGTCCAGTTTTTTGCCTTTAACCGGTCATCGGCGACCGTATCAACATAAGACAATTTTTGTACGACCGTGTAGTTGAAAAGATCCGTGATTATTTTGGCTTCTTCGCGGGTCGCATCGTTCATTTTTTCCGTTATAAGCATCACTTCGCATCGGGAGATGATCGTCGGAAGAACCGCATCAACTGTTTGACCCGCGAGGATGATATATGCATGGGGAGGAGGTTCTTCCAGGAGTTTGAGGAGCGCATTCTGGGCCTCTGTTGTCAGGCGTTCTGCGTGCATGATAACACCGACAGTGCGATCCGACTGAAACGGCGTGAGCATGAGTCTTTTTTGAAATTCCCGTACGGCACCGATGCCGATATGCTCTTCTTCATCGTATATGGTTATTTGATCAGGTGCGGCGACGGACCAATCGGTGAGAAGATTCTTAACTTTGTTTTTACGATCCTCTTCGTCAGCTCCGACAATGTAATATGCGTGCATATTGCAATATTACTGCAAACTATCAATAATGGATATATACTATGCCCGGTACTGCCCAGGAAATTTTAGCTATTCTTGTCACTGACCGCCGTTTAAGTCAAGCGGAAGCGGACAGTGTCATGACCCAATCACTTTCAAGCGGCGAGTCAGTAGAGGATATTCTTCGAAAGAAGCACGTGATCAGTGATCTTGATTTTGCCAAAGCCCGCGCAAAATCACTGGGTATCCCGTTTATAACGCTTGCAGGCCGGGCGATTGCACCGGATATTGTGAGCTACATTCCTGAACCCGTGATCCGCCGGTATACGCTTCTCCCCTTTCAGTTTGACAACCAGACCAATGAATTGTCCGTTGCGATGCTTGATCCTCTCGACTTTCAGGTCATTGAATTTTTGGAGAAAAAATCAGGCAAAACGATCAGAGCATTTATGGGCGTTAAAGATGATATCCTTGCGGCAATCGATACATCCTATACGCAGAATCTTGGTGAAGACGTGACTGCTGCTCTTAAGGAAACTGAGACATCGGAGATTAAGACGTATGAAGCAGGCCGTCTCGGTGAAGTAATTCGTGAAGCGCCTATTGCTCAGATCGTATCGGCAACACTCGAGCAGGCGATGCAGCTTCGGGCGTCAGATATTCATATTGAG
>Ga0182021_10007453_pt1 | contig 12964 bp, 13 predicted proteins | sample 612E3MmetaG_FD_120493 | JGI IMG/M metagenome (GOLD analysis project Ga0182021, IMG submission 120493) | Permafrost microbial communities from Stordalen Mire, Sweden - 612E3M metaG (Illumina Assembly) | ecosystem: Environmental > Terrestrial > Soil > Wetlands > Permafrost | place: Sweden... | reverse complement strand
CATGCGACGTGTTGGGGTTGCTCTTGAAAATTGGTGTAGTTCCAATAATAAACGAAAATGACGTCGTCTCTGTAGATGAACTCATGCGAACAGAAGGCTACAAAGTAAATTTCAGCGACAACGACATCTTATCGGTGCTTGTTGCTGGAGCAGTCTGTGCCGATTTAGTCATTATTCTCTCCGATGTAGAGGGCTTATACACGACTGATCCTGTACAACCCGGCGCTGAACTTGTAAAGACAGTTGAATCAATCACCCCAGAATTGAAAAAATCATTGAATGGCAAAAGCAAGCTCGGTAGAGGCGGAATACAAAGCAAAGTTAAAGCCGCCGAAATAGCAACTTCTTGTGGTATCCCAGTGGTTATAGCAAATAGCCGAAGAAAAAACGTTATCTTGGATCTTTTAGGTGGGAAGGACGTTGGCACTTACTTTAAACCTCAACCCCGCATGCCAGCTGTAAAAAGATGGATAGCCTATGGTGCCGCGGTTAAGGGACAAATATACATTAACGAAGGAGCAAAAAAAGCCATTCTCGACGGCTCAAGCCTATTGCCAGTTGGTGTGTTGCGGGTAGTAGGCAACTTTAGTGTCGGCGACGTTGTAAGCATCGTTGACGAAAATGATGTGGAATTTGCAAAAGGTAACCCCAACTTCAGCAGCGGAGAATTAAACCTAATTAAAGGCTTGCAAGTAACAGAAGTACACAAAAAACTCGGCAACGATAAATCAAAGGAAATAGTCGAACATAGAAACATACACCTAATCGAGGAAGAAAAATGATAAAACAAATCTGTCAGAAAGCCAAAGCAGCCTCAATCGAGATGGGGAAGCTCACGGCAGAAGCCAAAAACACAGCACTTTGTCGAATGGCAAACGCCTTAGAAACGAGCGCTGATAAAATTTTGGCTGCAAACCAAACCGACGTTGAAGCTGCGAAAGCTAAAGGTGTTAAAGAAGCGTTGCTTGACCGTTTGGCGTTAGATCAGAAAAAAATCCAGAATATGGCAAAGGAGATAAGAGAAGTTTCAGCACTTCCCGACCCTATTGGTACTATCCTTAGTAGTTGGACCCGCCCCAACGGCTTGATAATTAGCCAAATCCGGGTGCCTTTAGGGGTTGTCGGGGTGATCTACGAATCCAGACCCAATGTTACTTCCGATTCAGCTGCCATCTGTATCAAATCGGGTAATGCAGTGATTCTTCGGGGTGGCTCAGATGCTCTAAACTCGAACGTTGCCATTGGCGAAGCTTTGCGCGAAGCCTTAGTGGGGACAAATGTACCTATTGATGCAGTTCAAGTGGTAAGTTCGCCTGATCGTAAGGTTGCGGAAGAATTGATGGGTATGCGAGAGTACATCGATGTTCTCGTTCCTCGCGGTGGCGTAGATCTAATAAAGACTGTGGTTGAGGTTTCGCGTATTCCAGTTATTGAGACTGGAACGGGCAATTGTCACGTTTATGTAGAAGAAGACGCAGACCTCGAAAAAGCGACTGCAATAGTCATAAATGCAAAATGCCAGCGCCCTGGAACTTGCAACGCAGCCGAGAAACTGCTAGTTCATAGTAAAATTGCAGAACAATATTTGCCTGTGGTGATTGCTGAACTCAGAAAGAACAATGTTGAAGTTCGTGGCGACGAAAAAACCCGCAAAATTATCCGAGACGTTAAAGCCGCAACCGAGCAGGATTGGGGAACTGAATATCTCGACTTAATCATAGGTGTCAAAGTTGTCCAAAACCTAAACGAAGCCATCATGCACATCAACAAGTATGGTACAAAACACTCTGACAGCATCATCACCAAAGACTTTAACAAAGCTTTAACGTTCATTCGAGAAGTAGATTCTGCCGCAGTCTACTGGAACGCATCAACACGATTTACCGACGGAAACCAATTTGGGCTAGGCGCAGAAATTGGCATAAGCACCCAAAAACTACACGCAAGAGGACCAATGAGCGTGCAGCACCTCACCACAACAAAATACGTTATTTTTGGAGACGGACAAATCCGAAAATAACCCAAAATTCATAACTTTTTTTGTCTAATCCTTCGGCGAACATTTATCCTTAATTTCTAAAGTCTCTAATCGGGAAGCTTTATTGCTACCGTTTACGAATAAAATGTTGGAGACAACAAATGTTTTGCCCTAATTGTGGTAGAGAAAACAAGGAAAATGCCTCATTTTGTGCATATTGTAAAAAAGCATTACCTTCGAAAAAACCACAACTAACAACTCAGACACTTGTAAAACCCAAAAAGGATTCAAAAGTCAGAATATCAAATAACGCAATAAGAGCAGTAATTACAGGCATTCTGATAATTGCTCTACTAATCATCGTTCTCCAGTTTTATTACCCCGGTGTACTTCCTTGGAATTAATAATTTAATGGCCTTACGTGCTTCAGAGAAGTTTGATTTTAAATTTGCTAATAGTTTTAAAAAGGAAAACAACGTCTAAGTTATGGAAGGTAAAATTCGAAGTTATTTCAATGATTTAGTCCAAATATTTGAAAATATGCTATAAAGTAGAGTGAAAAGAGGGTTATTTAAGCCCCTCCAGTCGTTATTGCTTTGCCAGCTTCGGATTTTATAGAGACGGGATTAAAGCGGATAGTTGGTGGGCTGCTGGGTGAATTAGTTGGAGAACTATGTCTGGGAATAAACCTAAAATGAAGAGTGCCGCAACGAGGATGAAGACAGGGATGAGTAAGTTTTTTGATTCTTTTATGGATGTTTCGTCTTTGGGTTTCTTTGAGTACATTACGTTCATGAGGCGGAAGATATACGCTGTTTGAAGGACACTTGTTAAGACTCCGATTATGGCCAGCCAACTGAGGTTTGCTTGTAGAGCGGCGGTGAAGACAAGGTATTTTCCTATGAATCCGCCGAGTGGTGGCACTCCTGCGAATGACAAACCAGCTATTACTAAGGCCAAGCTGACTAGCGGCGCTTTTTTGCCGAATCCAGCGAAGTCGCTGAGCGTTTTGATGCCGTAGTTGTTTATGATTCCTATTGTCATAAAGGCTAAAGCTGTGGTTATTCCTCCGATAAGGAAGAAGTAGAGGTTGCCTTCAAGTCCAAGAGATTTTATGCTAGTAATTGCGACGAGGTTATAACCGACGTCTGCAACGCAGATGTATGCGATTAAGCGCTTTACATCGTTTTGGATTAGCGCAAATACGTTTCCAACTACCATTGTAACTGCTGCCAAGATAGCTAACATGAAGGTCCAATCTAACACTTGATTTGGCCCGGTAGGAATTATGATGTAGAGCAGTATTCTAATGAGGATATAGTAACTGCCTTGGTCAACTAGTGCTGAGAGGAACGCTGCGGATGGTGCCGGGGCTGCGGTGTATGCGTCTGGTAGCCAGAAGTGGAATGGTACGATTGCTGCTTCAATTGCGTATCCAGCGGCGATGAAGACGAAGGCGATGATAAGCAAGTTTTTGTCGGATGCAACCAAAGTTGAAACATTCAAAGCTTCCCTAACAGAAGAATAGTTTAAGCTACCAGTTAAGCCGTAAACAATCGACATGCCAAACAATACAAATGCTGAGGCAATAATTACCATGACGAGAAACTTTAATGTGGCATTGAGGCTGAAGGCGTTCTTTCGGTACATCATCAAAAACGCTGCTGATGCTGTTGCAGCTTCCCAGAAGATGAAGAACGTTAAGAGGTCGCCTGATAGTACCGCCCCGAGCAATGCTGCGGTAAGGATGAACATAATGGCGAGGTATCTGTCTGAAGGACGCTCGTTTGAGTTAGTGAAGAACACGCTGTAAACAATAACTACTGAGGCGATGGCAACGATGATTATCGCCATGTAGATTGAAATGGCATCGATTAGGAAGGAGCTTGTAACAGCCGATGATAAGCTACCGTCTAAAGCTAAGCTCAGTGGCGGCGGGTTAGCTGTGGCATAGTAGCTTAAGGCCAGGTTGGCTACGGTTGCGCCTGAAATGAGGAACACAGCAAGAACCCAGCTCAATGTTAGGGCGGTCTTGTGGTTCTGTTTACGAATTATCCTGAAGATTGGAATGGTTAGTAGCGCTGCGATTACAAGCGTGAATATTGGCAATATAACATCTATTATTTGTACCATAGTTTATGCGCCTCCAAAGGTCACTGTCTGTATTAGATTCATAAAGAACGTCGGATAGATTCCAATGAGTACCACTAGAACAACCAAAATTGCCAATGCCGCCTTCATGTAATTAGGTATATCAACGATTTTATGTTTCTCGTGTCCAGGTTCAGTCGTTATAACTTCGGCTTCTTCGACACCGTGTTCATCTTTGGGTTGTCCGAGGAAAACTTTAGAGATGAATCTTAGCGCATACGCGAGCGAGAACACTGTCGCTATGAGCATTAGAGCAGTTGGTATTATGTAGAAACTGCTAAGTCCGCCTGTTAAATTTATTATTTGAATGGCGCCTACGAAGATTAGGAATTCACTGATGAAGCATGCTAATGGAGGTGCTCCAGCAATGCTTAGGGCAGCTATAGTTCCTGAAACTGTGGAGAATGGCATCTTGCTTGCTAAGCCGCCCATTTTGCGGATGTCTCTTTCTTCGGTTTGATGCATAATTCCTCCTGCAGTAAGGAAGAAGAGGCCTTTACTTGCAGCATGGGTTATAATGTGTAGGACCGTTCCAACTATTGCGGTGGCGGAAACAAGAAGAACAGCTGTTCCAGCAGCTAGACTTACTGGGAAGAGCGATAGCCCGAACATTATATAGCCCATGTGAGCGATGCTCGAATAAGCAATGAGACGTTTTATGTCGGTTGCAACCAACGCTAGGAACGAACCGAAAAACGCTGTAATAACTCCAATTATTGATAAAGCTTGGAGAAAACTTGTTCCAAATGCTACCCCAACAGAGGGAAAAACAATCCCAAAAGATAATCTCAAAATTGCGTAAGCTCCGGCGCTGATGATGACACCGCTTAGAAGAGCAGACATCGGTGCCGGGGCTTCTGAATGGGCATCAGGGAGCCACATGTGCACAGGGAATACAGCCATTTTAACAGCGAACCCAGCAGTTAGGGCAATTATTATCCATTTGATGATGTCTGGTGCAGCAGTCATTAAGGCTGTTTGTGCTTGGAACATGTCTGTGGTACCTGTCAAGTAATAGATTGCTCCAATACCCAAGAGAACGAAGACCGCACCTGCGTGTGTAAATATGAATAGTTTGAACGCGGATTTGTAGGAGTTTCTATAACCCCATTCTCCAACTATGAAGTATGCTGGAACAAGCATGAGTTCCCAACAGAAGTAGAACAAGAGCAGGTTAGAGGTAATGAAGACGCCGATTAAGCCGACGGATAGCATGCATAAGAGGGCGTAGTAAGATGGCAAGTTCTTTTTTCCAGCCATGTAATTAACTGAGAAGAGCGCAGCTACAAAGATTAGCACCAAGCTGATTAGAGCAACTGAGGCGCTGATGCCATCGACAAAGAGAGAAAATGATGTATTATTAAGTGTTGGAATCCAAGCATAAGATTCAACGTAGCGGTGGGTTACGTTATTGAGAACTGATGGAACAGTTGATAAAACCAAGCCTACGTTAATTAATGCGATTAAAGCAACAAAGATAGCTGCTGCCTTTGGCGATTTCTTTCCTACAAAGTAAACAAACGGTATGCTTATGGTCGGAATTGCAAATACTGCTAAGAGAATGGGTAGCGTCATTTTGTTACACTCCTACGGTTAATATTATTAGCACAACAATTATTATGAAACCGAGTACTGCTGCGGCAACATAGTTCCTAAAGGAGTCTGAGGGTCCTCGCTTTAAAGTTGTAATATGCCCAGGTTCCGCGGCTTCGCCGACTTGGGTGCCGGCTGAATCAGGATAGCGTCCAAATAGGGCATTTTCGACCCGTGTGAGATTGCCTGAGAAGCGTTCTATACCTTTGGATACGGCGCTGTAGAAGTCGTCGAAGAAGTAAGCGTGCTTGAGTGTTGTCATTAGGGGGTTTTTGCTTGCTGCAAAGTTTCTGATGCCCTGGAAACCTTTGTAGTATGAGTAATATGCGAGTAATCCAGTTGGTATGAGCAATACGATGAAGATGGGGAACTCTATGTTTGTGAAGGCGGCGAGTAAGCCTTCGCCTAAGTTTACATGCATGAAACTTGCCACCAATGGCTCTGATAAGCCCCAAACGATGCATAATCCTGCGAGGATCGATGCGGGAATTAGCATGACTTTGGGTGCTTCGTGAACATGCTGTTTCTCTAAGTGTTCGGATTTCTTGCCCATGAACACTAAGCTGAACATGCGGACGACATAGGCGAATGTTATAGCAGTGGTAGCGTAGAGTATGATTGTTTGAATTAGGCCTGCTGTGCCTGCAATGTCGGTTACGCTGGTGATGATTAAACCCTTGCTAAAGAAAGCGGCGAAAGGCGGCAAACCACTGGTAGTTATAATCATTATACCCATCAATGCGAAGGAAAGTGGCATGGCTTTTCGTAAGCCACCCATCAATCGCATGTCGCGGGTGCCAATGGCGTGGATGATGCCTCCTGCCAAAAGGAATCCCAGGCCTTCGAAGAAAGCGTGGCTTATCATGTGGAATAAGCTTGCAAACCAGCCGACTGATGCTGCTCCTTCAACGGCTGCTCCTAAACCTGCCATCATGAAGCCGATTTGGCTTACGGTGGAATAAGCGAGGACTCCTTTGATGTCGGTGGTGGTTAGGGCGAGTGTTGCGCCTACTATAGCAGTTAAGACTCCTATCCAGGTGACTATTGGGAACCAGAGTGGTTGAAGTGCAGAGATCAGTACTGGTGCGATTGAGAATATGAGTATGAATCTTGCGAGTAAGTAGACACCTGCTTTAACCATCGTGGCTGCGTGTAAGAGAGCGCTGACGGAAGTTGGGGCTTCCATAGCGCTGTATAGCCAAGTAAATAATGGAAGCTGAGCAGATTTTGCGATGGCTCCGCCTAAAACTAAGAACGCAACGGCTACCATAAGACTTGTATTCAATGTTTGAGTAGCAGCTGCATTTTGTATTCCCGTTATTACTCCATGGAAGCTGAATGTACCAAACATCATGAAGAGAATACCTATAGCGGCAAGCAAAGAAATGTCGCCGATGCGGGTCATGATGAAAACTTTGACACCAGCTTGAATAGATTCGGTTTTTTTATACCAGAATGAAATCAAAGCATAGGAGCATAAGCCCACCATTTCCCAAAAGATGAACATTTGCAACATGTTGTCTGAGATTACAAGGCCAATCATAGAACCAATGAAAAGCAAAATGAGGTAATAGTAGCGTGTCAAGCCTTCTTCTCCTTTCATATAGCCAATAGAGTAGATGGCGATGATTAGTGCAAAGAAGGCAACAAGACAGGTGAATAATACACTTAAGGGGTCAATGTATACTCCTGCGTTGAGTCCTGGGATCCAAGCTACTGAGAATTCTGTGGCTACTCCGTTGCCAGACCAAACACTCGGTACTAAGGAGAGGGCCAATCCTGCAGTGACGGCTGCGATTGCAACAACAAAGTAGTTTCGGGCTTTATCATTGTATTTTCCTATTAAGGGCACGAATAAGCTTGCCATGAGTGGGAGGACCCAAACAAACCATGCTGAGAATTCTTCAAGAATCATTGCGCTTCATCCTCACTTTCGCCTTTATCTTGTAACATTTGAATTATTTTTCCCATATCACTAGTGCCATATTTTTTGGATACAACTACAAGCAACGCTAAGATTACGCCGCTAACAGCTGTGTCTGTTGAGAACGCAAGAATTAGGAATGCCTGACCTAAGTTTACTCCCATCGAAGAAGCCAACATTACGAAGTTCAATGTGGCTGCAGTAGCGATTAACTCAACTGAAATGAATACTTTGAGGAGTTGTCGATTGGTAAGCAAACCATAGATCCCGATTGTCAGCATCACCAGTGAAAGAATTACGAAGTCCATTATTGACCACCTTTTTTCTTCTTCTCATACAGAACAATTGATATTCCTAAGGCTACTGTCAAAATAACAATAGCTTGCAGAACAACATCCAACCCTCTCACATTCCAGAGAGCATCACCAAAATTAAGATTGGAACTTGTGGCTGTGGTACCAGAAACAGAAAGAAAAATTGCGGGCAAAGACAAGACTGCACCCACACCAATCAATGTGGCAGTGCGTTTGGGAGAAGTTTTCTTTTTTGGCTTATCGCCCAACATTTCTCCTGACAGGAAAAGAATAGATAAAGTACCTACACCCACTGCAAACTGAAAGACGGCAGCAAAAGTCGCTCCGTTTTCTACGTATATTAAAGCGGTGAATAGGAAAGTTCCTGCCAAAGCTGCAACAGAATAGATAACTTCATCGAGGAATAACGCCAAGATGGCGGAAATTATAAGACCAACAGCGAGAATTTCAAAAATCATTAAGATTTAGTCTCCTTAGAGTTTGGGTGTGGTTTTTGAATTAACGCGCATTTGTCGGTTGTGGCTAACTCGTAAAAAATTGAACTTTTAATTGCACCTCTAGGGCAGCTTTCTACGCATTGGTGGCAGAAGATGCATTTGTCAAACCTAATTTGTGGTCTTTTTTTGCCTTCAACTTCAACTATTTCAATGGCCGCAGCTGGACAATCTCGAACGCAAACTCTACAGTTCGAGCCTGTGATAGATCTCACATCTAAAGTTGGTCCGTCCTTTTGACCTGTTCCTATATCGATGACGTTACAAGATGTTACTTCATAAACGGTTTTGCATCGAGCATCGTCGGGAAGTTGAGGTTTCACAAACGGATATTGTGTTGTAGCAGGCTTAGTAAAAATGTGAGATGCTGCCCGTCTGAATATTGGAGATATTCGCGATTTTTTCACCATCTGTTAGACCACCAGTGGATATACCCAAGTAACTAGCGCCACAGTTAGCATCAGTGATAGCAAAGCTGCGGGTAGAAGTATTCTCCAGTTGCCTGACAGAACTTGATCGATGCGAAAGCGAGCAAACACGGTTGTGATGTACTCGCTGATCAATACGACAGCCAAGAGTTTCAGCACAAACCATAAGGTGTACCAGAACCACGGAATACCAAAGAAAACTGGCCCGTTTGGTCCACCCAAGAAAAGCTCAACCACTAATGCTGATCCGAATACAATTTGCACGTCGCGTGTCAAATGCAGGAAGGCTAGTTTAGCCCCTGTGAACTCAGTTTCTAAGCCTCCGACAAGCTCACTTTCAGAGTGAGGAACATCAAAGGGATCTTTTTCAAGTTCTGCTTGGATTGCTATTAGGAATAATACAAAAGCCCACGGTGCTAAAACGATGAACGGAAGTAAATGACTTGCTTGGTATGCGGATATTGCCGCTATGCTTAAGCTACCTGCGATAAAAGCAGGAGTCAATGCGATTAAAAAGAGTGGTATGTCATAGCCTAAGAATTGTGTTAGTACTCTTGCTGAACCGATGGTTCCGTATGGGTTGCATGATGCCCAACCTGCAAGGAACAACAAAAAGTTCGCGATTGTTGAGAAGGCTAAAATGACAATTAAATCTCCGCTAAAACCCCCTGTTGAGAAGATGTTTGTGCCGTCAACTGGAAGAAAGAATAAAGCAAAAATCATAATAGTGAATGCCAATAAAGGAGCAAACTTGAAAATGGTTTTTTTTGCGTCTCTTGGTTCAATATCTTCTTTTGTTAAAAGTTTAATGAAGTCTGCCAGAGGCTGAAGAATCCCGGCCGGACCTGCAACCATTGGTCCGACTCGGTTTTGTATTCGGGCTTCAATTTTTCGTTCTACCCAGTCGCAAAAGAGTGTCAAGAGGACTATGAAGGTAAATCCTGGGAAGACAAGTATGCGGAAGATCAGGGTAAAGTCGATCATTTTTGGGTCACCGGTCTGTGCATGAGAAGCAGGGGTCTAAACTAACAAAGTTAGCCGGAACGTCAGCTATGCTTTCGCCAATTGCTGTCTTGAGGAATGCCGGAATGTTAGCGAATGTTGGTGTGCGGACTTTAACGCGGTCTGGCATATCTGTGCCGTTGCTTCTAACATAGTAGAAGAGTTCGCCTCTTGGAGCTTCAACGCGGTTAACCGCTTCTCCGGCAGGTACAGACCTTGGTGTAATAATTCGGAATTGTCCGGATGGCAAGTTATCGATGGCGTACTCGATTATGTTTATGCTTTCTTCAACTTCATCCATACGAACGTTCATTCTTGCCCATGTATCGCCGGTTGTGTAAACGATTTCTTTGAAGGGGATTTCAGCATATGCTTCATAAGGTTCATCTTTGCGAACATCGACGTCGACACCTGACCCTCTGGCTACTGGACCAACGACTGAAAGTTTTAGCGCATCCGCCCGTTTGAGGACTCCGACATTTTTCATACGCAACTTCAGGGAAGGCTCGTTTTCGTAAACTTGTCTGTAGAACGGTAGTTTACCTCTGAGGTCTTTGAGTGTAGTTTTGATTTTTGGGATGTCGGTGTCTTTTATATCACGTCTCACGCCGCCTATCGTCATAAGAGATGAGTAAACACGGTTGCCGCTGGTTAACTCGATTAAATCCATTATTGGTTCACGGTCTCTCCAGAAATACTGGAACAAGGTTTCGTAACCAATTTCTAATCCTGCATGACCTAATGTCAAGAGGTGGCTGTGTAACCTGTTAAGTTCTAAAGCGATTACTCTGAGGTATTTGGCTCTTGGGGGGACTTCAATTTTCGCTATTTTTTCAACGCATTCAACAAAGCCTGCTGCGTGGATGCTGTTGCAGATACCGCAGATTCGTTCGACTAAGTAAACATCTTGCAGATAGGTTCTTGATTCTGTTGCCTTCTCGATGCCTCGATGTACATAGCCAATTCTTGGTTCAACTTTAGTTACTATTTCGCCGTCAACTGTAACAGCGAATTTTTCAGGTTCCAACAACGCAGGATGTTGGGGACCGATTATGATTTTTACAAGCCTTTCGTTCTCGGGCAACGTAATTTCTTCAGATTTTGGTGTTGGAACCAATTTTACTTCGTTAGCTTTAACATTCTTTCTGAGTGGATAAACACCATCTGGCCAGTTTTCCGATAGGACAAAGTGTCCAGATGTTGGGTGCCCTTCGAAAACAACTCCTAGAAGGTCCGCAACTTCAAGTTCATGGAAAACGGCACCTGGATGAAGATCGATTATAGTTTGAATTTTCGGATTATCTTTTGGTACTTCAGCTTTTATTGTAACAAATGCATTGGATGTATGAACATGATAGTAGACACCCAAGTTTTCTCCAAAGTCTAACCCGGTTATTGCGGTTATTCCAGTTTTTTCGTCAGCATCAATCATGGTTTTTAGGACATTACGATGCAAACCATTTTGAGCAATTATGGTTCCCGTGCTTAGGTAACCTGGTTGGATTTGGACTCTATTGCCAAGTTTAGATGCGACTACACTAAGGATATCTATTTTATTGTTTGACAATTTGTTTTTCCTCCTCAACTACATTCTGAGCCGTTTGGACTACTACTCCTTCAGGTTTATCTTCCTGCTTTGGCAATTCAGGCTGTTTTGCTTGTTTCTTAGGTTTAGGCGGATTTAAGGCATTTAGAAGCTTCACCACCCCGTCTAAGATTGCTTCTGGACGTGGTGGGCATCCGGGTATGAAAGCTGTAACCGGTATGACTTTGTCTACACCGCCTAACACATTGTAGTTCCCTTCAAAGACTCCTCCGCTGCATGCGCATGCTCCGATTGCCACGACGAATTTGGGTTGTGGCATTTGGTCGTAGACTCGTTTTAATCGTTCTGCACATTGTTGTGTGACGCAACCTGTCACTAGTAAGACATCTGCGTGGCGGGGTGAGGGCTCAAGTTTTACGCCGAATCGTTCAACATCGTATTTAGGTGTTAATAGGGCGACGATTTCGATGTCGCAGCCGTTGCAGGCGCCTGAGTTGAAGTGTAAGACCCATGGCGATTTTACTCGTGCCCATGTTTTTGTGTCAGTCATTAATCTTTTCCTCCTTCCACCAGAACTATTCCTGCGGCGAGAATTATGCCGAGGTAGAGGATTAAGAGAAGAGGGTTTAGAGGATTTGCTGATCCTGCTAACGAGAAAGAAGCAAAAGCAAGAACTAAAACGGATGAGTCAAAGATTACAAAATAGATTAGGTATTTGTATAATGAAACATTAATTTTTACTCCGCGAAAGATCACTTTTTCTCCACAGGCGTAGGCTGATTGCTCGTTCTCGCTTATGGTTGTTTTAGGGGCGGACCGTTTGCCTAGAGCGTAAATCGCATATGTTGAAATGAAGATTAACAGAAACGCAATTGGGGCTTCAATAAGCATACTCATTTTTTTTCTCTCCTTCTAAGGTTTTAACCATTAAAGCTGCTTCAAGGATAGAGTCAAATTCGATTTTTTTATATTCAAAAGCCTTGCCGTGAACATATTTAAGTTTATCTACATGTAAACTGTGTAAATGTGCAATAATTTCCATTTTTGAGAGGTGTTTGTCTTTCACAAAATCGGCTTCTTTTTCAGCGTAGTTGCCTAGTATACTCTCTCCCTTTGCACTGTTTTCTCCCATACTACCCCGAGCTAGTTCACTTAGAAATACTACACTTGCATTTAAATTTTAAGCACAAAAATATGCAAAATTTCATTCTTGTTTAAAAGTTAAGGGTTTAAGAAAGAGTGGGCGTTTCCTGGCCGAAGAAACTCACTAAACTCTAATTTCTTCTGCTAAACCTGCTTCAGGAGACGCGAACAGATGTGCTTTGTCCAAGGGATAAGTTATGGTAACGTCTTCGCCGATTTTACCCCATTCCTCAGTCAGGGAAGGCCTGTTGATAACGAAGCGATCACCGTTTTCAAGGCGAATTTCGTACCTAACAACGATTCCTTCAAAAGTGGTTTTTTCAACTTTCCCGTACAAACTATTTTCAGCCGAGATATGCCCTCTTTTCATTTCACAGGTTTCAGGTCGTAT
>Ga0182021_10007452_pt1 | contig 12965 bp, 10 predicted proteins | sample 612E3MmetaG_FD_120493 | JGI IMG/M metagenome (GOLD analysis project Ga0182021, IMG submission 120493) | Permafrost microbial communities from Stordalen Mire, Sweden - 612E3M metaG (Illumina Assembly) | ecosystem: Environmental > Terrestrial > Soil > Wetlands > Permafrost | place: Sweden... | reverse complement strand
TACTAATATAAAAGTGGCGACAAGTGAAAACGTTGCCACCAACGCCGACAAAATCAACGGTTCAAGCCACCGTCCTTTTTGACTTTTATTATAAAAATATTGATGGAAGAAATAAATTGCGGCTGATAAAGCGCAGAGAATAATTAAATCTCGTAAAAGATAAGTAAACCTCGTTGCGTGCGTAATAAATGCAGAATCCATGACAATCAGCACGAGCAAGGCGGCAAACGCGTTCTTGATATTTACACGCATTGAATAAAAGAAAATCGAACCAATTACTCCATATACCGGAACTGAAAACGTACCGGCATGGCGATTGAATATTCGAGATTGGTAAAAGATATAACCGATGACTATACAACACACAAGTGAGATGAACGATCTGATAATAATTTCAGCGAGGTATTTCGATTTTGCGCTCATGTGGACAATTCCTGAATTAATTTTGAGCTGCATTTTTACAAATGAAATAAAGTTACTTGAACCATATTGTATAAGATACATACAAGTTAAACAAAAACATTTTTTATCATTGTTATTTATGCAATATCTTTTATAGCCATGCTAAAACCTGTAGTAATATCAGTTTTCTTGCCTCATGAGTCAAACAGTTATTCCCAGACGAAAAGAGCTTCTCATTATTTCCTTTTTCCTTTTCACTTAATATCTTATACTTGAGTTATTATGGGACCAATAAAGACAGATGTGATTGTTGTCGGAGAGGGCATTACCGGACTTAGTATTGCCTACTGGCTGAAGAAACGCGGTGTCAATGTTACTGTGCTGGCGAAAGACAGCGAAGTGGGTGGAACAATGAAGTCGGTGCAAGACCGAGGTTTTCTGTATGAGACAGGCGCGAACACCGCCCTGGAAACAACACCTCTCTTTAAAGAACTTGTTTCCGATTTGAAGCTGAAGTCGGAATTTATCTATGCTAACCCGGAAGGCAAAAATCGTTATATACTCCGTGAGAGTGTATTAGTCTCCATGCCGCTGGGACCAGTCTCTTTTTTCTTCACAAAACTCTTTTCCACTGCTGCAAAATTTCGTGTGATGAAAGAACCATTTATCGGGCGTGCAAAGAAAGAGGAAAGTATTGCTGAATTTGTTGAACGAAGATTGGGACGCGAATTTCTCGACTATGCCATTGACCCATTTGTAGCAGGTGTTTTTGCCGGAAAGACAGAACAGTTAAGTGTGCGCTCTGCATTTCCTAAACTGTACGCGCTGGAAGAAAAGTACGGCGGTTTGGTAAAAGGTATGATCAAAGGCGCACAAGAAAGAAAACAGCGGGCAGAGAAAGCGAAAGATCGTGCTGAGACATTTTCATTCGTCAGCGGAATGCAAATATTACCGCAAGCAATCGGCAGTTCTCTTGGCAAGGCAGTTCTTTTTAACGCAAAAGTAACCGGTATTCGTAAACTGACTACCGCACACATCGAACCTGCAAATGAACCTGATGCAAGACGCTACCATATTGAGTACCTCCGCAACGGCAAAGAGGAAGAGATTAAAGCGGATAGTGTCGTTTTTGCTATTCCCGCTTACGATGCTGCACCTATTGTTAAATTATTGTCGAGGGAAACAGCAAATGTGCTGTCTTCCATTTATTACTCTCCAGTTATCTCTATATTCTTAGGTGTGAAGCGAGAAGATATAGGGCGTCCACTGGATGGATTTGGATTTCTTATTCCATCGAAGGAAAAACGAAAAATCCTTGGCTGTTTATGGAATTCATGTTTATTTGGAAATCGCGCACCTGCTGGAATGGTTGCGCTCAACGCGTTCATTGGCGGTGCACGCCAGCCTGAATTAACCGGTTTGAATGATGAACAAATTATTCAGATAACGCTTGATGAGCTTAAATCTATTATGCAATATTCAGGAAAACCTGTATATTTGAATATAACACGCTGGCAAAAATCTATTCCGCAATATGAAATAGGCTACCAGCATAAGATGGACTTGCTCGCTCAGTTTGAAGAATCCAACCAAGGCATTTTTCTGGCTGGAAACTATCGCGGCGGCATTTCAGTTGGCGACTGTGTAAAAAACGCGTATGAGATTGCCGAGAGCATTTATTCGCGAATCCTCTCATTACATTAAAAATTGTTTGACGTTCTCTCGAAAGGATTTAGCATGAAAAAGAATATCGCGCTTTTCGTTTTGTTTGGTGGTTTTATTACAACCACAATAATGTTGGCGCAAACACAGCAGGCGGTGTACCAAGATGAAGATACTCCGCCTGAATCATTTACAATCCTGCTGAAAGATGAGTGGGCATATTTACGTGATGCTGTTGTTCAGCTGAAAAGTGAAACAGAAAATAGAGGCGAATTTGAAACAACTCGAGAATTTCAAACACGTGTAGCGCGATCTCATGATTCCCTTCAAAGTAAATTGGTATCACACCTCAAGGATACAAAACTGGATCGAAGGGTTTTTGGCTTGTGGTTCAAAGCGGAACTCGTCTCATATAATGCAGATGCAGAAATATATTCTGTGAAATGTGCAGCGACTGTTGAAGCACCGTACAGCATACCGACCGTGGATTGTCTTATTCCGTCTAATCCATACATTGACTTGGCGGATAGCATTCGGGGAGGATATCGGACGTCGAGTATTTTTATGAAATTCAATCCGGATTTTGTATGGAAAGTCAGAAGAGACGAAGCACAATCAGCAAAGGGAAATCAAAACAATATATTTTTCAAAGTTCATTTTGTTGTGCGCTTGACGCAGGAGGGATCTGCTATTCATGGACAATTGAAAATAATCCCCAAAGATATTGCGCTGATAAACCGAAGTAATAATTATGTGTATTGGAAGGAAGAAATAAGGTAGAACAAAGTTGGTCATTGAAAACACAGCAGGCGGCTTCAAACCACCCGCTGTGTTTCAAAAAGGTAACCTGCAAGGGTCTCTAAACAAACCAGAAAATTTCTTACGCATTATTCTGCTTCAATCGACGCAGCATGGCTATTGTCAAACCGCCAATAATCATAACGGAAGCAATCCACACGAAGTTCATAAACGGCTTCACACTAATCTCTGCAATAAGTGTCTCAGGTTTCTGCGTTCCAGCATGCTTCATTCCTTCGATACCGACAACATTAATCTGTACTTGTGATTTCTTCGTGCCGGATCCTACATTCATTGCCAAAAGCTGGAATCCGAGATGTCCATTTTTGAGATACGCCGTTTTGATCTCAGGATTTCCCTGCAAATCATACGTTGTTGTTGGAATAATTTCCTGAACGTCCTTAGTGGTTTTGATCTGAAGCACAGCGCCAATAGTAACGGAATTCCCCCCACCCATCATGCCACTCTTCCCATGCGCCCCCATATCAAATCTTTGGAAAGTAATTGTGATAGGACCATAAATCTGAGGCTCGTCTATGACGAGCACAATCTGGTTCTGTTCATCTGTTTCTCCCTGTTCCAAAGAAACCGGCTCAAGATAGAAATCGCCAAACCACGAGCTTAAATAATCTGGATTCCGCATGAGACTATTATTGTATTGACTTTCGAACATCACCGGTTCTAGGTGAGCACGCTTTTCCCCATGCTCAAGGTTGACGGTAAACTTTGTTTTTCCGTCCTTTGTGGGCGACATTCCGGTATACGTCATTTCATACCCGAATACCGACTTTGACTGATTCAATGGAAGGGAGATGGATTGTTTCTGTCCGTACCTGCCGGAAGCGATAATAGCAAGAAAGAGAATTGCAAGACCAGCATGCGAAAGAGTTCCGCCTATAAAACGGGGCTGTTCCTTTGCTACGCGATATCCCTGTTCCACACTGACGAAGAAAGCAAATAGCGAGGTTAGCACGAGAAGTGCAGCAAGAATGTCGTGCAAACCCATTATGATAAAAACACCGAGAATAACTATGGATAAAACTCCGGGAATGGCGAGTTTTTTCAGGGACACGAGAGGTTCTTCTTTATTCCATTTTGTGAGTAGAGCGAGGCCAAGCAACAGCGTCATTAAAACTGCAAGCGGAAGATTCGTGTTATTGTAAAATAACGGTTCAACAGTAGAAGAAGAAAACAGCGGTTTGCTCGTTCCAAAGAGAATAACCGCCGCGCAAACGCCCATCACCAAGATAGCAATGGTGAGTATCGATTCGCGCGTCAACCAAGTACTGGGCAATGTTTGAATCGTCAGTTCCTTCCGCCGCAAGACAATCATCCCAAAACCGCCGATAGCCGTTACTGCCAGCCAAATGACGAGCAGAGTGTACGCAAGCGTGCCGGAATCGACAAAGGAATGCACTGATGCATTCGCAAGAATTCCACTGCGTGTCAGAAATGTACTATAGAGTACTAACAAATACGCCAGCACAGCAAGAAAGAAATTCGTCCGCACAAGTTTGCCGGTCAACATCTGAATGACCAAAGTATGAACAAGAATAACTGCGACCATCCATGGGATAAGAGAAGAATTTTCGACAGGATCCCATCCCCACCATCCTCCCCAGCCCAGGACGCCATATGCCCAATAGCCGCCGAGCATAAGTCCGGCGCCAAGTGAAAGTGCACTGAACAGCACCCACGGGAGCGCAATTTGCATCCACATAGCGTATTTTTTTTGCCAAAGCGCAGCAACAGCAAGAACGAAGGGAACTGCGAGTGAAGCAAATCCGGTGAATAAAATAGGTGGATGAATGATCATCCAGAAATTTTGGAGCAAAGGATTAAGACCCCTGCCATCCTGTGGAATAACACCTTTTGGGATATTATTTGCCGCTACATCCCAAACATATTGAAACGGCGACTTGATTGCAATGAGCAGCAACAGGAATGTAAGCACAAGCGAATATGCCGTCATCACTTCGGATTCCATGCCTTTATGCTGCGAATAACGCCTCAGTATGAAACCAATAACCGAAGTGAAGAGAGCCCATAGTAAAAAACTTCCTTCCTGGCCAGCCCAGAATGTGGTTATTAGTAACGCCGTCGGTAAATCGCGAGAACTATAACTTGTAATATAGTTGTACTCAAAGCGATGCTGCAGAATATAAAATATTAGCAATGCGGATACTGTTCCGACGCTAAGAACTGAGATGTAGAAACTATTGCGCGCTAATAGTAAAACAGTTTGTTTTTTTACAGATACATAGTACAGACATGTCGATACAAGCGCTGACGCAAAGGATATCCAAACTATGAAAGAGCCAATCATATTTCTCCTTGAACCATTATGGTTGTTAAATAAAAGGACGGCTTATGCCGTCCGATTCTTTCCTTTTCCTATATAAAAAACAGACTTACATCATCTGTTTCTTAACTATTCAATACTTTCTTTAACCATTAAAAGCCCTGTTCGGTTCCAAACCAACTCAAAATTCCGTTGATATGATGTGCTTTATCGCTCACGGACCATTGTCCACCTATATAAACCGCTGTTGGCTGTTTTCCCACATAATGACAATCCTGGCATATGTCACCGTCTGCATAGAATTGGTGAGGACCCGTTACCGGTTTTGGATTTCCTGTTACCGGATTACCATGACAACTACCGCATTTCTTTTGAGATCCGTCTGCTATGTTCCATACTGGAGCATTTGTGAGATTGCCGTTTTTAAAATATCCGTGGCAATACGTATTGCTACATTTAACGGTTGCCGGATTATACGAAGGATTAGGAGTCACTGCGCCGCTATTCGTTTTTAAGGATGCGAGAGATCCGTTAAATACAACTTCAGCAGGTGAAGCACCTAAATGCCCTGGTGCAGAAATTGTAGCCGGTACTATATGACATTCTTTGCAATCTACTTTATTTCCGGAGACCATAAATGTGCTTGCAAGATGTAGTTGATGCGCACCTACGCTCCGTATCGAGGTAGAAGTATCATTTAATAGAGATTTCGGTGGTGCCCATGACGCAGTGTCATTTGCTGCTGCAAGAAAATTACCATGACAGGTATTGCACGCTTCCGGTGATTTTAGATTACCACCTCTATCAGCGTGGCAGCCGGAACGTTCACACGTAACATTTACTACACTACCGCCGGTATAATTGGATCCATGACAACTTTGACAATCTATAAGAGGATAACCTGCAGTGTGAAGCGATGCCGGATGTCCATTAACGTTTGCATACCCTGTCGGATGTGGATATTGAGAATGGCACTTAAAGCAAGATACTCCGCTTGTTCCACCGGTAAATGTTGTGGAATGACAACTTGCACAATTATCATTTGTCCAACCATTTGTTTTAAGATATTGGCCATGGAAATCTGCGCTGGTCGGAATATTCCATCCAGTATCATGAATTTTCGTTTCAGAACTCACGGCTGTCGGTAAATCTTTCTTTACATCACTGCATGAGATAAGAAAGAGCATGAGTGCAAGAATGATAAAAACCGAAATTATATTTTGTTTCTTCATATTCAATCCACTCCATTATCGGTGGCAATAGCCGCAGAATTTTTGTCCTTTAACACCGCCCGGCCGTGCATTCGAATCGGTGTGGCACGAATAACAATTGGCGCCCGGATCGTTGTGCCAATATCCATGGTTGTCCGACATAAAACCAGGATCATGTGTTTTCGGATCAGTTCCTTTTCTTCCGTCGGCATCAGTATGACATGTAATGCACACCGGATCAGCTCCTTCTGTACTGTGACAAGCCGCGCACGATTCGACATCTCGTTTCGCAAGCCGCGCATGCTCACCACCGCCGCTGCCGACGCCGAGCGTTGTAAATCCAGCTACTGCATGCGATGCCGGTTTAAACACACCTTGATTTATGTTGCCCCCGGCTTCATGACACGTTGTGCAAAATTTTTCTGTGCTGTGGCAGGTCTGACATTCCATCGCTTTACCCTTTGCAGCAACACCATGGGTGAAGCGGAAATTCAAATCATGCACTTTCGTCAAACGCATGCCTTGTCCCCGATCTATTGCCGTGAGACGCGGCGATCGTTGTGATGTAAGATCGCGTCCCGGTACATTTACTTTTATTAATTCTGATCCATCGTGGCAATCGATGCATGTTTCTTGCGAGTGGCACATGCCGCACTTGGCGTCACCGAGCCGGGCTAATCGTTTATGTTCATGGATGAAATCTGTACGATTGTGTTCTGCAGGACGCAGCGATGTAAAATTTGTATGGCAATTCTCACATGCACTTGTCGCTTTTGTATCATTGTGGCAGGTTGTGCATGTCGTCATTGCCGGTACAAGTTCTCCAGTAGCTGCATCGGCTTTATCAAGAACAGTGTGGCAGGTTTCGCATGGTACTTTTTGATCTGCCACATGCTGTTGATGGGAGAACATCAACTCGCGAACAGGGTTTAGAGTTGCTGTATACGCTGTAGAATCAGCACTCAGGTGGCAATAAGTACAATTACTTTTCATCGGTTCTTCATGGCAGCTCTTGCAGACTTCCATCTTCGCAAGAAGATTGTCGGATGCTTTCATGCTCTTTGCCGCATCGGTATGACAATCTGCACATGCTATTCCAGCTTCGCTTACATGGAATTGATGCGAAAATTTTACACGCTTTGGCAGCTTATCACCCACAGGTTGTTCATGGGAAATCATCGCAACGGTGAAAGCGAGTAGCAATGTCAGCAAGAAGCAGATGAGAAGAAATCCATGCTTCATATTCATTAATGTGATCATTCGGTTTGTTTGCATGGTCATCTCAGAAAATGTTCAAATGTTCGCCTAAATAGTAACTGCCTCGTAAAAAGAGGCGCACATCATTGTTATAAATTTTATTTTGAATCCACTGAACCTGAGCATCCAACGAGAGTACTGGAATAGGCCGGTACACGGCACCGATTGCCCCGCTCAGGGCATCCGATATCGGTGCATTGCTATCCAATTTATAATGTGCATACCCCACTACAAGTGTAGGTGTGAGTTGATTATCAAATAATGGATATCCAGCATTTACAGAAAACGAAGCTAATTCTCCGCCATAACCGGTGTTCCAGCTAAAGCTTGCCGACGCGTACTTCATACTGCCGCCTAGCGTAATTTGGTTGGAATTATCATCACCATAGGAAACGGAACCGAACTTCCCAAATACCTGCCAATCTTTACAGATCGAATATTCAGCGCCAAGTTCGTATTCGCTGATGGTATTGTATGCAAATACCCAGAAGATGGAGTTATATAAAAGGCGTGGTTCGCGATGGATATATTCACCTGTCAACGAAAGTGGATCCATCACTTTCACTCGTGTAAAGAGTTGAACACGCGAAAATTTTTCCTGATTCAAATCGAAATCACTTCGAGCATACGCAGAGAGTATCTTGTAGTCAAGGCTGACATCGCCGCTCATGTATTGTTCTGCTGTTGCACTTGGAGAAATCTCGGTAGTAACAGGATTAAAAAGAGAATCTTTTCTTATTGCCCAATAATTTTCGGGTTTGATATTTTTTTGCATATAACTCAACGACATACGGGCAAAATCCGTAGGCATACCGATCACTTGCGCGCCGAACATATTGTTATTTTTCTGATCACCAATCATTTCAAACTTTTGACCGGGAGACGGGAGAGCGCCATAATAACCGAGTACTTTTAATCGCGAATCCAACAATCGAACGGAAGCAAGACCACCATCGATTGTGCCGTTGCCCACACCTGCAAAGATCGCTTGACGACCGAGACTCAAATCGACAATTTCAAATAAGTTCGTATACTTCAGATAAAAATTATAGAATCGAATTATATCATCATTCTTTACCGGACCGGAAAAATCGTTGAACCCTTGCAGATACGTATGAAATGAAAGATGGTCACCCGTCAGCGAGAGTTGTGCAGTTTGGTATCCGAACAGATGACTGGATGATTGACCTAAAGTATCTTGTTGCTGCCACGCAGAGGCGGAAGAGACAAGTCGCAGCTGAAAAAATTGTGCCGATGAGTCGCAGAAAAGAAAAAGGATCATCGCCAAAATTGTCAGAATGCTACGCTGTATTGAACGTTTCATTGGCTGTCTGTAATTATATGTGGTCGCGAAAATATTAAACGCGAATAATTGAGCGCCTCACGTTATTTTTTTCGAGGCGCTCGATCGAACAATCAGAAATATTACAGTTCTTATCCTCTTGGAATTGGATGTTTAATTTTTGCCCACATTTCTTCAAACTTAAATGGTTTATACGACGGGCTCTTTTCATTGTGACATGTCCTGCACTTCTTTTCAATCGCACCCTTTCCCGAGAAGTCTGTTAATCCCGCAGCAATTGCTTTTGCTTTATCTTTCATAATCGGAAGAGTCTTGTATGCAGAACCTGCACTATGGCACATTTCGCATTGCACACCGTCAGCAGTGAGTTTTGCATCAGAGGTAATGGCGTGGCACTCGAGGCATTCGGGCGATTCATTCGCTGCTGTTTTCAATCCCTTTGCTTTGGCAATTTCGGCGGCCTTTACACCGGTTAAAGTTTTATAAGCCTCGGCATGTTTGCTCTTCTGCCAAGTTTCAAATTGTGCGCCCTTCTTTTCGCCTTTATGGCACATTCCGCACATTTTCACGCCGACATATTTATTCTCTGCAAGCATAGAAAATGAAATCAGGAATAATGACACGAGAAGAAATATCATTGTCTTCTGCATATAGAATTCTCCTTCTTATTTGATTTATAATTATTAGTGATTTTGCCGCATTGTTATTAAAGTTGCTTTTGTCTGCGTTCAAGACGCCGCACATACAAGAATAATGATAAAGCCAAGAGAGTAATGATACATGTTGCTATAACTAATCCAAATCTTCTAAAATAATATTCATGGATTGCAGATTGAGATTCTTCAGCAATCAAAGCAGATATTTTAATTCCATTATCTACAACTTCCTTGAATTTCCCTTCACTAAAAGCATGCACCATTGTCCGTGACTGCAGCCGTGCTTGCCGTACATCCCGGAGTTTGAATTTCGCTTCGCTAATTTCCATACCTTTTTGCTCAGCTTCGTTCACCAGTTTTTGAGCTCCCTGTTCCCTCAGCTCCAGACTGTCTATCAATCCACGCATGGTTTTTGCAACCAGATACCCCTTCACATTTTGATGCTCATCGTGGCATCGACTGCATACTGCCTCAGGCGTTACTCCCAACAATTTATCAGTTGCGGCGATTATTTCATGATTACTATGGCACGTTTCACATTCAGGAAGCTTGCGATCATCGAATGCTTTTTTATGTGGACTTGATGAAAAAAGATCGGCGTTCAGCGCATGACAGGTTCCACACACTTTTGAGATTGATTCTACTCCAGGCGGCATAGCACCGTGATTTCCGTGGCAGCTGTTACAAGCGGGTGCGCCTTGATCATGCTTTTGGAGTAAAGCAATACCATGAACACTTTTTGCATACTTCTCATATTGATCTGTCGGAATTTTGTATGGCTTCATATATTCAACATTGCTGTGACAGGTTGCACACGTTCCGGGCAAATTTGAAGCATACACTTTTGATTTCACATCCTTTGCAGTTCGTATATCGTGGCTTCCATGACAGTTTGCGCACGCCGCTGTCTTTGCATCTCCTTTCGCATTGCGCATTCCATGGACACTGGTACGGTATTTTTCTAATTGATCTACCGGAAGAGATGGATTGTAGGACCGCATCAACGCGATGTCTGCGTGACACCGAGTGCAGGTTTTTACAACATTCAAAGGATACACAGGCGAAGATGGATTTTTAACCGATACAATTCCGTGTGCGTTGTGACAAGTGACGCATTGCACAATGTGTTCTTTTCCTTTTAAGGAGAGTTTCGCATGCACGCTTGTTTGGAGAAACTCCCATTGATTTGTCGGCAAAGACGAACCAAACGATTTCATCTTCTCAAGAGAAGAATGACATGCTGCACACGCCTTGGAAATATCGTCGCCTTTCGGTACTCCGATATAACCTGTTTTCTTATCCATAGCCTGTTCCATGTCTTCGGCATTGGAATTACCGCCATGGCAATCTGCGCAACTAATTCCTTTTTGGTAATGAATATCGTGCTTAAATAATTCTGACGGTTTATCACCCGTCGTTTGATGACATTCGATGCAGTTATCTTTGGCGAATGCGTATTCTTTTGGAGCAAGCGCAACTAATATGGCGGCGGCAATAGAAAGAATAGAGTTTTTCATGCAAGCCACCCGATAACAGTAAAGAGAATAATGTACATTACCGCAAACAAACCAAGATAATTTACGAGGCGATTCTGTTCGCCGCGAGAACTCTTATAATCCCAAAAAGGTACAACGGTCCACAAAACGCCTGCAATGCCAAACAGGAGAATGCCTAAAACCTCGCCATCTAAGAACCATAATTTACCGGGAATATATTTCAACGTCTGAAACATATATAAGAAATACCATTCCGGCTTAATCCCGGCAGGTGCAGGCGCAAACGGATCCGCTTTCTTTCCTAACTCCCATGGAAAGAATACTGCAAGAATTGCGAGAAGATTAAGTACAAGAAGCCATAAAGTCAGATCGCGTAAAATAAAATTTGGGAAGAACGGCATTGATTTGCGCTTAGACTCTTCTTTTATATGCAACGGTTCACTCATCCCCTGTCGTTGCACAAGAAGAAGATGAATACCCAGAAAAACTGTGAAGAGCCCCGGCAGCACAGCTACGTGAAAACCAAAGAATCGAGAAAGCGTTGCGCCAGTCACCTCGTCCCCGCCACGGAGGAAGACCAGCATTGGCTTGCCGACGATGGGAACAATACCGGCGATATCTGTACCGACTTTTGTGGCAAAGAAGGCAAGTTCATTCCATGGTAAAAGATATCCGCTAAATCCGAATCCCAATAAAAGAAAAAACATCAGCATCCCGGTGATCCACGTAATCTCACGCGGTTTTCTGTACGCTTTTTCAAAAAACACACTGAACATATGTATCATTGCCGAAAGAATGAACAGGTTTGCCGTCCAGCTATGGACAGAGCGAATCAGCCAGCCGAATTGAACTTTCGACATAATAAAATTGATGCTCTCGAAAGCAAGTTCTTCTCCGCTCTTATAATAGAGAAGCAGGAGAATTCCCGTCACGACTTGGATAATAAAGAGAAAGAGTGAAACACCTCCGAAGTAATACCATACGGAATGCCGATGCACAGGAACATATTTTTTTCCCATGTAATCAACCAAGCCTTTGATTTCAACACGCTCGTCGACCCAGCTATAGATTCGTTTTAGAAAAGTATTCATGCTTTTTTTGAAATTAGAATATCGTCGCCCTGGACCACAACACGGAGCTCATCGAGAGGACGCGGCGGCGGACCAGAGATGTTTCTGCCATGTAAATCGTATTTCCCGTTGTGACAGGCACACCAGATTGTGCCATAATCTTTCCGGTATTGCACCGTACAGTCGAGATGAGTACATGTTGCGGAGAAGGCACGCAACTCGCCATCGGTGGTTCGAATCAAGATCACCGGTTTGGTTCCAAACTTAATAATTTTTCCGCTGTCTTTTTCAATTTCACTCAACTTTCCCGCTTTGACGCTTGACACTTCAACCTCTGCCTGTTTCGGCGGGATGAGATATTCGAGGATAGGATAGAGTACCGCACCGAGAAACGCGATCACTCCGCCAGAAAGAACAATCTTGAGGAAATCTCTTTTCGTTTGTTGGTAAGGGGCCTCAGGTTGTTGATTCATGAGAAAATCTCTCTATTGAGAATTATGACAATCACTGCAATTCATTTCTTTCCATGCGTTTCCAATATCGACCGGATGTTGATATTCAACCCCGCTTAATGACAACCGTAATCCTTCTTTCTCAAATTGCTGGGCAAGGATTGTATGGCAAACGTTACAATCCCTCGATAGGACTTTTCCATCGTCAGCAACATGTTTTCCATCATGACAGCTGAAACAACCCGGATAATACATATGCCCTATATTATCTGGAAATCTCTTCCAACTTACATGCATTTCAGGAAAATAGTTACGGCTAAATATATTTTGAACTTCCGACACAACCCTTGCGATGG
>Ga0182021_10007451_pt1 | contig 12965 bp, 12 predicted proteins | sample 612E3MmetaG_FD_120493 | JGI IMG/M metagenome (GOLD analysis project Ga0182021, IMG submission 120493) | Permafrost microbial communities from Stordalen Mire, Sweden - 612E3M metaG (Illumina Assembly) | ecosystem: Environmental > Terrestrial > Soil > Wetlands > Permafrost | place: Sweden... | reverse complement strand
TCCCTTGAAAACTTCAGAAATGCATCTTCAAGAGAATTTGTACCCGAAGACTTCATTATTTCATAGGGTTCACCTTCTGCAATCAATCTGCCCGATTTCATGAATCCTATTCTATCGCAGTGTCTTGCTTCATCCATATAATGCGTTGTAATGAGTATGGTTATTCCATTTTCTTTTAGGCTGTTGAAATAATCCCAGAAAGAAACCCTGAGCTCGGGATCAACACCCACAGTTGGTTCGTCAAGGAATAAAATCTTTGGTTCGTGTATAAGGGTGCATGCAAGTGAAACTCTGTGTTTCATTCCTCCGCTTAAATTTCCAACGAGTTCCTCCTTCCAACTTTCAAGGTCTATGAATCTAATTAATTCAGATATTCTTTCCTTGATCCTCTCCTTTTTAAGGCCGAAGATTTCCCCATAAAACTCCATATTCTGTCTAACACTTAAACCTTCATACAATGCTGTATCTTGTGGCATATAACCAATAAATGGTGGTATTTCACTGTTAGGAACCTTTTTTCCTAGTAAGAAGGCTTCACCTGAACCGTATTTTATCAGGCCGCAGAGGAGTCTTATCGTGGTTGTTTTACCAGCACCATTAGGTCCTAAGAGTCCGTAAACTTCTCCTTTTCGAACATTAAGATCTAAATTGTCTAATGCTGTAAAATTCCCAAATTTCTTAGTTAGGGAGGTTGTCTGAATAACGTGTTCTTGATCTTTCAATTTATTTCCCCAGTAATTTTAATTTCCCACTCTAAATTTCTATGTTTAATTAAGTTGATATGTAACTAATATTTTGATCCCATTTTCATTTCAGATTTAAAAAGGCCAGTTATTTCAAAAACAAATTAGCAAATTAATTGTTATATTTTAAAGTCAAATAAATCCCATTATAAAACAAAGAAAGTTAAGTGAGTATCGTTTAAAATTGCCATCAATGTATCATATGGATCGTGTAATCCAACATACATGATTAAAATACTTCAGTCTACATCATTATACAATTTCATGCAATACTAAATATTTGATAATATTTTTGCGATTTTTAACTGAAAGATGAAGACAATACTAAATGGAAATTATAAAAACTAGAATTAGATATAAATTAAGATATAAAAAGATGCGTTCAATATTGAAATTTTATTAGTAATCATAACTCATTTTAATAAAAAGATTACTTTAATCTGTATTTTAAAATCTGTTCAAAGTTAAAAAAGTAAAAAAAAGTAAATGTTATATTTTAAAGGTGGTTATATGAAAGCATTATTCATTGTTACAGGCAGAGGCATAGGGGGAGATGCTGTTACAGCCCTTAATATTGCAGAAGCATTATCCAAGCATGGATTTGAATGTGAATTTGCACTGGACCATACTGCACCGGGTTTACTCTTTAAGAAGAATGGAATTGAATGGTATAAAACCAGTATCCCACAGGCCGGTGGACACGCTGCAACCAAAAAGACCCTTTTTAATGCAAGTTTAAAAACAGGTAAAGCCGCAATAGAAACAGCGAGATTGTGCAGGAAGATCGGTCCCGACGTTGTTGTGGGGGTTATAGGTGGTGGCGCTATTGTTGGATGTCTTGCTGCTAAACTTGCCAACATACCATCTGTTGGAATTCTAATAACTCCTACCGATGCAAAGGTATGTACGAGGATCACAACTACAATTGCACTTCCAGAGTCCAACCTATTCCAGGTAGAGTTGAAAGATAAAAATATTCATAAGGCATATTCTCCTGTAAACCCGGATATAATTGTTGGGGACAGGGAAAACGCCCTGAAACATATGCCCAAGGCTTTCGATACAAACTTACCCACCATACTCTTATCATCAGGTTCAACACTCTTTGAAAAGATGGCAGTTGCTGCTTCTAATCTAGGCAACGGCAGAATAGATGCTAATATCTTGGTTGTTGGTGATCCATTAGAAGAAGAGTACACGAAATACTTTGAAAACTCGAATCTGATTTATCTTGGATATATTGACTATATAAACGATCTATATAAGATTGTAGACATTGCAGTTGTTACAGATGATGGCATGATGATACACGAGGCCATGGTATGGGGGATTCCAGTTGTAGCTCTTCTTGGAGTGAAATATGGACGTTATCATAACCTTGCAGCTGTTTTTGAGGGTGCAGTACTTGAAAGTGAACTGGAAGATCTTGAAGATGTGGTTGAAAATGCATTTACAAATATGGTGAAAATGAAACAATGTGCTGCCAAATACGGAGAAGAAGTTTTAAAATCATCTGATAAAATTGCACAGATAATATCAGACCGTGCTAAGGGAGAATAAAATTATTATCTTTTTTTGATAAAATATTTTCAAATACATTAGTAAATGAATTTAGATTTAAATTAATTTTTGAATTTATCAAAAAAAATTATGAAATATATTCGAACTTGCTTGTTTATTCTGATTCTCCAAAACAAGGTATACAAACAATTTCTCCATTTTGGACCCTTGATCTGTGTTCTGAAACCATTTCGCCGCATTTTGAACATTTAACTGATTTGAACATCCTTGCTTTTTTTGGTAGTTCCAATTCAACATGTTTTATATCGAACATTTTTTTGTATGGAATTCCGAGTATTTCATCAGAAACATCGATGATCATGTTGTTAAGATCTTCTTTTTCCAGTTCTGTTGCAATTCCAGAGTTGACTTTTGCTCGAAGTTTGCCTAATTTGGGGGCCATTGTATCCACACTAAACGAATTCTTTAATGATACCCTAACAGCGTCCTTTGTATCCCTGTTAATGAATGTATAAACCTGTTTTCCATGATCCATAAACAACAAATTTCCTTTACCAAATGTACACCCAGTGAGTACTTGAACAGCATCTACAGCACAACTATCATTTTCAACAATTGTTACAATCTCCTCATCTTCGGATATGTGGGAATTAAGTTCATTTAATCCTGCTTTTGCAGCTTTATATCCGATTGCGGAACCAGGACAGATATGACCATGGAATTCGGTTACTTCGGAGAAGGGTTTCATTGAAATATTTTGATTATTCTTAATTTTTGTAGAATCATTTTCATTCATTTTCATTCACCTTAAGCAATAATTAAAATTTAATTACTATCCATACTTGGAGAAGAACCTCATTAATTTGTAAGCAGCGTCTGTTGATGGATGTGCTTCAACGAAATTATCAAAGTCATAGGTTTTATAACCATCCCTCATAAATTTGGACATGTATGCAATAACTGTACGGGCTGAAGGAGATATTGAAGAAACCCCTTTAATCTCACCACTATCTATATCAACAACCGCCTTTGTTATCCCGGTTTCACGATCAAGGACGTTCCAAAATGCTCCGGGCCCTGCTGAACCTGGGATATGTCCTTCGGCCCATTCATCTTTATTTGATTGTATGTAACTGATATCGTAGTAAAGGGATATTGAGGAGGGTATGAAACTGTAATCAACTTCTGCGGCAATTCCATATGCATTACGTGCTGCAACAACACCTTCCATCCTAGCTACCGGTGTTGTTCCTATACCACCTACAACATCTCCAGCAGCGTATATATCCTTGTGGCTGGTTTGCATACTTTTATTAACAATTATTTCCCCTTTTTTTCCAGTTTCCACAAGATCTTTAACTAATCCTGAGTTAGGATTCATTCCAACAGCTAGAAACACATCGCCCTTCATGTGTCCGGAGTTTGTTAAGACACCGTCGGGATATATCTCTGTTACAGCAATGTTTTCATGGATTTCAACGTCTTTAAGGAGCTTTTCAACTATATAGGTTTTAATGTCGGGTTCTACCTGTTTTAGGAATGTGCCCCTGCACAGAACATGGACTTCAGTACCAAATGCAGAGAACACACCAGCAAATTCCGTTGCAATTGTCCCGCTTCCAATTATTAACATCTTATCAGGGACTTCCACATAGTCCAAAACGTCTTTATAAGTTTTTGCATATTCTGAGCCCTTAATTTGTGGAATAAATGCATTTGAACCTGTAGCTATTATCAGTTTGTCGTAAGGGTAGTTTTCTCCGTCCACATTAACTGATCCATCTCTAATTTCAGCACAACCTTTGACAATATTAACGCCAGCTTTGATTGTTTCATGGGTAATTACTCCCCTTATCTTCCCTGTTGTACTCCTTATTCCCTGAGCTACCATTTCATAGTCTATTTTGGGATTAATGTCTGTTATTCCCATTTGATTGAATCTTTGGGTATTTTTTACAAATCTTGCAACGTCATTCAGGCCGCACACTACCATACATCCGGAATTCAGACATTTCCCTCCGATTTTATCCATTTCTATTAGAGTAACGTTTTCACCTATTGCTGCTGCTTCTAATGAAGCTGTTCTACCTGCTGATCCTCCACCTACAACTATCAAATTCATATGCTTTCCTCCAGAACATATTGTTTATATGGTTAAAGCACATAATAAAACTATTAAATTATGTTGATGTTTAGAATAATATAAAGTGATTCTAACCAGATTGATTAAAATTAGAGCTTAGAATAAAACAGATTTATAACTAGAATTATTTGTACATCAAGTTAACGAGGTAGATTGACATGTGTATTGCAGCACCAGCAAAGATAGTTGATATCACTGAAAAAGTGGCAACAGTTGACTTCGGCGGAGTAAGACAACAGGCCAAGTTGGACTTAGTGGGAGATTTAGAAATAGGAACATATGTTCTTGTACATTCAGGCTACGCCATAGAAGTTTTAACAGATCAGGAAGCTAAAGAATCTCTTGAAGCATGGGATGAACTGTTAAAAGTTCTTGATGAAGAGGATAAAGAGATGGAATCAGGAACTTAAACCTTAATTGCTTATTTTTATTTATTTTTAACCTATAATTTCATTAATTTTATTGATAATTCGAACAGTTCAATTTTATAGACAAATTTAAGTTTGAGTTATTAATTTTTAGAAGAATATTTTTATATAATAATCAATTTCAAAGCATTATATATATAATCTAATAAATTGAAACTCTTTTAACACCTGGAATATTTAAAAACTCGTTAATTAGTTCTCCTTTAATAGGTCTTTCAGTTATTATGGTGAGTTTTGGGTTCTCTTCAAGTTCTGGATCACCTGCATGTGCCTGTCGTATACTCAAACCCTCCAAAGAAATGAGCTCAGTTGATCTGGCTAGTATTCCAGCATTTCCAGCTTCGGCTTCAATTTCCACAACACCGAATCCTAGGTTATTGGCTACATTTTTAAGCAGTGTTCCTGCGGGGAATATATTTTGGAATACCCCTGAAAGTTGAGGATCTGTAAGTATTACATCAACAGTTGATTTAATTGTTCTTCTGTCAACTCCCACCGACCTTGCCAGTGCCACATCGCTGATCTCAACATTACCACAGTATATTTTACCTCTTTGTCCAACTTTAAGGCCGAGTTCTACTATCTTCCTTGCTACAGCCATCCTAGCAGGGAATTTATCAAATTTATGTTTTATTCTGTCCCACATAATCTCACAAGCAGTTCTATATTGGTACAACTATATAAATATATGTACATATTTGTACTCTAAAGCTTTAAATAGTACTTTGTTGTATTATATTTTGTAGAACAAAAGTAGAAATTTAAGATTATATGGTGACAATTATGAAAGGCAGTGAATGTTTTTGGCGAATACAACATAAAAATAAACGAACCTAAAAGTACTGATCTAAATTTTGATGCTCCTTTTGAATTATTCAAGAATTTATATTCAAACTACTCCAGCACATTCCTACTGGAATCAATGGAAAGTGACAGTGGACTTGCAAGATTCTCAGTTTTAGGGTTTAAACCAGCAGCCATTCTAAGGGCAAAGGGTAACATCCTTGAGATAGAACAGGATGGTGAAAAAGAGGAAATCGAGATAAAAAATCCTTTCGACGAGATTAGGAATCTCACCTCTCATGCCAGTGGAAAAAAAGGTTTCAGAGGAGGACTGGTGGGATATGTTTCATATGAAGCTGCAAGGCACTTTCAACCAATACTTCTCCAGCCTGGTGAAAAACCAGATTTTGAATTCGGACTATTCCTGGACTGTATAATATACGATCGAATCCGTAATAAATGTGAATACGTTACACTGGGTGAGAACAGACTCGAAGAGATAGAAAGAATTTCAAAAGAAAATCATGAGATAGAAGGGCTTGAATATCAGGAAAAAAAACACTACTTCTCAAAACCTGAATTCGAGGAAATGGTAGTTGTTGTCAAGGAGAGAATACGGGCAGGAGAGATATTCCAGGATGTTATCTCAAACGCAAGGGAATATGAGCTAGAAGGGAACAAATTATCATTCTATGAAAGCCTCAGAAAAATAAATCCATCACCATACATGTACCATCTCAAATTAAGAGAACGAGAAATAATAGGTTCAAGCCCTGAAATGCTTGTCAGAGTTGAAAACAGTATGGTAGAAACCTTCCCAATTGCTGGAACAAGGAAGAGGGGAAAAACACCCCTTGAAGACGAAAAACTAAAACAAGAACTCCTGGATGATGAGAAAGAACGGGCAGAACATCTGATGCTGGTTGACCTGGCAAGAAACGATGTGGGAAAAGTCAGCGAATTTGGTACAGTCAAAGTTCCGGAGTACATGGACGTGAAGAAATTCTCGCATGTTATGCATATTGTATCAAGAGTTCAAGGAAGACTTAGAAAAGATAAAACAGCGGTCGATGCCTTTGAAGCAATTTTTCCAGCAGGAACTCTCAGCGGTGCACCTAAGATTAGGGCAATGGAAATAATTGACGAATTTGAAATTATCCCACGTGGTCCGTACGCCGGAGCCGTAGGGTACTTCTCTTTAAATGGGAATGCTGATTTTGCAATCACAATACGTACCATGGTTTGTGATGGTAACAAAGCCACTATACAGGCGGGTGCAGGTATAGTACATGATTCAGTACCAGGAGAAGAATATATAGAAAGTGAAAACAAGGCTGGAGCTCTTTTAAGTGCTCTTCAATCGAGTAACATGGGTAATTTAAACCAAAAAAAGAATGGAGATGTGGGGGCAGTTAGATGATACTCATAATCGATAACTACGATTCTTTTACATACAACTTGTACCAGATGGTTGGAGAAATATACCCAGACATCATTGTTAAAAGAAACGATGAAATATCATTGGATCAAATTAAAAACCTAAACCCTAGGGCTATAATAATTTCACCAGGTCCTGGCAGTCCAGAAAAATCAAGGGACTTTGGGATAAGCATGGAAGTTATAATGGAACTCGGATCAGAAATTCCAATTTTAGGGGTCTGCCTGGGACACCAAGGAATATTTGTTGCATTTGGGGGTCAACTTAGCCGGAATGAACCAGTTCATGGTAAACAGAGTAGCATATACCACTCGGAAGAAGGAATATTCTGTGGAGTTGAAAATCCACTTCCAGCAGCAAGGTACCATTCACTATTCTGCACCAATGAAACCTTACCAAAATGTATGGAAATCACGGCCAGAACCAGCGATGGTATGATAATGGGGATAAAGCACAAAGAAAAAACTATTTTTGGGGTTCAATTCCATCCTGAATCTATAGGAACCACCAATGGAATGAAAATATTGGAAAATTTCGTGGAGACAAGCCAATGAAAGTTCAAAACAACCGACTTCTACTATCGGATATAATTGAACAGAGAAGGAAGGATCTTAAAAAGGAAATAGAATTAACACCATTGAATATACTCAAAGAAGAAGCTGAATCCTCTCATAAATCTCCAAATTCTGTTTCAAGATCTTCTGTTAAGGAGACAACCAACATTTTCAGGCAAGCACTGGATAATAGAGAAGATGTAGCGGTTATATATGAATTTAAACCAGCCTCACCTTCAATGGGTGATATATCAAGTTCAAGTCTCGAAGATGCACTGGAAGTTTTCGAAGAATCGGGTGCATCAGCTGTTTCCATTTTAACAGAACAGAGGTACTTCAAGGGAAGTTTGGATAACATTAGATTGGCCTGCAACTTAACACAACTTCCAATTATTAGAAAAGATTTTATAATTGACGATTATCAGATTTACCAGGCAAAATTGGCCGGTGCAAGTTCAGTTCTTTTGATGAGCGGAATTTATCCAGATATGGGCGAGGGAATTTCCCTGTGTAAAGAACTTAAACTTGATCCAGTGGTGGAATGCAGAAACAGAGATGAAATACACTCAGCTTTGAATGCAGGAGCAGATATTGTGGGAATAAACAATAGAAACTTTCAGAACTTCAAAATTGACCTGAAAACTACTGAGAAACTTGCAGGATATGTGCCTCAGGAGGTTCTGCTAATATCTGAAAGCGGTGTAAGAGGTCCAGAAGATGCTGTACAACTGTCAAAGTTTGGAGTAGACGCACTCCTTATAGGAACATCGATAATGAGTGTAAAAGGAAAATTAGGCATGATTAATGCTGCCACCAGTATCATAGATGCTGTGAAGGGTTTAAGGGTTGTTAGAGATGAAGGTTAAAATCTGCGGTATAACCCGCTTGGAAGATGTTAGTAAATGCGAAAAATCAGGAGCCAACCTTATTGGATTTATTAATATACAGAGATCCAAGAGACTGGTAGACTTAAAAGAGATTAAACTGCTATTATCCTCATTGAAAGATAAAACAAGGGCTGTTTTGGTTTTAGAACCAGAAAATATCGAAGAAGTTATTTTGAAGACAAAAAAAACCGGAATAAGGACTGTTCAGCTTCATGCCCTTTCACACAACGAAATAAAATATCTCAAATGGATAGAAGGATTTTACAGAAACTCTATTGAAAGGAATATTAAGATTATCAGGGCTGTTGGAATCAGCGAGGAATCCTTTGAATTATCAGGCGGAAATGAACTAAAAATGTTGCCTGACAAAAAAGAAGAGATAGAAGGTATTGCAAGAATATGCGATGCAATACTCTTCGATTATCAATTAAACGGCAAAAGTGGGGGTACTGGAAGGCATATCCCACTAGAAATGGTATTAGAATCTGTTAAAATAGTGAAAAATGTCAACAACAACATTGAAATATTCCTTGCAGGGGGTCTGAACTCTGAAAGGATCAGAAACAACAAGGAAATACTCGAAAAAGTAATAGACTACGTGGATGTGAATTCTGGCGTTGAAGATACCCCTGGAGTTAAAAATCCAGATAGTGTGGATTATTTAATGAAAATTAAGGCTTGAATAAATTTTAAATTGTAATTTTTATTGTTTAATAGAGATTCAGATTAGGAAGTGAAATTATGATAACCAATGGTAAGTTTGGTAAATATGGGGGAATATTCGTACCAGAGCTCATTATACTTGCCCTTGAAGAGCTTGAAGAAGCTTTTTTAAGGTACAAGGATGATGAAAAGTTCAATGAAGAACTTGATTTTTATCTCAGCGAATTTGCAGGAAGACCAACCTCCCTTTATTATGCAAAAAACCTTTCAAAGAAGTTTGGATGCAAGATATATTTGAAGAGAGAAGATATGCTCCACACAGGGGCTCATAAAATAAATAATACACTTGGACAGGGTTTATTAGCGAAATATATGGGTAAAAAAAGATTAATTGCAGAAACAGGTGCCGGGCAGCATGGAATCGCAACTGCTGTAGTTGGTGCAATGCTCTCCCTACCAACAGAAGTGTACATGGGTAGTGAGGATGTTGAAAGGCAGAAGCTCAATGTATTCAGGATGGAATTATCAGGAAGCAAAGTCCTACCAGTTGAATCAGGTTCAAAAACACTTAAAGATGCTATTAACGAAGCTTTCAGGGACTGGATCACAAATGTTGAGGATACTCATTACCTCATAGGCTCAACAATGGGGCCACATCCATACCCAACCATGGTCAAACATTTCCAAAAGGTGATAGGTAATGAAGCAAGAAAACAAATCCTTGAAAAGGAGGGAAAACTTCCTGATGCTGTTATAGCGTGTGTTGGAGGTGGAAGTAATGCCATGGGGATATTTTCAGGTTTTGTAGATGATGATGTAATACTCATAGGAGTGGAAGGTGGAGGTGATGGAGTTGAAACAGAAAGAACAGGTGCAACGCTCTGTAAAGGCACCGAAGGAATATTACATGGTTCATTATCATTTGTTCTCCAGAATAATGACGGTCAGATAAAAGAAGCCCATTCTGTATCTGCAGGTCTCGACTACCCTGGAGTTGGGCCAGAACATGCACATCTTAAGGTAACTGGAAGAGCAGATTATGTTGCAGTAACCAATAATGAAGCATTAAGAGCATTTGAATTACTTTCAAGGTATGAGGGTATTATACCTGCTCTAGAAAGTTCTCACGCTGTTGCCTATGCTTTAAAATATGCTGAAGAAAACAAGGGTAAAACCATAATAATCAATCTTTCAGGCAGGGGAGATAAGGATATGTTCCTGGTTGCAAAGGAAATGGGGGTGGAAGTATGAATTTCAATAAAAATCCAGAAACTATGAACCCCCCTGTAAAAAGTTACACCGAGATGTTTCAGGAATTGAAAAATAGTGGAGAAGGTGCATTTATACCATTTACAGTTGCAGGGGATCCAGACTTTGAAACATCGCTTGCAATTGTAAGGCAGTATGTTGATAACGGAGCAGATGCCCTTGAAATTGGTTTTCCGTTCAGTGATCCAGTGGCTGACGGACCAAGTGTTCAGACAGCAGATATAAGATCCCTGGGCTCGGGTATGACCACAGAAAGATGTTTTGAATTTATAGGAAGGATCAGAGAATTCACATCCATACCAATAGGTTTGCTTGTATACTACAATCTCATCTACAAAACTGGTGTGGAAGAATTTTACAAAAAAGCCAAAGAATATGGTGTAAATGGGATATTAGCAGCAGATTTACCTCCTGAAGAAGCAGGAGATGCTGTTTCTGCTGCAAAAAAATACAGTATTGACCAGATCTTCATGGTTGCCCAGACAACATCCAACAAAAGGATAGGAGAAATTGTTAAGATGTGTACAGGATTCCTTTATGTTGTTGCTGTAATGGGTGTAACAGGTGCAAGGTCAGATATTAAAAAAAGTACAGTGGAACTTATAAAAAGGGTTAAAAACCATACAGATCTTCCCTTAGCAGTTGGTTTTGGAATTTCAAAGCCAGAACATGTTAAGGATGTAATAACATCAGGTTCAAGTGGAGCAATAGTTGCAAGCGCGCTTATTGATATTATCACGCAGAACATCGATGATATGGATGTTGCCAAGGCTGAAATTGGAAACTTCTGCCAGAAACTCAAGAAATCAACTAAAATAATGGATAAGGGTTAGGAAATGTGTAATCATGATTGGAGAATGTCTGGCCAAAATTATTTCAAAAAGTAATTTAAGCGAAATAGAGGCTTATAACTGCATGCTTGAAATGATGAGGGGAGATGCAGACGAAATTCAAACGTCTGCATTTTTAACTGCCCTATCATTGAAAGGGGAATCTGTCCAAGAGATCACTGGCTTTGTAAAGGCTATGCGCAGTGTTTGTATATCAATATCTCCTGAACTTGAATATCCCCTTGTTGATACATGTGGAACAGGTGGGGACAGATTCAAAACCTTTAATGTCAGCACAGCTTCTGCTATAATCGCTGCTTCAGCTGGTGTGGCAATAGCAAAACATGGGAACCGGAGTATAACCAGTAAATATGGTGGAGCTGATATTCTCGAGGCCCTGGGAGTTAATATAAACTGTGATTCTGCAGGTGTTGAGAGGTGTCTTGAAACAACTGGAATTGGTTTCATGTTTGCACCCAACTTTCATCCTGCTATGAAAAAGGTGATGCCCATTAGAAAGAAACTCGCTATAAGAACTGTTTTCAACATTATAGGGCCATTAACATCGCCAGCAAATGCTGAAATCCAACTGCTGGGTGTTTTTGATCCTGAGTATGTATATGTTATAGCCGAGGTACTGAAAAATCTTGGTGTGAAACATGCCATGGTTGTGCATGGCTACGATGAAAATGATGAACCTGCAATGGATGAAATCTCTACCATTGGAAAAACACGGATCGCATTGCTTGACAATGGCCACATTACGGTTGATGAAATTTATCCCGAAGACTTTGGTGTTAAAAGATGTGATCCGGAACATATCAAAGCTCCTGAAACAATTGAAGAAAATCTTGAAGTGGTAAAAGCTGTTTTAACGGGTCAAAAGGACTCAGATGAAGAAACTGGTAGGCTAGAACTTTGTCTGGTTAACACCGCTGCAATTCTTTTCATAGCAGGAGAGGCTCAAAACCTTAAAGATGGCTTAAAAATAGCAAAAAATGCTGTTGAATCTGGAAAAGCCATGAAAAAACTTTTAGAACTGGTTGATATCAGTAATTCTACAGCATACACAGATCCAACTACAGTTTTAAGTAAATGATGTTTAAGTATAATTTTATCGGTTAAAATCATCTTAAATATTCATATAAATTATTTTAAGATTTAATTTAAAAAAAAGGAACAATTTGGATTTCAAATAAAAAAAATAAGGGAAATGAGGTAAAAAAATGAGGTAATTAATTGTTTTACCTATTTACCTGAAATTACAATTGCTCCATTTCAAGTATTTTTTTTACTCAAATATAAATTTTTTGAATTATTCTTTATTTTTTGAATTATCTTTAAAATTGTAATCAATGTCTAAAATTGTGTATTAAAAAAAAATTTGTAAGTAGTTTATTTAAAATCAAAAAGAAAAATTTTAATTTTTAAGTAAATGGGCCCGCTGGGATTCGAACCCAGGACCTCACGGTTATCAGCCGTGCGCTCTACCGCCTGAGCCACGGGCCCCTATGCATAAAAAAAGGGTTTTTTTACTATTATCCTAAAAATTATCCCAAATAGTTCAAATAAATATGGGGGTAGATGCAAGTTTTAAACTTCATTGTATATATCCTTTTCTCTAAACTGGGGTTGTCAAGTTGTTGGGGGTTAGAGATTTTTTCTATGTTTTTGGGTCCATTTTTGCATTTTGAGTTTTAGGTAGT
>Ga0182021_10007450_pt1 | contig 12967 bp, 7 predicted proteins | sample 612E3MmetaG_FD_120493 | JGI IMG/M metagenome (GOLD analysis project Ga0182021, IMG submission 120493) | Permafrost microbial communities from Stordalen Mire, Sweden - 612E3M metaG (Illumina Assembly) | ecosystem: Environmental > Terrestrial > Soil > Wetlands > Permafrost | place: Sweden... | reverse complement strand
TTTGTTCTGGTACAGATTGCACAAAATAGTTTTTATAAATATCATCGTTGGTCATTTGACTTGGTTTGCATGGCCATTTTTCTGCAATTGGAATATGATACCACATACCAGTACTATCTTTTTTAACTGCTTCAATCCATGCTTTTCTATTAGAGTCTTCCGAAACTGCGATTACATCAAAACCTTTTGAATGATATTTCTTATAAATCGTTTTCAAATGCGGAATACTTTGACGACATGGGACACACCAGCTGGCCCAGAAATCCAATAATACGATACTTTTCCCTTTAAACTGAGAAAGCGTTACAGTTTGTTGATTAAGATCTATTGCTTTAAAATCAGGAGCTTGAGCGCCAATACGGGTATTCTCTTTTTCCCTGATATCCTCAATAATATATTTACCATATTCACTTTTCTTGAGTGAACTGTCCAATCCATTAAAGATAGATTTTGCTGAGTCAAGGGATATTACTTTGTTACCTTCAAGCATATGTAAATAAAATGGAGTTACAAACGATTTTTTATGTTCCAGTATGAATTTAAGCTCTATTGGATATAATTTCTCGTAAGTCTGTGACCATAGACTATCTGTTTCTTCAGCTTTTTTCTTGAGTAATTGTTTCGCAGGACCAGGTTTTAAGTTTTTAATGCTATCATCGATATTGAATAGTTGTTCTCTTAACATTGAAAGTCTTTCTGTAAGTGTTTTTTCCATTTTGTTTAATAAATCCAATTCAGTTTGTGTTTTTGAACCAGTCATTTTAAATCCTAAAGGCTTACCCTTGAAAATGGTAATTTTCATGTTTCGAGGTTCAAGATAAACCCAAGCTAATTCTAAAGAATTCCGTCCCCTTAAGCTAACTCGGGTGGGTTCAAAAACCCTTCCCGTAAATATAAATTTACCATTTTTTATTTTAGCAGTATCACAGATAAGAGTACCATTAATCGGGTAACTTAAGACTACTATACCAGAATCCTGACCATTGATTTCTCCCTGAAGGGTAAATTTCTTAAAATTTTTGTCTGATTGGGAAGTACAGGAATTTATCAGGATGAGAATGACTAAGAAGGAAGGAAGAGATGTTTTCATTGATGATTTGATTGAGTTATGTTTCAAGTGTCAAGTAAATTAAATAATTGTTGTTCTACTTATCAAATATTTGGGAAAGTTGTTTGTCCAGTAATTCTTCGCTTTCCTTGGAGTATCCTACATGGCGATAAATAATCTTTCCGTTTTTGTTAATTAGTATCGTAACTGGGATTGCTTGTACAAAATAATTTTGATAAATATCATTATTGGTTATTTGACTTGGTCCAGCTGCATATTTTTCTGCAATAGGAATTTGATACCACAGACCTGTACTGTCTTGTTTAACTGCTTCAATCCATGCTTTTCTATTGATATCTTCCGAAACTGCAATTACTTCAAAACCTTTAGAATGGTATTTTTTATAAAGTGTTTTCAAATGTGGGATACTTTGACGACATGGAACACACCAGCTAGCCCAAAAATCTAATAATACCGCACTTTCCCCTTTAAACTGAGAAAGTGTTACAGTTTGTTGATTAAGGTCTATTGCTTTAAAATCAGGAGCTTGATTACCAATTCGAATATTCTCTTTTTTTCTGATATCCTCAGCAATAAATTTACCATATCTGCTTTTCTTTAGTGAATTGTCCAATCTATTAAAGAAGGATTTTGCGGTGTCAAGTGATATTACTTCATTAGCTTCTAACATATTTAACTGAACTACGGTAAGAAACGACTTGAGATTTTCCAAAACAAATTTAATCTGAATCGAATCTATTTCTTTTCCTATTTCTTTTCCTATCTGTGACCATAACTTTTCTATTTCTTTTGCTTTTTTCTCGAGTATTATTTTAGCAGAATTATTCTTCGAATTTTTTATACTATCAGTGATAATGATGTATTGATCTCTTAGTATTGAGGTTCTTTCATAAAATGGTTTTTCCATTTTGTTTAATAAATCAAAATCATTTTGAGTTTTTGAACCCGTCATTTTGCATTCTGAAAACTTGTCTTTGGAAAGGGAAATATTCATCTTACTAGGCTCCAGATATACAAAAACTCTATTTAATTCATTTCCCCCATTTAGTTCAGCTCTGGTGGGTTCAATTATCTTTCCCATAAAAACAAATTTGCCATTTATTATTTTAACAGTATCATAAATATTAGTTTCATTTGGCATGTATCTTAAGATTACTTTGCCGGTATCCTGACCCTTAATTTCCCCCTGAAGGGTAAATTTCTTGGAATTTTTGTCTACTTGAGAAGTACAGGAACATATCAAAATGAGGATAACCAAGAAAGTGCAAAGAAATGTTTTCATAGATTTATTGATTTAAATATGTTTCAACATTTCAGAAAGTTAAATGCTAATTGTGACTTGTCAATATTTTGAGCGTATAATTTGTCGTCAAAGATTGATTGATATTTGTTCAAATATTGTGAAAGAAAATTACCTCAAGCACTGACCGTGTTAGGCTTAGGCATTATTTAAGAGTTAACTTATCGAAAGGATCCTTGATGATCAAATAATATTTTACTGAAGAATCTGGTTTAATTGCGAAATGCTCAAGATAAAGAGGGGCTATTAAATTTGGTCTTTTGGCATAATATCTTGAGGCTCCAGGGAAAATTTGGTCTCTTGGATCAGTAAATTTCTGTGGAATTTTACTGGCAAAGCGGAATTGGTTTGTATTCAATTCAGAAGTCGAGTTGCTATTAAATCTGTCTTTCAGATCATTATTTAATCTAATGTCCGGATGGTCTATCTTGCCTCGATTTGAAAGGGTAGTATCTATTTTTAAAGGATTTGATTTGAAAAAATAGAATTGGCCGGTCGCATTAATATGAAATACCAAAATCGAGAGAATGATTAAAAGAAGAGGTTTCATAATGATAGATTTTAGTCCTTTTAAATATCATAAGCAAATTACAAATAAATACATCAAATTTTGTTCCAATATTTTTAAGAGTATAATGGAGTCAGTTTTTCTGAATGAGAGCAAACGAAATCAAAAAAGGGGTAGGGTGTAATAAAAATTGTCTAGACAGATGTTTGTTTGTTCTAAAGTCAAATTCTTTTAATTCAAAATGGACATATAATAGGTTTGTTAACTTTCTTACTACTCATAAAAACCTCAAAAACACCATTTTTTCCTCTTTCCCCATATTTTGAGGTTGAATACGCTGCATTTGGAATAGACATTCTATATATATAGTTATGGTCAATTTTATCTAATCCGGTGTATTTTATTTCCTTTTCATCAACAAAAATGATGACCGGGATTATTGAAAAATTAAGATCTATAGCAAATTCCACGTTGTGCTCCTGCCATTCTGGAAGTTTAAGTGATTCAAGAGATTTTGCGACTCGTACTCCTTCATTCTTTAGAATTGTCAAATCAGTTTTTTTAACATTGGATCCTGTTTTGTTCTGCAAAGATTCTGGACGCGCTAGTCTTACTATATTAATGCAATCGTTAGTTATATATGGAACTGTAATTTTTTTGTCGTTATCTATTATAGTAATTTTTTCTTCTTTGCCACCTTTTGCCATTTTAACCAATATAGTGAACCGCCCAGAAATGCCAGATCTAATTGCTTCATCGGGATAGAATGTGTTTGTAGAGATAGAAGTTCTAAGAATAGTTTGAGATTCTTTTGAGAAAATAGATTGCAGGTTAGATTTATCCTTTAAAACAGGATTTCCTTTAAAAGAAAAGATTATTAAAAGGACAATTACTACAGGCAGTATCACCAAATTCTTTAATATGGCATACCTTGATGATGGTTCTTTGTTGATCATGACAACACGGATTTTAATTAGGTTTGCGAAATTATGAGTTAATGGAATACTCCTTGAGTCTGTAAGAACATTCAAAAGACTATATTGGTAATCCTTAACACTTTTAGCTTTTTTTAAAGAAGCTTTATCTGCAAGAAATTCATGGTTTAGTATTATAGACCTTTTAATGAGCCAAATAAAAGGATTGAACCATTGAAATGCAATTGTTAATTCATTCAAAAGAAGATCAAAGGTGTGTCCCTGTCTTACATGTGTATTTTCATGTTCAAGTATTTCATTATATTTCCCACTATCATATATATTTTTGGGGATAACAACATATGGGAAAAATGAAAATGGAGGATGCTGCTGATTGGAAATGATAATCTTTGGAAAGTTAGAGTTTAGAATAGTACCCTTTCGTATTAATATAAATGTTCTTGTCACACTTAGGAATGCTTTTAAAAGGATAAAAGCAGTAAAAGAAAAATATATCCAGATAAAAATATTGTTATAATCAATATAAGTTAATTTGGCTGAAATAGTTGTATTTAAGGCTGTCCCTGATATAATGATCCCCGTTATCGTGTTTTTTGATGCAGCTATTGCTCCCCCAACTGAATAATTTGAAATTCTTACCAAGGGAATTATAAATGGGAGCAGTAAAGTAGAGATCAATAAGATTCTGTTCCTAAGATAGAAAGTATCATTCTTAAAGAACAATGTAAAACACAGGTACAATAAACCAGTTCCTATTGATACTTTGAGTAAGTAAACAGGTAAATTATCCATTTTCTTTCCCTTTCTCAATGATTTTAATTATTTTTTTAAGGTCTTCTGTGTTGATCTTTTTTTCAGTAACAAAAAAGTTAACCACGCTTTTATATGATGATCCAAAGTAATCACTGACCACTTCTTTCATATAATCTTTTCGATACTCTTCTTTCGAAATTACAGGGAAGTATTCATGATTTTTACCATATGCTTTATGGCTGATGTAACCCTTTTCTTCAAGAACACGAATTATCGTAGAGAAAGTATTATAATGAGGTTTAGGTTCGGGATGAAGTTCAATAAGCTCTTTTACAAAACCTTTACGAGCTTTCCAAATGATCTTCATTGCTACTTCTTCTTTTCTTGTTAGTCTTTTCATTTAGGTAACTGTTTTTACAAATATATAACTGTAAATACAGTTTTGCAACTATTTATGCAATATTTAATAATTCTTTTCAATCTTAATATGTAGATGAGATTATTCTTTTGATCATGAAGTAATTATGTATCAATCGTTTTGCATGAATGCTAACGGCACGGCAGTTGAGGGAGTTTGCATTACTGGCGCAGCCAGCCGGGTTCTTGTCCCGGTTGCGAGCAGTGGAGCTGTCCCGGTGGCAAGCCAGTATGGCGCAATATTTGCGATCACGGTGCGCGAGGGCTTTATCACGATCGCGGTATAAGGAGATAGTTGATAGATAATTAGAGAGTTTAAGTGTTTTGTATTCTGTCTATGTAACGTTTGCAAAAATCTGTGCCAAGTCAAATTACCACAACTGACCGTGTTAGCTGTTGCCAATTTTGTTTTTAAAGAGTATATCTCAATCCAATAAGTCCCTCAAAATAAAAATAATTTGTCCTTAGATAATTAATTCCAAAGCCTATAGATGTTTCATATTTAAAGGATACTCTTTGAGAAATCTTTAAATAGCTTCCAAGTCCTGCCTCCAGAAAATTGAAATGCCTTATACCTTCATAATTGTCAAATCCGTTTGATGAGTAATTCTCAGTGTGCTGGTAAAAAAAACCATTTCGAACAGCAATTTTTATGTATGGGTCGAATACCTTTGAAGTATCTCGAAAATGATAATTTAATTGGATTGGTAATTCGATTAAGATTGTTTTTACAGAATAATTTTCGCTCTCGTAATTTGCTCCGTTGTAAGTTTGAAGATTTATTACTGTAGATGCCTTGTTAACATCTACTCCAAATGAAAATGAAAAATGCTTTGAAAACCTATGGTCAATCATATGATCAAAACTTACAAAATAGGATTCGTCCCCAAAATATCTATTAATGTTATTTTTTGAGATATCTATTTTAGGGGAATAAGAAAATGAAAAGGACCATGGGTATGATTTTTCAACCTTGTCTTGTCCTATCACTTTAACAGAAATGCTTATAAAAAGCAAAATCAATATGAACGCTGGTTTTTTCATTTTAAATGGTTATTTATGGATTAATAATTTATGGATAAATACTGGCAGAAAATGAATTGGTTACAGCTAACCTGTCCCGTTTGTGAGCACTGAAGCTGTCCCGGTAGCAAGCCGGTATGGCGCGGTATTTGCGCCGTCGTGTGCGGCTGGTTTTGCGATCGCGGTATAAGACGAATGTTTATAAATGATTAGGTTGTTTTAACATCTAATATCCTGTCACGGTGAGGTTTTGCAAATACCGTGACAAACAAATTACACCAATTGACCGTGTTATATGTAGGGTTAATGTTAAAACTGTCCAGATGTAAGAAAGCTTTATCTTCTAGTCATTGATCAAGTCAAGCAGGCGGGAGGAAATGGAAGGCTCTTTTGCAGCTTTCGGATTTGAGCGCGGAAAAGTGTGAGCTGCAAATGTGCCTTACAGTGAAGCATCAGCGTCTTTGGATTAATTGTTAGAATTTGATATTGATGAATTAAAGTTCTCGCGGATAGTGTCTGACTCTGGCATTATTGGTCAACATTTTTAGGTTTTGTTAATTGAACATTCTTTATCTCATGAAGTCCTGGTTTCTTTGAACCAAACTCATGTTTTGCAAAGCACATTTTAATAAGAAATGAAATTTCACTACGCTCTTCCTCTGTCGTGAAGTCGTAGTTGTATTTGGCAAGTAGGGCATTGTAAGTGTCGTATAAGTAAAATGAGTTTTTCTGCAATGAAACAATGTAGTTTTCAATTTCCTTTTTCCATTTTCTCGGTCGTGTGAAAATTAGAAGTAAAGCAATCTTGTGTTTTTTTCTTGGGTCAGTTTCTTTTTCAAATTGCTCATAGAGTAGTGGGGCGATTTTGCTAGAATAAATATCTTCTTTAAAGAACCCAACAACATTCGTCATGTTGACTTGAATTAGTGTATTGACCCTTTTTTCAAAAGTATCACCAAAATCTCCTAGCAAATTAAAATTCTGTCCATCAAAACCTGCTTGTCCTTTTTCCGCAAGAATTGGTGTTAAGGCAAGAAGAACATTTGATATTTGTTCCCAACTCCTTAAAATCTCAAAAAGCATTTTTCGTTTTGCTTCGGGCTTCACATAATCACTATTTCTCAATGCTCTTGCAGATGCACGAATATTTTGCATGAGATTGTGCAAGGAATATTCTTCAAAGAATGCATGAATACTTTGATTAAATGGTCGTAATTGATTATAACTTCTGTCTGCATGTTGGTCTTTTATATTTTCGGGTAATCCTGAACTGAGGACGCTCTCACTAAGCTTGTCTTGAGCAGATTCAATTTGTTCTTCTGTTGGGTGCCAACGAATTTGGGAGTAAATATCCATGTCGCCTGTTAACCTAACTTTTGAATTTACTATGTCGCATGTTTCTTTAATATCTTTGGTGAGTATTTCTAAAGCGTCTAGTTTGTTTCGGTCAATGCCTGTGTAAAACTCAATAATCTCAGGGCATGAAATATACTTTTTAGTAGTAAAGATATAATCTGCGAATGCAGGGTCGCCGTGCATTCTTTTTGCAGCGAAATAATAAATCCAGAATGCAGCTCTGAAGCCAAAATCAATCTCGTGTCTAATAATGATGTTATTTGCTATTAATATATCAAACACAGTATCAACCTCTAAGTCAATTAGTTTTTCAGTGCAATATGACTTGAGTTCTACAAGGAATTCATCTCTTGAGAAGGAATATTTTTGGCTTTTAATCATCTTCTCACAATATCTTCCAAGGACATATTCACAATCCTTTAAATCGGGTTTTGTTTTGTAACGTGGCAAACCATCCATGTTAAAAAGAACGAACAATACTTTTTCAATCATGTCGGCTCTATTTATTGGGCTTTCATCAAAATACTTTTCAGCAACCTTCAAAAGAGTAAAGCAGTTCATCGCTGTTCTGTGTATTTTTAATACTTCTAAATCAGATACAACTTTAGTAAGTAGTTTGTCTTCTGCTCCAATCTCTTTTATTCTATTGTATTCAGCAACTGCCTTTCTGATTTGAGTACGGGGGAGTGCTAACAAGAATAGATGGTCAAAAACTCTTGTAATTTTAATGTCATGCTTATCTTTTAAAAATTTTGAATCTTCAATCCTGTGCATTACTATAAGAGGAATGTCCTTATATGAATCTGACAAGTTTTTCAATTTCTTCAAACTGTCAATTTCATAGTTATTCCATGAGTCAAGGATGATTGCCTTAACATCAGTTATTTTCATTCCCAATGATTCGGCTTCACGAATTGCGGCTTTATGAACATTGTGCGATTTAGTTTCGTCAGAATCAAGATACAACCATAATTCGCCTTTTTCCCATGCTTCACAAACTAGGTGATGCGCCAAGCATGTCATACCAAATTGAGGTGGAGCGTTGATAATAATTGAAGCAGTATTATCAATTAAATCTAAAATATTTATCCTCTTGGTAAAGCTCTCATCTGGGTTTTGTGAGATTTCATTCGTATTGCTTAATACTGGTTCCAACCAAATAATAGGCTGGGAACGGAATGCTTGTAAAGCTTTGTCAAGGCGTTCTTTAAACTTAGCTCGCAATACCTCAAATTGAACATTACCTTTTGTTGTTTCCTTTTTCTGCTGCCCATATGAGTTGAGTAAATAATTTGTAAGTTGTTGCCTAAAAGTTTTTTCAAAATCGTTAACTCCATTGTATGTCCAATGGTACCCACCCAAGTCAGAAACTTTTTTCTTAAATGTGCTTATCTTGTTTAACTCTTCTGTGTTGAGTTCGCTTTTTCGAACTGGTGCATCGTTGAAATAAAACATTATCTCAACGGGTTCTTTTTTAACGATTCTGTCGTAAGCGTTATTGAATTCCTCCTCAGTTCCTGAACCAGCTTTTTTTGTTTCTGTTCCAAACTTGTTGTTCATTAATCCAACGAATACTTGATAGTCGTTTCCAAGTTGCTCGCTTACTACTGCTTGGGGGTAATCTCCAAAACTTGGTCGTGTATTTGTCTCCCACATTCTTTCTTCAATCACAAAGCCTTGTTTGTCGCCAATTCCTTTGTTCAATTCGTCAAATACTCTAAGGCAACTTTCTCTTTCGTCTTTGGTATCGGATGGCGATGCAACTAATATTTTGATTACTTTCTTGTCCATTTCTCGAAGATTTATTTAGTTTGGTTTTATGTAGACAGTTCAAGGTTAGCACTTTCCCCGAGCCTCGACGCTAACGATTGTATAAACACCATAGCGGCGCTTATTTCTTACTTGTACGTAGTGTCATTTTCTTTGTTTTGGTTCATGTAGTAAATATAGAAAAATTTCAGCACTTGAATTTTATTGTCAATGGTCGCTTTGGCCAAGTAGACTTTTTGTCTGATCAAAACCGTTGGTGTAAAGCAGGTATAGATCTCATTTGTTTTGTTGTCTCTATTGCAAGGCTTGTAATCCTGTTTGCGAAGTCAGAGTAGGCAAAAAAGCATGTGTTTGGCAGCAGCGTCGGGTGTCGCGGTGGCGGCTGCTAAACTCTTGCTTGTGCGCTGGGAGTCCCGGTAAATGATTGAAATTATTGCCTTTTGCAGTTATATATAGGGTGAATGTCATGCTTGTCTAAGTGTCAGGTGCCGAGAACCTTACATATAACTCGTTTATTGTATTATCCGAAATACTTTTTAAAATCAACCGGTTGTCAGATTTCAATATGTCCGTTCCTTATATCTGACAAACTATTTTTATCTATCTTACTAATATTCTATTATAGCACTGCCCCGTCAGTCACAATAGCATTTCAGTCCTAATTCACTAATATATAAACTTATACAATGCTCTTGCCTGACTTCCACCCTCACAAATTATATTAAAGTTAAACAATATCTGGGAAATTGGGAGGCTTTTCTAGTCAAGTTTCTCAAATCTATTTTTCAATTTCAAGTCAGATTATGTATAATATTACTCACATCTCAAAGCTTTCACTGGATTTATACGCGACACTTTGTATGAGTGGTAAAGCACAGTTAACAATACAACAATTGTTGCGCTTAGGTATGATAATACAAATACCCACCAACTGATACTTATCTTAAAAGCAAATCGGCTCAGCCATTGAATCATAAAATGCATGGTAATAGGAATGGAAAGGAAGACAGCTATGGATACCAGAATGAAATTCTCACGAAGGAAAGAAAAAACAATAGCATTTTCTGAACTTCCAAATACTTTTTTAATGCCTGTTTCCCTGGTTCTTGATCGTGCCAGGAAGAGCGTGAGGCCAAATAATCCGAATGCCGCGATAATTAAGGTCAGAACTGCAAATATGGAAACAATAGTAGTTAGATTTTTTTCCGAAGAGTAAAGATTTTCAATTATCCCTTCAATAGTTGTGTATTGAAAGGGCCTGTCTGGAGCAATTTTTTTCCATTCTGTCTCCAGAACTGGAATAATACTGCCAAGTGATCCGGGTTTATAATGTATTGCAATTTGCCTTTTAGGTCCACTACCTATATATATTGTTAAAGGCGAAATATCAGAATAAAGTGAACAGAAATTAAAATCTTTAACAATGCCGATAGTCGGATCACCAGCTACTTTTTTCCCAATGGGATCGGTTATTCCTAATTGGTTGACCGCCGTTTCATTCAGAATACCTGAATGGCCAATATCACTTCCGTACTCCTCAGAAAAATCCCGGCCCTTAATAACTGACATACCCATAGTTTTAAGAAAATTGAAGTCAACATTCATTATATTAAGCATTACCTGGATTTCTTTATTCTCAAAATTTGGCAATTGTAGTGCAGCCCTGGTATACTTTTCCTTCAATGGAAAACTTTGATCAGTTCCTGCTGCCATAATTACATTTGGATTAGATTTTATTGTGTTGAGATAAGCAGAATAGCCATTAAAATCACGTCCAAGGTCAATTAATAGAATACCCTTACTGTAATATCCGAGATCTTTATTAATAAGATACTTATACTGTGAATGTATAATCAGCGCACACGACATGAATGAGCAGAATATGAATAATTGAAGTACGATCAGCGATGAGCGGAAAAAATGTTTTCTTTTCCCTGAATAGGAAGAATGGTTTATTATGTCCAGTATATTTAACCTCGATAAATAGGCTGATGTATAGAATCCTGATACAATACCAATAATAATTACTAAAGCCAAATATGAAAAGATATAAACAATAATATTTGATTTTATGATATGAAGCTGAGTCTGGAAAAGTTTTCCGGCCAACGGCAGAGTCAGCCACATTAACAATAATGCAACCGGTAAAGCGAAGCTTACCTGCAAAAGGGACTCACTCAAAAACTGGTTTTTTATTTTGTCAACACCAGCGCCAAAGGTTTTTCGAATCCCTATTTCTTTTGTTCTTCCTGTGGATATTGCAGTTGATAAAATGATATAATTAATGGCGGCCACAACTATAATCAAAAACGCTATTGCTGAAAATATCCTCACGCTGCTGATATTGCCCCGGATTGCTGAACTCCCTATTCCATCAGAACCCAGGTATACATCAGACAGGTTCTGAAATGAATAAACACTTGCAGGACGTCCTTTCATTTTTTTCTCATTAAATGTATTAATCTGCTTCGCCAGCGATTTGCTATCACTTTTTTTTGAAAGTAATACCCAGGTAATCAATAAATCCGGAGCCCAGCTTGTCTCGACATTGGTTATAGAAAACTTTTGCTTTATATAATCAACTGACCATTGGCTGTTTAGTAAACATTGTGGCCTGAAGGTGGAATTCTCAGGAATATTTGCAAAAACACCTTTAACATTAAAAAGAAGATCTCCGTCAATTGTTGTTGCCATAATTTCTTTTCCAAGAGCTTTTTGGCCACCGAAAAGCTTTCCGGCCAGTTCACGTGAGATAACAATTGAATTTTTATCTTCCAGTAAATTACTGTTTGACGAACCCTCAATTAGAGGAAGCGTGAAAATATCAAAGACATCAGAATCAGTGGAAATTGCGGTTTCGGGAATTGAACCATTGTCCGTTTTAAAGGTCAGGGGGAGAGTCATAATTCTGATAGTCTTTTCAATCTGGGGAAATTTCTCTTTTAATACTGATGCAAGAATATATGGCGTTGAGGAAACGGTATTTTTTGTATCCGAATAGAAATTCAATACCCTGAAAATTCTTTCCCTGTTTTTATGACAATGATCATAACTCAGTTCATTGATTACATAAAGTAAAATAATAAATGAAGCTGTAAAAGCAATGGAAAGGCCAAACATATTAATTCCAGCAAACAATTTGTTTTGCTTAAGGAATCGTAGGGCTGTTTTAAGATAGTTTTTAAACATGGAACCTATATTGATTTCTGATAGTAAGATGATTTATATTTCCTTTTTGTGACAATTATGAGAATAAACTGGATCAGATCAAAGTTATAACGAATATATTAGTTATGCAATTAAATGGAAAGCCAGCGGTTTTGACCATAGTTGGCCGGTTTATTTTGACCATCCTTAGCTGGCGCTATATGCTTGTTGTTTGGTTAAGACAGTATTGTTAAGTGTAATTTGACCGGCCAATGTGGTCAAGACATCCGTCTTTTGCACGAAGAGAACACCATAACCCGGGGAGTGCCCTGTTATTTTAAATAAAATAAAATAAATTAAATAAAACAAATAAATATAATATAATTAATAAGTTGTGAAGTGCTTGAAATGTAGCCATTTATGATTTTTTTTTGAAGAAGGAAACGGGTTTTGCTGGAAAGTAAAGCAACCCGTCAGTGCCCAAAATAGGGGGCTCGATGAATCGAGTAAAGTAAAAAGAAGCAGCCCCAAAAAGGCTGCTTCTTTATTAACAAAAAAAAACCTAACTAAAAACTCAATTTAAAACAACGTACTCAGACACCGGGTTAGACAATCTCCATTATTATCCTGCACCCTCACCCGGATCAGCTTTTGACCCGGACTACCAAACACGTAACATATTTTACTAA
>Ga0182021_10007446_pt1 | contig 12971 bp, 13 predicted proteins | sample 612E3MmetaG_FD_120493 | JGI IMG/M metagenome (GOLD analysis project Ga0182021, IMG submission 120493) | Permafrost microbial communities from Stordalen Mire, Sweden - 612E3M metaG (Illumina Assembly) | ecosystem: Environmental > Terrestrial > Soil > Wetlands > Permafrost | place: Sweden... | reverse complement strand
CCCCTTTGAGGGGCTCAATAATGAAGGCCCCCGGCTTTGCCGGGGGATTGTTACTCGTGCGAAAGAATTTGCACCTATGCAAACGGATTTCTAGCCGTCCGCAGGCCCCGGCAAGTCCTCATAGAAAAGCGCAAGGGCCTCTTGCAGATTCGCTACCGCTTCCTGTTCAGTTGCTCCGCGACACTCCAGATCAAGGTCGGAGCATTTCGCGATGTAGACGCCGCCTTCCTTGACGACCACATAGTTCATGCGCTGGTTGTTCTTTTTGGTTTTCATAATGAATAGTAAGTTGCTGTTTTCAAAGTGCAGGAAATCAGGCGCCAGGTATTTAAGGCATCCCTGCCACATGCCGTGACTCGTTCAATTTCGCCAGTTTGGCTTTCAGTTCCGGCAAGATTGCCGCGACGGCTTTTTCCCCCTCAAGCACGGCTTTGTTGCGGCCGCTCGTGTCGGTGGAGGGGAGGCCGTAGGTGACGGGGCGAATGACCATGTCGGCGCTGGACTGCTCATGGCGATTGATGGTCTGTCCGAAGATGGAAAAAGTTTGCCACATGATGTCGGTGATCCCTGCCGTGCTCTTGTCCTGCGGGCGATCCGAAATATCGACGGCGATGACGAAGTCTGCGCCCAGTGAACGGGCCACGCTTGAAGGCACGGGCGCGACCAGTCCGCCATCCACGTATTCCTGGCCGCTGATGGTGACAGGCTCGAAAAATACCGGTACGGACGAGGAAGCGCGCACGGCCATGCCGGTGTTGCCAGAGCGGAATACCACCATCTCACCCGTTCTCAGGTTGGTGGCGACGGCGGCAAAGGTCTTGTTGAGCTTTTCCATCGGCAGGCCATGCACGTTTCTGTTGATGAAATCCTGCAACGCTTGTCCCTTGATGCAACCCCGCTTGTTCGAGACCACTGTCTCGACAACGCATTGGTACATGCCGGAACCGTCAAGAATCTGGTCTTCTTCCATGTTCATGGACAGTTCCTGTATCTGAAAGCCGTTGAGTCCGGCTGCGTACAGTGCGCCGACAACAGAGCCGGCGCTGGTGCCCACCACGATGTCTGCAGAGATACCCTGTGCTTCCAGCGCCTTGATCACGCCGATATGGGCAAAGCCGCGCGCCGCGCCTCCGCCCAGTGCAAACGCGATTTTTGCGGGTGGACGTTCTGTCACCGGCGGGGGCGTTACCTGAGTGCAGGCTGTTGTGCCGAGCAGCAGAAGGATGGCGAAGGCGTATTTTTTCATGGGTTTGTTCAGTTCTGGATCACTACTTCAGTGGGTGCGCGTTTTGCGGTTTCTACATGTACCCTGCCTATATTGCCGGATACGGAGCAGGCCTGAACAAGCAGGCAAAGGCAGAGAACCGAAAATGGCATTCGCGAATTATTCATTTTGCATACTTGTTCGTTTGCGGAAATATTTGCGAACGGCCGTCTGCCGAGAGTCGGATGTTGTGCAATTATCCGGCTACTGCAATTCAGTTCCCGTCGGCAGTCAATTGAAATATTGTGCCCGCGGGAGTTCGGCATTCGCCAATTGCTTTTCTTCCCTCAAACAGGAAATCGCATTTCAGCCGTTGGCCTTTGTCGGAGGTTAGTTGAGCACGCACGGAATTCGATGAATAAGTGGTTACCGTTTCGCGCGGGCTGGCTCGCCATCCCCCAAAAGACTCGGAATGTGCCATACCGGTGGCGATGAGATAAAACCCTTTATACGACTGCCCTTCAATCGTTGCTTCGATGCGCTGGGTATCCGGGAAGATCGTTCCTTTTTGCGCCCTGGATTCGGAATCGATCAGTTGGAATGGTACGGGTTGGGGAGTAGCGCAGCCCGCTGCCACAAAAAGCACAATGAAGAATGCAAAGCTGTTTTTGAGAGATTTTTTCATTTCAGTCCCCTGATAGATTCGGTGGCTTGAATATTTCTGCTGCAAGATCATTTTACACTTTCCACCGCAACTCGCGTCTTGGGCAAGCCTTTGTCCAGGAAAAACTGCTCGGCGACGATCACCGCATCTTCCGGTCCGGCGATATAGATATCTCCCTGCAGAAGGTTGGCGTCGGCAGAGCTGATCTGTTCGAGTTGCCTGACCAGCATCTCTGCCCGTTTGCTGTTCACCGTGCGCAGGTCGAAACCCGCAACATGTTCTTCGTAGTGAAAGTTATCCAGTGCATCATCCCACGCGTGGGCAATATTCGGCAGGTAGATGCTTTGCTGGCTTGATCCGAACCAGTGCAGGGACAGGGTTTCAACTTCGAGAGACAGCGCGTGCTCGATAAGGCTCTTGATCGGGGCGAATCCTGTATCGAAGGCAAAAAAGTACAAAGGACGCTGTGATTTTTCCTGCAGGATGAACTCGCCAAGCGGTCCCTCGACCTCCACCACCTCATTCGGTTTCAGGCGGTCGAAGATATAGTCGGAGAACAGGTTGCCGGTTTGCCTGCCAATGTGGAACAGCAGGTTGCGATCATCGCAGGGACAGCTGGCGACCGGAAGTTCAGCGCTATAGGATTGCCCGACGCGCAGCGTCACGCTCTGTCCAGCCAGGAAACGCAGACGCTGGGTGCGCGGGGTTTGCAGATGCAGCAGGATCATGTCGTCGGTGATGTGTCCCATCGCTTTGGTATGGGCGCCGATCTGCTGGAATGGAATGTCCTGCACGCTGTTGGCCACGGCAGCTTCGATTACCACATCGCTGACTGCCGTGTTGCTGCATAGCAGAACATAGCCCTGGTTCTTTTCCGCTTCGGGAATCACGAAATCATGCAGGCGTGTTTTCCTGACGTCGCCCGACAGCACCTTGGCTTTGCACAAACCGCAATTGCCGCCGCTGCAGCCGTAGCTGAGCGGTATGCCGGAACGCACGGCGGCTTCCAGAATGGTGTCATGCCCTTCAACCATGAAATCCTGCTTGCTGGGCAGAACTGTTACCTGGGCAGTGGTGACACGCAGGACGTTGTCCTTGATCGCCAATGGATTGATGAATCCGGGTTCCATAGCCAACTCGACCTCCTGTCTTATCCACGTCTTCAGGTTTTCCAGCGCGGGGCTCGACTTGGTGTCGAGTCCGGATTCGATCTCCGCAAGTTTGTCCCACAGCTTGCCCAATAGCGCATTGAATTGTTTTACCTGCTCCTGGCTATTCGCCAGCGTCTTGCCAAGTTCGGTGATCCGGGCTGCCAACACTTCCGGCTCCGGCAATATGCGCTCCATCACGCGTTTGCCAAAGGCACGTTCCTTGATCTGGGTGACCCGTCTGCTCTCTGCGGTATCTTCCAGTTGTGCATCGGGATAGCATGTCAGCAGATTTTCGACAGTGACAAACCCGTCGTGCGCAAGCATCTCGCCGCGCTGGATCTTCTTTTGCAATTCTGCGCGCGTTACACCGATCAACCTTGCGGCACGTGTCAGGCTTAGCGTTTCACTCATGGCATCTTCCCATTTCCGTCATTGTCCGGATTCCATGTTTCGGAACGAAATGTACCAGATAAAGCAAATTGTAATCCGGCATGCCGCTAGCGAACATATCCGAATGATTTTAGATCCTTGTAAATCTTTTCCGACAGGAGCGCGTGTCCCGCCGCATTGGGATGCAGGGGGTCGCCCTTCAGTTGCGGATCGGATAGGACGTCGGCAATCGCGTCCTTGATCAGCGGGACTTTTTGCGTATCGGCTACCTGCCGGTAGAAAACAGCCGCAGACAAGTGATGAAACACTGCCCCGGCAATGCTGGGTTGCGGTGTCGCCAGCAGCACCGGTTTCGCGTTATGCGTCCTGATCAGGGTGATGATCTGTTCCAGATTGGCGACGGATTCCTGCTCGGGAAGGTGGCGCAGCATGTCATTGCCGCCCAGTGCCACCAGTACCAGCGCCGGTTTGTGTTCTTCCAGCAGGGACGGCAAGCGTCGCAATGCACCTTCGCTGGTGTCGCCGCTTACCCCGCCATTGATCATCACCCAACCGGTCCGGCTTGCCAGCAGGTTGGGCCACGCCTCTGCGCGGTTGACGCCCGCACCTTCGGTCAGGCTGTCTCCCAGCGCCAGCACCACGCTGCCTGGAGGTATGGCTTCTTCTTTGACTTTGCTACATGCACCGGCCAGCACAACAACGGCAAACAACAGTAAGCATTGCCGAACGGATTGGGATCCGAGTCGGCGCAGGTTGTGGCATGTTTGGATGATTGGGTTCATCTACCGGACGGGAGAGGATGCTCTTCGAAACCGGTATCGGCGGTTTCTTTATGTGCTTTCCGGTGCAGACGGTTCTGTCGTTATGATGAGGCGACTGCCTTGCACGGACTTGATGATGCCGTGGGAAGCGTCGGGCATTTCGGCGCGCACTTTATCAGCCTCCCATACCCGGCCGCGATAACTTACCCTGGCGGAACTCTCGTCGATCCACTCGATTACCTCCACGCGCTGCCCTGCATCACCGGCAACTTTGGAGGATACGGCGGATGGCCCGCGTTTGCGCAAAAGCATGACGATCAGAACGTGAACAATGATTCCCGAGCCGAGCACGGCTATCTGCATGACGGTGGAGGCATCGAGATAAGCAGCAATGGCGGGATAGACGAAAGCCAGTCCGATCGCCAACAGATAGAAACTTCCGGTAGCAATCTCGCCGGAGATGAACAGGATGCCGAACACCAGCCATGAAATGAAAGTCATTGATTTGCTCCCGTGAGATTAAGCCAATTATGGTTGTTGATAGCGACTGGTTTTATTGTAAAGCATGTCCACACCCGCTGAAGAGCAAGATACCCGGCGCTGATCGGGGACCGGTTCCGCCCGTAGCTGCACTTAGCCTGATTAAGAGGAAATTCGGCTGACGACCTTTTCCCGTCAGGCACTGACCGGGCATCGTCAGATAGCGCTTAATGTCCACACTCCAAGCATGAGATTTTCCTTGTTCCGTGACCTTTCCCGACAATATCAGCGCTGGCACGGATATTGCGATTACAGATGCAGTAATTGAAGCTTGCTCGGGATACGGATAATGCAACGAAAAATAATGCAAAAAGAAGTAATGCAACGAACTAGCCAGTCTGGATTCACTTTGTTTGAAATCGGCTTCGCGATAGCGATTGTTTGCCTGTTGGCGACCGTTACGGTGATGGGGCAGGATTTCACCATCAATTCACAAGTGAATCGTCTGGAGCTTGATTTTCGCAGTATTCAAAGTGCGGTTTATGATTCCCAGGATGGGGGGCGTACAAAGCATGGCGATTTTCACAAAGCATCCCTGTATTTGCAGGATGCGGCGGCCTTGGGCAACAACAACTTGAATGCAATTCAGGACGGAAGTTGGAACTCGGCATCGGGCGAGACTTTTAAAATCTGGAAATACATTCGTCAGGCGGGTTTTGCACAGAGTCCGGGGGGTACCAATCCGCATGCACGCGCTTCTCTCAAATTGCCCGGTGGGGTTATCGGCGTATCCGAAACCGACAGCACACTGATCGCCGGATTGGCAGGGAACTACACGATCTGTACGAACAACATTGCAGGCCGGGTTGTAAAAAAACTCGACCTCGTCATGGATGACGGGAATACCGCATCCGGTTCCATGAGGGTATCCAATTCAATCGGCGGCACAGCTATTGCCACGGACAACATCGTCAATAGCGCTGTTTATATGGTGTGCATGGGGGTCTGATAAGACTCCTTCACAATATTCAGAACCGGTTTTTCAAGCTTGATAGTAGATCGCGAGTTTTTCCGTTTGCCGCCGCGTTTTTCATCCGGTGACTATTTGTTTGCGCTCGTTATGCTGATCAGCGCAATCTCGGGCGGGGCGAACAGGCGTATTGGCGGGCCCCAGGTGCCAACGCCGCGGCTGACATACAACCTTCGACCGTCGGCCAATTCGGTGAGGCCGGTATGCACGCGATAGGTCAGCCGCGTTAAATAAATGAACGGGAATATCTGTCCGCCATGGATGTGGCCGGAGAGTTGCAAATCAAATCTCGTATCGGTATCCACCATTGGCTGGTGCTTGAGCAGGACGATGAAGTCATCTGCGCCGACTGAGGCAAGCGCCTTGCGCGTATCCAGCCTGGTTGGCTGGCCAGTAGACAACGCGGTGGGATCGTCGACTCCCACCAAAATGATCCCGCCTGCTTTGACTGCTTCGCCGCGCAATACGGTAAAGCCCGCGTTGTTCAGGAAACGCAGCGAGTGTTCCAGCCCCGCGTAGTATTCGTGATTGCCGGTGACGGCGTATGCGCCCGAGGGCGGAACACAGGCATGGAAATGCCGGGCAAGTTCTTCAAAGTCGTCGCCTTGTCCGTCGACGATATCGCCGGTCGCCACCACGATGTCGGGCTTGAGTTCGCGCAGCTTGTCGATGACACGGTCGAGAAATTTGTCTCCCAGCATGATGCCGAGGTGCAGGTCTGAAATCTGCGCGATGGTGACCTGGCCTGACGCTAGCTTGGGCGTGGTGATTTTGATTTCATTAACTTGTAGTTGCCGCGCTTCGATAAATCCGTAACCCAGCAGCGCGAGCGCAAGCAGGCCAGTGGCGCGAAGCGCGATCAGTTGGTTCAGCGGCCAATTGAATTGCAGCAGTGCGGCGAATGCGTGGCCGAGATCGAACAACAGGCCGGTGCAGAGAAACAGGAACACGTAAGCCATCCAGGTGTAGCTCGCCCACGCGACGACGGCGGTTGCGCGGTGCCAGCTTTGTCTTTCCATGAACCAGACGATCAGCGGCGAGAGAGTCAGGACGATGCCGATCAGCGTCAGCACCAGGCCCAGACCAAATGAATGCGGCAAGGCCAGCCATACCTTGCCGAGCGCATACAAGTGCATGGAACCGTAGATCAGTAAGGCCACGCTCAGGAAGGTCAGCATTGCCGTGCTCCTTGGCGGTTAATGTTCGCCGGGGCAATCAACATCAGGCGTATAGGTCTTGGATTTTATACTGATCCCCAATCCGCGACCCGATTAACCGTATCGCGCTGGCTGCGTAGTCCTTTGAGATGAATCAGGCCATGAAGCCAAGATCCCTGTCTGCAACCGGAAAATTGACAAGGTTCGGAAATACGGCAGCGATTTCGGAAGGAATCAGACCGAACCATTTGGCCAGCGTGGCGGCATATTGGTCGACGGAGAGGTTGGGTATCAGGGTGCCGGAGCCGATATCGCGCGGGTTGCCGGCACCGACGGTGGTTTGCGGAAATTCGCCGTAGATTTCCTTGCCTTTGACAGCGCCACCCACCACGAAATGATGCCCGCCCCAGCCGTGGTCGGTACCGCTGCCGTTGCTGGCGAATGTTCGGCCAAAATCCGATGCGGTAAACAGCGTCACCTTGCTTCTCATGTCGCTTGGAATGCCGTCGACCTGAAGGGTTGCCAGCGCGCCATCGAAATACGAAATCGCATGTGCCAGCCGCGCCATCAGGTCGCCGTGCCCTGCCAACTGTCCGTTGTGCGTGTCGAATCCGCTTACGCCGATGAAGAATACCTGCCTGTGGGCACCCAGCGCGGTTTGACCGGCGATGATGCGCGCCACGGTCTGCAACTGGATTGCCAGCGGGTTGGTGGCAAGATAATTGCCGTACGCCATGTACTGGGTGGGCGCAGGCACGGTGGCGGCGGTTGCCTGCATGACGTTATTGAGATCGACTTGAGCCGTTATCGCGCGCTGCACGACGGCAGTGTGATCCATTTCAAACACATTGCTGCTGGTGGGTGTGGTGATAATGTCCCGCAGCAGACTGGTGTTGGCACCGAACAGATTGGTCATTCCCCCGATCGCCACGGCACTGCCGTTTGAATTGACCTGATATTGGTTGATGCTTTCGCCTGCCAGAAATGGGGTATTGCCGGTCAGGGAAATACTGGAAAAGTTTTGCCTGGTGTTGCTGGCTTTAAGCCAGTCCTCCATGCGGCCTCCCCATCCGTAAATGGGTTTTGCCGGGTCGGCGGAAAGCCATTGGCCGGTCTGGTCGCTATGCGAGAACAGGCTGGGCGGCTTGCGAATGGCGCTGTTGTTGTAAGCCGCTATGTTTGCGATCGGTTCGATCAGGGTGCCGACATTCGCGACGATGGCGGCGCGTCCGGCGTCGAACAAAGCCTGCAGCGGGGCCATGCCCGGGTGCAGCGCGAAGGAGCGCGTGCCCACTGCATCAACCTTGGGGGTGGTCGGCACAATGGGCAATATGCTTCCCTGCGCAAGCGCAATGGATCCTCCCCGGGCTGCCTGGTAGCCTGCCCACGATGGTGTATCGGTCGCGATCACCATATTGGCGCTGTCGTTTCCTCCCGCCAGATAGACGCACACGAGCGCCTTGTAGTCCCCGGGGGTGTTATAGGTTGATGCCGCGGCCACGTTTACGGCAAACAGATTGAGCGCAAAAGGCGCGCCAATCGTGCCGGCTACGGAGAGCAGTGAGGCATTGCGCAGGAATTCGCGGCGAGATGTGTTGATGGGTTCGGTCATGGAGTGTTCCCGGTCTATTTCTGCACGATGTATTCCGGCGATGCCATGGTCAGGAAGATCGCCAGATAAACCTTGTTGATGGCGGAATTGCCCGGATTGGAGTTGATGGCGGCAAGGATCTGGCTACGCAAAGTGGACGACATCTGGTTTTGCATGAGCAGCAGATTGATGCGATCCACAAGCAGCCCCGGTGTGGCTGCCAGCGCCAGCTCTGCGGTGTAATCGGCCTTGATGTCATTCGAAATGCCGGTGCCATTCTGGATGGCATCACGCATGAAGTTCAGGTAGCCGGTTACCGACATTTCTTCGGTGATTTGCATCTCGGGTGAAAATTTGTTGGCGAGCGCGATATTGCTGTTGGGCGGTACGTATTCCGGGCGGAAGAAATTGAACACGGAAGGTGCGCGCATCGGTGTTTGCGCCAGTCCCCAGACCGGATCGTCGATCTGTCCCATCTGGAAGCGTCCCGAGCTTGAGGCGGAGTGAAAGGCGCGCATCCAGTTGGCCAGACGCAGGACGGGTTCGCGTATTTTGCCCGCAGTGCTTGATGCCGGAACCGTCCTTGCCTCGGGATCCAGCAATACGGCCTTGATCACGGCCTTCATGTCGCCGCGGACTCCCTGCCCGTTGTTGGCGAATGCCGCTGCAACACGCCCCACGTAGGCCGGGCTGGGATTGCTGGTGACCATGCGCTGAATGAGTTCGCGCCCGATGAACGGACCGACGTTCGGATGATTGAACAACGTATCCAGCGCAATCTTGAGGCTGGCTTCACCCGAGGTATTCGCCGGGATGGTCACTCCCAGAAAAGTCTTGGGCAATGTCTCGTGGTAGGCGGGATAATTTTGCATCGGCAGCCAGTCGCGATTCGGGTCCGGCGTTCCCCATCCAAAGAATCGATCCTGGTTCTTGTCCGGTCCCGCCCAACTCCAACCGGTGAAAACCATGGCCAAACCTCTGATGTCGTTGCTGGAGTATGTTTCGGTCGCGGGTGCCGTGGTGTCCGTACCGTCCGGATTGAGTTGCCTGAGGCCGATAGTGAAGAGTTGCATGATCTCGCGCGCATAATTCTGGTTCGGTTCCAGCGTGCCCGCAGTCTTCTCGTTGCCCAGAGCGTTCAGGTAATTTCCCATCATGGGGTGCAGCGTCACCGCCTGCAGCAGGTCACGGAAATTGCGGAATGCGTAGGTACCCAGCAAGTCGTAATAGCTGGCAACGCCACGCGGATTGTAGGCAAGCGTGCTGTTCTGGTAGGAGATGACGAAGATCTGCGACAGTGCAAACGCAACGCGCTGGCGCAATTGATCGTCGCCGTTAACCGCCTGTTGCCAGAATGACTCGAAAAATTGGTCTTCGCTGAGCCGATCTCCTGCAGCAACCGTCGCCGCGTTCATATAGGCAAAATGCATTTTTTGCGGCTTGGCAAATTGCTCGTTGAACCAGGCTGCGGTTCCCATGTCGCTCAATCTGTTAATTTCTGCCACAGTCGGTCCGAACGTTGCTTGTGAAAGCAGGCGCGATGCTTCGACCGGCGTGGGGTGCACGACATCGGATGACGTGCTTGTTTTATCGCCACCGCCGCATGCGGAGAGCAAGGCTGTGAATAACGCGACCTTCCCGATGAGCAGTACGACCCGGCTCTTGGGTGTACGCATGATATTTACGCGGCTCATTTCAGATTGATCAGAACTTGTAGATTGCGGTCAGATAGACCGAATGGTCGCTGCCGACCGCATTCACGCCGATGCGCCCGCTGACGTCCCTGCTGAAGTCATATTGCACGCCGGTGCCCACAACCACCCGCTTCCTGACAGTGGTGGTGACCGTGGTTGTGGCAGGAAGACCGTAGGCGGGTATACCGGGATCGTTAGTGGTCGACCTGGTTTTATTGCGCTCGTATCCGGCTTTGAGAAATATGAAAAACGGTTCGATGTCGCCGAACTTCATGGGGTACATGCCTATGCCGACGAGACTTGTACTGGAAGCCTTTATAGTGGTGTTTGGCTGGTAGACGGTATCGATATAGTCGTAACGGGCTTCCAGCGAAAATGTCTTGTTGATTTGCAGGCCGAGCAGGCCGCCAACGATAGAGTCGCCCAGTTGTCCGCCGACATACAGACGGGTCGCATCGGCTTTGGAAGCGTTCGCAGTTATGGTGCCGGGTGCGGCAAAGGCGGGAGCGGCGATGAACAACGACAGTAATGTGATTGGCAGAATGCGTTCCATGTTTTTCCTTAATAGACCATTGGTAAATGCGTAGCGCGGCACTTCGATCAGAACTTGAAAATGGCGGCCAGGTTGATGGATCTGTCATTGCCCAGGAAATCGATCCCCATGCGTCCCATCAGGCTCTTGCCAAAGTCATACTCGGCACCGCCACCGAAAAGAACCCGATTCTTGTGGCTGGTAATCGTGTCGTTGTAGGGAAGCGTGAGCGTGGCCGAGGTCGGAATGGAACACGTTTCAGTACTGGTCGTGCGTTCGTAGCCGCCTTTGACGAATAACGAATAGGGCAACACGTCATTCAGCTTCATGGAGAACCGCGCCACGCCGACAATGCCCATGCCGGTCGACGAGGTGTCAACGGTTACACCGGCGTGGGAGACACGGGAGTTCGATTTGGTGTAATGCGCTTCAACCGCATACGTATTATTGACCGGATAACCGAGCAACAGTCCGGCCGAGTTGTCGTCGATCTGGATGCCGGCATAAAGCGGAGCAGCAAAAACGGGAGTGAATGTAAACAGGTATAAAAGGGCAGCCGCCAGAATTCGATTCATAAATTTTCCGAATTTAGTTGAACAAGACGAACACATGGGTTTTCAAAATTTCTGTCTTGCGACAGTCATATAGCAAACCTGTGTCGGCATCAGGGGTGCGACAATAACCTTTCGGCCCGGGTGGTTGTCAATAGCGAATTTGTCAAGTTTGCGGTACCCAACTACGCGTTACATGCGATGGCAACAGGCTTTGCACCTGTGAATGTGGGTAAAACCCCGTTCGTCAGCTAGGGATAAAAGATACAAACGGCAAAATTGGACGAGTTCCTTCTGTACCCGATTTATACAGGGTAGTACTTTAAATTAGCCTCATGAGATCAATAGGTTGTGCCGGAACGTTGCGGTTGCTGAATAGCTAACAGGCCTGTTGGTAGCCGTGCGGATCGGGTAATGGCGTAGCAGACAGTTGCGTGGATTATTGCTTTGGTGCGCGCGATACAGAAGTTCAGCGCCAAACGGCAGACCGACAAGAGTTAATGCACAAACCGGCTTGCCAGGTACCAGAAAAAGGCTGCCATCAATCCTGCGGCCGGAATGGTCAACACCCATGCCCAGACGATGCGGGCAGCAACGCCCCAACGCACTGCGGAAAGGCGGCGCGAGATGCCGACACCGACGATTGCGCCGGTGATAGTGTGAGTGGTGGAAACGGGGATGCCCAGATAGGTGGCGAGAAACAGGGTGGTTGCGCCCGAGGTTTGCGCACAGAACGCTCCGGTGGGGCGGATGCGGGTGATGCCCATGCCCATGGTCTTGACGATGCGCCAACCGCCGAACAGGGTGCCCAGTGCCATGGCGATCTGGCACGAAATCACCACCCAGAACGGCACATGAAACGCGCCCTGCAAATAGCCGTTGGCATACAGCAGCACAGCGATGAGGCCCATGGTTTTCTGTGCATCGTTGCCGCCGTGCCCCAGACTGTAGAGCGAAGAAGAAATGAACTGCAGCTTGTTGAACCTGCGCTCGGCCTGATGCGGCAGCGATTTTTCCAGAATCCACAACAGCGCAATCGACATGGCAATCGCCAGCAATAGCCCCAGCAGCGGAGACAGGATGATCGCAGCCGAAGTTTTAAACAGCCCCTGAGCGATGATGGACGACCAGCCGGCTTTGGCCAGCGCCGCGCCGACCATGCCGCCGATCAAAGCGTGCGAAGAAGACGAAGGAATGCCAAACCACCAGGTAATGATGTTCCAGGCGATGGCGCCGCACAGCGCGCCGAAGATTACGGCATTGTCGATAATTGCGGGGGACACGATGCCCGAGCCGACGGTATTGGCCACATGCAGCCCGAAAAACAGGAAGGCGATGAAATTGAAAAACGCGGCCCAGACAACTGCCGCTTGCGGCGTCAGCAACCGGGTCGAAACCATCAGCGCGATCGAATTCGCGGAGTCGTGAAAGCCGTTCATGAAATCGAACACCAGTGCCACGACGACCAGAGCCGCCATGATCAGGAACGTCGATTCGATCATCCTGGAAGCCTCAGTTGGACGGAGTGTAGTGTATGTTCATCGCGGTGCAGGGCAAGGCGCGAGAGCGTGGATGTTGCCGCTGTGTCAATTCCACACGCAGCTTGCTGCGTAGTGGATTGCCTGACTTTGTTATTAGCGGCTTTACAGCCACGGCCTACCCCTTGCGGGTGCGACGAGGAATGGTCGTTCCATTCCGAGGAGGAGCCAACCCTCACCCTAACCCTCTCCCAGAGGGAGAGGGAACGATCGCCCTCTCCCCCTCTG